>Ga0185307_1000030_pt1 | contig 106113 bp, 123 predicted proteins | sample LHCtaG_FD_128010 | JGI IMG/M metagenome (GOLD analysis project Ga0185307, IMG submission 128010) | Hot spring microbial communities from Little Hot Creek, USA to study Microbial Dark Matter (Phase II) - LHC4sed_matched (SPADES... | ecosystem: Environmental > Aquatic > Thermal springs > Hot... | reverse complement strand
AATTGGACGCGGCTACCTCTTTAAAGAAGAAAATACTTAAACTACTTAAGGAAGACGAAGAGTTTAGATACGCTGTCGCAGGACTCCTAGGATTAGATACCATACTTAGTGAGTTAAGGAAGTTAAGAGAAGACTTCAGCAAATACGTGGAATTAGAGGAGAGAAGATGGGAAGAAAATAATAGGAGGTGGGAAGAAAATAGTAAAAGATGGGAAGAGAACCTGAAGAGATGGGAGGAAAATAATAAGAGATGGGAGGAGAATGCTAGAAGATGGGAAGAGAATAATAAGAGATGGGAAGAAGCTTACAAAAGATTTGAAATCATAGAAAAAGAGCTTAAGGCACTCAGAGAAGACTTCAACAAAGCTTATCTAGAATTCAGCAGAAAGCTTGACGCTCTTGGAGCTAGGTGGGGTGTCGTAGCGGAGGGGGCTTTCAGAGAAGGTATGAAGGGTGTTGTTGAGAAGATCCTTGGTGTCGCAAGGGTTGAGAAGTGGGAGTTTAGAGATGAAGCTGGCGAGGTTTACGGGTATCCGAGCATAGTGGAGGTTGACGTGGTGGTGAGGAACGGCATTCACACGTTAGTGGAGGTGAAATCAAGCATATCTAGAGGGGATGTCTTAGAATTCTGGAAAATAGGAAGACTATATGAGAGAGTTACAGGAATTAAACCGAGACTCGTGATGATCTCACCGTATGTTGACGAGAAAGCGCTCGAATCAGCGACTAACCTCGGGATCGAGGTCTACACTCAGCTAAGCTAACTAGATTTATCACTGTCCCGTTCCTCACGACTGGGATAAGCTATGATTTGTTCTACAACAACTAATATAGGAGTGTGTGAAATGTTTTGGGGGTTGATGGTTGATGCTTTTAGGAACTTCGGGTTCTGCTTGTCCTTTTGACTGGAGGTACGGTTCTGAGGAGATGAGGAAGCTCTTCACGGTTGAGGGCATGGTGAGGACCTACCTACTAGTTGAGAAAGCCTTGATGACTGGGTTAGCTAGGGCTGGGTTAGCGCCGGAGAATTGCGTTAAGGTGATTGAGGAGTGCGCGTCAAGTGTTACGGCCGACGAGGTGTATGCTAGGGAGGCTGAATTAGGTCATGATATAGCTGCGCTGACATTCATTCTGGGGGAAAGGTGTGGTGATTGCGGGCGTTACGTGCACTTAGGCGCTACTAGTTACGACATAGTCGATACTGCTTGGGCTTTAACAATTCGTGAGGCCCTAACGCTCATCAAGCGCAAGCTCGCTGAAGTGATTCAGCGACTTACTAACCTATCTAGGGAGTATGAGGACGTGTTGATGGTCGGGAGAACCCACGGACAACACGCCGTACCCATAACCCTAGGTTTTAAGTTTGCTAACTACGTCTACGAGTTAAGCAGGAGTTACGAGAGGCTCTGCGAGCTCAGTAATAGGGTCGTTAAATCTAAGGTGTCTGGAGCTGTCGGAACGATGGCTGGCTGGCTCGGTAAGGGGCTTGAGGTCGAGGCTACGGTCTCGGAATACCTGAATCTAACCCCACACACCATAACAACTCAGGTAGCTCCTAGAGACGGCTTCGCTGAGTTGGTGTCTTCTCTCGCTATACTAGCCTCTCAACTCGATAGATTCGCTCTAGAGGTTAGGGAGCTCTCAAGGACTGAGATAGGGGAACTCTACGAGTCCGAGCCAAGGGTAGGTAGTAGCACAATGCCGCATAAGAGAAACCCCGTTATCTCCGAGAGAATCTCGGGCCTCGCCAAGATAGCCAGATCCTTGGTCATCACCGCCTTAGAGAACATACCCCTCATGCACGAACGAGACTTAACTAACAGCAGTAGTGAGAGGATCCTAATACCACACACCTTCCTAGTAATCGATCAAATCTTAGAAGACACCTTAAAACTACTGAGTATACTCCGTGTAGATAGGGAAGCTATGGAGAAAAACCTTAACCTAAGCAGGGGAGCTATAATGACTGAAGCAGTCATGATTAAGCTAGTCCAAAAAGGACTTCCCAGACACGAAGCACACAAAATCCTCACAAACATATCAAGGAACTTGAAGCCTGGCGAAACCCTAGCAGAAGCCTTAATGAGGGACGAGACAATATCTAAGATGTTAAGCCTGGAAGAAATAACGGAAGCACTTAACCCCAGGAGATACCTAGGAAACTACTCCGAACTCATAGACAGAGCATTAAAACACGCTGAGAAAACTCTGAGCAACCTGAAATAGCTTCATAGATGTAATGGAAGCGGAGAAACTCCGTAGTAATGGATCCGAGCTGGGTGTGGGGAAAAGGAATGAGGCAATGAAACATATAGACATATGCGAGGGCTGAATCTCTTTATCGTGTTGACTTAATTTAACTCCCCCATCCTAAAAGCTTATAAGTCTGCTTATGATGAAGTTATTAAGACTTCGAAGGCAAGTCATGCCCTAAGTGAGTAAGTCTTCGGGGTTGTGACGTCTTGAGTCCTTGGAGAGTTAGGTGTAAGGAGTGTGGTAACGTGTGGGTCCTGAACGTAAGCTATGATTTAAGCGAGTTTATCCAGTTATACCATTACTGCAAGGTATGCGGTAAGAACACGTATCACGAAATCCTAGAACATTCCGAGTAGCTTCAGGGTTTGGGCTGAGTTCAGTGGAGGTTCATGACATCATTTAATCAGTCGGGCGACATTCATCACCATTGATTCTACGTTTTGAAAACTATAAAATTTGCGTGTTAAGCTCTGCTTAAGACATTGAGGTGTTTTTGAGAAAGTCTAGGAATTCATTGATTTTCATTGATTTCTGTAATCCAGCACTCCGTATCCTCACGTTAACCGTCTCACTCTCTTTTTCTCTGTCGCCGACCACCACTATGTATTCTATCCACTCAATTCCTGCGTCACGTATCTTCCTACCTAAACTAACCTCTCTTCGGTCCACGTCCACCCCGATCCCGGCCTCACGTAGCTTGCTTGCAACGAGTTCAGCATACTCCATTAAGTCCTTGCTTACAGGTATTACCTTAACTTGAGTAGGCATTAGGAAGGCTGGTATGTAGGGGGTTTTACCGGCTAACTCCATCTTATGAGCTCTATCTATTAGAGCGTACACGAGGACCTCAAGAGGCCCTAACAACTCAGAGGATAGAGCGACCAGGTTTTCATTACTTGCTCTCGGCGGGTTCTGAGTTAAGACCCGCGTGGAAGTCTTAGTGAGTAAGGTCGGCGTCTCAGTCGAGTCTACGTAATAAAGCTCTGCCGACAGCTCCCAGGGAGCACCGTCTTTCCCAACAACCAATACGAACTCGTCGTAGAACTTATTGAGTGCTTCACTCAAGTAACTCGGGATACCTTCCTCAAACACTTTCTGGCTAACTCTCAAAACAAGCACTGAATGCCCTAATAACTCGATCTTCGCCAACCTCTCGAACACGTGGCTCAGGAGATCAGCGAGTAGCTTGAGAACCTCCTTTACATTATTCGATAATATCGTTAGTTGAGGTTTCCTTAAACACATCAAGTAGTTCCTGAAATCACTTTGTTTAGGCTTCTTCAATACGTTGAGGATCTCGTACAAGTAGTAATTACCTCCCTCCTCAAGAACTCCTGACTCCATCAAGATCTTAACGTGGTCTGAGAAAGCCTCACTACTAACACAGTGCTTAATACCTCCCGCAACCTCGAAGCACAGGAACTCATCACTCCCCTCTGAGTCTTTCGAGTAGCCCTGGGATATCACCCTCTCCCCGCGTAGTCCGTGTTCCCGCTGAATCTCTTTAATTATCGACTCGCTCAAGTCAAGCAACTTGTTCTCAATAATTATAGCGGGTCCTAGCCTGCGGAGCCTTAAACCAGTGTCTTCCAGTAACTTAAACCTAAACTTATTCAGCAATTCCTTAACTCTCTCGCTAGGTCCCCACCTCGTGACGGAAACATCTAAACACTTATGCCTACTTAGAACCCACTTCAGCTTCTTCACGTACTCGGAGTCGGGGGTTAGTTCGCGTGTGCCGGAAACCCTGCCGATTACGAAACATTCGTTGAATGCCGTGACCTTAACCCCCTCCTCAAACCTATACTCTCTGGAGAGTTCTGAGAGAGGGTGTCCGTAGCAGTTAATGGAGAACTGCTTATACCACCCGAAGGGAGTCCTGTAAACGGGGATCTCCATAATCTCCTCCCGCAAAGCATTCTCAAGAAACTTAAGCACCTCTAGAGCTTCATGAGGTCTAGCGAGATTCTTCGATAGGTGGGCGTAGGGGTATAGGACTACTGCAGAGGGCTTCAGCGTAGCTACTAAGTCTTTAAGATCTCTCACGAAATCTAGCGCTAACCCACTTAAGTTTCTTGAATCACCTTCCTCGACTGTAGTGAAAACTACTAGAGCATTCTTGAGCTCGATCGAGTATTCCCCAGATATTTCCTCAGCTTCCTTAAGAGCTTTCTCTGTCGTCTTAGCTTTGAAAGATTCGGCGTGGATTAACAACGCCCTCAAACACTCACCTAAGTATTCCTCTCATGCATTAATTTAAGTGCTAGCATGAAGCAGTTTTAGATCCACGCGTCTCCACAGTAAATCGAATTTAATAGGTAGTTAATAACGTAAAAAATGGTGGGTGGTGTTGGGCGAGCCCAAGTCTCAGGGTAGGAAGTTAGCTTCGATAGAGGACCTAGAGCTCACGCCGACAGTCCTCTCTAAGTTAGTGGAGGCCGGGTATAAGACTCTTGAGTCTATAGCTGCCGCTAATTCGGCGGAGCTCGCCAGCATAGTAGGCATACCTTTACCGACGGCTCAGAGAATAGTTATTAAAGCGAGGGATTTGCTAGGTCTTAAGTTTAAGACAGCGCTTGAGTTGAGGGTGGAGAGAGCTAAGATTGGTAGGATAACTACGGGCTCAAGGAGTTTAGACGCATTATTGGGTGGGGGTATTGAGACTAAGTCCATCACAGAGTTCTTCGGTGAGTACGGGACCGGCAAAACCAACATATGCCACCAGCTAGCAGTAAACGTTCAGCTACCTGAGGATAGGGGAGGGCTGGGCGGGAAGGCACTATACATAGATACTGAAGGCACTTTCAGGTGGGAGAGGATAGAGGCTATGGCTAGAGGTGCGGGGCTAGACCCTGAAGCCGCCATGAGGAACATAATATGGGCTAGGGCGATAAACAGCGACCACCAAATCTCGTTAGTTGAGGAAGCTACTAACGAGTTACTCCCTAACGAGAACATAAAGCTACTCATAATAGACTCGGTCATCAGCCACTTCAGAGCGGAGTATACTGGGAGGGAGACCCTAGCCATAAGACAGCAGAAACTCAACAAGCACTTACATGACCTAGCTAGGATAGCGGAAGCTTTCGACATAGCGGTAGTCGTGACTAATCAGGTCATGGCGAGGCCAGATCTCTACTACGGTGACCCGACGCAAGCTGTCGGAGGGCATGTGTTAGCGCACGCGCCGGGCGTCAGGGTTCAGTTAAGGAAGGGTAGGGGAAATAAGAGAATAGCTAGGGTCGTTGACGCGCCCCACTTACCGGAAGGCGAGGCCGTTTTCGCGATAACTGAGGAAGGAATCAGGGATGTAGAGGAGTAAGTGTTGAGTGTTGAGGAGCTGACTTTAATCGTAGCTGTCTTAGTCACTCTTTCATACGCGTCGATATCGGACCTTAAGAGCAGGGAAGTAAAAGAGTATGTGTGGGTTCCGGCATCCCTCCTATCGGTAACGATTAACTTATTATCAGGTAGTTACGACTTACTACAGCTAGCGCTAGCTTCGGTGCCGGCTCTCCTAGTCTTAGTCTTCGCAGTATTTGATATGATGGGTGGGGCAGACTTCCTAGCTCTCTTGCTAGTCACTCTGGCGCACCCTAGGATGTTTCCTAAACCAATAACCTACTTGACCCTCATGTACTCACTACTCATTCCGGTAGCATTAATATTAATTAACCTAGTCCACGGCTTGAAAAACCTCAGGCACTATAAAGAGCTTAAGTGCGTTAAGGGAAGTAAGACTGCTTTATTATTTCTAGGCCGCCCTGTTAAAGTAGGATCGTTTCTTAAATCGAGGTTCACCTACTTACTGACGATTCCTGTGGGGGAGGGGGATAGTGCGTCGTTCGAGTGTCGCGCCTCGTTCTCCATGGACGAGGCTTACGAGGAGAAAATAAAGACTAGCTTGATGGATATGCTAGACAAGAAAATACTTAACGCCGATGATTTTGTCTGGGTTACTCCAGGACTACCTCAGATAGTGTTCTACTTGATCGGATACGTGGCGGCGTTAGCTACCCCGGAAACACTCCTACACTTTATAATTCCCTCAACGTGAGTTATTCTTCGGTAGTGAGGGTTATGCGTGAGCAAGCCCTGAAGATTTTGTGGGCTCCTTGGAGGATGAGTTACGTAGTCAAGGGCTCTGCGGAGGAATGCATATTCTGTAAAGCGGTTAGAGGGGGTGACGAAGAGAATTACGTAGTGTTAAGGTCTGAACACACTATAGCAATGCTCAACATATTCCCTTATAACACAGCGCACGTCATGGTGGCGCCGGCAAGACACGTCGCGAGGATAGAGCAGTTAACGCGTGAGGAAGTCTTAGACTTATTCGAGGTTCTTTCCAAGATTATTAAAGCGATTGACGCCGAGTACGCCCCCCAAGGATACAACATAGGGGTGAATATGGGGAGGGTTGCCGGAGCAGGCGTCGAATCACATATTCACGTTCACGTAGTCCCTAGGTGGTTGGGGGACACCAACTTCATGCCAGTGATCGCTGGAACTAAGGTAATGCCTGAAGACCTGCGTAGCACGTATACTAGACTAAGGAGCAGGGTCCTATCTCAGGGGATAGCACGTTAATGTTTAATTTACTGAATTATAAAACTTGTTCGTCCTCTCCGAGGAAGCATCTCCGCAAGTGATATTAGTCTAATGAATCAATCATTTTTAACGCTGACGTATTCTGCGTATATGAGGTACCTAACTTGAAGAACCTGGTTTACGAGTTGACGGGTAAGGACTTAATAACTACTCAGGAGTGGAGCGTTGATGAGTTAAGGATCGCGCTAAACCTAGCTAAGGAGTTTAAGTGGGTTGCTCACTACTACGGCGTTAGCAAGATACCGCCCATCCTAGAGAGGAAGACTTTCTTCATGTTATTCTTCGCCGGCTCTACGAGGACTAGGGCAGCTTTCGAGGCAGGCATGACATACTTAGGTGGTCACGCACAATACATAGGAGCGCAGGAAACACGTATTGGGGAGGGTGAAGCTGTTAAGGACGTGGCAGCCATGTACGAGAGGTATGGACACGGCTTAGGGATAAGGATACTTGATAAAGCCATAGATTATAAACACGGTGCCGGGAACCAGCTAATACGGGAGGTCGCTAAGCACGTTAAGATACCCGTGATTAACATGGCTGACGATCAGTTCCACCCAACGCAAGCCCTAGCTGATTACATGACTTTCGAGGAGCTCTTCCCCAACCCTAAAGGCAAGAAATACGTTATTATGTGGGCTTACTCCCCGGTCGTCAGAGGTCCTTGCAGCATTAATGAGGATCTCCTAATGTTTACTAGGATGGGTGTTGACGTAACAGTAGTGTACCCGCCGGGCTACGACTTATTCCCTGACGTGGTTGAGTGGGCTAAGGAGAACGCGAAGAACTCGGGCTCAGTCCTAGAATTCAGTAATGACTATAGGGAAGCTCTGAGAGGAGCTCACGCAGTATTCCCGAGGAACTGGGCTTCGAGAACCCTCCAAGAACTGGGTTACAGTAAGTATGGTCAAGAAGAACTGAAGAATTATGAGAAATTCAAGGACTGGAGAGTAACTAAGGAGTTGATGGATCTCATGGATAGGTCCGGGGTCTTAATGCACGTGATGCCTATCTTCAGAAACGCGGAAGCCGATGACGAAGTAGTTGATAGTCCTAGATCCGTCCTCTACGAGCAAGCTGAGAACGGGTTATGGACTAAGATGGCTGTCCTAGCCTTAACGATGGCTGGACTCAAGTAATGATTAACTAAAACACGTATAAAACCACGATAATTTTTCTTTATCGAACAAAATAACGTTTTATTGAAATCAATATAGTGAAGTTTAAAAGATGGCGTTCTTAATGAGTTATGTGGTGACGTATTTGGGTAAGCCGTGGTACGTAGGTATTTGGGAAGGTCAAGACTACCTCTCCAATTTGGAGAGGACGCAGGAAGACATAAAGCTGATTATCGAAGCCGCCAGAGACTTAGAGAGGAAGTTTAAAGCTAAGGTCCCCACACCATACCTCCAAGGACAAACGCTGTTCATGTTCTTCTACAACAGGTCTTTGAGAACCAGGAATAGTTTTGAGGCAGGCATGTCTCAGCTCGGCGGGCACGCACACTTCCTGAGCCCTCAAGACGTCTATACCCCCACACTCCCCGAGGACATGGAGCCTTACAAGACTGAAGCCATAAGCGACGTCGCTAGAGTCTTGAGTAGGTACGGGAATGGGATAGCTATAAGGATTTACGCTGACGCTGCTAAATGGCATATCGGTAGAGGACATAGAGTCATCGAGGAATTCGCTAAGTGGGCTACCATACCGGTCCTCAACATGGAGGACGACGTATTCCACCCCTTCCAGTCTTTAGCTGACATTAAGGCCGCGCTAGACGTCGTGCCTAACCTGAGGGGTAAGAAGTTCGTGGTTTCCTACGCTTACTCCGGCGGTCTCAAGCCGTTAGCTGTCCCGCAAGACGTCGCCATCATGGCAGCTATGATGGGTGCTGAGGTATGGATCGCTCACCCACCAGGCTTCGAGTTAATGGATAACATAATGCAGAAAGTTAAGGAGTTAGCTGACCGTTACGGAGGCTCAGTTAAAGTAACTCACGACATGAAGGAAGCTTTCGAGGGAGCCACCTTCGTTTACCCGAAGGCCTGGAGTCCTAAAGGGTTCTTCCCACCATTCAGCGCTGACGGAAAGGTACATAAAGAGGAAGCTATGGAGTACCAGAGCAAATTCAAGAACTGGATAGTTACTATGGACCTCTTGGAGGAGTCGGGCAAACCATACTACATGCACTGCGGACCGGCTGACAGAGGTCAGGAAGTTACGGACGAGGTTCTAGACACGTACGAAAAATCACTCTACTTCGAGGAAGCTGAGAACAGACTGCACGTCCAGAAAGCCGTGATGACAATGGTTATGGGAAGTAGGTACGAGTGAGGGGTGTGCACTTAATTGACCAGGGATGAGAGGTATATCCTCATAGCTTTAGGAGGTAACGCTTTCCAGACAAAGGGGGATAAAGGAACCCCTGAAGACTACTGGAGGAACGCTTACAGAGCCGCGGAAACCATAGTGAGGATAGTTAGGGAGGGGTATAAGGTAGTCGTTACACACGGGAACGGACCTCAGGTAGGCATCATAATGGAGTGGATGGAGAGATCTAAAGACAAGATACCTCCCCTAACAATGGACATAGCCGGGGCCATGACTCAAGGATGGCTAGGTTACCTACTAGCTCAGTCAATAAGTAACATACTCTCAAGAGAAGGGATTAAAGACTCCGTTAAGGGCGTCGTGGCTGTAGTCAATCAGGTTGAGGTAAGGAGGGACGATCCCGCGTGGAGCAACCCCACAAAATACGTGGGAAGCTGGTATACCGAGGAAGAAGCTAAGAAGCTAGCTGCTGAGAAAGGCTGGATCTTCAAGCCCGATCCTAGAGGTGGGTACAGGAGGGTAGTCCCGTCACCAAACCCCTTCAACAATGTGGAGGTATCTGCTATAAAGAGGTTAGTTGATGATGGGTGGATAGTCGTAGCTTCCGGTGGTGGCGGGATACCGGTCGTCAGAAATGATGACGGCTCATTACAGGGTGTTGAGGCAGTCATTGATAAAGACTTAGCTGGCGAGGTCTTGGCAACGTCCCTCGGCGTAGGAACTTTCGCGATATTAACAGACGTTGACGGAGTGTACTTAAACTTCGGCAAGCCTGATCAGAAGAAGTTAGATGTCGTCATGGTGTCTGAGCTGGAGAAGTACTATAAGGAGGGGCACTTCGCTCCAGGATCTATGGGTCCTAAAGTGCTAGCCGCGATAAGGTTCATAAAGAACGGCGGTAGAAGAGCCATGATAGGCCATCTATACAACGGCTACGAAGTAATTAAAGGACGCTCAGGAACCACGGTACTACCTATCTAGTCGTTAACTGTTTTCGTAAGTAATTTAAACATGCACGTTAAGCGCTTTTAAATCCTTAAAAGCTTTTTCTCTAGAATATATAAACAATTGTTTAAAATAGTCTTAACCTTGATTCTAACGGTGTGTTTTGCTTGGAGAAGGTAGACATACTAATAAATAATGCTTTAATTGTCACAATGAATCCTAGGAGAGACGTTATCCCGCGGGGCTTCGTCGCTGTTAGGGACGGCAAGATAGTTGATGTGGGTTCTAGCGACGGCAGGAATAAGTACGTTGCTGAGGAATACGTGGAGTTGAAGAGGAGTGTCGTGACTCCCGGTTTCGTGTGCGCTCACACACACTTCTACGGACTTCTCTTAACTGGCTCCCCGTGGTTTGGCGTGATTGAGGCACCGTCCGATTTCCAGCAGAATCTGCAGAGGATTTGGTGGGCGTTAGACGAGACTCTAACACACGAAGACGTCTACGTCAGCGCGTTACTTGGATCCATACTTTTCGCTAGGACGGGAACAACGTTCTTTAAAGACTTACTAGACGCCCCTAACGTTACCCAGAACTCGCTGGACTACGTTGAGAAAGGCGTTACTGAAGTTGGTTTAAGAGGTTTTGCCGGGTTTTCGGTCACTCAGAGGAGGAGCTTGAGTGAGGGTTATGAGGGCATAGCAGAAAACGAGAGATTCGTTAAGAAGACTCACGCTAACCCTGAGAGCAAGGTTAAGGGGGTTTTCACGCTACACGCTTCTTTCACGGTCACAGACGACGTCTTAATCAAGACTAAGGAATTAGCTGATAAGTACGGGACTATATACGCTATGCACTTGGAGGAGGGGCTTATAGACGTCTACCACAACATCGAGCGATATGGGAAGAGACCTGTAGAGAGGTTGAGGGATATAGGCTTCTTATCCCCGAGGTTCCTCGCAATACACGGTGTTCAAGTAACTGAAGATGAGTTAATGATATTAAAGCAGTATGATGTAAAGATAGCTCATAACGCAATGAGCAACATGATTAACGGGGTTGGTGTCCCCCCAATCCCAAAGATGCTGGGGCTGGGAATGACTGTTGGTATAGGTAATGACGGGTACGTGATGGACGTCTTCGAGAACATGAGATCTACCTACCTAGTACATAAGGTAGTGAATAAAGACCCTAGGTTGATGACTCCCCTCAAGGTAGTTGAGATGGCCACTATTGACGCGGCTAAGGCGCTCGGCGTTCACGATAAGATAGGGTCTATAGAGGTAGGTAAGGAAGCTGACATAACGATATTAGTTCCTGAATTCACGCACACACCTCTCGATGAGAGAACAGTGTACGGGCATCTAGTTAACACTTTCAGCGGTAAGGACGTTTGGGGCGTCTTAGTAAAGGGTGATTGGGTAACTAAAGAGAGACGTGTAGTGACTGTAGACTTAGATAAGGTCGTCGATTACGCTGAGAAGGTAGTGAATAGACTTTGGGACCGGATGCTCTCTATGGAGGTCAAGTATAAGGTTGAGTGGCTTAAGCCGTAGTTTATTAGGTGGTTTGTATGAGTGTGGAAATATCTGTTGAGATAGCTGGTCTGAAGTTCAGGAACCCCATACTAAACTCAGCGTGCCCGATCTCAAGAGACGGCAAGGCCATGGAGCTACTTGCTGAGGGCGGTGCAGGAGGTCTAGTAGCTAAGACCATAGGTATTAAAGCAGCTAAGGTTCCAAGACCTCACATGGGGGTCATCAACAGAGGGTATATAGGGTTAGTGTCGCCGAAGTATGAAGACGGGAAGTTAGTTACTAAGATAGTGAGTGTTAGGGGGGCGTACTACGGGTTCTTAAACGCTGAACTTTGGTCCGACTTACCGCCCGAGCAGTGGTTCAACGTCGAACTACCTTATGCTAGGAGAGTTGCTGAGAAACACGGGATACCGTTGATAGCTAGCTTAGGATACTGGGCACACGAACTCAGGGAGCTAGGACCTAAAGCCGTGAAAGCAGGTGCTCAAGCTATTGAGTTCTCAACACATTACGTGGGCTTCGACTATAAGCCGGTTGTAGAATCAGCTAAAGCACTTAAGGAAGTCGTGGACGTCCCAGTATTCCCTAAGTTAAGCCCTCACCTCACAGGTCTTAAAGAGATGATAAGAGAGCTTGAGAAAATAGGCGTTGACGGAGTGGTAGCGATAAACACCATAGGACCTACGCTACACATAGACATCGAGAGCGGGAGGCCTATCATGGGAGGACCTAACGGGCACGGATGGCTCTCAGGACCGGCTATAAAGCCCCTCGGCGTCGCCGTAGTAGCTGAGATAGCTAAGATAAGTAAGCTACCTATAATCGGGGTTGGAGGGGTCTCACAGCCTGAGGACGTGATTGAGTACGTTATGGCTGGAGCTACGGCTGTCCAAGTATGCACTCAAGCCATACTAGAAGGCCCTAAAGTATTTAGGAGGCTAGCTGAAGGAGTCGCTAAGTGGTTGAGGGAACACGGGTACTCAAGCATAGAGGATGTGAGAGGCATCGCGTTAAAGCATCTTAAGCCTGACCTGGCCGGCTGGTACGAGGTGAAGAACCCCGTAGTCTCAGAAGAGAAATGCATTGCTTGCGGACTATGCGAGCAGTCATGCACCTACGACGCCGTCCACGTCCTCCCTAAGGGCAACGCCAGGGTAGCTGTAGTAGATCCCGGTAAGTGCTACGGTTGCGGTGTCTGCACGACGGTCTGCCCGACAAGAGCTATACACTTCCCCTCAAGCTACTGGGTGTAGTCACCCAAGATATTTCATTAAAATCAAGTAAGTTTTTCTTTTCAAGACTTGAATCCCTCCTAATGAGTATTTCTTGTTTAGTTTAAGTCATACTAAAAAACGCTCTCGAAAACTACTTGTGTGGGGACTGAAGCAATATGTCGAAGTACATAAAGAACCTCACATGTTCTCGTTGCGGCACGATCTATGAGTATAGGGATAAGCCCTCCATCTGCTTAAGAAACGATTTAGGCAGGCTAGACGTAAACTATGACTACGAAGCACTCAAGAATTTCTATACTAGAGAATACGTCAATAAAAAGCCCTTAACCAATCAATGGAAGTACTTCGACTTACTACCGCCTGAGAAAAGCGAGAACATAGTTACTCTAGATGAGGGCGCGACCCCCTTAATCAAGGCTCGAAGGCTTGCCGAGAAGCTCAGGATTAAGTCTTTATGGATTAAGGACGAGACAAGAAACCCGACAGCCTCTTATAAAGACCGCGGGATGTCCGTGGCCGTTAGCGTCGCTAAAGAGTTTGGTTACAGTAAGTTAGTCACGGCTTCGTCAGGCAACGCTGCGGTAGCTCTATCAGCTTATGCTGCCAGAACCGGGATGGAGGTTTACGCTTTCGTTATAGAGCAAGCTAGTTATAGTAAGATCGCCCAGCTACTCTTCTACGGGGCTAGGGTAGTCAAGGTACGGGGTCTTGGCAGAGAGGACCCCACGGTTAAGATGATGAGGATGGCTTACGAGAAATTTGGGTTCTTCCCCTCACCCAGCTTCGGCCCCTTTAACCCCTACCAGATAGAGGGGTCTAAGACAATTTCTTACGAGATAGTGGAGCAGATGGGTTGGAGGGTTCCGGACTGGGTGTTCGTTCCCGTAGGGGCTGCGTCACTACTCACAGGTGTCTGGAAGGGATTCAGGGACTACCTAGAACTAGGTCTGATTAGCGAATACCCCAGATTATTCGCGGTGCAGTCAACAGGCAACCCGCCATTCGTTAGAGCGTTTAAAGAAAATCAGGACCCGTTCAACATACGTCCTTGGGATCACCCGCACACGATAGCTTGGGGACTTGAGGACCCCTATCCTTGGGACGGCGACGCTGGCCTGAAAGCTCTTAAAGTAACTGGCGGTAACGCGGAGGAGGTTGAGGACCCCCTAATCGTTGAAGCTATGAAAGCACTCGCTAGCAGTGAGGGGATATTCGCAGAGCCTTCCGGAGCAGCGTCCTTAGCGGGACTCATGAAAGCTCTTCAAGATAAGCTCATAGACAAAGACGAGGAAGTGGTGGTGCTGATAACAGGGCATGGGCTGAAAGATCCTGATGTCGTTAGGGAGGTCGTGGGCGACGCTCCCATAATAAACCCGGATATTGAGGAGTTGAGGAGAGTCCTCGCAACGCACTACAAGACAGCGATCTAAACTGCTTAACGAGCTTTTCACTTTTATAAATTTCTCTGCCCTCTAATAATCTTGGCAGGGGTTGCTCGGTGAGCGCTGAATCGATTCTGCAGAAGGCTTCGATTAAAGTGAATGACCATGGCGGCATACTAGTCAACGACACGGTAGTCATTGACGGCCACGAAGATTTTCACGAGAGGGTGGTAACTCACGTTCACAGCGATCATACCACAAGGCTTTCCGAGTCTATAAAGCGTAGACAGAAGATAATCGGCACACCACTCACTCTCGAATGGCTCTCCGTTGTTACAGGATTCAACGACCCCTCACTTTTCGTCCCCCTCAACTACGACCAGTCTTACAGGATAGGGGATGTTAAAGTAGTTTTTAAGAGAGCCGTACACATCCCTGGGACAGCGCAGGTATTAGTAGAGTATGAGGATAGCACAACCATCGGGTATACCAGTGACTTCAAGAAAGTCGGTAGGGGAACCGATGTGCTCCAGCCGGAGATTCTGATCATTGACGCCGTGTACGGGCATCCCTCATACGTCAGAGAATTCGACGACTTCATCGAGACTGTTCTAGCAGATTTAGTCAACGAGTTACTTAGTAAAGGGCCTGTCCACCTATACGCTTACTACGGTAAGGTTCAGGAAGTCATGCAGGTTTTGCGTGAGCGCGGAGTCATAGCCCCATTCGTCCTCAATCACAAACAGTACTCACTATCGAAGATCGCGGAGAAGTATGGGATGAGGTTCGGTGAGTATTTTCACGTAAACTCTCGTGAGGGCATGGACGTCGTGAGGAGCGGCTGGTACGTCTACTTAACACACTCAACCAGTTACTCTAGGCTGGCAGGGAACGATAGAGTGAGTCACGTAACGCTTAGCGGCTGGGAGTTCGCGAAGCCCTACAGGAAGATCGGGAGTAACAGCTACCTAGTAGCGTTCAGCGATCACTCAGATTTTAGAGGATTAGTCGAGTACGTGGAACTCTCTAAGCCTAAGCTACTCATAGTTAATAACGCGAGGAGCTCGCAGGGCAAGGTATTCGCAGACTACGTGGCGAGCAAACTGAACATAAAGACCGTAGTGCTCTGACTCTGGGAATAGGAAGAGGTGGTTGTCCGTGCATGGTGTTTTGGTGACCATGCGCGGGCTCATCCCACCTGCTTGTCCCCCTCCTCCCCGCCTACGGTTCCGAGGGGTTACTTATTCCTCAGAGCCATCGGCGAAGAGGCAGGTCGCCTCGTCCCTCGGCTAAGCCTCATCAGCTCATCGGCTCCAATATAGATACATGGGTGCCGGAGATATGAGCGTGTCGGCGAATAGGTAGGTATACTCCATGTTCGCATAGATGACGAGTTAAAGAAGAAGTTTACAAAGTAATCCCAAGAACTCAAGCAGTCAAACAGTCTTATTCTTCGTAAGTTGCCGGAGGATTCATCCCTATCTCTCTTAAGTCGATCCCGTAGTCCTCGATTAGTAATAAGAGTGCGGCTTGAGGAGGTATCACACCTTTCTCGGTGATTATGGCGTCCACGTATTCTGGCGGCGTAACATCGAATACCGGATTAAATATCTTCACTCTCTCGTTTTCCTTAATCCACTCCTCCTCAACTATCTCCCTAGGATCCCTAACCTCTATGGGTACTAGCTCCCCTAGCAAAGTGTAAGGACTGAACTTGAATGTCTCAGTAGCAACGTAGAAACGAACCCTGGCTTCCTTAGCCGCTAGAGCTACTAACGAAGTACCTATCTTGTTGACTACCGCTCCGTTAGCTGCTACAGTGTCAGCTCCCACAACCACTTTATCTACTTTCTTCATGAAATATCTTACTGACGAGTCAGGTATCACGATTACTTCAAGACCTTCCTCAGCTAGTGCCTTAGCGGTTATTAAGCCTTGAAAAGCTGGGCGGGTTTCCTTAACGTATACTACGTTGACTTTACCTTTTCTATGTGCGGTGACTATTACCGATACCGCGGCGGTGCTGTGGCAGTGAGTCATGAGGACATCTCCGTTCTCGATGCGTCTAGACCCTAACTCACTAATTATTTTGAGAGCTTCATCAGCTTTCCTTACGAATTCCTGAGCTAAGTTAATAACCGCTTGCTTACCTTCCTCCACGGAGGTAATGTTTAGTTTCCTTAGCCTGCTGAGGACGTAAGTGACAGCGTTCGGTAAAGAAACTGCCGTAGGCCTGGCGCTTTTTAGGTAGGAACCCACGCGCTCCATGTACTGGAGGAAATCACGTGTTTCGCCTCCCTTGTAATCCTCCGCGGCCTTCATCAAAGCTATGACAGCATACTTAGCTATTCTTCCAGCACCTCTTATGCTCATGTTCTTAATACCCTCATAAATCTCCACTACCTCCCTAGGGAATCTGTGCTCACGATTCAATCCTTACCGACCTCCACCAACAAATCCCTTAAAGACCTAATCTTGGGCGGCCATCCATAGAGGCTCGCTACCAAAACAGGTATTGCTTGAGGTGCTAAGACGCCTTTCTCGGTGATTATGGCGTCCACGTATTCTGGCGGCGTAACATCGAAGAGCGGCGCACTAACCCTCACCCCCTTCGGAAGCTCCTGAATCCTCTCTTTAGATATGACGAGGCTTGCGTCTTCGAGGAACACTTGCTCAATTAATTCACCGAAGATGGTTTCAAACGATAATTTGTAAACTCCTGCTAAGACGAATAAACGAGCTCTAGCTTCCTTAGCAGCTAGAGCGATCGCTGAAGTACCTACCTTATTTACTACAGCACCGTTTATCGCTATAGCGTCCGCACCGACTAACACCTTACTCACCCGCTTCATCACGTACCTAACGGCAGAGTCCACTATCAACGTGGTTTCAATTCCTAACCTGCTCAGGTTGCTGGCGGTCACCCTACCTTCCCCTATAGGCCTAGACTCAGTCACGTAAACCCTGAACACTGAGCCCCTCTCAACCGCTTTCTTAAGAGTCCTCAGTACCGTAGTACTGTAAGAGTGTGTTAAGATAGTGTCCCCGTCCTCAACCCTCTTAGAACCTATCTCAGCTATCGCGTCCCTAACCAAGTCAAGTTCTTTAATCAAGGAGTCCACGATACATTGCGTAACCTCCACGGCCTCATCAAACCCTCTCTCGTTTTTCACAGCAACAAACTCTTCGAGATATTTACGGAGCACGTTCTCCACTACCTGCGAGGAAGGTCTGGAAGCAATCACTGAGGGGATGAAGCTGATTAGGAAGTTCCTGAACGTGTTCTTACAAGTACTTGCCGCGTCTCTTATGATCTCTAACGAGCCTATAGCAGCCTCCGTAGACCCTAACACCACGCCTCTACCAACATCTTGAATAAACTTACTAGCTCTGCGCTGAACACTCTCACATACCGCGTCAACCACGGCTTGAGACACCACCCAACACTTCAAACAGCTTATGATGTAATATTCTTTGGTAAGTTTTAAAGACTCACCCCCACTTTCAAGTATGTTCCCCAGACAGGAGGGCGAACAGTATGCTCTGGGAAAAATTAGTTATTTGTTTGGTGTTTCCTTATACCTATCTTGATCCTCATCCCCTCGATGTCCCAGTCTTCTACGAACATGTCGTTTGATACCTTATCGGAGATTTGTGTTGCTCTGACCTCCCTAGCTATGTATTCTCTCAGGGAATCCACCGCTTCTTTAAGTTCTTTCTCGTCAGTCTCTATACCTACCTCAATGAATTCGTCTACGTATAGGTTTACTTTATTACGCATTACCTGAATCCTCCTAATTATTTCTCGTGAGAGAGCTTCGTTAAGCAACTCTCTATCAAGTTTCTTAGGCATACAGACCGTGAACTTATCTGAGGTTAGGGTGGAGTACTCGCCTCCCTCACAAACTGAAGGTAGTTTCTCCGACAAGACCACTTCCTTAGCGTTAGCTAAGAACTTAAGTATCTCCTTAAGTTTCGCTATCTTCTCAAGCGTTTCTCTAGTAGAAGACACGTAGACTGTTCTCACAGGCCACCTCAACTTCAGGCCTAGAGAGTTTCTTAAAGCCGCGACCGCGCTGAAAGCGTTAAATACTTCGTTGAATGCCTCCTCTAATTCAGGGTTTACGTATTCCTCATCTACGCTCTCAAGACTACTCAAGTGCACGCTCTCCTCTAAAGACTTCTCATAATACCTGAAGAATCTCTGCCAGAGTACCTCGGCTAGGTGCGGGGTTACGGGAGCTAACATCTTGAGAGCTCTCTTCAGAACGTAGTATAAGACGGAGTAAGCCACGAACCTATCACTACTCTCCTCCTCCCAAACTCTCCTCCTTATTAGCCTGAGATACCTGTGACTTAAGTCCTCAACAAAGAAGGAGATAAGGTTCTTGACAGCTATGTGTATGTTGTATGCCTTCAGCTCTTCCAGGTATTGACTCATCACGGTATTAACTCTGGAGAGAACCCACCTATCTTCCACTCTCGCGTTCGGCAGTAAGTCACCCAACTTATGGGTTTCTGGATTGAACTTATCCAGCGTCATGTACGTGTGAGCGAACCTGAACACGTTCCAAACTATGTTGAGTGAGGTCATCACGTTCTTGATCTCGTCTTCGTTATATATGAAGGGGTCGCCGGGCGGGTACGTACTCAATATGTAGAGTCTTAAAGCGTCCGCGCCGTGCTTTCTGAGAGCTTCCTCAGCGTAGACTACGTTGCCTAGATGTTTAGACATCTTACGACCATACTTATCCAGTATTAGTCCCTGAATTAAGATGTTTTTGTATGGGGCTTTACCGGTCAGCATTACGGAAGTCACTAGGAGAGAGTAGAACCAGCCCCTGGTCTGGTCCACGCCCTCCGTTATGAAGGTGTAGGGGAATAACCTGCTGAATAATTCCCTGTTCCTAAGGCCGTCGACGCTGGCATACCAAGCTATCCCGCTATCAATCCATACGTCGATGACATAAGGCTCCCTCTCCCACTTCTCGCAATCCTCGGTTCGTATCTCAACCCTATCTATCCAGGGTCTATGAGTTAATTCAAAGTCGCTGAATTCCCCAGCATTAATCGCCAGCTTCTTTAATTCCTCTAAACTCCCCACGACTAAGAGCTTGTTCTGGTTGTCTTTACACCTCCATATCGGTAGTGGGGTCCCCCAAATACGTGACCTGGAGAGGGTCCAGTCCCTAGCGTTAGCAACCCAATTAGTGAATCTCTCCTTAAGCTTCGGCGGGTATATATTTACCCTCTCTAACTGATCCATGAGATTATTCTTTATCTTACCTATGTCTATAAACCACTGCTTATCAGCCCTATATATCAGCGGTGTGTGACATCTCCAGCAGTGGGGGTACGCGTGCGTTATAGTACCGGAATAAATCAGTAACCCTTTGAATCTCAAGACCTGAATTACCTTCTTCGACGCCTCATCAACGCTAAGACCTTGGAAAACCCCGGCATCGCCGTTGAACACCCCGTTGATTTCCACGTTGCTGGTTATCGGTAAGCCGTGCTTAGAACCTAGCTCGAAATCCTCTGGACCGTGTCCGGGAGCTATGTGCACCAACCCAGTGCCTTCCTCCAGCGATACAAACTCACCTACAAGCACTTTATGAGCGTTGTCATGCAACTTATGTAGGGGGACCTCCTCACCTAACGGGTGTTCGTACTCCAATCCAGCAAGTCTCTCCCCTTCCACTACCTCAACACATTCACCCGTAACCCTGGCTAAGCTTAAGACTTCCTGCATCCTCGATTCCGCAACCCACCAAAACTCATCACCTACTCTGACCTTGCAGTAGCTACCTTTAGGGCTCACAGCCACCGCCTCGTTATCTACCAGCGTCCACGGGGTCGTAGTCCATATCAGGAGGTACGTGCTCGAGGCGTTCCTGACTTTAAACTTCACTATTATTGATGGGGAGATCTTCTCTTCGTAACCTAGGTCTACCTCCGCGTCACTTAAGACGGTCTCACATCTAGGACAGAACGGGAGCACCCTATAACCCTCGTAGAGTAGGTTGTCATGGAATGCTTTCTTTATCAAGTACCACACGTGCTCGATGTACTCAGGCTTTCTAGTCTCGTACGCGTTCTCTAAGTCTAGCCACAACGCTATGTCGGTGGTGGCTTGTGTTTCCCAGAACTTCAGGTAATAGTCTACTAACTCGTTACACTTCCTCGTAAACTCCTCTGGAGATATCCTCTCTCCAATCTCCTTCTTATGCCTTATCCCTAACTTCTTCTCAGTCTCTACCTCGACCGGCAGGCCCTGCTCGTCCCACCCTCCCTGAGCCCACACGTTATAGCCGCGCAACCTCATGAACTTTAAAACGAAGTCCTTGTATATTCTCCCTCTTAAATGCCCTATGTGGGGAACTCCGTTCGCTGTGGGAGGTCCCTCCAAGAATGAGAATATAGGTTTTCCCTCTTCCCAAGACCTCCACTTGGCAGGTATGTTATTTGCTTCCCAGAATTTCCTAGCTTCCTTCTCTACCTCACTCAACTTCAGGCGTCCTAAATCAATACTGGACACCAATATCACCTTACTCCAGGTCTTAATAAGTCTTGAAATTTTAAGCAATACAGCAGGTCTAGCAACCACTCACTACGTTGAGGAACACACCATGCGCTTCATAAAAAGGGTTTTAATGTGCGTAGTCATTTAAACATGTATATGTTAAATTTCAGGAAGTTAATGAGAGCTCAGATTTTAATACCGCTTTACCAAAGATATAGTATTGGGACGTTCAATGCCTAAAATCAAGACTAAATTGGTTTCATGGGATGAGATAGTAAGCTGGGCTCGCGACTTATCTAGGAAAATCGAGGAATCTAATTACAGGCCTGACGTGGTAGTAGCTATAGCTAGAGGGGGCTTCGTCCCGGCAAGACTCGTTTGCGATTTCCTGATGATCGAGAACCTAATCTCCATTCAATCACAGCACTGGACTGAGGCAGCTAAGGTTGAGGAGAAAGCGATAATTAAGTTCCCTTACAAACTAGACTTGAACAACGGTAAGGTCTTAATAGTTGACGATATCGTGGACACAGGAGATTCCGTGCTACTCGCTAAAGATTTCATACGTAAGAATTGGAACGTGAGTGACGTAAGGGTTGCGGTACTTCAGTGGATATCCCCAGTCGCTAAGTTCAAGCCAGACTACTACAGCGTTGAGGTTCGTGAGTGGATATGGTTCCAGTACCCTTGGACGAGGCTGGAGGACACGTATCAGTTTCTTAAGAGGATCTTGAGTGAGGAGGGGAAGTACAAGAAGTCCTGGACTTTCCAAGAGTTAGTGAGTAAGTTCAAGGAGTGGTACGAAATTGACGTCGGTGAAGACTACTATAAAGACGCAGTTGAGTGGCTACTCAAGAATAAGGTCCTCAGGGTTGAGGGGGGCTACTACGTATTAACTACCTAGATACGTTTCTTTTAATTTCTCCTTAGCTACGACCTCAGCTTCTGAGATAATCTTCTTAGCTTCCTCCACGTCGGGGAGTAGCATATTCCTCGACTCAGGGAAGGTATCGAGGATGTCGTTAGCTCTATCCACCAAATCTTCAAGAACTATCGAGAGGTCAGGGATCTCCCTCACGTCACCCATCATCTTACTCAACACTTCCTTAGCTGTCGCTATGTCGTTGCTCGTGACGTTGATGAACCCGATGGTTTCTAACTTAATTATGAGGACCTCGAGAAGCGCCTCAACCTTCACGAGAGAGTTATGTAAACTCTCGTAAATCTTTATGTTCCGCAATATCTCATTCCTCAGTAAAGGCTCGTTAACTTGAGCAAGCCTGTTTTGAAGCCTGTTAATATTTTCCTGTACTCTAGACCTGTAGAAAAACACCTTCTTATGCAGTTGTTTCAAGTCAATTATAAATTTCCCGATGTACCTCAAATTCAGCTTAGGCTCTCTAGATCTCCTACCAAATATAATAGTCCCCTAACAATAACTCAAGGTATGATAAGTATTTAAGAATACACCCTCATACTAAAACACGCGGAAAATCTTTTTAATCTCTTTAAGACTTGTAAATATTGGGTCCCCCGGTAGCTCAGCGGTAGAGCACCCGGCTGTAGTCAGCCCCGGAGGGTACACAACCAAACGAGCCCTCCGGCAGGAACCGGGGGGTCGGGGGTTCGAATCCCTCCCGGGGGACCACAACAATTCTTAGGCGGGCACGGAATAATGTTTGAAGTAACTGAACAAAATTTTAGTTAGAGAGGTTAGATGTTATGCTATGATAATTATTTATTAATTAGTTTTAAACAATACTTAAATATTATCTTGTCTTATGTCCTTGAGGTGTCTTCAAATATGTATGTTTGGGCTTTAATTGTTGTTGTAGCATATTTAATCTTTATGTTAGGTCTTGGTTTCTATACTGCTAAATATAAGATTAAGACAGCTGAGGATTTGGTACTTGCCGGTAGAAGGGTTGGTGTGTTACTCGTTGCCGCGTCTCTAGCAGCAAATAACATAGGTGGCGGTAGTACCGTGGGTGTTGCCGCCCGTGCTTACGGTGGTTGGGGCTTGTCTGCCGGTTGGTACATCATGACTGCAGCTCTAGCTATGATACCAATAACATACATATTTTACCTAATGAGGAGAACCAGGGCCTGGACATTACCTGATGTTATCTCGGAACGTTTTGGACCCCCATCACACATAGCTACCTCAGTGCTTCAGATGATATCCTTGTCTACATTAACAGCATCCCAGATACTTGCTTCAGGAACCATATTCGCTGCATTAACAGGTTTGTCTTTTGAGACTGGAGTTCTTCTATCCGGGATAATAACAATCACTTACACTATATTAGGAGGATTGTGGGCTGATGTATTAACAGATTTCGTTCAGTTTCTCATGATAAGTTTAGGTATGCTAATAGCGTTACCTTTCATAATAACCAACGTGGGCGGTTGGGACGCTATTGTCAATAACGTACCTCCTTCGGAAATGAATTTATTCAAAGTTGGCTTCAACACTATCGGGAGTTTGTTCTTCATGTATATAATAACGTTTATTACTGGAGCAGAGATGGTGTCGAGAGCTCTGGCTTCTAAGGATGAGAAGGTAGCTATGAAGGGTTCCCTACTCTCGGGTCTGATCATGGGTCTTTACGCGTTCGTGCCGGCCATAATAGGTTTAGTCGCTTTAGGAACTATGCCAGGAATTAGGTCTAGCGACGCTTATGCTAAGGTAATGCTCGGTTACGCGCCGGAGGTGATAGCTGGCATAGGGCTTGCGGCAATCTTAGCTGCAACAATGTCTAGTGCTGACTCAGACATGCTAGGTGCTTCATCCATTTTCGCCATCGATATTTGGAAGAGGTACATTAAGAAGAACGCTTCTGATAGAGAGATACTAATCCTAACTAGAGTGGGAGTAGTAGTAGTCGGTGTCCTAGCCATGCTGGCAGCTCTCACGGGGTTTGATATAATCACTATAAACACGTTTGCTTTCATGTTAAGGTCGGCCGGCCCGTTCGCACCATTCGTTTTAGGGATTTTATGGAAAAACGTGACTAAAGAAGCTGGCTTCGCGGCCATAGTATGTGGCAGCATAGCTGGCGTCTACTGGAGACTCATAGGTCAGCCTTACGTTGGTGATTCAGTTTTCGGTGCGCTAGTAGGTCTCGCGGCTTTTATCCTAGTATTAATGTTGGGCAGAGCCGTGAAGAAATAAGTGTGAGTATCGTGCAAACAAAAATTTAAATTTATTGTTTGTTTTTGTAGCAAGTCTTGAAAGATACCTCTACTAATAAATACCTTAGTGATTCTATAACTCCCCTAGCAACATCTATTTTCCTTCTGGCGTTGGGCAGTATGGCGTCTGGATAGTCTAGGTGTTGGAGGTGTTCGTATATTATCTCCATTAGGTTGAAGAACTCCATGGCTTCACTTAATGATTTCTCTAGTGAGAGTAGCGTTAGGACATATCTCTTGAGCTCCCCTATCACGTCAAGTAATCCTAGCACGTAAGGCACGTAATCAATATCTAGCTCCTCAGAAACTACTAACTTCCTATTCTTGACCAAATTATAGAAGATTTCTGCCTCAGCATACTCGCTTAAGTAATCGATGACCATGTTAGTGAATTCGTAACAAGGGTGTTTACTGAGTACGTCACGTAATCTAGCGTTGGCTTCTCTCAGCTTGTGAAGACTTTCCTCAGCTTCTACCCACCTACCGGAATGTATGTAGGTTATCACGTAACCAGAATTCCTCACCATCTCGCGACCTAACTTAATCAGGTTCTCCCGAACCGCGTCACGCGCGCTTAAGACCTCATCAATCTTAGAACTCTCTTCCCTCAACTTATTCTCGATTGCTGAAATCCATGAACTCATCTAACCACACCACATATCACTACTTACACAGACTATAAGTGTTAGGTAGGGACCCAATACCTCAACGCGTTACCGCTATTATCTATGACTACTTACGCATAGACGCGGTAATAACGCGTTCACCGGATTCTAAATCAATTATTTTAACTAATACTTCATGGTCGGACAACGTTAATTCTGCATAACTCTTGATTTTAGCTAGATAGCCTGAGAGCGTGCCTGGATTGACTGCGAGACACCTACCTATGGTCTCTGCTTTAGGTGTGTGGGTATGGCCGTAAAGCACTATATCGTAGTAACCGGAGGTGCAGAGGGAGTAGACTATCTTCTCCGTTAGCTTCTGATCCTTAAACCCGTGCATGATGAGCGCTCTCCAGCCTTCTAAAACCTCCTCTACGGGTTGGTCCGTTAGTTGAGGCGCGAGACTCTTCAGTAAAGCCTTATCACCGTCGTTATTACCGAAAACACCGATTAACTTCGGCGTTATGTTGAGTAGCTCTTTTAGGGTGAAAGGCGATGTAAAGTCACCTAAAACTACTAGTAAGTCGTAGTTCTCTTTAAGTACCGCGGGCTTAAACCTTGAGATAGTTTCTAGGTTGTCGTGAATATCTGAAACTACTAATACCCTCATAGTGTCACTCAAAATACGATACATAAATTTAGTTTAAAAAGAGTTCCTGATTTTAGCTCATACCTTAACTAGGATTCCTTACGCTGGGTAGTCTTCTGGGACCTTAGCTCTGAAGTACTTCCCTGTTTCTGGACTCTTAAAGAGCCCTATCTTAACTCCCTTCCTGCCCTTAGGCGCTAAAGTCCACACCTTCTCAGGAACTAACTCTACCTCCTTCCCTGTAGTTGAGTCCTTAACCTTAACGGGCTTCTTGCTCATGGTTGTTCACTTCATGAGTTTAATGAATTAAACTCTACTTAAACTTAACTTCAAATCTTCATCACATTCTAGCTACATTTTTAAAGCAATTCTTTAAAGTAACTGAAGCAATACTTTAAGTAATCCGTTAAAGATACTCTAATATGAGTTCGTTATTTATGGTCTACCTTTACATGCTTAAGTAAAGATTAACCTATTGAAAATCAAGATGCTGTCCCAACAATCTTTAAGCTTTAATAGCTCCCGCGTTAATTAAGAAGCGGTGCTCCTAATGAACGAGAGGTTTCTCTTAATGATTCCCGGACCCACGTTTACCGAGCAAAGCGTCTTACTTAGCTTAGCTAGAGTTACTAGATCTCATGTCTCAAGAGAGTTCGAGGACGTTCTGAGGGGGTCTCTCGACGCACTTAAAAAGATCTTAAACACTGACGGAGAAGTGATCATCATGCCGGGAAGCGGGACCTCAGCAATGGAGTTCTCTATAGCTAATTTTGTGGATCAGGGAAGCAAGGTACTCAACTTAATTAGCGGGTATTTCGGCGAGTACTTCGTTCAAGCAACTAGAGCTAGGGGAGGAGTGCCCGTAGAAGTTAGGTGTAGGCCAGGGCTTGGATTCAGAGGGAAAGGTATTCGAGAATTAGTTGAGAGGGAGGGGGCTAAGGTACTCACAGTACAGCACGTAGAGACCTCGACAGGCGTAGCTAACTACGTTAAAGAGATAGGTGAGGAGCTCAAGAATACTGAGACTATATACGTTGTTGACGCCGTCGCCTCGTTAGGGGGTATGGAGATAAACATGAGGGAGTGGGGGATAGATGTGGTATTCACGGGTTCTCAGAAAGCTCTGGCCGTGCCGCCCGGTCTAGCAATAATAGGTTTGAGCAAGAGAGCGGTGGAGCTAATAGAAGAGGGGAAGAGGGAATTATTCTTCTTCGACGGGCGTAGATGGCTTGCCATGATGAGGAATGTTAGAAATTACTTCTCCACGATGCCCGTCAACATGATTTACGCTCTCAACGAGTCTCTCAAGAGGGTTTTATCGGAAGGTTTAGAAAACAGGTATCTGAGACATAAGGTAGTCGCGGAGGCTATTAGAGGAGGACTAGAAGCTCTAGGTTTGAAAATAGTTGCTGACAAAGAGTTTAGGTCTGACACCGTGACGGCGGTCTGGCTACCGGAGAACGTGAAGTTCCAGGACTTAAGTAACGAGATGATGCGACGTAACATAGTAATAGCTGGAGGCTTAGGTGAGCTGACAGGCAAGATATTCAGGATAGGTCATATGGGAGTAGTAAACCCCAATGACGCCGTATCAACGATAGCCGCCCTAGAAAGAAGTTTAAGCAAGTTAGGCTACCCTGTCAAGCTAGGTAGCGGGGTTGAAGCCTCGCAACAGATCTTCAACAAGTACAACCTCTAAAATTAGAACAGTAGGAAAAACCCGCCCGAAAAATCAAGTAACGTTTTAAAACCCTCTTAGTAAAACATTATTAGATGCCGGGGTAGCTCAGCCGGGTAGAGCGCCGGGCTGTTAACCCGGTGGTCGGAGGTTCAAATCCTCCCCCCGGCGTCAACCACTTCCTCAAACCACTCTAGCTCAGTGGTAGTTGATGTATGAAACGACCCGTAACTTTTAAAAGCTTGTTCGCGCCTTAGAATTCTTCTGGTGTGTAGCTTGAATGAGTCTAAGGAGAGATTAAAGAAGATGTTGGAAGTAATGGTTGGTAGGGTAGTAACCCCGGGCGATGTTGTCGCGTTATCCGGACTCCCCAGATACGAGGTTTTAGCAGCTTTCCACGTACTTGAAGCCCTAAACCTTGTCGAGGTAATTAACGAGAAAGGAAACTATAAGGTATACAAGATAACTAACCTAGGACTTAAACTCCTTAAAGCCTTAGAAGAAGTTAATAAGGCAACCATAGAGATAACGGTCCCCCAAGCACAGGAAACGCAGGAAGTCACTACTTGATTAACCAGCAATGAGTTGTTTCCATACATCGAGACAAGACCATCAATGGAATCAGTCCCTTAAGAACAAGGCAGCTCAAGCAATGTTTTTAATGAGGTGTAGACGTAGTTAGCTAGTGGGGAGATAACTCACGGTTAATTGCAAGACCTCATCTAAGAAAGTATCACAACACGTTTTTTCTTACGTGTTTATTTCACGATGTAGTGACACTCTAGTGAAGACCGGTTCTTTCGAAGCCTCCCTAGGCAGTGGTTACTACGTTTACTTAGGTTCTGCTAATATTAAGCAACCCTACTTGAGGGTCTTAAGGCATTTCATGAAGAGCGGTAAGAAGCTTAAGTGGCACATAGATTACCTAACTGTAGTCTGCGAACCTGTTAGTGCTTTACTATGTAATGGGGTCAGCGAGAACACACTCTACGAGATCCTGAAGAGGCTAGATTATCTAGTGCCGAGCGTTAAGGGCTTCGGCTGCAGTGATTACAGGAAGGCACACGAGACCCACTTATTCAAGTTCGGGACTGGGGTAGGGTCACCGTATGAGATCTTGAGTTACTTTACTTCAGTACTTAAGAAACACTGTAGTGAAGTTGAGTTAATCTTAGGTTGACGAATTACGTGAAAAAGTTCGAGAATTTCCTGAAGAGGGTGATGTTGGGGGTGATGGTTGAGTACGCCGTCGAACACAAGGCATCACAGAACAAACTACACAAATCTTCTACTCGAAGTTAAGGGAGAAGTACCCATGGCTACCAACTAGGATGATTAAGGATGCATATAGAGATGCTGTGAGGAGAGCTAAGAGCTTTAGGAAGCTCAAGAAGGAGGGCAGGGCCTACACAGACAAACCGGAGGTTAAGAAAGTCACCATAACTTACTCCGACTCACAAGACTGGGGAATAGGGGATGGGGTCATCAAGCTTAGAACACATGTTGGCTGGGTTGAGCTCCACTACAGAAACCACAAACAACTACATCGTTGGTAGGAAAGTAGTAGCGTACCTAGCGTTCACCAAGAACGCTGAAGTCGATTATGAGTCAGGGAATGCTGTTGCGGTAGACGTTAACGAAAACAACGTTACGGTAGCAGTCTTCAAGAGTGGCGGCCTCGCCGAGGTGTACAGACTCGAAACCAGCTTGGGCAGAATCGTCATCGCCTACGCTGAGAGAAGGAAGAGGATCGCGGAGGGTAAGTCCACAAAGGCGAGGGAAGTTAAGAAGAAGCTTAGGAAGTTACGCGAGAGGGGGAAGCTTGACATCCTGAGGAAGACAGCTAAGCTCATCGAGGAGCTAGCCACAAAGAACAAAGCTGTAGTCGTGGTTGGTAACATAAGTAGGAGAGCTAAGGAGAAGATGGGGAGGGATAAAGGTAGTAAGCTTAGGCACAGGATACACCAGTGGAACGCCTCAACCATGGTTAAGCTACTGGAGGAGAAACCCATACACGTCGCAAAGGTCTCCGAAGCCGGCACCTCCTCAAGGGATCCCTTCACAGGCACTAAGATTAATAGTTTTAAGCCCCTGATGATCCGCTATGCGGCGAAGGGGGTGGTTAAACTAGTGTTGAGAGTGACGAAAGTGAGAGGTGGAGTCCTCGAAAGAGACGTCGTCGGAGCAATCAATATTGGTCTTAAGCACCTCACCACAAATGGGAGCCTCGTGGCGTTAGGCTCGACGGGCACTCATGAAGTGCGGGTGAAGCTAATGAACCCGCACAGAAGTACAACCCCGCTAACAAATCTACAAATATTTAACAAAAACCAACAAATACCGTTAGCGGGGAAACGTAGATTACTCCTCACTAAACTTGATTAACTCTGCTTCGTGAAGCTGCCCTAAGATTAGCGTTAGGACTTCCTTTAATTCACTCTCACTTATTTCTTGAGAAGATTCTTTTAAGTCTTGCATGACGTGTGAGACTAACTCCTCCACGTTCCTGCTTCCATCACATAACTGCCAAACATAGAACGCGCTTAAAGAGAGAGAATATATTTTCTCTTCGCTGATGCCTACTAGGTAATTGTCTCCCTCAATACCTAACTCAACGCCTTGCTTTACAGGAACCTTATTCTTGATATCTTCGTATGTGAGCGGGTTACTCAACTTACTCCTCCTCACTAAAATCTGCAGACCTTTCTCTCCTGAAAGGCCTCCTAGTTTTCTGGAATCTCCTCTTCTGAGTCGGTCTGCGCTCAGGCCTATAACTCTCTGGTGCTTGAGGGTATTTCTCCGGTATCTGCTCTGGTTCAGGTAAAGCTTCCTCAGAACCTACCTTTATGTTTTCCTCTCCGCCTACGTTGAGCTGAACCATACCCTTAAACACCGTCGTCCACGCGTTCTTAATCTCTATAGAATCTCCCTCCTTGAGCTTATTTGAGAGTGCTCTTCCCCACATAGTCAGCTTAACTTTCCCGGTCTCATCTCCTACTACGGCTTCCGTGATCGTTCTTAAACCAGACCTAGTGTTTATTGTTTTCGAGGGTTCTACGCTGATCACGCGTGCCACGAGATTAACTCCGTTCATTTCCGGTTTTAAATCACCTACTTTTACTTTCGTTTCTCCCATTTTCTTCCTCTCCGATTTACGTTACGTATAAAGCTAGTTATCAGAACTTATAAACTAGAGTGTTTTAATCGAGCAATGAAAAACCAGCATTAAGACGCCTACACGCGTTTAATGAAAAACGGTATTTAAGCTTTCTCAACGAATATAGCTCCCACGGGGCACGCCGTCTTAGCTTGTTCTACGCAGTCACTTAAGTCGTCCGGCACAACCCCCTCAGTAACGTCACTACCTCTATACTCTTTAACTATCTGTGATTTCCCGTCAGGCCCTGCCTCAAATACTTGAGGACATAACGCGTAGCACACGCCGTCAGCTATGCAGAGGTTCCAATCTACCTTCACTTTCAAAGGCATATTAATTCACCACAATAAACTAATCTACCAAACCAAAATAAATATTAACTTCAAGCAGTCTACAAACCCTACCGAACGTAGCTTCCTAAAAATTTAAAAGCGAGAGAACAAGAATTAATGGGTGGGGCCCGTAGCTCAGCCAGGTAGAGCGCCCGGCATAGGTCGTTGAGACCTACGGGATTCATAACCGGGCGGTCCGGGGTTCGAATCCCCGCGGGCCCACCAGCTCGCTATTACCTGGCATCAAGCCTCCGAGTTCAGGGCTGTTTCGTAGTTGGTATTTGTAGATATGTTTATAATGTTTGTTTGGTTTGGGCCTGCTTAGGTGATGGGGGCAGTGCTCCAAGCCTGGGCGGGCTGACTCTCGAGGGGTCCGTGCCGTTGACCTCGATACCCGATGACCCTACCCCAGAGGTAGCAGTGCTACCGATGAGGGAATGGGTGAGGGGAAAGTCCCCCAGACGCAATGAATGAATACAAAACAATGAGAATGAGCATCTGGGGACAAACAGGACTTCACTAAAGTCTAAGGAATGGATCTCACGTAATGTTAAATACGTTCTGCTAGGAATATTATTTAGTGGCGTGAGTAGGTGGTGTTAGGGGGTGAGTCTAAGCACTGTTTGGGATTACGTTAAGGGCTCTCTTGACGTCCTGCTAAGTGATTATTCTAAGATGAAGGAGTTTGTGAGGGGTTTGACGAGTGAAGTACTTGCCAACGACTTAAGAAAGTACGGCGGGCCCATAATAACTAAGGAGGGCGGTAGGACTTTCTTCATTATTGGGGATTTACACGGCGATTTAGAGACCTTGGAAAAGATCTTGATGAAGCTCAACATTAGCTTGGTAAGGGAAGGCTTTGTGGAACTGGTTTTCCTGGGGGATTACGTTGACAGGGGTACTCACCAGCTGGAATGCTTGTTAACGGCGTTACTACTCAAAAAAGATTTCCCTGATAACGTGACTCTTCTTAGAGGGAATCACGAACCCCCACCACACCTAATACCACTACCACATGATTTCCCTCAAGTTCTTAAGAGGGCTTATGGGTACGTTAAGGGTAATGAGATATATCAGGACTTCATGGAGTTATTTAATAACATGCCTTTAGTTCTGTACGTAAGAGATTCGTTCATAGCTTTGCACGGTGGGTTACCTACACAGAATTACAACTCCGACGTCTCACTCAACGAATACCTTCTAGGAACTAATGAGCATGAGAGAATTAAGTTGCTTGAGGAAATACTCTGGAACGATCCGGTAGATCTCAACATAGGGAGGACCCCGTCCCCTAGGGGTGCCGGCTACTTATTCGGAATACCCGTTACCCAGTGGGTTCTGAAGAGGTTTAGAGTAAGGCTAGTTATCAGGGGTCACGAACCGTCCTACGAAGGCTTTAAACTAAACCACAGAGGTAGGGTAGTAACCCTCTTCAGCCGCGTTGGGGAGCCCTACTATAACAGGTATGCCTCATATATGTCTCTCGACACAAGCACGTCCCTATGTTTTGAAGAACCCACTCAGTGCATTAACAAAATAGGGCGTTGACCCACTTAAACTCACAAAGCATTATTTCCTCAGTTCTTTTCAGTATTTCCTAAACGTCCTTACTTAACTCGAGCAGTTATTTCATCCTTTAACTACTCCGAGCGGTCTCATCCTAGCTACTAAGGCAGCTATACCCACTTTATGCGATACTAGGGCTACTCTATCAACGTCTTTGTAGGCTTCCGGCATCTCCTCAACCACGGTCTCCTTAGAAGTTGCTTTAACGTAGATTCCTGAGCTAAGCAGTTTGTTTAACACTGCGTCAGCTCTACTCCTTCTCAGAGCTTCGTTCCTAGAAAGCCATCTACCGGCTCCGTGAGCCGCGGAGTAGAAGGTTCTCTTACCTTCAGGGATACCGACCATTAAGTAACTAGCTGTTCCCATAGACCCAGGTATTAAGACGGGCTGACCGACGTTCCTATACACCTTAGGTATCTCCGGATGCCCGGGCGGGAAAGCTCTCGTAGCGCCCTTCCTGTGAACCACTAACTTCATGTTCTTGCCCTCAACTTCATGTTCTTCTAGTTTAGCTATGTTGTGTGCTACGTCATAGATAGCTCTTAAGTCAAGGTTCTCAGGCTTGGTCCCGAACACTCTAGCCACGGACTCCCTAACCCAGTGAGTTATTATTTGCCTATTGGTGAACGCATAATTCGCGGCGGCAGCCATAGCTTCGAAGTAGTCTTGCCCTTCTTTCGAGTTGAAGGGTACTGAAGCTAGTTCCCTGTCCGGTGGGCTGAAGCCGTACTTACGCATAGCTCTCTCCATAACCCCTAAATAATCGCTCGCTACTTGATGTCCCAACCCCCTAGAACCTGTGTGAACCATTATGGTTATCTGCCCTTCATGGTCTATGCCCATTGCCTTAGCCAGTCTCTCATCGTATATCTTATCAACGACCTGAATCTCGAGGAAGTGATTGCCTGCTCCTAAAGTGCCTAGCTGGTCAGCCCCTCTCGACTTAGCTGTATTACTGACTTTACTAGCGTTAGCGTACTCTATCCTCCCGTAACTCTCTATGAATTCCCTATCCTCCTCCCACCCGAAGCCCTTACTGATAGCCCAGTCAACACCCTCATTAAGGACCCTGTCTAACTCAGTAAAGCTGAGTTTCAGCTTACCTGTACTCCCAACACCTGACGGGACGTTCCTAAATATCGTGTCAACGAGCTCCTTAATCCTGTCTTTTACGTCTTTAATACTTAAGTTAGTTCGCAGCAACCTGACACCGCAGTTGATGTCGTAGCCGACCCCGCCCGGCGATATGTAGCCGTCGTCAGCTCTTACGCCAGCCACCCCGCCGATAGGGAACCCGTACCCTTGGTGACCGTCAGGCATCACATAGGAAGCAACCTCAATACCGGGCAAGCAACCGACGTTCGCCGCTTGCTCTAACGTCAAATCCTCACTCATCTTCGAGATTAGGAAGTCGTCCGCGAATATTATAGCGGGGACTCTCATGCAACTCTTGTAAGACGACGGTATCTCCCACTCATACTCGTTAACCCTCTTAAGAGGCACCTTCACGTTACTCACCTAAATATATTAATGATGTTTGGTCAGTTTTAAATCGTTGTGCGAGGACTTCCTGAGAACTGTCTGAAGGCGGGAAGTCGTTAGCTTCGGGGTTAGCGCGGTCGTTCTACATGATTTAGCTTTTTAAGGCTATTATAGTTTAAAAAGTAGTCGCTAAGGGTTGGAGGGGTAGGTAGTGCCGGTCTGGAGATACTCCGTTAAGGTGGAAGACGAGGGGAGAGTTGCTAAAGCTGTAGTTAGGGATGTGCCTATTTCCCTGAAGGAGAGTTACGAGATCCTCAAAATAATAAGGGGTATGAGGCTGAAGGAAGCTGAGGATTTCTTGGAAAAGGTTGTTAGGAAGAAGGTTCCGGTTCCTTACGTTAGGTATAAGCTAAGCATCGCTCACAAGAAAGGTCTTTCCTCAATGTTTCCTAGGTGGAAGTCCCCTATAGGTAGGTACCCTGTTAAGGCTGCGAGAGAGATCTACAAGCTCTTAAAGAACGTAGAGAATAACGCGGAGAATAAGAACCTAGATGTTGAGCGCCTATACATACATCACATAGCCGCCCATAAAGGCAGGTACTTAAGGAGGTGGATGCCCAGAGCCTTCGCTAGAGCTACCCCTAAGATCAGGACAACAGTCAACATAGAGGTAATAGTGGCTGAGAGGTGATTGACTTGGTCGACGTGAAGGAACATTTCATAGGGTTGAACCTAGTTAGGCTGAAGATAGACGAGTTCTTATCAAAGAATTTCGTTAGAGCCGGGTATTCTAGGGTTGAGTTGATAAAGACTCCGTTGGGGACTAGGGTGGTTTTATACGCTGATAGACCTTCAATGATCATAGGCAGGAAAGGGCAGACAATAAAACAATTAACCGAGGTTTTAGAGAAGTACTTCAAGATCGAGAACCCTCAATTAGTTGTTACTCAAGTCGAGAATCCTGACCTAGACGCCAGGATAGTTGCTAGCAGGATAGCGCTAGCTATCGAGAAAGGCTATCATTTCCGTAGAGCGGCTTTCGTAGCGTTGAGGAGGGTTTTAGCTGCCGGTGCTCAGGGAGTTGAGATAGTGATTAGCGGTAAGATAGTTAGTGAGAGAGCTAGGTACGAGAAGCTGAGGGCTGGCAAGGTCTATAAGACCGGGCAACACTTGGACAGACTCCTGGACAGGGCTGTCGTCCACCTACTGCTTAAGCCAGGTATTTACGGTATTGAAGTACTCATAGTTAAGCCCGGAGAGCCTGACGATGTGATTAAGGTCGGTGCTGAGACCCCAGCGCAGGTAAGCGCAGAACCTCAAACCGTGTCAGAGCGTGGGGGTAGTGAGTCGTCTTAGGGGTGATACGTCTTGAGTCTCTCCGCTAAGGAATTAAGGAGTAAGAGTAGGGAAGAACGAGAGAAGTTATTGGTTGAACTGAGAACAGAGTTAATTAAGTTGAGGACTCAAGCACAGGTAGGGACTCTGAAAGATACTGCTAGGATAAGGATCGTGAGGAAGAACATAGCCAGGATATTGACGGTGAACCGGGAGGAGGAGCTTAAGAAATCCGTGAGTGGGGAGAACGCGAAATGAGGAGGACTGCCAGGAATTTAAGATATCACGAGTTGGTAGGGCTTGAGGTTTCCGTTAAGTCGCACACCGACGCATCTATGATTAGCGTGAGCGGTCTGGTTATCGGCGAGACTAAGAATATGTTGGAGGTATTGAGTGGTGGGAGGGTACTTAAGATACCTAAAATTGGAGGTCTTTTTGCTTTTAAGCTCGATGACGGAACTAATGTCATAGTGTGCGGTGATGATATAGTGGGCAGACCTGAAGACAGGTTGAAGAGGGTTGCGGGTGGTTGATGGTGAGTGAGTCTAAGGTACGTGATATAGGGATTAAGTTTGAGGGTCTCGAACCCCCTAGCAAGACATGCGACGACGATGAGTGCCCGTGGCACGGGCACCTCAAGGTCAGGGGAGGGCTTATCGTGGGGAGAGTCATTAAGTTGAGGGGTAAGAAGCTAGCCGTTGTTGAAAGAGATTACCTAGTTTACGTGAGTAAATTCAAGAGGTATGAGAGGCGTAGGTCAAGGATTCACGCTAGGGTGCCCCCCTGCATTTCCTTGAATCTAGGAGATAACGTCTTGATCGGGGAAACAAGGCCTCTCGCTAAGTCTGTTAGCTGGGTTGTGTTAGGTGTTCTTAAGGAGGGCGGTCAGTGATGTCTGAGAAGAAGGGTGGTGCAGCGCTCGGGCGTTTCGGCAGGGTTGCCGGAGTAACCATAGGTACGAATCTTAAGGTAGCTGATAATAGCGGTGCTAAGGTGGTGACGGTTATAGGAATCCCAGGCGTTAAGAGTAGGCTGCGTAGGCGTCCCTCAGCTACCGTGGGTGATTTAGTAGTGGTTACTGTTAAGAAGGGTAGTACCGAGTTGGTGGGCCAGGTTCTTCAAGCCGTGATCATAAGGCAAAGAAAGCCTTTCAGGAGGAGTGACGGTAGGTGGCTTAGCTTCGAGGACAACGCTTGCGTGATAATAGCGCCTGACGGGACACCGAAGGGAACGGAGCTCAGAGGGCCTATGGCTAGAGAAGCTGCTGAGAGGTGGCCTAGGATAGCTACATTAGCATCAATCATAGTGTAGGGTGATTCGTGTGAGTCCGTCCATTAAACCAGGTAAACAGAGATTGAGCGTGCGTGAAGCACCCCTACACATAAGGCATAAGTTCGTTACCGCGCCTCTCTCCAGAGAGCTTAGGGAGAAGTTAGGCATAAAGAGAATCTACGTTAGAGCCGGTGACACAGTCAAGATATTAAGAGGAGACTGGAAAGGTCATGAAGGTAAGGTTGTCAAGGTAGATTACGACGAGATCGCGTTACACATCGAGGGCGTGACCATAAAGAAGGCTGACGGGACACCGGTTTACTACCCTATCCACCCATCAAAAGTTATGATAATCAAGCTAGATCTCAGCGATAAGAGGCGTATGAAGATAGTGGAGAGGAGGGGAGGCAAGGCTGAGAAGGTTTCCGAGGAAGAAGCTGGTAGCAGTAACGCTAATAAGGAGTCAAAACCTATGGAAGGAGGTGATGTGAGTGGCTAGGAAGGGAGGTAGCAGGCACACGAAGAGTTTCGAGGCACCGGCTTTCTGGCCCGTGCTTAGGAAAGCTTATAAGTGGACAGTGAAGACCTCCCCAGGACCCCACCCGATCAGCAGGTCAGTACCATTGCTAATAGTGGTGAGAGATTTTATCGGGTTGGCTGAGACTAGCGGTGAGGCGAGAAAGATCATAGCTGAGGGCAACATAAGGGTTGATGGTAGGGTTCGTAAAGACTATAAATTCCCCATAGGTTTTATGGACGTGATCGAGGTAGTCAAGACTGGCGAGTATTTCAGGGTTGTGCCAGTTCCTACGAAGGTTCTAGGCTTGTTGCCCATACCTGAGGAGGAGGCTCGCTTCAAGCTATGCAGGATCGAGGACAAGACCACGGTTAAGGGGGGTCATATCCAGTTAAACCTTCATGACGGCAGGAACGTCTTGGTTAGGGTGTCAGATCCTAGGAACCCGGTCGAGGATATTTACGACACTTTAGGTACTGTTAAGTTGTCGTTGTTGGACGGCAAGATAGAGGAGTACTACCCCATGAGGGAGGGGTCCCCCGCCATAATAATTGGCGGTAAGAACGTTGGCAGGGTTGCTAAGATACTCAAGATATTTGAGGGTGTCAGGCACTACCGTAAGCAGGTTCAGTTAAGTGATTTCAAAGGTAACGAGTTCTTCACAACCTTAGATAAAGTCTTTGTCCTAGGTTCTGAGAAGCCTGTAATTAAGGTTCCTGAGGGAGCTTTATGAGTCTCGTTCGTAAGGCTAGGGTAGAGGTAGGTGAGGAAGTAATTAAGAAAGTCCTAGAACTCTGGGAGTCTAACCCTATGAGGAAGCCTAGGCTAGCTAAAGTCACGGTCAACATAGGTGTCGGAGAGTCTGGCGAGAGGCTTAGGAAGGCTGCCAGAGTTCTTGAGATGCTTACCGGTCAAAAACCTTCGGAAAGGAGGGCTAAGAGAACCATAAAAGAATTCAATATTAGGAAGGGGGAGCCTATAGCGGTCGCCGTGACCCTGAGGGGTGAGGGGGCTGTGAGTTTCCTTAATAAGGTTCTTGACGCTGTAGGCAGGCGTGTCAAGGCTTCAAGCTTCGACGACTACGGCAACGTGTCGATAGGCATTAAAGAACATATAATGCTTCCCGGAGTCAAGTATGATCCGGAGTTAGGGATCTTCGGCATGGACGTTTGCGTCACTTTAGAGAAGCCTGGGTTGAGGGTGATGAGGAGGAGGGTTAAGAGATCGCGCGTGCCGCGCAGGCAGAGGGTTTCTCGGGAGGAAGCGATAGTTTTCTTTATTAAGGAACTTAATACTAGGGTGGTGTGAGATGGGGAAGTACAGAGCTCCTAAGGTCAGGAAGTACGGCAGAGGCGTTCAGGTCTGCCAGCGTTGCGGGTCTCGTGACGCGGTCATACAGAAATATAACCTATACCTGTGTAGACAGTGTTTTAGGGAGGTAGCTAGTGAGTTGGGTTTCAGGAAGTATATGTGAGGTGTTGTTTAGATGGTGATGATGGATACTTTAGCTAACGCTTTAGTAACGCTGAAGAATTGCGAGATGAGGGGTAAGAGGGAAGCTATCATAATGCCTGCCTCTAAGCTGATAGCCATGACTTTAAGAACTCTCCAGAGGTATGGGTACGTAGGAGAGTTTGAATATATTGATGATGGGAGGTCCGGCAAGATTAAGGTTCAGTTACTGGGCAGAATCAATGACGCCGGTGTGATAAAGCCCAGGACGCCCATAAAGTACGCGGAGTTACGTAGCATGCCTGACTGGCTAAGGAAGAGGCTTCCTTCAAGAGATATAGGTCTATTAATACTCTCAACCCCTCAGGGGGTCATGTCTCATAAGGAAGCGTTAGAGAGGAGGATTGGGGGTATACTGCTAGCTTACGTTTACTAGAAGGTGTTTAATTATGGTCAGGGTCACGGTAGTTAGGGATTACGTAGACATCCCGGGTGACGTCACCGTAGTCGTCGAAGGGTATAAGGTAACTGTCAAGGGTCCTAAAGGGGAGGTCACCAGAGACTTTAGTTTCGCTGATAAGGTCAGGATAGAGGTTGAGGGTAGGAGGGTTGTTGTAAAGACCTTCTTCGCTAGGAGGAGGGACGTGGCTCAGGTATACGCTGTCTCCGCTCACATAAAGAATATGATCTTAGGCGTTACTAAGGGTTTCAGGTATTGGTTGAGGATAGTGTACTCCCACTTCCCGATAAGTGTTAAGGTTGAAGGTGATAAGATACTCATAGAGAATTTCATAGGCGAGAGAAGTCCTAGGGTAGCTAGGATAGTCGGTAACGCTAAGGTCAAGGTCCAGAAAAACGACATAATAGTTGAGGGCATTAACCTAGAGGAGGTTAGTCAAACTGCGGCTAACATAGAGCAAGCAACTAAGATTAGAGGTCTTGACAGGCGTGTGTTTGCTGATGGCATATACATATATAAGAAGGAGTTCATGGAGGGTGGTGAGATTTGAGTAGCGTTGACAGAAAGTTAAGGTTGATAAGGAGTAAGAGGAGAATTAAGTTCTTCAGACATCAGTGGTGGAAGTTCTGGAAGTTCGTTAATGACCTAAAGTGGAGGAGGCCTAAGGGCATAGATAACCCGATGCGCCTGAGACTTAAGGGCATGCCTCCAAGACCTTCATCAGGGTTCGGGACTCCTAGAGAGATAAGGAGGCTCCACCCCTCAGGTCTGAAACCCGTGGTAGTCCACAACGTTAGAGAACTTGAGTCGCTGAATCCTGCGGAGGTGATAGTGTACGTGGGTAGGACCGTAGGTAAGCGCAAGAGAGCTGAGATAATCAATAAAGCTAGAGAATTAGGTATTCTGATAGCGAATGAGGGTGGTGTTAAGCAATGAGTGATTTAAGACTTCAGAAAAGATTGGCTGCCGAGATCTTGAAGGTCGGTGTGTCTAGGGTTAGAATAGATCCTGCGAGAAGGGATGAGGTAGAGTCTGCACTAACTAAAGAGGACGTTAGGAAACTGATAGAGAACGGCGTTATTTGGGCTGAGCAAGCTAAGGGTAACTCTAGAGGTAGGTGGAAGGAGCTCCATGAGAAGAGGAAGAAGGGTCATAGGAGAGGTTACGGGAAGAGGAAGGGTAGCAAGAAGTCTAGGAGTGACGCGGAGAAAATATACGTTAACACTGCTAGGAAGCTCAGGAGGTACCTGAGGTGGTTAAGAGATGAGGAGGTAATCGATAGGAAGACGTATAGGGTTTTATACTCGCGTATTAAGGGAGGTATGTTCAGAAACCTCTCGGATCTTAAGAGACACTTAACTGAGTTAGGTATAAAGGTGAGGTAAGGTGGCTCGCGGACCTACGTATAAAGTCCCTTTCAGGAGGAGGAGAGAGGGCAAGACGAATTACTACAAACGCTACAGGATGATAAAGTCTGGGAGGTCTTTGAGAGCGGTCATAAGAAAAACTAACACTCAGACAATCGTTCAGATAATGAAGTTTTCTGTGAACGGTGACGAGACCGTAGTAGGTGTTAGCAGTAAGTCTTTGAGGAAGTATGGGTGGTTAGGGGATTTAAATAACGTGCCGGCAGCCTACCTGACCGGATTATTAGCAGGTGTCTTAGCGGTCAAGAAGAACGTGAGGGAGGTGATCCCTGACATAGGGCTTCATAAAGCGTCTAAGGGTGCTCGCGTGTTCGCGGCGATGAAAGGCTTGTTAGACGCTGGTGTTAATATACCGGTCTCTGAAGAAGTCTTACCTCCTCAAGAAAGGATAGAAGGTCGTCATATAGCAGAGTACGCTAGGAAGCTCTCTGAAGAAAGTGAAGACCTATTTAAGAGGTATTTCGGGGAGTACGTGAGAAGGGGTCTTGACCCGCGCGACTTACCTCAGCACTTCAACGAAGTACGCGCTAAGATACTGGGTATTCTTTCTTCAGGTGAGGGAACGTGAGTGAGACATTGAGTGAGTGGGTTCCGAAGACTAAGCTCGGTAGGATGGTTAAGGAGGGCAGGATACTGAGCATTAAGGAAATATTCGATCAGAACCTCGTCATTAGAGAGCCTGAGATAGTTGATTACTTGCTGCCTAACCTTAAGCATGAGGTCCTCGACGTGACGATAGTTCAGAAACAAACCGACGCCGGGGAGGTAAGTAAGTTCAGGGTTGTCGTGGTGGTGGGTAATTTTGACGGATACGTGGGCTTAGGGATTGGTAAGGCCAAGCAGATAAGGCAGGCGATAGATAAAGCGATTAGGGAAGCTAAGCTCAACATAACGCCTGTGAGGAGAGGTTGCGGGAGCTGGGTATGTTCTTGCACGGACCCTCACAGCGTACCCTTCAGGACTGAAGGCAAGAGCGGGTCTGTCAGGATAACGCTAGTTCCCGCCCCGAAAGGCACCGGACTCGTGGCGGGCGACGTAGCCAAGGTTGTTTTAAGGTATGCTGGGATAAACGACGTGTGGACTTGGTCTAAAGGCGAGACGAGAACCACTATAAACTTCGCTTACGCAGCTTTCGACGCTTTAAGAAAGACCTATAAGTTCGTAACCTCATATGACTGGGCTAGGGGTAGTTCTTGATGAGTACGCTCTACGCTATAATCAGGTTGAGAGGTCTTAGCGGGGTTCCTCCAGAAGTCGCTGAGACTCTTAGGAAGCTTAGGCTGACCAGGAAGTACGCCGCAGTAATCTACCCTAAGAGCTCATCTATTGATGGAATGCTAGCGGTAGTGAAGGACTGGGTTACGTGGGGGGAAGTAAGCGAGGAAACCCTCAAGGAATTACTGATGAAGCGTGGCAGGCTAGTAGGGAATAAGCCGCTGACTGAGGAAGTTATTAAGGAGAAGTTCAACATGAGCTTCGACGAATTCGTGAAAGCTCTGATGGAGGGTAAACTACACCTACATAAGCTCGATAAAATAATAAAGCCTGTGTTCAGACTCCATCCACCTAAGGGCGGCTTTAAGAGAAGTACCAGGAAACCCATAGGTAGTGACGGGGAGCTAGGGTATAGAGGGGCTGAAATAAATAAGCTCTTAATGAGGATGATGTAGTTAGGTGGTAGCGGTGGTGGTAAGGAAAGAGAAGAAGAGTAGGAAGATGAGGGGTAGTAGGACGCACGGCTACGGGAGGGTAGGTCAGCACAGGAAAGCCGGTAGCAGGGGCGGTAGAGGGGCTGCGGGCCTACATAAACATAAATGGACCTGGGTCGTTAAATACCACCCTGACTGGTTCGGCAAACACGGCTTCAAGAACCCTAACCCAACAATAAAGAAGGACGAGATTAGAGCCATCAACCTCAGAGAACTTTCAGAGAGGGTAGAAGAATTACTTCAAAGGAATCTACTTAAGATAGAAAACGAATTGATAGTAGTTAATTTAGAGGAGCTAGGATATAATAAATTACTTGGTGAGGGAAGCATAACTAAGCCTATGAAAATACTAGTCCCGAGAGCTACTAGAACAGCTGTAGAGAAGGTTAAGGAAGCCGGCGGGGAAGTAGTAATTACTTCACGACAAACCCAATGACTTCATCCCCACTCCAGAGAGCCAGGCTTTTAATTGTGAATCTTCTTAGGAATTGTTAAAGCTTTATAACTTTCAGGTTTTTAGTCATTAGGGATAGATAGTGGGCGCGCTGTCCTGGCTGGCTAAGCTCGGTGAGTATGTTCCTTCAACGCCCAGGCCCGCGAGAAAGCCTGAGCTAGGTAAGAGACTCCTATACACTTTCCTCGTCCTCTTGACCTTCTATATCATGTCTTCTACTTACGCGTTCCCTCTGTCCGCGTACCCGAATCTTCAGGGCGTACAGTTACCGACCCTTATAAACGTCATATTCGCTTCGCAGAGCGGTTCTTTGACGCAGTTAGGTATAGGCCCGTTAGTAACGGCTGGCTTAATCATACAGATACTCGTTGGAGCTAAGCTCATAGAATTGGACTTAACGGACCCTGAGGACAGGAAATTGTTCACGCAAAGTCAGAAAGGCTTGGCACTCTTAATAGCTGTTGTGGAAGGTCTTGGGTTCGCGCTTTACTACAGATTGAACGTGTTTCTTACGGTAGCGCTCTTTCTGCAGTTCTTAGCCGGTGCTCTAATACTGATAGTTTTGGATGAGGCTATGCAGAAGGGATACGGCATAGGCTCCGGTGTTAGTTTATTCATCCTTGCAGGGATCGCCAGGACTATCCTATGGTCTATGTTCGCTCCCGTAACGATTTCGGGAACCGATCAGTACTACGGTATAATACCCTACCTAGTGAGCGTTTTTCAAGGAAGGGCCTTGGACGTGAATAGGTTGGTGTTCGGTATTGTAGTGACCAGCTCCGGAAATCTTACCGCGCCGTCTTTAGTAGGTCTTGTATCGCTTTTCGTTCTAGTCATTGTCATAGTATACCTACAGGACATGAAAGTTAATATCCCGATAACATCGCATAGAATGCCCGGCGTTAAGTCCGGTATGCCTCTCCAATTCCTCTACGTGAGTAACATACCCATATTGCTGGTAGGTATCCTCTTCTCTGATTTGATACTCTTCTACAGACTCGCTTCTTCATACTTTTCCGGGGTTCCGTGGCTGATCGAGGCATTCGGAACTGCGGTTCATTACTTGAATCCTCCCTCATCAATACTTGAAATAATCGTTGACCCTGTCAGGGTTAGTGTGTACTCTATCCTACTCATAGTGTTGGCAGTGCTTTTCGGGCTTATGTGGGTTGAGGTAGCCGGGCTTAACCCCTCCGCGCAAGCGGAGAACTTGGTTAAGTCCGGCTTACTAATACCTGGACATAGGAGTAATCCTAAAGCTTTCGAGACCGTCTTATCGAAGTACATATACCCGCTAGCCATCCTTAGCTCAATAATAGTAGCCTCAATAACTTTAGTTGCCGACATATTCGGTGTTTTCAGTTCTGGGATGGGGATTTTGCTCGCTGTCGGCATACTGCAGCAATTCTACGCCCAAATAACTTACGAGAGAGCTCTGGAGGCGTACCCGTTACTTAAGAGGCTACTGGGTGAGTAGGGTGGCTCGTAAGCTGAGGGTAGTCATTGTAGTTGGGGTTGCCGGGGTCGGTAAATCCACGGTTCTCTCACACGCTAAGAGTATTTTAGGTGGTGAGGGGTACGCTGTCGAGATACTTAATTACGGGGACTTCATGCTGAAGTACGTAGTAGAGAAAGGGATATGTAAGAGCAGAGACGAGATACGGAGTCTCCCACTAAGCGAGCAGAGGAGTGTTCAGTCGTTAGTAGCTAGGGAGATGAGGAACTACATAGATTCACTCACACTTAAGTACCCTGAAAAAGACGTCGTGGTTTTCGTAGATACTCACGCAGTCATAAAGACGGCCACAGGTTTCTGGCCCGGCCTACCAGAATACGTTATTAAGGAGTTGAAACCAGATACAATAGTGGTTGTTGAGGCAGATCCTCAATCAATAGTTCAGAGACAAAGTAAAGACCTAAGTAGGTACAGGGGAGACTACAGCGACGTAGAGCTGGTTAAGGAAGTAATGAACTTTATAAGGATGTTTTCAGTAGCTAGCGCTACGTTAGTTGGCGCGTCCGTGAGTATCATAAGGAACGAGGAGGGCAGAGCTTACGAGGCAGGTAAGTCCTTAGCTGAGTTGGTTAAGGGGTTGTGAAAGAGATGATCACGTTACTGTACGTTATGAGCGTGATAGTAGCGATGCTTCCCTGGTCTTACTTAGTTGGTTGGTTAGGGTTAAGCAAGTTCAGGATACTCGACATATCTAAGGAGTTGAGAAATATCGAGAAAGAGTATAGGACGTTAAACCCGCAGGAAAAGAAGGCTAAGATTTTGGAGGAGAGGGCTTCGAGACTGAGGAAGAGGTTAAGTAACTTCTTCATAGTTAACCTACTCGCGTTATGGGGTGGGGTTTTCGCCTCAATGCTTATATCGGAATATATGTACGTGTTCTTCGTCCTAACCTACGGCGGGGGTAAGCCAATACCATCGCCTCTCGGCCTGCCCGTAATCTCCAGCTCAAGCGGTTCCTTCAACGAGTTATTCCTGTTTTTAGCTACCCTCATAGGGTATCAAGTACTGCATAATAGGATTGCGGGCATAGATCTGCTAAGAACTCAAACAACTCCTTAAGCACGTAAGCAAAACTTTTTTAACCAATATGTAGTAACGTCTTGGTTGAGGTGTATGTCAGGAGCTTCGGTGAAGTCTAGGTCTCTTAAGAGGGTTTGGAGACGCACACCAGGCGGTAGGACGGTGATTCATTATAGGAGGTCTAGGCTCGGCGTAGCCGTGTGCGGGGTTTGCGGTAGTAGGTTGGGAGGGGTGCCTACGTCCAGCAAGGTTTTAAGAAAGATAGCTAAGTCTTCTAAGAGGCCTGAGAGACTCTTCGGCGGGGTGCTTTGCCCTTCTTGCTTGTCGCTAGCTCTGAAACTTTCTGTTAGAAGCTCTTAGGGGAATTCTTATTGAGTAGTTGTTCTTGTAAGTTGGTCATAGCGGTTAGCGGGATGCCGGGAAGCGGGAAATCTACTCTGGCTAGGAAGATAGCTGAGTGGCTTGGTTTAAGGTTGGTTTCAGCTGGTAGCTTGTTTAGGGATCTAGCCGCTCGAAGAGGGCTGACGTTAAGTGAGTTATCAAGGCTTGCTGAGGAGGATCCGTCAATAGATAAGATGATTGACGGGATGTCTTTAAATGAAGCTAGTAAGGGGTGTGTGGTCGTCGACGCGCACATAGCTGGGTGGATACTTAAAAACGTTGCTCATGTCAGAATATACCTTACAGCACCTGAGGAGGTGAGGGCTAGAAGAATAGCTGAGAGAGATAATAAGAGTTATGAGGACGCTTTAAGAGAGCTGAGGTTGAGGGAGGAATCGGAAGGGAGGAGATTCAAGATATACTACAACATAGACATCAAAGACTTAGGTGATTTCGACCTAGTAATAAACACCTCAAGCTTTAACGCGGAGGAAGTTTTTGAAATAGCTAAGAAAGCGATTGAGTTAAAACTAAAGACCACAAACCAATGTGAAAGTAACTAAGAAGTTTTTCTTCACGTGGCGAGCAAGTTATGGCTACTTTGCTTAATTCCCTCAAATCCCCGATAACAAATACTTAAAAAGGGTTTCTAGTAATTCTATAGGCTCTAAGGTAGGGGTGGTTGACGTGCCAGCTATAGAGATTGGCAGGATATGCGTGAAGCTACGTGGTAGGGAGGCTGGGAGGAAGTGTGTTATAGTTGATATAATTGACGAAAACTTTGTTTTGGTTACGGGTCCTAAGAGTCTCTCGGGCGTTAAGCGCAGGAAGGTTAACGTGAATCACATAGAGCCCACGGATAAGAAAATAAACATCAAGAATAACGCTATAGACGAGGAAGTCTTGCAAGCTCTAAGAGATAGCGGTTTAGAGGATTATATGAGGGAGCGAGTAAAGATAACTCCTAAGGAGTTAATTTACGTGAAGAGTCAAGCAACCATAGCTAAGTAAATTTTCACTAAGATTTGCTAGCATTTTGATTAATTTCCTTCTTTAGCATAGGAGTTAATGGGTGAGAAATTGCTTAAGGGTGTTGAGTTCGTTAAGAAGCTAGATGAGTTTGCAAGTCTTGAGAGATCCTATATCCTGGTTAGAGAATTCCCTACTAGTGGTGAGTACGGCAAATTTCCTGAAGAGAGGTCTATAGAAGAACTGCTTAAGTTCGGGGTAATAAACCTGGATAAGCCTCCGGGACCTACGAGCCACGAGGTTGTTGCTTGGGTTAAGGAAATCCTCGGCGTGAGTAAGGCAGGTCATGGCGGCACCCTAGAGTCCCCAACCTATGATGTTAGGTTGGGGACGGGGATATCCGAAAGTGACCGGGGTACTTCCAGTCGCTTTAGGGGATGCCGTGAAGTTGATCGGATTCTTGATGCAGTCAAGCAAGGAGTACGTTACGATCATGCAGCTTCACAAGGAAGTCGCTTTCGACACTTTGAAAGAAGTTGTGGGATTGTTTAAGGGCAAGATATATCAGAAGCCTCCAGTAAGGTCTTCAGTTAAGAGAGCTCTGAGGGTGAGGGAAATACTAGACATAGAGATCTTAGAGTATGAGTACCCGTACGTACTACTCAGAGTAGACTGCGAGCACGGAACGTACGTACGTAAGCTAATACACGATATAGGAGACATATTGGGTGTTGGAGCTCACATGCGTGAGTTGAGGAGGATTAGAACAGGGCCCTTCAAAGAGGACTCTAGTTTAATCAAGATGCAAGAATTATCAGAATACGCTTACTTATGGCGCAATAAGGGTGATCCAAGCTTCTTGAGGAAGGCTATTAAGCCGGGGGAATACATAGTTTCACACCTACCTAAGGTGATAGTAAACGACGTGGCCGTCAGTGCGGTTACGCACGGGGCAGACTTAACAGTACCCGGTATTTCAGTAATTCATGAGAAAATCAGGAAGGGAGATTCAATAGCCATATTCTCGTTGAAGGGGGAACTAGTTGCGGTAGGTATAGCTCAAATGCATACAGAGGAAGTGCTTCAAACACGGAGAGGGGTGTTCGCGAAGACCCAGAGGGTAGTCATGAGCAGAGAAACATATCCACCGCTCTGGAAAAAACGCCGTGGGTCCAGTTAATAGAGAGTGAAGCCGGGTTATCCTAAGTCATCCTAAGCACTGCTTGATTGTTAGTGTGAGAGCGCCGGGGGCGGGATTCGAACCCGCGTGGGCGCGAAGCCCACTGGCTCTCCAGGCCAGCCCCTTGACCGCTCGGGCACCCCGGCTATGAGGTAACCTCACATTAATGTGTAGTAAACGAAAATATAAATGTTGATGACGTTCCTAACATTATTTATTGTTGTAAAGTAATACTTAGTGGGAGGTAGGTTGACGAAGATCGTGGTCGTCGCCGTCGATTATGATGACGATATTTCTTTGAGCGGGTTTGAGACCCCGATTATTGGTTACGAGAACGTGGTTAATGCTTCCGTTAAGTTCGGTACTTTAAAACCTGATGACTCGGATCTTAACGTTTTGTTTCACGCTCTCTCAACTTACTCGAGTCTTAAGGATAGAGGTGAGGATGTCGAGATTGCCGTGATTTCTGGTCATCCTGAGAGTCACGTTGAAGCTGGTAAGAGGATTAGGGCTCAAGCAGAGTATTTAGTGAGTACTTTAGATAGCAGGGACTTCATACTTGTTTTAGATAGTGTGGAAGACGAGTTGGTTATACCGATTATTCAAGGCATAGCTAATATCGTAGCACTTGAGAGGGTGGTCGTGGAGCAACTGAGGGGTGTGGAGGAAACGTATGTTTTGATCGGCAGATACTTGAGGAAGGCTATTGAGGAACCCCGTTTCTCTAAGGTCATCCTAGGAATACCGGGCATCCTCTTATTAGCTTTTGCGATGCTGTCCTTAACCCCTCTCTCGATGTATGTGTGGGAAGTGATAGTGGGTCTCCTAGGCATACTACTCTTAATTAGGGGATTCCAAATTCATGAGGTAGTGGCTAGGAAGTGGAGGCAGTCATCAATATACAGGGTTTCAGGAATCTTAGCTATTTTCTCTTTAATGGTGGGTACTGCCCTCACTATTATTTTAGCAGCTTCACGAGACTTCTCCTACGATCCACTATCTGTGAGAACCTATGCTGAAGTAATAGTTCCTTTCATCGCGCTCTCAGTCTCAATACTGTTCACGGGTAGGTTAATTAGTAGGGTTCTCAGGAGGAGTATTAGGGTTTGGAGAGATATCGTAGCGGTATTAGTTACTGTCTTGCTGGCTAGATACGTCCTGAACCTAATAGAGGTAATCACGCTATACCCGCCGGATGAGATGGTTAAAGCACTCTACGAATACAACCTGATCCAGATCTTCGCTTTAATATCTGTCTTAGTGGTAGCGATAGTCTTCTTAATGAGTTTCATAGAATACCAGATGAAACTAACTCGCCAGACATGAATTAACTATTGTCTTAGAAAATTCCTCAAACTCATCAAGACAGACTTTTATTTCCTCTCATTAATCAAAGCAGTGGTGACTTCATTGGCTTCGGGGTCGGGATCTCAAGCGTTCCCGGACGAGGTGAGAACCCATACAGCACTCCACGTTCTCAAGGGTGCTGTGGTCAGGGTTTTAGGTGAGAGTTCTTTGTGGACTGCGTCAACATATGTTTCAGGTAAGCACGGAAGATTAACCGTTACTTGCTCAGCGAAACCTAGTGATGAGCAAGTTAAGGAGATTGAGGTATTAGCGAATAAGAAGATCTCAGAAAACTTGCGTGTTGAGGTTAAGACGATGCCTAGGTCGGATGCTGAGAAAACCTACGGTAACATAATATATGATTTGTTCCCCGTACCTCCTGAGGTTAGAGAGCTAACCCTAGTCATAATACACGACACGGGCGGGAGTATCTGGAACATAAACGCTTGTAATAAGGAGCATCTACCCACGACCGGGTTTATCGGTAAAATAATTATCGAGAAACCAAGGTTTAGAGCTTCTAAAAAGCTTCTTGAGATACCATTCGATATAAGTCCTTGATAAGAGGTTTTTAAACATGGATCGCAAAGTAAAAACATTTTTAATCTTATTAAGTCATTATAGTCGCGGTGAATGACGTGAGTCGGGAGAGGTTACTTTCGGGAGACTACGATTATCTTAGTCTCTTACGTTCTCACATGAGTGAGGAGATGCTTGAGAGACTCTTAAGAATTCCTGATCCAGAACTTCATAGGTGGATAGCCGACATAATAAGTGTAGCTAAGCCTTCATCTGTTTACGTGAATATTGGGAGTGAGGAAGATTTCGAGTACGTTAGACGTAAAGCACTCCTTAACAAAGAGGAACTACCTACTAAGTACCCTAAACACACGGTACACTTCGACGGCCCTAAAGACCTAGCTAGGGACAGGGGTAACACAAGGATATTACTGAGTAGTGGGGAGAAGATACCCCTAATAAACACTTACGAGAGGGTCTCAGGCCTTAACGAAATCAAGAAAATTCTCGAGGGTATAATGAGCGGTAAGGAAATGTACGTATCGTTTTACTGCTTCGGTCCCAGGAACTCCCCGTTCACCATGTACGCGGTTCAGGTAACGGATTCAGCGTACGTAACTCATAGCGAGAACATCCTTTACAGGGTATGCTATGATGAGTTCGTTAATCAAGGACCTAACCTGAATTACATGAGGTTCCTTCACTCGGCCGGGGAACGCGATGAGAACGGCTGGAGCAAGAACATAGATAAGAGGAGGATATATATCGACTTAGAAGACGACACGGTATACTCTACCAACACACAGTACGCAGGTAACACGGTAGGCTTGAAGAAGTTAGCGCTCAGACTCTGCGTTAATAGAGGTCTTAAAGAAGGGTGGTTATGTGAGCACATGTTCATAACAGGCGTTAAAGGCCCTGGCGACAGAGTAACTTACTTTACCGGTGCTTTCCCAGCTGGGTGTGGCAAAACCTCAACAGCTTTAATGTCGGATACTGTGGTCGGCGATGACCTAGCTATCATTAAGGAATTTGACGGGATAGCGAGAGCAGCGAATCCTGAGGTAGGCATGTTCGGGATAGTTGACGGGATAAACCCGAAAGACGACCCCGAAATCTACGAGATACTGAACTCGCCGGAGAACGAGGTAATCTTCTCTAATGTCTTATTAACAGATGATGGTGAGGTTTGGTGGACTGGTAAGGTCGGTGAACCACGTAAAGGGATTAACTACGCTGGTGTGTGGTGGCCAGGCAAAGACAACGTGCCTTCACACCCGAACTCCAGATTTACTACCTCAATAAGGTACCTGAAATCTCTTGATCCCAAGATAGATGATCCTATGGGGGTTCCTGTAGGCGGCATGATATTTGGTGGTAGAGATTCTGACACGTTACCTCCCGTTGAGGAGTCTTTTGATTGGATACACGGGATAGTGACTAAGGGCGCTGCCCTAGAGTCGGAGAGGACTACGGCAGTCTTAGGTAAGGCTGGTGAGAGAGAGTTTAACCCCTACGCGATCCTAGACTTCCTATCCATCTCCGTAGGCAAGTTTACGGAGCTCCACTTCAAGTTTGCTGAGAAACTTAAGGTTAAACCAAAGGTTTATGGGGTTAACTACTTCTTGAGGGACGAGAAAGGAAACTACCTCGCTGAGAAGGTGGATAAGAAGGTCTGGTTAAAGTGGATGGAGCTGAGAGTCCACAACGACGTGGACGCGATAGAGACCCCTACCGGGCTCATACCGCGGTATGAGGATCTAAGAAAGCTATTTGAGAAGCACTTAAGCAAAGAATATCCAGAAAACCTGTATGAGAAACAATTCACCTTAAGAGTCCCCCAGCAACTCTCGAAAATTGAGAGGATATGGATTATATACTCGGAAATACCTGACACCCCGAAGATCCTATTCGATGTTCTGAGAGCTCAGAAAGAAAGACTCGAGAACGCTAGGAGAAGATACGGAGATTTCATACCGCCTTATATCTTCGCTAAGAAATAACGTTAACTAAGTCAACCCTTTAATTCCTAAATGAGAGCTTATAGAAGTCTTCAGCTATTTTCACTACCTCCTCATGCCTGGGTACCTCGTGCGAACCCAGCCTGCTCACTTTTATTGAGGCCACTAAGGCCGCGTACTTAACAGCATCTTCTAATTCGTAACCGCGTTTCAGTGCTGAGTAGAAACCAGCTATGAAAGCGTCGCCGGCTCCAGTAGTATCAACGATTTTCTCGGGTGGGAAGGCCGGTATGTCCACGGTTACGGAATTGCTTAAAACGTAAACTCCCTCACCACCTCTCTTAACTATAATTATCTTAGGGCCTAGGCGCCTCAATTCCTCGGCAGCTTTAACGTAGTTTTCCTCCCCGGTGATATAGGTTATTTCTCTCCTATTGACTGAGACTATATCCACTAACGAGATTATCGGTCTTAGCTTGCTCAACCCGCTTAAAGCTAATACCCTGCCCGGATCCCAAGACACTATAGGTTTGTTCTCATCTCCCAGCATCTTAAGGATCTCCAGTGTTGTGTCAGGTCTTAAGCTAGCTATGTGTAAGTAGCGTGTGTTCTGCAGGAGCTCCTTATCAACGTCTTTGATGGTTAAGTCTTCCGAAGCCCCTTTAAAACCGTATATGAGTATCCTGCCCTCAGAGTCCCTAACCACTATAGAGAAGCCTGTGGGGAGTACGGTAGATATTCTTAATCCAGAAATATCTACCCCCTCACTCATTAGCTCGTCGACTATCATTCTCCCGAAAGAATCAAGACCTACTTTAGCTATCAGACCTGTCCGAAGCCCTAATCTCCTTGCCCCTATAGCTACGTTAGCAGCTGAACCCCCAACGCCTCTCTTCTCGTCAAATATTCGTGCTTCCTCATCCGGTAGCGGGAACTTATTAACTAAGAACCTTATATCAACTAAGGCGTGACCGACGCACAGTAGGTCGAGCATACGTCCCAGCCTGTAATTACTTCACGTATTGTAGAACTTCATCAGGGCTCTTACCTTCGTGAACTATCTCTCTGATAGCCCTGATTACTCCTTCCGGGTTCTTATGCTGGAAGACGTTCCTACCTACAACCACGCCACTAGCTCCAGCGTCCATCACGTTCCTAACTTGAATCAAGAACTCCTTAATATCCTGGGTTTTAGGACCGCCGCTCATTAAGACCGGCACCCCGGCTGCAGCCTTAACTACCTCGGCGAAGGTTTCCCTGCTACCAGTGTAGTACGTCTTTATCATGTCAGCGCCGCTCTCGCTCGCTGCTCTAGCCCCGTACCTGACTATCTCGACGTCGTATATGTTCTTCATTTGCGGGTTTCTGGGGTAGGCTAACTGCAGGCACGGCATGCCGTATTTTTCAGCGGCCTCCCTCACAGCAAACCAATTCCTCAGCATAACGTCCTCGTATTGACTGCCCCAGTAAACGGTGGCCGCAACGGCTTCAGCACCCATAGCTACAGCGTCCTCCACACTACCGAAAACGCTCTGAAGGTATCTCCCCTCTTCAGGTCTCAACATAGTCTTGCCAGTAACCTTCAATATTAGCGCCGTCTTATTACCCCATATATCGTACGTTGCCTTAGCTATCCCGTGTAGTACTAGTATTGCGTCAACCCCGCTCTTAACGACCTTACTCAGGATATTCCTGGGATCTATAGATTCCTCAGTAAAGTCTTTAGGGCCGTGCTCCACCCCGTGATCGAAAGCGAATATAACGCTTCTCCCGTCAGGCATTATCCTACCTAGCCTAACGTACTTACCTACGTAGTTACTCGTAGGCCTCGCGTGACTCACGACTGCCTCACCCACTCATATTATGAATTGGATGACGCGGATTTATATGTTTGTAATGACTTTAGTATCGGGTCACGTAATGAGCTTTCCCGATCCTGTCATCAAGGTATTTAAAGGTGAGTGCGGGGTTCTGGTATACGGCTTAGGGTACGTAGGGCTTGCTCTGACAGCCGCTTACTTGAGGAAAGGCTTAAGAGTTTACGGTGTTGATAAGAACTCACATAAGGTTAACGCGCTCACGTCACATTCTTTTAAGTTCGTGGAGAAGAACGTGGAGGAAGCCGTGTATAGGGGTCTGGAGGAAGGAATGCTAAGAGTTACCACGGAAGGTCTCGAATTCTCCGATAAAGCCTGCGTTAAGGTGATTACCGTACCAATACACCTAGATTGGCTGACTAAAGAGGTTGACTACACCTCATTAATAGAGGTCGGTGAATCTGTTGGGAAGGGACTGAGAGAAAGTGATTTAGTTATTCTTGAGTCCAGTGTCCCTCCAGGCACTACCGAGGAAGTCTTAAAGCCCGTGCTTGAGAGAGTTAGCGGGTTACTAGCTGGTGAAGACTTTTACTTAGCGTACAGCCCTGAAAGAATATACGTGGGTCACTCATTAGAAGACATAGAAGTTAATTACCCTAAAATAGTTTCAGGGATAAATCAGGAATCAGCCGAACTAGCGGCCAAGTTTTACTCAAGAATCTCGAGCAAGGGTGTTATTAAGTTGAGTTCGGTAAGGGCGGCTGAGTTCTCTAAGTTAGCTGAGGGGGTGTATAGAGACGTGAACATCGCCTTATCTAACGAGCTAGCAATGCTGTCGGAAATCATCGGGGTAAACTACTACGAGGTTAGGGAGGCAGCTAACTCACAACCTTACTGCCACCTACATCTACCGGGTCCCGGGGTCGGAGGACCCTGCATACCTGTTTACCCGTATTTCGTAGTTAACGTATCTACGAGGAAGGGTTTCATACCACGACTCCTCCTCCTTGCCAGGAATATCAACGAGTTCATGCCTTACGAAACATTTAAGAGGTTTGAGAAATTCATGAGGTCGCACGGTCTACGAATCAGCGACTCGAGGATAGGGGTTTTAGGAGTTGCTTTCAGGGGGGATACAGATGATACCAGACTCTCACCATCTCACGACTTCATAGCCTTATTAAGAGCTCGGGGATGTAAGGATATCATAGCGCATGATCCCCTAGTGACGGGGGACGAGATCCTCGAACAGCTAGGTGTTCCGCTAACTCAAGACTTACGAGTAGCTCTAGAAGGTAGGGACGCCGTCGTGGTCTTAGCCAAGCATACAGCATACAGTAAGTTAACGACGGAAGATATTATGAGATTCTCTAAGAATCCTAACATATTGATATACGACTCAGTTAATGCAGTAATCAACAATAACAAATACACTAAAATAGAGAAGCTAGGAATGCCAGCACTCATACCGTGAAGAACTGCTGTTACGTTTTCGTGATTTGCTTGTGTAATTCTGCGGGAATCTCAACCATCCTACCGCATTTCTCGCACTTATAAGTTACTGCCCTCTCGTCCTCCCTCATCTTCTCGCTTTCTTTAAGCGGCTTACCGCAGTAACACACAAAGCCAACCAGTCTAGCAGGATTGCCTACGACGAGTCCGTGAGGCGGAACATCCTTGGTGACTACGGCTCCCGCACCGACCATAGCGTACTCCCCTATAGTCACCCCGCAAACTATGGTCGCGTTAGCTCCTATGGACGCACCCCTCTTAACCAACGTAGGCACTATCTCCCAGTCAATATTAAAAGATCTCGGATAAATGTCGTTAGTGAATGTCGCGTGAGGTCCTACGAAGACATCGTCCTCTAAAGTAACGCCCCTGTAAACAGAAACGAAATTCTGGATCTTGACGTTATTACCTATTCTCACTCCAGCGTCTATGTAGACGTCTTTACCTATGTTGCAGTTCTTACCTATCCTCGCGCCCTTCCTCACGTGCACGAAATGCCAAATTCTGGTTCCCTCACCGATCTCAACGTCTTCTTCTATCACGGCTGTCGGGTGAACGTAGTATGATGGCTTACTCAAGACATTCAACCCCCGCTAAAGAGATAATAAAGTCTCTACAGACTCACGCCCTATCTTAAGAACTTTCTGTTGCTGTATTGCTTTGTTGAAGTCCCTTAACCTCATGTAATGATCTACTAATGTAGAGGAAGACATTACGTTATATCCGCCGCCCCAGACCCTGTAGACAGTGTAATATGTCTTTCTAGCTTCATCCATTGTTTCATAACCCCTCACTAACGAAGTAGCATATAGCCTCACGTCATTCCCCCCACAATAGCTTAAGAGACCCGTTATTAACGCGTCCCCCTCATGAGTGTACTCACCATATAGCTTCTCGTACGCGGCAGCTACGCACTGATCTAAATCCTCGCAGCTTTCGGCGCACGAGCTCAAGTACTTAGCTAGTAACTCAGCTGCTATGCGTGAGTCTACGTGGATATGCGGGTCCATGCCGGCTTCCCTGGAAGCGCGTAGCTTATCTATACTGCCGTTATGGACGAACCATATCTTGCCTAACTTGAAGTTTACCTCGTAAGGGTGAGCGTTGCTAGTTCCCAACGGCTCGGTGCCGGTAGCGCGTGAGTGAAGCAGTATGTACAGCTCGTCATACCTGCTTAACTTGCTGACGAAGACCCTCAACAATTCTCTTGAAACATCGCTAAATATCGGGAGTGCTGATTTCTCGTAGAATATAGTCATCAACCCCTTCCTGACCCCGGCTACAGCCAGACCCCACCCATCATCGTGTGACTCCCTATGACCTCTCGTGATCTTAGCTAAGTAGGGGTCCTTATGGGATGATTCGATGAAGTCCTCAATAACATTACTTAATTCCTTCCTCGCGAATTCCCCGCTCATAAAACCTACTAGGATCCTACACACATATATCACCAATTCATTGTAGCCAACGAACTTAAAATTAGGTATCGCATTAAGTTTTGGGGGGTGGCCGTGCGCGAGTTAAGGATAGGTGTATTGCAATTCTCTTCGTTAACTAACGAGAGCGAGACGTTGGTTAAGATCGGTAAGTTGATTAAGGAAGTCACGGCCGACATAGTCATCTTACCGGAGTACGCGCCATTCAACATAGTGAGGTTGAGGCCCGAGGAAGCTTACTCCATGGCTAGCGGTCTTGAGGGCGAGTTTGTCAAGTTTTTCAGTAGGTTAGCACGCGAGTATTCCTCATACTTCGTTATCACGACGTTTGAGAAGAGTCTGGAACCGCCTAAAGTCTATAACACAGCAGTCATTATTAGACCTGACGGTGATATAGCCGGAATTTACAGGAAGACTCACTTATTTGACGCTTATGGGTATCGAGAATCAGATTACATAATGCCTGGAAAAGAGGTCTCACCAGTAGTAGATACAGGGAAAGCTAAGATCGCTGTAGCAATATGCTTCGACATAAGGTTCCCTGAACTCTTCAGGATTTACTCGTTAAACGGTGCTGAGCTCGTGGTGATTCCCTCCGCGTGGTTTAAGGGACCGTTAAAGGAAGAAACACTTTCTTTCTTAGCTAGGGCTAGAGCTCACGAAAACACTATCTACGTTGCCGTAGCCGTGCAATACGGGGATGAATATACTGGAAGATCCCTCGTGGTCGACCCGTGGGGAACTCAAATACTGGACTTAGGCGTTGGGGAGAAATACTATGAGTTAGACATAGACATAGATTTAGTGAGTGAGGTTAGAAGAAAGCTTCCCGTCCTTCAATTAAGGAGAACAGACCTTTACAGCCTTCACCTGTGGGCGGCGAGCGATTCTAAATAAAAACTTATATACTGTCGTCAATCTTTAATCTAGGTATGCGGTGAATAATGAGATGAGCGAGAGTAGGTTCAGGCACATCGTAAGGATCGCTGGCGTTGATGTCAGTGGAGATTTACTTATTCCTTATGGTTTAGCTAAGATAAAGGGGATCGGATACCATACTGGGCTAGCTATTGCGAGGATTGTCGGGTTAGATCCTCAGTCCCGCATAGGTTACTTAAGTGATGCTGATGTGCGTAGGATAGAGGACGTCATCAACAACCCGCTAAAGTACGGTATTCCTGCTTGGTATCTTAATAGGAGGAAAGACTACACTTCAGGGGAGGATAGACACCTAATATCGGCTGACCTGATTTTTGAGGCTAGGAGTGATATAGAGAGGGAAATAAAGACGAGGAACTGGAGAGGTATAAGACATCAGCTAGGTCTTAAGGTTAGAGGCCAGAGAACCCACACTACGGGCAGGATAGGGCCCGTGGTAGGGGTTACTAAAGGTAAGGCAGCGCAACAACAGAAGAAGGAGTGATGAGGTGTCTGGTGGTCTTTAATGGGTGATCCTAGGAAGTCTAGGAAGAAGTGGGAGAAACCCGGTCACCCGTGGATTAAGGACAGGTTAATTGAGGAGATGGAGTTGGTGGGTAAGTACGGGTTAAGGAACAAGAGAGAGTTATGGCTAGCTCAAACGTTCCTGAGGAATATTAGGAATAGAGCTAAAGCACTCCTCTCACTACCTCCCGACGAAAGATCTGTGAGAGAAAGAGCTTTAGCTAGGAGGCTTTACAATTTAGGACTTCTTCAGAAGGAGGAGGGCACTGTAGACGATATTCTGGGACTGACTGTTGAGGACGTCCTTCAGAGGAGATTGCAGACCATAGTCTTCAGGAAGGGGTTAGCTAGAACCATTCACGAGGCGAGACAGTTAATAGTTCACGGCCACATATCTGTCGGTGGTAGGAGGGTGAGGTCTCCGGGCTATCTAGTTGATAGGGAGAAAGAGCAGTTGATTGGTTTCACACCGGGCTCGCCCGTAGCTGCGAGGGTTAAGAGGGAGGAATCCCTCGAGGAAGTAGCGAGTAATGAGTAGGTGAGAACTCATGGCGTTTACTTCAAGAGAGCTTAAGTGGGGGGTTGCCCACATATATAGCTCATTCAACAACACTATAGTTCACATAACCGACTTAAGCGGTGCTGAGACCGTGGCTACTATGTCTGGAGGTATGGTAGTGAGAGCTGATAGGGAGAAGCCTTCCCCTTACGTGGCGATGTTGATAGCTTATAGGGCGGCTCAGAAAGCTATGGATAAGGGGATAAACGCCATACACATAAAGGTTAGGGGTCCGGGAGGTCACGGACCTAAAATACCTGGCCCAGGCGCTCAAGCAGCTATAAGAGCCTTAGCTAGAACAGGATTTATTATAGGGCGTATAGAGGACGTGACCCCTATCCCACACGACACTACCCGGAGACCTGGCGGCAGGAGAGGTAGGAGGGTGTAAAGTGTCTTACTCGATCAAGGTAGTTGAGAGAAGCGGTAATCGCCTCAAGCTTCTCTTCAAGGGAGTCCCACTAGCTCTCTTAAACGCTGTTAGGAGAGCTTCTATAGAGTACGTTCCTTCCATGGCCGTGGATTTCGTGGTATTCAACAACAATACTTCGGTCCTTCACGACGAGATAATATCTCATAGGCTTGGCTTAATACCGCTGAATTCCGAGGAAGCTTTAAGGAAGTATAAGAGTCCTGAGGAGTGTGCTGGCAAAAGCTCTGAGAGTTCTATTGAGTGTTATGCTGTCCTATCCCTCCACGCCTCAACCAAGGAAGGCGAGATTAAGACGGTGTATTCAGGTGATCTAAAACCTGTTACAGATCCTGACGTAAGACCTGTGTATGAGGGGATACCGATAGTTGTTCTTGGACCTAATCAAGAAATCTCTTTAGAGGCATACGCTAGGCTGGGGAGAGGTGTAGAACACATTAAGTGGTCGCCGGCAACCGTCTCCACAGTCACTTATTCAGCAAGACTGACTATCAAGGAAGAATTATGCATTCTGTGCGGTAAGTGTGTTGAGGTTTGTCCGCGGAACGCGCTAGCGCTGGAGAACGGCAAGATAAGAACTTATGAGGAGAGATGTATTCTCTGTAGGCAATGCGTTAACTCCTGCCCTACTGAGGCGGTGGTGTTAGGGTTTAAGGAAGACGAATTCTACTTGACGATAGAATCCTCCGGTTCTTTAAAACCGGAGACAATAGTGCGTGAAGCTTTCAAGATAGTCATATCGAAGCTTGATAAGTTTTTAAGTATCTTAGACTCTATTAAAGCTCAGAGTGGTGGGTGATGATGCGGCGTACGGGACCTACGAACATCACTTTAAGAACCCTGATTAAGGAGTTGAGGAAGGCAGCTAATCAGTATAAAGCACCTGTATGGGATTACGTAGCTGACATACTGGAGAGACCTTCTAGGAATAGGGTAACGGTTAACGTTTCTAAGTTGGAGAGGGTGGCTTCACCTAACGACGTGATGGTAGTTCCTGGGAAGCTGTTAGGCGCTGGTAATATAAGCAAGAAGGTAGTAGTAGCGGCCTATAGCTTCTCACCTAAAGCCGTTGAGAAAGTCAGGAGTGCTGGCGGCCAGGTAATGAGTATTAAAGACTTAGTTAGAGTTAATCCTAGAGGGAGTGGTGTTAGGGTGGTGATATGAGCGCTAAGGGTGCTGAAGTAAGGAAGGAGATCATCATAGACGCTGAGGGAGCTATTTTAGGTAGGCTAGCTTCTAAGGTAACACAATTTCTTAAGGAGGGTTACGAGGTTTACGTAGTCAACGCTGAGAAAGCAGTGGTTAGCGGGGAGAAGCAGAGAGTTATCGAAGGCTATAAGATCTGGCTTTCTCTAAGAACTTTAAGAAATCCTGAGAAAAGCTCTCCTAAGAGGCCTAGAAACCCTGTCTCCATAGTTAAGTATACCGTGCGGGGCATGCTACCAAAGAGCTTTAATAAGGGTCGAGCCAGGTTGAGTAAGTTGAAGGTATTTGTCGGCGTTCCTAAAGAGTTGGAGGGTAAGGAGATGGTTAAGTTAATTACTCGTAAATCAAGGAAGGTGGTCACTGTAGCCGAGATAGCGGCGGCCCTCGGGTGGAGGGGGAGAAAATGAGTGAGGCGAGACTTCAGGAGTCAAAGATAGTCATCGCGGTAGGTAAGCGCAAGACAGCGATAGCTAAGGCAGTCATAGAGTCGGGAAAGGGGAGAGTCTGGGTTAACGGCGTGCCTATCGAGATATGGCCTGTTGAAGTTGCTAGGATGAAGATGATGGAGCCTTTGTTACTAGCTGGTAGGGAGGTCTGGGATAAGGTTGATATACGTGTGTACGTGAGAGGGGGTGGCGTGATGGCTCAGGCAGATGCCGTCAGGACAGCGATAGCGCGTGCTCTACTAAGTTATACAGGTAGTGAGGAACTCAAGAGAATATTCAACGAGTACTCTAGGTCCATGATTGCCGGGGATCCTAGAAGGACCGAGTCGGAGAAGTGGATGCGATATTCCGCGAGGAGGTTTAGACAGAAGTCTTACAGGTGATGCTGGATGGTCATTATCCCGGTAAGATGCTTCACGTGCGGTGCGGTGATAGGCGATAAGTGGGAGGCTTTCGTGGAGGGCGTTAAGCTCGGTAAAGACCCGGGGAAAGTACTTGATGAGCTAGGTGTTAAGAGGTATTGCTGTAGGAGAATGTTTATCTCGCATCTAGACTTAATTGAGGAGTTAGTTATGTATAGTAGGAAGGTGTGAACACATGAGCGAGGACGTTGATCGCGAGAAGCTAGCCGGTAGTGAACTCTTGGTTCCGCTCAACATATACTTGGAGGCAGGCGTTCACATAGGTACTTACATGTGTACCAAACACATGGAGAAATTTGTTTACAGACAGAGGCCTGACGGACCGTACATAATAGACGTGAAGAAGATTGATGAGAGGATCCGCATAGCCGGGAAATTCATAGCCAGCTTTAGACCAGACTCGGTCTTAGCTGTTTCAGCAAGACCTTACGGTTTTCAGCCCGTCCAGAAATTCGCTGAATTGACTGGTGGTAAATCTATCGTGGGCAGGTTTATACCCGGGACGCTCACGAACCCCAACTTAAGCATTTACATAGAGCCTGAGGTGCTCATCGTGACAGACCCTAGAGTAGATCAGCAAGCACTTATCGAGGCCTCCAGGATAGGGATACCTGTGGTAGCGATAGTTAGCACGGACTCTAAGACTAGCAACGTCGACTTAGTGATTCCAGGCAATAATAAGGGTAGGAAGTCCCTAGCTGTTATTTACTGGTTGTTAACTAGGCAAGTACTTAGGGAGAGAGGGATCTTACCACCAACCGGCGAGCTAAGCGTGGGTCCGGACGCTTTCGAAACTAAGGTGTTAAGTAAATGAGTGTGAGGAGGCCGGTTGTAGCTGGTTATTTTTATGAGGGGAGGAAAGAATCCTTAATTAAGCAGATTGAGTGGGCTTTCACACATAAGCTCGGTCCAGGATATATCCCTCGAGTCTCGGAAGAGAGGAATAAGGAGAGCATAGGTTTCGTGGTGCCTCACGCAGGATATATTTACAGCGGCCCTATAGCAGCACATTCTTACGCGAGGCTGGCTTCCGAAGGAAAACCAGACGTTTTTGTTCTGCTCGGACCTAATCATACAGGTGCCGGGGAAGCGGTTTCGGTGTGGAGTGAGGGGGCTTGGGAAACCCCGTTAGGGTATGCTAACATTGACGTGGACCTAGCTAAGGAAATAATAAGTAACTCAAGGTACGCCAGGCTGGACAAGCTAGCACACTACGAGGAACATTCGATCGAGGTTCAAATACCTTTCTTACAATATCTTTTCAAAGACGTGAGCATAGTCCCTATATCCATAATGTATCAAGTTCCTGAAATCTCGGAGGACTTGGCCGCTTCCATTTTTAAAGCCTCCTCAAAGCTTGGGAGAGACGCAGTAGTCATAGCTTCAACAGATTTAACTCACTACGAGCCTCATGAGAGAGCGGTTGAGAAAGACAAGGTAGTCTTAGATAAGATAAAATCATTAGATCCCGTAGGATTATTTGACGTGGTTTTAAGAAAGAACATATCGATGTGCGGTGTAGCTCCCGTAATGACTCTGCTTTACTACGCTAAGTTAAGCGGTTCTTCAGGAGCTGAAGTCCTGAAATACGGGACCTCAGGGGATGTGTCAGGCGATAAGACATTAGTTGTTGGTTACTCAGCCGTTAGGATTCTCAAGTAATACACGCGTTTTTCCAAGCAGAAAATCTCAGGGGTTGTGGGGAAGTGAGGCTTGCTAGGAGTAGCTACGTGTGGGCCCCCTTATTCCATATACCCATACCTAAGAGACATAACCCAATAATATTTTTTCCGACAACGTACGAAATACACACAAGTGCTGAGATGACGGAAAGTGCTTCAGAAATCACGGTCTCTGGTTCTATCGACCCACGGCTCGTCGAAAGTAAAATCAAGGAATTCATTAAATTCCTTTCCTCAGAACTAGGTATGGAGTTCTTCTTGAAGCTGAGAGTGAGGGCTTCAGAGAATTCTTTGAGGGAATATACGTACGTTCACGCCACTAACACAATCCTCGAGCTGTTGGGTGGTAACCTAGACAGAGACGTGATTGAAGCTGCTTGGAGAATAGACTCTAAAATAGGTCTCCCGCACAGTGTTCTTGGCATGAGGTTCGCTGACTTGATTGGGAAGCCCTATATATGGAGGTTTGGCGAGGAGTACGTGGAACTCGATAAAGCGTTGATAGCTGAGATAACCAGCGTCTCTGAGGTGGAGCTCCACCCCCTCGATAATCTACCGTTCGCTGACCACTTAACCCACTTAGCGGGTAGCGTAATAATAAATATCTTCAGTAACCTGAGGGAAGCAGGGGAATTAGGGGGTTTCTTAAGACTGTATAACGCTTTATGGTACGCACTATACGGTGTCACGCCTCCTCAGGCAGAGGGGTTAGTGATTATATTCCCGGATTTCGACAGGGCTTACAGTGCTGAGGTGATTATTAAGTGAGTGTAGTGATCAAGCTGGGGGGCTCTGTCATAACGAGGAAAAACGAGCCCTTCTCAACACGTTCTGACGTCATGTCAAGACTTGCTGACGAGATATCTGAGTTCCTACGTGGAGGCAGTGATCACGGGGTCGTGCTAGTTCACGGAGGCGGTTCTTTCGGTCACTCGCTGGTGAGAGAATGTGTTGAGGAGATAGGTTATGTGAATACTCAGTGTTTTGCTAGGGTAGCTTTTTATATGGACTTCCTTAACCACCTAGTAACTGAAGCTTTGTTAGCTTCTGAGATACCAGCGGTCAGGATACCGCCTAGATCAATATGTTGGGGGATAGGTTTCGGGGAATGCGATTTTAGTGTTGTGAAGAGGCTTATGAGTTCGGGTGTGGTTCCGGTTCTTTACGGTGACGTCGTTCTCTCAAGCAAGGAACCTAAAGTCCTCTCAGGAGATGATATTGTGTGGTACTTGACTAAGTCTTTAAGCTTGAGGAAAGTAATCTTCGTTACCGACGTTGACGGCGTATATGATAAGGATCCTAAGCTCTATAAGGACGCGAGAGTTTTAAGTAATATGCGGTTGAGTGACGCGTTGAAGGAGGCTAGTTTCTGGGAGGTCCCCGACGTTACCGGGGGGATGTTCAGTAAGCTAAGAAAGCCTTTGCTTTTAGACGTTAAGGATGTAAAGATCTATGTGGTTAATGGTTTCATACCAAATAACTTATTAAACGCTCTTAAAGGAAAAAATGTAGTAGGGTCTGTTTTATGGGTTTAAATAACGAGTCGCGTTTAAGGAAGCTGGAACACGTTGATGTAGTTCTGAAGGAGAGGGTGGAAGGTCCCAACACCACGTGGTTTGAGTACGTGTTTCTAGTTCATCAAGCTTCTTCCGAGATACCGCTGGGTACGGTCAACCTAGAGACTTTGTTCCTTAAGAAAATCTTGAAGGCCCCCCTAATAATTACTGGCATGACTGGAGGGGCTCCAGGAACTGAGGAAATAAATGGTAAGCTCGCGGAAGTTGCAGAGAAATACGGAATTGCTTTAGGGGTAGGTAGTCAGAGGGCTGCCATCGAGGATCCGGGAGTTGAGCGAACCTTCAGGATAGTTAGAGAGTATGCCAGAAATGTCCCGGTAATTGGTAATATCGGGGCACACGAGTTCGTGAAGTATGATTTGGATAAGATAAATAAGTTGATAGAAATGATAAACGCTGACGCCTTAGCTGTTCACTTAAACTTAACTCAAGAAGTCGCTCAACCTGAGGGAACGCCTGACTTCAGCGGCTTAATGTCTAAGGTACGACTCTATACTAGGGAGTTCTCCACGCCCTTGATGATTAAGGAGGTGGGACATGGTCTCTCATATGAAGTCGTTAGAGAATTGAGTGAGGCCGGGGTCAAGATATTTGACGTGGCTGGATCTGGAGGGACTAATTGGGTGCTCGTGGAGAAGTATAGGGCGCGAAAGAAAAACGATAAACTCAAGGAATTAATTGCTGAGAATGTTGCTGACTGGGGGATTCCCACAGCCGCCTCAATAATCGAGGCTAGGAGAGCGGCTCCTGAATCTGTGATTATCGGTTCAGGGGGTATCAGATCTTCCGTTGACGCTATTAAGGCTTTAAGAATTGGGGCTGACTTAATAGGTCTCGCAGCCCCTGTTCTCAGAGCTTACTATGGTGGCTACTTAGAAGAGTTTCTGCAAGCGTTCATCCACGGTATTAAAGCTTTAGTAGCGTTGACCGGGAGTAGAGACCTTAACGAGCTGAGACGTAAGCCTGTCATAATCACGTCTATCTTAAGAGAATGGCTTATATGCAGGGGGTTTTCTGTTTAAATTCTTAGGTTTTACTCTATGACTTAGGGTGTGTGTTGGATGAGTAAAGACTTCAGTAAGTTGTTGAGCTATGCCAAACACGTGGCTTCTGAGGTAGATAAGGCGATTAATGAGATAATTAAGGGAGGGCCTCAGGAGCTTTATGAGGCTTCATACCATCTAATTAAGGCTGGTGGTAAGAGGTTAAGACCGTTAGCTCTTGTCTTGAGTGGTCGGATGTTCGGTCTTGAAGAGCGTGTAGGAATTCTGGCGGGAGCTTCAGTTGAGATCTTACATAACTTCACGTTAGTTCATGACGATATAATGGATAAAGACGTGTTTCGCAGGGGAGTTCCAACAGTCCACACTATCTACGGTGAGGACATGGCGATACTTGCCGGCGACTTACTTTTCGCTAAGGCTTTCGAGGCTTTAGGAAGGCTTTCAGGGTTGGTGAGTGCTGACAGATTAGTTAACGCGTTTAAGGAGCTTGCCTGGGCTGCCGTCACTGTCGCGGAGGGTCAAGCGTTAGACATGGAGTTCGAACGTAGGTGGGACGTCACGCTTGATGAGTATTTGAGCATGATCTACAAGAAAACGGCGGCTCTTTTCAAGTCAAGCTTAGTTATCGGAGCTCTCCTAGCGGGTGCCTCTCAGAACGAGATTGCTAACTTAGAGAAGTTTGCTGAGGGTGTTGGGATAGCTTTCCAAATAAGAGATGACGTGCTTGGTTTAGTTGCTGATGAATCCATTTTAGGAAAACCTGTTTATAGTGATTTGAGGGAAGGGAAGAAGACTATCTTAGTTATTCATGCTCTAAGCAGGTTAGACCATGAGGGGAGAAGAAAGCTGATGAGTACCCTGGGTAGGAGAGACTCTAGCGTTGAGGAACTCAGTAGTTTAGCTGAGCTCATTAAGTCTACCGGGGCAGTAGAGTTTGCTAACAGCCTAGCCGATAAATATCTTGAGGAAGGCCTTGAAGCGTTAAGTAGAGTGAAGCCTGTCGATCAAGAAGCCAAAGATCTACTACGAGATTTAGCGATGTTCGTTACAGCGAGGAATTACTAAATGAACCTGAGCTCTGAGAAAAAGCGTAAGAGTTTCCTAGATCCTCCAACATCGTATAGTCAGCCCAAATGCTACACTAAAACAAAAGATGTCGTTAAAAGTGTTCAGTGCTACGAGCTAGTTAACTTTCTACTGTCCCAACAAAGACCTGATATATCAGTATGCGATGAAGTTACAGGTCGGTGTGTTGAGATTAGCTCAAGCGATGAGTTAGTAATCTCAGAGATCAGTGGTAGCGAGGTCTTCATAAGCGTTAAGGAGGGGGATCGCGTTAAGCGTGGTGATAGGTTAGGGTATATCATAACTGGTAAAGGAGAGGTGCGCGGCTTGAGGTCCGACGTTGAGGGGTTCGTGGTGCTAGTTTACGAGGTGCCTACATCAAGACCTTCTGAGGTCTTAGTTTTTATTAAGAAGGGGGGTGGTGGTAGTGAGTGAAGAGCGTATACCTTCAGAAATTCAGAGATTGATTAGAGGGCTAGCTCTTAAGAATGCCTATGAGCATGGTGGGAAGGCCGTAGAAGGTCCTGTCATGAGCGCTGTTCTAGGAGAGCATCCTGAGCTGAAGCCTCTAGCTAAGGATTTAGCTAAGTACGTCTCTCAAGTCGTTAAAGAAGTTAATTCGTTGAGTTTTGAGGAGCAGAAGAAGCTCTTAATGAGTGAGTTTCCTGAGTTGCTGGAACGGAGGAGAGAAAAAGAAGAGAGAAAGAGGTTGCCGCCGCTTCCTCAAGTTGACCAGTATAAAGTTGTTAGGACTAGGTTTGCGCCAAACCCAGACTTCTACATACACTTAGGGAACGCTAGGCCTGCCATACTGAGTTACGAGTACGCGAGAATGTATGACGGCGTTATGATACTGCGTTTCGAGGACACGGATCCTAGGATAAAGACGCCTATCCCAGAAGCCTACCATCAGATCAAGGAGGATTTGAGGTGGCTAGGCGTTGAGTGGGGGGAGGAATACGTTCAGTCTTTAAGGATGGAGCTATATTATGAGATTGCTAGAGAGCTCTTGAGTAGGGGCGCTGCGTACGTTGACTTATGTCCTCAGAAAGTTTTTAGGGAGTTTAAGTTAAGGCGTGTGGCATGCCCGCACAGGGATGTGTATCCGGAGAAGAACCTAGAGCTTTTTGATAAAATGAGGTCTGGCTTCTTCGGTGAGGGTGAGGCCGTATTAAGGATAAAGACAGACTTAAATCACCCGGATTTCTCCGTGATTGATTGGGTTGCTTTCAGGATTATAGACACCGATAAATACCCGCATCCTGTGGTGGGTTCTAAGTATGTCGTCTGGCCTACGTATAACTTCGCGGCCGGGGTTGACGACCACTTGATGGGAGTCACCCACATACTTAGGGGTAGGGAGCACTCACTTAATACTGTTAAGCAGAGATACGTGTACCAACATCTCGGCTGGGTATATCCTGTCGTACTGAACCTAGGTAGGCTCAACCTGGAGGGACTCATCTTAAGCAAGTCTAGGATAAAGGAATTAATATCTAGTAGGCCGGGGGAATTCGAAGGGCCTTCAGACATTAGGTTCGGCACTATAGCTTCGTTGAGGAATAGGGGTATTGAGGCTCAGACCATACGTGAGATAATCTTGGACGTCGGCGTTAAGTTAAGCGATGCTTCCATAAGCTGGGATAACATAGCCGCTTTAAACAGGAAACTCATAGACAGGGACACTAAGAGGTTGATGGCAGTTTTTAATCCTGTGGAGCTGAGAGTTCGTAATTATCCAGGTCCTGATAGAGTGGTCTTATCTAACCATCCAGAGAACTCGTCTTTGGGTAGTAGGGAGGTGTCGCTCGACGTTTCCTCAGGTACTTTACGAGTGCTTATAGATCGTAGTGACTTAAGCGAGGTTATTAAGATAGGAGCTTTCAGGTTGATGGAGTTATGTAATGTGAGAGTAGTTGAGGTTGGGGAAGGCATCCTAGTTAGTGAGTACATAGGCAGAGACTTAAAACAAGCGAGGGATGCTAGGATGCCCATAATACAGTGGGTTCCCGCAGGCAATAACGTAGCATTAAGAATATTGGTTCCAAGAGATCTTGAGATGGTGAGGGTAGGTGGTCTAGGTGAGCCAGCGTTGACTGAGTTAAAACGAGGGGATAAGGTGCAGTTAGTTAGGTACGGGTTCGTCAAGGTACGTAAACAAGCATTAAGTAAGGAGGACGTTATTGAAGCAGTGTTCATGCATGTGTGAAGGGTTACGTTAAAGCTTTATTAATAAAGCTTATAAGTCTTACGTTCCCTATAATCTCTGGTACGACGACCGGAGGGAATGAGGATGAGTAAACCTGTTCACATAAAGTTTAAGACACCCCCGGAAATAGCTGAGAAAGCCTACGAAGCTGTTAAGAAAGCTAGAGAGACTGGCGGGAAGGTTAGGAGGGGAGCTAACGAGACCACTAAAGCTGTTGAGAGAGGCTTAGCCAAGATAGTAGTAATAGCTGAGGACGTAGAGCCTCCTGAAGTAGTTATGCACCTCCCATTGCTGTGTGAGGAAAAGAAAATACCGTACGTTTACGTCCCCAGCAAAAAGAGATTGGGCGAGGAAGCAGGACTTCAGGTAGGTGCTGCGGCGGTAGCTATAGTGGAGCCAGGGCAAGCTAAGGAATTAATAGAGGAACTTTCTAAAGCTTATCAAGACCTTAAAGCCAAAGGAGCTTAATAAAACCGTGAAAACGCAAACTTCAGAAGATCTCTTTTTCTCTATGTCTTGAAGGGCTTCGGTTACTTTACGCACTACTGACCTCCTCACTGCTTCGGGGATTCGATCTCGGGGCCGGGTCTCCGGCTCGTCACCCCTACCTCTCTCGGGGCTTGGATAAGAGGGAATAACACTTATAAGTGTGTTTCAAATCATCTTTAAGGTGTTGAGGAGTGAGCGAGGAGGGTAGGAAAGTCGATATAACTCAGCAACCAACCGAGATTACTGAGGAGTTCGGGTTTCCGGCCGAAGTACTTCAGATAATAGGTCGTACAGGTGTTACTGGAGAGATTACCCAGGTTAGGGTTAGAGTTCTCGAAGGCAGGGATAAGGGCAGGATACTTACGAGGAATGTGAAGGGCCCTGTACGCGTTGGTGACATAATAATTTTGAGGGAGACCGAGAGGGAGGCTAGGAAGCTTACTGCCAGGAGGTAGGGTGGTTACCGATGGTTAGGGTAGATAAATGCTCTTTCTGCGGTAGCGAGATACCTCCCGGCACCGGGCTAACGCTAGTTAAGAATGATGGCACGCTCCTCCACTTCTGCTCCAGCAAGTGTTTTAAGAATTATAAGCTGGGTAGAGACCCAAAGAGAATACCGTGGTCTAGGTATTTCCTAGGTGGGAGGAGTTCGAGGGCTTGAGATTGCTGCAGAGAACCATACTGATAATCAAGCCTGACGGAGTTAAGAGAGGACTGGTAGGCGAGGTAATAAGTAGAATCGAGAACAAAGGTCTTAAAATAACTCGTTTAAGGATGATATATCCTAACATAGAATGTATTGAACAGCTTTACGACGTTCATAAAGGTAAACCATTCTATAAAGACTTAATCGAGTTCATGAGTTCTGGACCCATAATAGCGATGATTATTGAAGGTGACGAAGCCGTTAAGGTCGTGAGAAACTTAATAGGATCTACGGACGGTAGAGAAGCTTCCCCGGGCACTATAAGAGGGGACTACGCACTATCAATAAGAGAAAACATCGTTCACGCCGCTGATTCAGTTGAGAGAGCTGAATACGAAATCAAGGTAGTATTCTCAGAGACATGCGGCGACTTCTAATAACATTTCTCTTCCGGACGTTCTTCATCTAATAGTTTAAGGGGCTGCTACGTGATCTCAACGACCTTAACTGTAACTCACGAACGTTGAACTCCTGACGTAAACTCTCTTAGTTTAAAGAGAATACTTAGACCGAATTTCTTATCTTCTATTTGCTTGATTTTTATGATTTCCTTTATTAGCTCTATTGTTTCGTTACTTAACTCGCTCCTGAAGTCTGTTATGAAGGTCTCTAAGTCTTTCTCTGTTGGGTCTGTGTAGAGTATGTCGCCTTCGTCGAAGTGTCTACCTACTAAGACGTCCCCCTCTATGGAGATAGCTACTTCAGAACCTGATCTCGCTTCCTGCAATGGTTTACCCTTAAGCTGTATCTGGTTAATCTTTCCTAAGGGTTTTCCATCAGATCTCATGATCTTGTAGCCGGGTCTTATAACGCCTCCTAAAACTCTTACTCCCACAATTGCTGGGCTACTCCTCCTAAACACATATCCTGGCAAGACCTGGAATTTAGCTGGGAAAATCGTTTTTAGCGCTTTCTCATAAGTTTCTTTCAGCCTCTCTTCAGCGATCCAGTTCTCGTAGGACTCGATGAGCTTATATATTATGTTATCTCTGAAAATCTTCACACCCTCCTTAAGAGCTAGTTCCTCTATGTCTGGAGGCGCTTTCACGTTGAAGAGTAGTATGACTCCTAAGTACTTGTTTTCTTTAGCTACTATGGAGGCTTCTATGACCTCCCTGCGGGTTAGGGGACCTACGTCAGCTAGCCTTACCGGTACCCCCCTCTTCTCAAGCATTGAAACCACCGCTTCCAGAGTTCCCAGGGTGTCCGCCTTAACTACAACACCGACTATATTCTTAGAAAACCTGACCTGCATTAACTCTTCCGCTATCTTCCTACTCACCTCCTCGACTTCCTCCTCTCTTTCCACTGCTTGGAGCGGCGCTCCCGCAACAACCTTCTCGAGCTCCGGAGCGCTTAGCCTAACCCCGGCCGCAGCAACCACCTCATCCACGTTAATGAAGTTCGCTTCACTGGCTACACGCATTTCCTCAAGAGGTCTCGGCATTAGCAAAGCCCTAACCTTCGTTACAATAGGTCCTTCGTAACCCCCCAAGACTACGATATCGCTTTTCCTAAGTATCCCATCATATATTATTACGTCAGCACAATGACCTAAGCCCGGAACCTCCTTAACCTCGAGAACCACTCCCTTAGCAGGACCCCACGTGAACATAATTCTATGCGTTAAGAACCTCTGCACGATCCCGGCAAGTACTGCCAGGAGCTCGGCAAGACCCTCACCGCTTTTAGCTGATATAGGAACTATCGCTATCGCCTTTCTGAAATCTCTTATTTTATCGTATCTTTCAGAAGGCACGTTGACTTGCGAGAGCTGACCTACCAGAGTATATATTCGTTTATCGAGTTCTTCCAGTGCTTGCCTGCTCTGATTCCTCGCACTAAGAGTGAAGGGTGTGTCCCGAAAACTCTTCCAACCTGGGATTCTGTCGATTTTGTTAGCTGCTATGACGAAAGGAACCTTCCTACTCATTAAAATCTCTATAGACTCTAAGGTCTGCTTCTTAACACCCTCCATGATATCAATCACTAACACAGCGAAATCAGCAACGCTACCTCCCCTCCTCCGTAAATTAGAAAACGCTTCATGACCTGGAGTATCAATGAATAGCAGTCCCGGAATCGTTAGCTTTATAGGGAACATGTTCTTGAGAGGTGTTATGATCTTCTCTATTACTGAGGCAGGAACTAAGCTAGCGCCCACGTGTTGAGTCATCTCACCGGGCTCTTTACTGACTACTGCTGTGCCCCTAATCTTATCAAGTAGTGTCGTGTTATGGACTAAAACGCCGTTAGCTATGAACGACTGTGTCCCTGGGACTGAGAGATCGTATAGGAAGCCCTCATAATCTTCTACTTCAACATTATTTACTTCCATGAAGAGAACTTCACGTGACTTAAGAACTATCCGCCCTACACCGTTCTCAAGACTTGATGAGTTGTTGTTAATGATGCTTAAGTCTGGGACTGCTATCATGTCATGCTTGCTTACCTCATCCGCCCTAACCCACCCATAAGGCGTTAGAAAAGGATGTTCGGGTGTTACCCTGACGAATCTCCCGTCGCTCAAGACGATCTTGTAAAGATGCCCCCTATACTTAATTCTCCAAACACCCTCTGTGAGGGCTTTATCAATGTACCCGCTTAAACCCAAAGATAATATGGGGATTCTCTTAATGAAAACCTCGTAATCCCCTACCCTCAGGTCAGGCGGTGAAACCCCGACAAGAAAGGAGATCTTGATTACCTTCCCGTTAGTAAGCAATACTTTCTCGTCTGGATGTAAGCATTTGCCGTGATCCACGTGTCCTAAGACCGTGACTATGGGTGATCTTAATTTCTTAGGTTCCTCGCCGCTCATTCCTCCTACCTACTATTAATGAGGTCGAGAATTATTTAAGGGGAGTTATTGCTTAAGAACTACTGACGTCTCGCTGCGGTTTATAATTGCATAACTTCTCTAAAGCTTTTCTTAAAACCACCACAGCTTTTGAGGATGGATAATTCAGCTCTTGCGTTATTTCCTCCCAACCCAACCCCTTCAAGCACCTAGCTACGCATACCTGACCTTCCAGCGGGGTTAAGACGTTTAGCTTACCTTCTAGCACCGACTTCAGTACGGTGAAGTTGACTGCGTCTGCCGCGGATTCGTATGTCATTAAGCCCTCTAAGTAGAGTTTCAAGCGTTCTTTCTGCGCTTCTGTGAGCTCGAATCTCTCAGAAAGTTCTGGGTAGTTGATTCCGGACTTAAGTATGAGGTAAGTCACGTCGCTCTCCAGATCTCTATAAACAGTGTGTAAGCTACCGATTAACCTAATCGTGAAGTCTTTAGTACACACATCTATTAAGGAAACCCATTCATTATTTAACGGCCTAACCACTAGGGCCGTGTACTCGCCGCTGACTGGGTTCCTATCCGGCGACAGGTGAAGTAATTTGAAGTTGTTTTTAAGCCAGAAATTCAGTAATTCCCTGCTTAAGCCGAAACCGGCTCCAACCCATGAATACCCTCTCCTCATGGCTTCATTTATTATCTCGTTTAGTAGGAATGACCCGATACCCATCCCCTGCACGTCTATGTGTACGGCGATCCTCACAATCCTCCAGCCAATGCCTTTCCCGAGCTCCCTAAGCCTAAAATACTTTAGGAGTCTATCAGGTATTATGTTACCAGGTATCTTACCGCCGACCAGTAACTCATCTATTAACTCATCGCTAAGGCCTCCCTCCTCAGCTAATTGAGCAGCCCCAACTATCTTACCTGAAGACTTTATTCTCACAGCTCTCATGCTGTGGTGTGGCGCGTCCGCTAACCTACCTAGATCATCCGGTTCATTCCTATAATGAGCTAAGACGTAAATACCGAAAAGACTGCGTAGTTCTTTCTCCCCGGCCTCCGAGAAAAGATATTCCGGTTCGTAAGTCACGTACTCCAGGTTGCCTCTTTTGATCTCCTTAATATCCTCGTCCGTCAGTTCATCCGGCTCTGCGTCTAGTAATAGAGCGTCGAACTGGAACTTTTCTATAGGGTCGTTGGCGGAGTACCTGATCGGCTCACTCATCTCGTAGGTTATCATTAATGTCTTAGGATCCTCCCTTAATCTCTTAAGGAACCTCACTGAGAAACCCCTTCCCGCTCCTTCATATCCGTGTATTGTGGTAGCGTAGATAGTCCTGTTAAAATTCTTCCATATCATGTGTAGTAGGGGGACCGGCAGTCCCGCCGCCTCATCAACCACGACCACATCTACTTTAAGCTTAGTTACTGTGTACGGCTCCCAGTACTCTATGCTAAATCTATCACCCTTCAATTCTATTAGGTCTCCTTCCTTAACCACCTTCCTATACTCAAGCCCTAAAGCGTTTAATCCTTTCTCAGCCAACATCATTAGTGATTGTATCGCGGAAGAATCGCTTGCTGTCACGGCTACCCTCACTCTATTCTTGAACCTCAATAACTCCTTAATTAACCCGATGATAGCTATCCCTATAGCTGAAGACTTACCCCTCCCCCTATCAGAAGTGACTATCACGGCTACGTGCTTGGAACCCGGCTTAGGGACTAAGTTATCCTCGATTAACTTGATGACGTTCACCTGATCTTGAGTTAATGCGAGTTCGTAAAGGCTTCTCGGGAACACAGTGTTTTCAGGTATCTTAACACTCCTTACTTCCTTGTGTTTCCTCATGACCTGGCCTGACTTAACGAGTTTTCCCGTGTCCGCGTCTATCACGTATATTCCTTCATGCTTCATGAGCTTCCTTACGAAATACTTTATGAAAATGTTCCTGGGTTCGGGATGTCTGGGCGTTACTAGATTGCTCTTAAAGATTGTTTTAACGGTCTCCCAAGACTCTAGAGGGGGTCCCCACATCACTATGAGGCCTCCTCCCCTAACTATCCCTATGAGCCTCCCCACATCGTTCGGTTTCAAATCGTTCGTTAGGTCTAGTATAAGGACGTCTTGAGTCGTCCCTAGATATTTCTTGCTAGTCTCATATACTGCCTGCTCTATCGTGACTTCACTAGTATCTACCAACTTCTTACTCAGTATTAAGTCTTTTACCAGTGTTGCTCTCAAGCGTGCGTCAGGGAATTCATCGTGGAATACGTGAATGACGCTTAGCTTAGCGGATCTCCTGAGTCTCCTTAACTTCCTTATGTAACGCCTTATCAAATCTATCGTCAAGCCAGCAACCTTAACAGGGTCCGATCCGCATAAGACGACCAGTCTCCTCTCATTACTTACGTAAGCTCTCGCGATATCATCGGAAAAATTCTTCAGGAACGTGCGGTATTCTTCAGTGCTGATTATTTCCCTCAATCTCTCCTGTAGTTCCTTGTACTTCATCCTCTCACCACCAGATATTATATGTAGGGCTCAAAACTTTAGCTTACTTGGTTAGGAGGTGTTGAGTCTAGTCTCTCGTTAAAGACTTCTCTATTTTTCTGTATGGGCAGTTAACCCAGTATTTCTCGCAGTCCGGTACCTCAAACTTGGTTAAGTATCTTCTAAGGACGTTACACCCTGCTAGGTAATACCCTTCATGATCTTCGGATACGAAAAACTCGCATTCAGACCTTGGTTTCTCGTTTAGTGCGTGTATCATTAATAAAGCCTTACCAAACCTTGCGGTGACTACGGTACTGGTTAGCTGCGTAGTCTCTGTTTTTTCCACGAAGTACCTGCATTCCCTGTACTGTCTGGGCCCCCCAGCACATATCATAGTTACTGGGTCGCTAGACGGTTGCTCTAGCTTGGGGGAAGTACACATGTTGTCTTTATACCACGGACACCCCATGACTCAAATTACCTTGAAACAGTAATTCTCTCAAGCTAATAAACTTAAAAGCTATGAAATATTGTCTTAAATGTGAAGCGATATGGTGAGGGCAGACGAGAAGAGTGATGTGAACAGGAAGTTAGGTCTCAAGGTTGTCTACGAGGATTCCGATATCGTTGTTTTCAGAGCTCCCAACGAGGATCAACTACTTGAGATCTTGAAGAATTTGCTGAGGGAGAGGCCGATGACCGTGAAGGAGTTACACGGCTATCTCTCAGGACTAGCTAGTGAGGACAAGATTAGGAGAGCACTCATTAAGCTAGTGAATGAAGGTAAAGCCTACGTAATGAACGACGGGAGATTCGTCATAGTAGGCTTAGAATAATCAACGACTTACGTTGTTGTGGTCTTAATAACCAAAAATTTAATTAAGGAACTGAATTAAGTCGTTTGGGGGTGTGCACGGATTTAGCGAGTACAGGGTAAGTAAGGAGGAGCTGAAGAGAATAATAAAGAAATTGAAGACTTGGAGTGCTCACGCCACTACCTTACTCAGTCTCTACATACCTCCTGGAAGACCTATTTCGGAGGTAGTCAATACTCTGCGTCAAGAATTGTCAATAACTGAGAACATAAAGCTCAAAGCTACTAAGACTAAAGTCCAGACAGCTCTGGAGTCAGCTATAGATAGGTTGTTACGAATATCTAAAACACCTCCTAACGGGTTAGTAATATTCTCCGGTGTTAATGACGAGACTGGCGAGACGCTAACGCTGGTTATAGAGCCTCCGGAGGAGGTGGGCGTATTCTTTTACAGGACGGATAAGTACTTCCACACGGAGTTTCTGGAAGACATGGTTGAGGAGTCTGATGTCTACGGTTTAGTCATTGTGGAGAGGGATGAAGCCACGATAGGGTTGTTAAAGAATGACAGGATAATACTTTTAGATGAGTTAGAGGGTTACATACCCGGCAAACACTCAAAAGGTGGTTGGTCGCAGAGGAGATTCGATAGGGTGATAGAAGAGCTGACCGAGGAGTTCTTCAAGAAAATCGCTGAGAAGATGAATAATTACTTCCTACCATACCTGGAGCAAGGCAAGCTTAGGGGGATAGTAATAGGTGGTCCAGGCTACATGAAGCACGACTTCATTAAGTCGGACTCAATAGATTACAGATTAAAGCAGTTGATAGTGCCTGAGTTAATAGATGTTAGCACGCAGAGTATTCCGGGACTTAAGGAGCTAGTGATTAGAGCTAAGGATTTACTGAAGCAACACTCCTACGTAAAGATTTTCGATGCTATAGAGGAATTCAAGACACATCTAGCGAAGGATGACGGACTGATCACGTATGGTGAAAAAGAAGTGCTCACAGCGTTAAGCATGGGAGCTGTAAAATATCTGATAGTGACCGAGGATTACGAGAAGATAGAGAATATATTGAAGGAAGCTGGAGAGAGGAATGTCACGGTCTATGTAGTGAATAACGAGATTCCCGAGTATGAGTGGCTTAAGAAAACCTTTAACGGTCTTGTAGCGGTTCTCAGATATCAACTAGGTTAAAAGACAACGTAGTACTTTCAGTGCAGTACTTAAAGTTTTTATATAAATTAATCGAAAATGATTTAGTGTTGTAGGAGGCTGGTTAAGTATGGTGGGGGATGACGTCAGAGAATCTACGAGCACGACCTCAACACATCTTGAGCAAATCAAGGAGGATCCTAAGAAGAGGTGGATTGAGAGGATGATTAAGTCTGCTAAGAAGTATCATAAGATCTGCCCCTACTACGATAAGAAAACAGCTAATTGTTTTATAAAGCAGTTAAAGAACGTGAAAGTATCTAAGTGCGACCGTGACGGCAAGTTCGACGGGTGCGCTGTATTCGTAGGCTATCTTGAGGAAAGGTATGAGTGGTATGTTTCCTCAGGGGTTTTACTGCCCGTTGATTTCAGGGATATCACTTCTATTTTTTAGGTGGGTATTTCCTTAGTTTTATGAGGTAACACGGTTGGGTTCGAGCAATCCGTATAGGATGCTGAAGCGCTTCGTGTCTAACGAGATTAGTAGAGCACTTAGCGGGGTTTGCGCAGATTCAGAGTCGCTTAACCGGTTGGAAGACATGATTGAGGAACCCCCTAAGAGGGAGTTCGGTGATCTGAGCATACACTTATCTAAGCTTTCTAAGCTGTGCGGCACCTCATTAGAGAACCTGGTTAATCTACTGACCCCGTCACTAGAGAAGCTAGACTTAATCGAGAAGGTGACTGTTGTTGGCGGCTACCTGAATATCTTCGTTGATTATGCAGTATTCAGCGCTCAGGTACTCACCGCCATAACCAGCTACGGTGATAAATATGGAGTTATCGACGGCTACGTTAGGAGGAGGGTCGTGGTAGAGTATGTGTCGGCTAACCCCGTGCACCCACTCCATTTAGGTTCTGGGAGGAACGCGGTCTTAGGCGACTTCCTCTACAGACTTAACAAGTTCGTAGGTAATGAAGTTCAGAGAAGGTATTACGTCAACGACGTGGGTCTGCAGGCAGCCTTCCTAGCTTATGGTTATAGTAAGCTGGGGTTTCCTGAGATACCGCCTGGGATGAAGCCCGACCACTACTTAGGCTTGATATACGCGGCTACAACAACGATAATCGATATACTGAAGCTGAAGAAGTCTTTGAAAGAAGCTGAGGCCGCGGGCGATTTCAGCAGGGCTAACGAGCTACGCGGCGAGATAGATTCCCTGATGGGCGATCTAGCTAAGATAGCTGAGGTAATACCTAATGAAGTTAACGTGTTGTCTGAGAAGATAGCGGGTGAGGAAGATCCTGAGCTGGAAGTCCTGAGAATTCTCAGGGGTTATGAGAGAGGGGAGTTTGAATACCTCTTCGTCCGGAAGGTTTGCGATAAGGTTATTGATGGGATTAGAGAAACTCTTGAGAAAATGAATGTAGGCATAGACGTGTGGGACTGGGAGAGTGATCTGGTTTGGGAAGGTAGGGTAAGCGAAATTCTTGAGAAAGCCTCGAACAGCAGTTATTTCAGGCTTCATAAGGGTGCGCCAGCACTCTTCTTCGACGAGTTACTCAGTACTGAATTGAGGAGGCGTTTAAGGATTCCTGAAGCGCTTGAGGTACCTCCCCTAATACTTAAGAGAAGTGATGGAACCACGCTCTACACCACCAGAGACATCGCTTACACTTTAAAGAAGTTTGAGGAGTTCTCGGCTGATGAGGTAATAAACGTTATAGCTATAGAACAGACCCTTAGTCAAGCCCAGCTCAGGCTAGCGCTTTACGCTTTAGGGTACGAGAAAGAAGCAGAGAATCTGATACACTACTCTTATGAGATGGTCAACCTACCTGGGGTCTCCATGTCCGGAAGGAGAGGCAGATATGTGACCGTCGACGAATTACTTGAGAGACTTAGTGGGATGGTGAAAAACCTGATGAGGGAGAGGGGTTCTGAGGTCTCGGACGAGCAAGCTTTGAAGATAGCTAGGTCAGCCATCAAATACATGATCTTATCGGTATCCCCCTCTAAGACCTTAACGATTGACCTCAGGAAAATCCTTGACTTAAAGCAGAACTCAGGACCTTACATACAGTACACGTACGTTAGGGCGAGATCCGTGCTCGAGAAGGTGGGAAGCTACCCGCTTGATGTCATAGACTACGAGAAAGCTAAGAAGGAACCTGTGAGAACACTGATTCTAGAGTTGAGTAAGTTTCCTGAGGTGGTCTCAGAAGTGGTCATCAGTAAGCAGCCTGAGGACTTAATAGCTTACGCTAATAACCTAGCCACAATATTCAATAAGTTCTATGAGACCGAGCCCATACTGAGGGAGCCTGATGAGGGGTTTAGAGCACTGAAGATTGCGGTAACTCATGGGGTTTCAGTCGTGCTCCGCAACTTCATGGAGATTTGCGGGATGGACGTCCTAGAAAGGATATGATTTTATTTTCCTTGAGTCACTAAAATATTAGGTACTCGAGGTGTGAGAGCATGGTCAATAAAGACTTCATCGAGCTAAGAGTTGAGACGGCTGGCGCGAAAGACGTTGGACGTAAGATAGGCAGGCTTCCAAGGAAAGTGATGAACTTACTTAACGTGTCTTCAGGTGATTACATAGAGGTGGAGTCTGATAAAGGCTCTACGGTGCTTCAAGTGTTGCCTACGTTGAGGGAAGAGGATGACTACACTATAAGGATTGACGGTTACACGCGTGAGGCCTTAGGAGTTGGTGTGGGAGACATAGTGAGGGTCAGGAAGATAGAGGTAGTTAAGGGTAGTAAGGTAGTGTTAGCTCCCACGATCCCTATGAGGTTGGATAGGGGATTCGTCGAATATGTTAAGGAACAACTACTCTATAAGCCTGTGAAGAGGGGTGAGGTAGTCTTCATATCTTACTACTTCCTCCCAGAACCTATAAAGTTCGTCGTAATTGCCACGCACCCTCAGCAAGTAGTTTACGTAGACTCTGACACATTTCTTGATCTAAGGGAGGAACCCGTTAAAGAGGAGGTTGTTAGGAGAGCAGTACCTAAGATTACTTGGGAGGATATAGGAGACCTGGAAGAAGTTAAGGAGAGGATAAGAGAGATTGTTGAGTTACCGATGAGGCATCCAGAACTCTTCAAACACCTTGGGATCGAGCCTCCTAAAGGCGTCTTGCTCTACGGACCGCCAGGTGTTGGCAAGACCTTACTCGCTAAAGCACTCGCTAACGAAATAGGTGCGTACTTCATAGCTATTAATGGTCCTGAGATTATGAGTAAGTATTATGGTGAGTCTGAGCAGAGGTTGAGGGAGATTTTCGAGGAAGCTAGGAAGAACGCTCCAGCAATAATATTCATAGACGAAATAGACTCAATAGCACCAAAAAGAGAAGAAGTAATAGGAGAAGTAGAAAAAAGAGTAGTAGCACAACTACTAACACTAATGGACGGACTCCAGGAGAGAGGTAAGATAGTAGTTATCGGGGCAACGAACAGGATAGAAGCAGTAGACCCAGCACTAAGAAGACCCGGAAGATTCGACAGAGAAATAGAGATACCGCCACCTGATAAGAGGGCTAGGAAAGCTATCTTAGAGGTCCACACGAGGAACGTCCCGCTAGCGGGGAACGTAAACCTAGACGAATTAGCGGGTGTCACACACGGCTTCACAGGCGCTGACTTAGCAGCCCTGGTCAAGGAGGCGGCTATGTCAGCACTGAGAAGATTTTTAAGAAGTGAGCAGGTAGAGTTAAGTAAGCCGATACCTCCGGAAGTTCTGAAGAAGTTGGTCGTAACTAAAGACGACTTCACGGAAGCTTTAAAACTCGTGCATCCTACCCTCCTGCGTGAAGTGTTTGTCGAGGTTCCTGAGGTCAGGTGGTCCGATATAGGTGGCTTAGAAGACGTCAAGCAACAGCTCCAGGAAGCTGTTGAGTGGCCTCTTAAGGCTCCGCACGTTTTCGAGAACATGGGTATAAGGCCGCCTAGGGGTATACTTCTTTACGGTCCTCCTGGTTGTGGTAAGACTTTGCTTGCTAAGGCAGTAGCTACTGAGTCTGGAGCAAACTTCATAGCAATTAAAGGACCTGAAATACTCAGCAAATGGGTAGGAGAATCAGAAAAAGCAATAAGAGAAATATTCAGAAAAGCAAGACAAGTAGCACCAGCAATAATATTCTTCGACGAAATAGACTCAATAGCTCCCGCAAGAGGCTTTAGAACGGATTCCGGGGTTACTGACAGGATAGTTAATCAGTTGCTCGCTGAGATGGACGGCATACAAACCCTTAAAAACGTTGTGGTGATTGCTGCTACGAACCGTGCCGACATACTGGACCCCGCCTTATTAAGGCCTGGTAGATTCGATAGAATAATCTTTGTTCCACCGCCCGATAGGAAGAGTAGGCTGCAGATACTTAAGGTTCATGTTAGGAGGGTTCCCCTAGCTGAGGACGTGGATCTAGAGAAGCTAGCTGATATGACTGAAGGCTATTCCGGCGCTGACTTAGAAGCGTTGGTTAGGGAGGCTGTCATGCTAGCATTACGTGAGAAATTCGAGCCTAGACCTATAAGCATGAAGTACTTCCTCCAAGCCATGAAGGCGATTAAACCATCGCTAAGTAGAGATATGTTAGAGACTTATCAGAGGACGTACGAGACATTGAAGAAAACAGTTATCTAACGTGAGAACTGACCATATAAGAACACTCCCTTTTGGTTTGGCCTTTTTAATTGATTAGCGTCTTTAACGAGGTGATGCTCAAATGAGTGTGTGGGATTTGAGGGAAGGGGAGGTGAGGTCTTGGGGTGTGGTACACGTCGTTATCTTCGTGTTCCTAACTGCTCTAGGCGCTTTATCCGCTACCTTGAGTAGCTTTCTTCAAGTAGGTTACGGAGTCTCCTGGTTCTACTTAGCGGTGGTGGTTCAAGTTGTTGGAGGTATATGGTTTGGTTTCTGGGGGGTCTTAGCCGGTGTTTTCTTCCCGATAGTCGGCGATTTAGTAGGTGGTATCCCAATATCCATCAGTCTTTCCCTCCTCCCGGCAAATCTGGTGCAATCACTTATCCCAGCAACATACTTTAGGTTCTTCAGGGTTGATCCTGCACTTAAGAAACTTGGTGATTGGGTGCACTTTACTTTATCTTGCGTTATCTTGAATAACCTGCTTGGAGCGTTCTTAGGTGCTTCAGCGATGAGTGCGTGGGGCTTCGTAACCAGCGACATATACTTCGTGGTCATGATCTCATGGTTCGTGGGCAACGTAATACCTGTACTGGTTGTGGGAGCACCTCTACTTAAGGGGCTAACCCCGGTTATCGTCTCTCATAGAGCGTTCTGTAAGAGGTGGCTAGCTTAGTTAAGGTAGAAGGTAAGTCAGGAACACGTAGTGTGAGAACCATAACAGGCTACGTAAACTCGACCTCAGCTCTGCTTAACTTAAACCCCGTAACTAAGTTCTCGTTACTGATGTTCGCCGCTCTGTACACTTTATTAGGAAATCTTCTCGAGCTCAACTTACTCTTAGTTTTCATGGTGTTAACAATTTTCAAGCTTTCTAAGATCAGGTTGAGTGCCGTGACCAACTACTTAAGAGTTTTGCTAGGGTTTCTCCTAATCATAATCCTTAGCTACTTCTTCGTTGGCGGTGGTCTAGGTCGTAACCCGTTAGTTTGCGCGGGTTTCTTAAAACTCTACGCTGAGAACTTGGTGGTTGGTTTGACGATTTATTCTAAGATCTTAGCCACGGTACTCATGGTTGTTCTAGCTCTCTCCTTGATTACCATGAGAGACGTTATTAATGGCCTAAGCATCTTAGGCGTTAACTTGAGAGTGGCTTTAGTCGTCGGGCTCGTTTTTAAGTTTATGTACTACCTCCAGGTAAAGCTTGATGAGATCAAGTTAGGTGAGCTTTCAAGAGGTTTAGAGATTTCTAGGAGCAACTTCTTTAAGAGAGCCTCCCTCTTCTTCCACAGACTCCTACCGCTTTTCTCAATAACTTTGATGAAGATAGATGAAGTCAGCGACGTCCTTGAGTTAAGGGGGTTTAACCTAGCTAGGGGGAAGGGCTTGCTAGATAAGGCGAGCTTCAGATTCGTTGACTTATTGATGCTCTTCATAATAATCTCATCGATTTCTCTAATCACTTACTTCTCACTCACTGGGGTACTAAACCCGCTGAATTCTTTGATTTACAGGATGCTAGTCAGCTACTCGGGGATTTCAGGATGCCCTGTGTAGTGAGTCTAGAGGATTTGTGGTGGTCTTACGAGAATTCTAGTGACTGGGTTTTGAGGAACGTTAATTTATGTGTGGGTGAGGGAGAATTCCTGCTAATCACAGGACCTACGGGCGCCGGTAAGACTACCTTAGCGAGAATCTTGTGTGGGTTGATACCGGGTAGTTATAGAGGTGTGCTTAGAGGACGTGCTTTTATCTTAGGTGATGAGGTAGTGAGTCTTAAGTCTTCACGAGCGTTAAGCAACATAGGGTTTGTCTCATCAGATCCTGAGATGCAGTTCCTCACCACACGGGTTGAGGACGAGATCGCGCTTCGTCTGAGGTTCTTAGGCGTTGATTCCGAGGAGATACGTGAGAGGGTTTCATGGGCTGTAAAACAGGTTGGTTTAAGTGAGTCGATCCTCGATAAATCACCTTACGAGTTAAGTAGTGGTCAGAAGCAGAGGGTTGCTATAGCGACCGCTATAGCGACTAAACCTAAACTCTTAGTGTTTGACGAACCACTCTCTAACCTTGATTGGGCGGGAGCTGAGGAGGTGGTGAGGACTATAGAACTTCTTAGAAGTGATAATCAGGCCACAATAATAGTTGTGGAGCATAAAATAGATGTTTTCATGCCTTACCTTTCTAGAATCGCCTTGATGTATGGGGGTGAGTTAGTGTTAGTTGATGACCCGCCTAATTTCTTCGCGAGACTATCCAGAGACTTGGAAAACTACGTCAGGATACCTGAGTTAGTGAGGATTTGGAGGTACCTAGCTCTGAGATACTCGTTAAGAAACGAGAACCTAAGTTATGAGTTGCTGAAGACCTATCTAATTAAGTTGCTTAAGGGTGTGTAGTGATGTACCTCGTCAAGACAGAAAACCTTGTTTTTGAGTACCCGGACGGTACCAGAGCCCTAGACTCAATCAGCCTAGAAATTAGGGAGGGGGAGTTCGTCGGTGTTTTAGGGAATAACGGTTCCGGCAAGACCACCCTAGCTAAGTGTCTAGCAGGATTGCTTAAACCCACTTCAGGTCTTGTCTTGATTAAAGGGAAGGACGTAAAGCGTTATAGGAGGGGGGAGCTGATAAGGATTATCGGGTACATTTCCCAAGACATTAACACGCAACTACTTAATGTGAGCGTGTTAGAGGAGATTCTGTTCACGCCTAGGATACTTAACGTGGGTGAAGACTTAATTAAGGATAGGTTTGATGAAGTTTTGAGTCAGCTGGAGATAGGTAGGGAGATTCTCGAAAAACCTGTCCTCAGCCTACCCAGGCATGTTAAGCTAAGGGTCTTACTAGCATCTTACTTATTAGCCGGTACTAAGAACTTCATTGTGGATGAGCCCACTACTGGGCAAGACTGGTACTATTCTATCAAGTTCGTTGAGTTCTTGAGGAGACTGAGAGAAAACGGGGGTACGGTGATTTTGATCACGCACGACGTTGAGATACTTTCTAGGTACTCTGAGAGAGTTATCTTAATGAATTCGGGCAGGGTAGTAGCTGACGGCGAGACCAGGGAGATACTCTGCGACCTAGAACTTTTGAGGAGGAATTCCCTGCTACCTACTTACACAGCACAACTAGCGAAAGAAATCTCGATCGAGAACTGTGTGTTATTGCCTGAGGAACTCATTAGAATCTTGAGTTTTAAGTCTCTACACCCTAGTTATTAACCTCATAACTCTAATTATGCATGGGTGATTAAGATAGTTAAGCAACCCTTAATCGAGCATTACGATTTCGGCGAGATAATAGTTGGTGGTCGTGAGTATAGTCACGATATAGTGATTCACCCTGAAGGGATCTTAAGTAATTGGTGGCGTATTGAGGGTCACAGACTCCAGTTAGCGGATGTGAAAGATTTTCTTGGAATGAAGGTGGATGTAGTCATTATTGGAACCGGCTACAACGGCGTTATGAGGGTGGATGAAGAAGTTGTCGAAGCGTTTAAAAAATTAGGTTCTGAAGTGTATGTGTTGAGGTCTAGGCAGGCTGTGCGTAAGTATAACGAAGAGGTGAGTAGGGGGCGTAGAACACTTCTCTTCATCCACTTAACGTGCTAACCCGCTATAGTTGAGAAACTAGTTCTTCAAGAACAGGAAATGAATTAAGCAGTCTAAACTTTAAATACTGGCGTTGTCAAATAGTAATGTGCTGGTGTGTACTAGTGACTAACTTCAGGGTTAGACTCCTTGATGCAGATACGGGGGATTTAAGAGTTGTTCTGATTCCTAAAAACATAGCCTTAGCTAACGGGTTGAAGGGTGGTTCGAGAGTTAAGGTAGTGAATGACTCTAAGTATGTTACCGCCTGGGTTGTGGTGTCTGAGGAGGAGGGAGAGGAAGTCCTATTAAGTAAAAGCGTCTCAGCAGCTTTAGGCAATCCTGAGAAAATCAAGTTAAACATGTATTCCATGGTTCCTTCAGTAGATTTCATTAAGAAGAAGCTGAGGGGAATTAAATTAAGTGAGGACGAGATACGCTCCATAATAAAAGACATAACCTCCGGCATCTTAAGTGATGTTGAGATAGCTGCTTTCGTAGCTGCTCAAACAAGTGTTGGGATGGATGTTGATGAGATGGTATCTTTAACTAAAGCTATGGTTGAGACAGGCAACGTATTGAGGTTTGAGGAGCCTGCCCACGACATTCACTCCATCGGCGGGGTTCCAGGAAATTCAAAGGTATCCATAGTCGCGGTCCCGATAATCGCGTCGGCAGGAGTTTTCATCCCGAAAACATCGTCTAGAGCGATAACCTCACCGGCAGGAACGGCTGATACCATGGAGGGTTTTGCTCCAGTGACATTCACTGAGGAGGAGGTCCTTGAGTTAGCGAAGAAGGTTAAGGGATTTATTATTTGGGGCGGTACACTTAATCTCGCCCCGGCAGACGATATTTTAATACGTGTCGAGCATCAGTTAAAGCTTGATCCTACGTCGCAGATGGTGGCCTCCATACTATCCAAGAAATTAAGCATGAGCGTGAGCAACTTAATCATAGATATCCCTACCGGCAGAGGAGCTAAGGTAGAGAGTATTGAGGAGGCGAGAAACCTCTCCTCACTCTTCGTTCAGGTAGGTAATAAGTTGAATCTTAGCGTGAGGTGCGCTATAACTTACGGTGGTCAACCAATAGGGTACGCGATAGGGCCGGCTCTAGAAGCGCGTGAGGCTTTAGAGACTCTTATGGGTAACGGACCTATGTCAGTTAAAGAGAAAGCCGTGGCGTTAGCCGGTCTCGTGCTTGAGGTCGCCGGCGTAGCTCCTAGGGGTAGCGGACGTAAAGTCGCTCTAGAGATATTTGAGTCTGGTAAGGCACTCCAAACCTTCTTAAAGATCGTTGAGGTTATGGGGGGCAACCCCAGCGTGAAACCTGAGGAAATACCCTTAGGTAGGTATAGGGTCGAGGTTAAGGCACCTATAGACGGATACGTTACAGGAGTTTATAACGACGCGTTATCACGTGTAGCTATGGCTGCTGGAGCTCCTCAAGACAAAGGTGCGGGCGTGAAACTCTACGTGAAGAGGGGGCATAAAGTCAAGGAAGGCCAAACTCTGCTAGAGATATACAGTAACTCCGAAGCCCTGTTAGATGAAGCTCTCAGATTAGTTGAGGTCCTTAAGCCAATAACTATTGAGGGGATGTTACTGGAGACTTTCCCAGAGTATCTCTGACACGCAACTACGGCAACTTCCTATCTTTGATGTGTGGAACGCAGGATATTATCTTGCTTGAGGCCTTCCTTAACCTATTCATTATGGCCAGCCCCACGCCGCGTTCCTCAAAGCTCTCTGAAACCGCTACATCAACCTTTAACTCATCAATTTCTCTGAGCTTCTTAAAAAGATTCTTAGCTACCTCATAGAGATTATTCTTGGAACCAATCTCAAGGCTTATAGCGTTTTCGTATTCTGAACAGGTTTCCCTGCTACACATGACGGCGACCTTAAAATTCTTCTTTAGGTATTCATTAATTAATGACTTAACATACTCGAGATATGTTGCCTGTGTAAGACACTGACCAGCCTCAATCAAGATCAACGTCGTTTGTGGGGAGTAATGCCTGTACTTCGTTCCAGGACTTAAAGCAATACCAGCTTCTTCTAATCCCTTAGCGAACGCAGGGACTAATATTCTGAGGTTAGCTAGTTTTTCCAAGTCTTCAACTCCTACCGGACCCGGTCTCAGGAGGACTGGAGGGTCTGTGGTTAGGTTTATTATGGTTGATTCAACACCGAAGAACGTGTCGCCACCGTCCAGAATCATTTCAATCCTCCCTGCAAGGTCTTTAATAACATGGTCCGCTGTAGTTGGTGAGGGTCTTCCAGATAAGTTAGCGCTTGGAGCCGCTATAGGTTTCCCTAAACCTTTAATGAGTGTTAGTGCTACGGGGTGTGCCGGACACCTAACAGCCACTGTAGATAACCCGGCAGTCACTTCAGGCAATACTAAATCGCTCTTTCTTAGAACGAACGTCACGGGTCCTGGCCATACCTTACTAGCTAATTCGTAAACGAATGAGGGGACATCCCTAGCAACTACCTCCAACTCGCTGAGGTCGCTAATGTGCAGTATTAGGGGGTTGTCAGGAGGCCTCCCCTTAACATCGTAGATTCTCTTAACCGCGTCTTTATTAAGTGAGTCAGCGCCTAAACCGTACACCGTCTCTGTAGGGAAAGCTACTAAACCACCCTTCCTAAGTACTTCGACAGCCTCATCAATAACTTCCTTACCCGGATTTATAGGGTCTACCTTAAGCACTCTAGTCTCGATTATCCCACCTGCATGTGTCTAGTTTGAAACAATAAAAAGAAACTGCTGATACATGGGGAGAGCTCTGCTTAAGCAGGGGTTGTGTTTTTAAGATTAGTAGGCTCGTTAGAGCTTAGTATGGGGATACCTGTGAAGCGTTTAGTAGTGTTTTTAGGTTATGACGAGAAAAGTAACGCGGTGTTGAGGAAGGTTTCCCAGATTAGGTACTTATTTGATGACGTGAGCATAATTCACGTGCCGGAAGCAGACTCAGAAGTTCTTCAAAGACTTTCGATACCGTACGTTAAGATAGAATTCGATGAATTTCCGGGGTATGGGGACGTGTCTCCTCCTAACGAGGAGCTTGATAGACTATTTGTGGAAGCTCTTCTGAAATAATTAGATGTCAAGCGTAGGTGTTTTTAAACCTTACGTGTCTGAATTGACCTAAAAATTATTTAAGCTGTATCTCGTGTTTTATGAGGGAGCTTAATGGATACGTTGGAGGCTCTATTTAAGCCTGGATCTATAGCTGTGGTAGGAGCGTCGAGACAGCCTGGCAAAATCGGGTACGAGATCTTAAGGAATCTTAAAGAGTATGGTTATGGGGGGAAGATATATCCTGTAAACCCGCAAGCTAAGGAGATACTGGGTCTGAAAGTGTACCCTAGTATCTCATCCATTCCTGACAGCATAGATATGGTGTTAGTGTCCGTCCCTGCACACATGGTTCCTGACGTTATAGAGGAAGCGGGGAGGAAGGGAGCTAAGGTAGCAGTAGTCATATCTTCAGGGTTTAAGGAGATTGGGAGGCATGATCTCGAGGAAGAGATCGTGTTAAGGGCTAGGAAGTACGGCATGCGCATCTTAGGACCGAATATCTTCGGTGTCGTGTACACGCCTGCAAGGATAAACGCTTCTTTCGGTCCTAAAGACGTGATACCTGGCCACATAGCGTTCATAACCCAGTCAGGGGCTCTGGGGATCGCTCTCATGGGGATGACCATAGTTGAGAAGATAGGTGTATCAACCATTATCAGCATAGGGAATAAGTCAGATATTGATGACGCCGATCTCCTAGAGTACCTTGCTGGTGACGAAGCAACTAAGGTGATTCTAATATATCTTGAGGGTGTTAAGGACGGCAAGAGGTTTATTGAGGTCGCGCGCAAGGTATCTACCTCAAAGCCTATAATAGTCATTAAGGCCGGCAAGACCGAGGTCGGGGCTAAGGCCGTGGCCTCACACACTGGGTCGTTAGCTGGTAACGTACTCATATATTCCACGGTCTTCAAGCAGACAGGGATACTTGAGGCTAGAAGTGTTGAAGAAGCTTTTGATTGGGCCAGGACATTCTCTTACTCACCTGAGTATAAGGACGGGGATTTAGTAGTGATCACTAACGGTGGTGGCGCTGGAGTCTTAGTGACTGACACGCTATCTATGAATGGAGTGCAGCTCTCACCACCTCCTGAGACGCTGGTTAACGTGCTTAAGCCTAAGCTACCTGGTTTTGCTTCACTAGGTAACCCAATAGACGTCACTGGAATGATATCTAATGAGGGTTACGTAGACGCCGTCATGTCAGCACTGCTAGATAATAACGTGGGAATAGTCTTAGCAGTGTATTGCCAGACAGCCGTGACCGACCCAACCATAATAGCTGGTGAGCTCATTAAGAGGATTAAAGAGTTAGGCGGCTTGCCCAAACCTCTGATAGCGTCCTTCATAGGTGGTGAGGAGGTTTACTGGGCGATACAGAAACTAAACAATGCCGGGATACCTGCTTTCCCAATGCCTGAAAGGGCGGCCTCGTCCGTTGCTGCACTCATAAACTACTCCAGGATACGTAAAAGACTCTTAAGAAATGCTTAAAAATCTCGTTAACCATCTATCAAGAGGTGGAGAAGTGTGGAGTACGTGTATGCGTCCCTGCTCCTACACACAGCTGGTAAGGAAATAAGTGAGGAGAATCTTAGGAGGGTTTTAGACGCGGCTGGAGTAAAGGTAGATGAGGTACGCGTCAAGATGTTAGTAGCTGCTCTCAAAGAAATAAACATAGACGAGGTATTGAAGCAAGCGTCCGTAGCTCCTGCAGTCCCTGTCACGCCAGTAGTTGCTCAAGCAGCCGCTCCAGCACCTCAGCAAGCGCAGCCGGCTCCGGCTAAGGCTGAGGAAGAAGAGAAGAAGGAGGTAACCGAGGAGGAAATAGCGGAAGGAATCTCGTCTCTGTTCGGCTGAAATTCTTAATGCAGTGTTAACGAAAAACCAAGCAATTATCTCAACATACTTAATCAGATGCTATTTCTGTGATTGAATTTTCATTTGAGAATATTAACCTTAATAACTTAAATTCTTAAGGGTGATGAAAACGCGTAATGACCTAGTAAACAAGAAAGACGTAATAATTTTGCGAGAACTGAGTATTAACGCTAGGACGCCCATAACTAAGATAGCTAAAGTTCTTTCAATCTCTGATGTAGCGGTGAAAAGAAGGTTAGTGAAGCTTGAGGAAAATGGTGTTATAAAGAAGTATACTTATATAGCCAACAACAAGAAACTTGGTTATGATATAGTAGCTATAATAGGGATTAACACCACACCTGATAAAACGCTTGATGTTATTAAGTTGATTAAAGAAAGAGATGACGTAACATTCATAGCTCTGTCCTCAGGAGATCATAATATACTAGTTGAGATCTGGTCTAAGAATTCCGAGGAGTTATCTAAGGTAGTTGAGGACTTGAGAGGGATTCCCGGAGTCACGGCTGTCTACCCAGCGATAATACTTGATGTCATTAAGGAGAGAGAGCCGATTCCGCAGAGGTTCCTTAAGGAAGCTCTTGAGGAAGGGTCTTAGGAACACGCTGACGGTGTTCCTTGACGAGGGTAGAGTTAATAGGTTTTGACAGTTTTGGCATAAGATCTATGGCGACTTTCGTTGAGACTGCAGATGTTACTATCTTCATAGATCCGGCGGTCTCCATAGCGCCTGTTAGATACGGGTTACCTCCTCACGACATCGAGTTAAGGAGGCTTAATGAGATAGCTGATAAGATCGCTTCGCGAGCCTACGAATCAGAAATTATAGTGGTGACACACTATCATTACGATCATCACGACTTAGGAGACTTAGTTCCTGTAGACATATACGAGAATAAAGTAGTCCTTATTAAAGATCCTAAAAACTATATTAACATATCGCAACGTATTAGGGCCGCTAAGTTTCTAAAGAGAATTAGCGGGCTCCCTAAGGAAGTGAGAGTAGCGGACTCAAGCACACACGTTCAAGGCAGTACAGTCATTAAGATCTCAAGTCCTACCCCTCACGGACCTACCCCCAAGTTAGGTTACGTAATTCAAGTCTTGATATGGGATCGCGAACAGAGAATTCTCTTTACTTCAGATGTTGAGGGTCCGGTTAATGATGATGCCGTGAACTTCATGATAGAAAACCCGGCTGATTTAGTTATAGTTGACGGACCACCCACATACCTCGCCGGCACTAAGAAGGAGGTCAGCGATCCTGACACCGCTTTACGTGCGTTGGCGAAGTATTTATCTGTGTGCACACCAAAACACTTAGTCATTGATCACCACTTACTCAGAGACCTAAACTACGTCAAGTTTTATGAGTCGCTAAGACCTTACATTAAGAAGACTAAATTACTGACCGCTGCCGAGTACATGGGGAGAGAACCGGAACTCCTTGAGGCTAGGAGGAGAGAGCTTTATGGGGATTGATGAAAGGCTTTACGACCCTCTAGAGCTTTCGAGAAGTGTTGAGTCTCTAGTCACTAAGGTCTCAGGAGGTTCTGTGGAGAGGAAGTACTTCAGGTTTAGGGGCGGTAGATGGTATGGTGGAATCGCTTCAGCTGACGTTATAGGATGTAACTTAAGGTGTAGGTTTTGCTGGGCGTGGTACTTCAGAGATAGGCATGACCTAGGCTTCTTCTTAAGCCCTGAAAAAGTTTTCGAGAAGTTGAGCGAGATAGCTCTTAAGAGAGGTTATAGATACTTAAGATTAACTGGGGGAGAACCAACTATCGCGAAAGAACACCTACTGGAAATACTGAGACTCTCAGAGACTTCTAGATTTGTCTTTATAGTGGAGACTAACGGGATATTGATTGGTGCCGACCCTACCTACGCTAAGGAATTATCCAGGTTTAACAACGTATACGTCAGAGTCTCTTTTAAGGGCACTAACCCGCAGGAGTTCACTAAGCTTACCGGCGCCACACCAACCGGGTTTGAGCTACAATTGAGAGCGTTAAGAAATCTTCTGGATTCCGGGTTAATACCCGGTCGTGACTTCGGCGTAGCAGCAATGATAGGTTTCTCACCTGACGAGAACGTTGCGAGGTTCGTCACCACACTCTCCTCTATAGATGAGAGGCTAGTGACTGATATAGACTGGGAGTACGTATTAACATATCCTCACGTAATGAAGTTATTAAGTCGTTACAACTTAAAACCAATCAGGACTTATAAGCCGGAAGAAGTAAAGGAATAACTGTTATCTCATTTACTAGAGGAACTGTCAGCGCGAATCCTCTATCTCAGGTTCCGGAGCTTCCTTAAGTTGGTTTAAGACGTAGCTTCTAATTTCGGAGGGTTTCGGTAACTCTCTTACTAGTCTTCCCTCATGTAACCACAACATCATGAGTTCCTCCTTACACTTAAGCGGTTCTTTATCGAATGGTGTTATTTCGTAGTCTAGAGTGCCACACCTCCACACTTTCTTAGCTCCCGGCCACTTACCTTTCTTTGTGTGAGGTACCCACACACCGTCGCGGTATTTCTCTACTATGTCCATGCTTAAGTCTATTGACGGCGGGAACGTTATCGAAGTTCCCACGCCGAAGCCGTCAACTAATTCCCTTAATTCCTTAACGGTTTTCTCGCTGAGTCCTCCGCTGACGTATATCTTCACATGTTCTTTGTTGATGAGTTTTAGCGTCCACCTAATCTCCTCCACTATAGCTTTTATGTCCCCCCGCCTACTCCGAGGAGTATCGATTCTCACACCGTGTAGTCTGTCGCCTAGGCTTCTAATAGCCTCGAGTGTGGCGAATCTCTCGTCATGATAGGTATCTATTAAAGCTATCCTAGGTACGTCAGGCTCTACCACTTCGTCGAAGGCTTTCCACGCAGATACCTCATCATCGAATACTAGGATTAGTGCGTGAGGCATTGTTCCCGAGGGCTTCACGCCGAGGGTTTCTGTGTTGAAAGATCCTGAGACCCCATCCATACCCCCTATGTAGGCAGCTCTATCAAGCATTGGGTGTATTGCTGGGTGCGCACTCCTTAACCCGAAGTAAAGAAATGTCCTCTGTAGTGCTAGTCTCTTAAACCTTGCAGCCTTTGTTGCTACGGAGGTGTAATGCCTTAGTATGCCTAGGAGAGGGGTCTCTAACTCACACATGTCGTAATAGTTCCCTTCAACAACCATCACCGGGGTGTTCTCACCTATCAAAGTTCCTTCAGGCAACGAATACACGTTGAGTGGTTTGTTCTTTAGCAGGTAAAGTGCTTCCTCAAGCCCTGCGTAAACAGCCCACCTATACCCTCTAGGTAGGTCAAGTACGTGCACCTCCATCCTGACCCTCACGTCCTCAAGGCCTTTAGCTTTAAGGATCTTCTTAGTCCTAAGAAAGTATATGTCTGTTATCTTCCCGTTAAGTATATCCTCCTCGCTAGCGATATAGAACCTCATTGCTTCCACCTATAACATAAAAATACTTGAACCCCTTAAATAAGCTTTGATAAGCTGTTAATCTTCGTAAGAACTTAAAAATAATGTTCAAGAGCTCGCTCCTTCACGGCTGAGAGTATTAGTTAAGGAATATTGACAGCCAAGATATTAATTCTTTGGCTGAGTCATCATCTATTATGTTGAATTCAACTAGGTCCCTCACGTATTCCACGACCTCATCTAAGCGTATGAATTGAATGAATTCCTCACCTACCTCCGCTACGTAGTTATCTAACACCACGTACTCTAGGTACTTACCGTTGAGGGTTAGGAGGGAGTAGGTGGGGGCTTCAATAGAATCTAGGAATGTTCTTATAATGCAGTACTCGCAGCCTTTATAGAATAGGTTTTCTTTAAGAGTCGGTAACTCAGCGAACGGTTTCTCACCGCAAAAATCTCTGCAGGAACTCAGCAATTCTTCTGCTTTATCAAGCATCTTCTTCTCGAGACTGCTTAAGGATGCGCACACGGCCGACCCCTCAGATAAACAATACCACAATGTTTTTTATTTTATCAGGAAAACACCGTTCTACTTAAGTTAAGAGGTTCTTGAGGATGAAGACCCTGTGAGTTTTAAAGCTAGAACTTAACGCTCTCGCCGTATCTCTCTAAGTATGTTATCTCACTTAACGGTTTTCTATCTTTAGGTTCTGGCTGCTCTGCCGGCCAACCTATAGCGAAGAGAGCTATTGGAACATAGTTTTGCGGCGCGTTAACGAATTCTAGTAATTCGTTAATGTTTCGTAGTGTCTGTATCCAGACAGCGCCGAGCCCCATGCAGTGGATGGCTAGCCAGAAGTACATAGCGGCTAGTGCCGCGTCAACCATGTAGGAAGTAGGTGATTCATCTTTATTCGCGAGTACCATGACGGCTACTTTAGCGTTCATGAGAGGTCTGGAATACCTAAGTATCTTGGCCAGATTCTTGAGTTTCTCACTCTCACGGATTATCACGAATCTCCACGGCTGCTTATTTCCAGCGCTCGGGGCATATCTAGATATCTCGATAGCTTTAAGTACTATGTCCAGAGGTACTTCCGCGTCTTTAAACACCCTCACGCTACGTCTCTTAAGAAGAGCTTCAATACACGCATCACTCAATACATAACCCCATCTTATAATTTAGTCGGACGTTAATAATAAAAATATTTGCTTAGCACTTCTTATTATATATTTATCTAGATTTTCTAAATCTTCGGTGTGGGCAATGAGTTCAGAGATTTTAGAGAAGATTGAGGAGTTGGTTGAGGAGGGTGACGTTGCTTCATTAAGAAGCTTCTTAGCGGGTTTAGACCCTTACTTAGTGAAGGAGATTCTCGAGCGTGTAAGTCCTGAGTTGAGGGTTAAGATAATACCGCACATACCCTTACATAATATGAGTTCAGTCATATCTAAGTTTAGTGAGGAGCTTCTAGGCGAGATAGCCTCTCTTAAAGGACTTGACGAATTACTTGAATTGATTAATAAAATGCCTGTGGACGAGGCTGTAGACCTAATTCAGAAGTTACCGCCTAAGACTGGGAGCAAAATACTTAATTTGCTGCCCTCTCACAAGGCCAAGGAGATATCTGAGCTACTTAAGTATCCCCCGGAAAGCATCGGAGGCATAATGACTACTAGAATACCTGTATTCAAGTCTTCACTCATAGTAGAGGAAGTTATTAAGGAGTACCTGACTAAGGAGAGCGCTGGAGCTTACGATAAGCATAACTACGTGTACGCGGTTGACGCTGAGGGCAGGTTGATTGGCTGGATAGAGGTTAAGTCACTACTCACTAAGCCTAGAAACAAGCAGTTAAAAGAAGTCATTAACAAGATCCCGGCAACCGTAGAGCCCTTCTCAGATCGTGAGGTAGCGGCTAAGCTAGCGGTTACATATGACCTCTCAGAACTTCCGGTCGTTGATAGGGACGGTAGGTTATTAGGGATCGTTACCCTAGACGACGTACTAGACGTCGCCGTCGCCGAGTTCTCTGAAGACTTAATTAAGTTCGGAGGTTTCACGGACGTTATCAGGAGTAGTTATATTAGTGCTGACATAAAATCAGTTATTACGCGTAGGGTACCCCCGATACTCTTCCTCTACTTAATGAACGCTATAACGGGAAGTATCATCGCTTCCTTCATTGGAGTTATTGAGAGAGTTGCAGTGCTTGCGGCATTCCTACCTATGCTAGCAGACAACTCAGGTAACATCGGTTCTCAAGCATCAACCTTCATAATCAGAAGCCTTGCTTTAGGTGAGATAGGGCCTAGAGACTTTATTAAGGTTTTACGTAAAGAAGTGTTGACCTCGTTATGCATGGCGTCAATACTGCTCCCCATAGCTTTCACGATAGCTTTCACGATAACTTACCTCTCGTACGGAGGTGACTCACTGCCCGCAACTCACGTAGGACTAGTAGTCAGTGCAGCCCTGCTAGTCTCTATGTTACTGACTGATGTAATAGGTTCTTTACTACCGCTCCTACTAGCTAAACTACAGGTAGATCCTGCTGGGGTCTCAGCACCCATAATAACGACCATAGGGGATATAGTGACAGCAGTAACCTACTTCACAACAGCTGTTTACCTCTTAAGCTAATCCTCACGCTTCTTCGCTACCATTTAAGTTTATCACGCGTCACCGTGAGCGAGTCCCCCGCGAACAGAGTGAGGAGGGTAAAACAAGAATAGTTAACTATTAAATGCGCACACTACGTTAGTGTTATAAACACTGAACTAAGCTTAATGTGCTTTACGAATATATTTATCCCTTATTTGTAGTAGGAATTTCCCGGCTTCTAAGAATATCATTAAGATTTTCCCGAATAACGGGATTGTCTTGAAAGTCTTTTTAAGTAGTTCGTAATCTCTCCAACCAAAGCTATTAGTGAATACTAGGAGTGTTATGTACGCGGTTAGCGCGATGAATGTTTCCGTGAATAACCTGATTATATAGTTCCCTATCAGGCGTTGTATTGGTAGTGCTAGTAGGATGGATATGAGAGAGATTAGGTAGATCTTCATTAAGGGTTTCCACTCAACACTTACGTTTAGTTTACTAGACGTTAGGAGAAGGTATGTGAGTGTCGGAATCCCGCTTATGGATAGAGCTATCGCGTAACCTTCCGGTCCCGTACTCGTTATTAATAAGTAGCTTGCCGGAATCATGATAAGTAATTGAATCACTGACGAGTACAGGAGGTTCTTGGTTTTCCCTAAACCACTCAATAATGCTGTTAGGGTTACTGTGAGTGGCGCGTATAGGTATCCCACAGATATTAAGGTTAGGTATAGGGGGGCCGTCACATATAACCTACCGTAAATAAGCCTCACCACGTCTTGAGAGAAAGCTCCGATCATTAAAGCTACTTGAACAGTGAATATACACATATACTTAAGCACGTTATTTAATAGCTTATTAATCTCCTCCCACGTACCCTTGACTTCAAGTCCCGAGAATACTGGGAATAAGGTTATTGAGAAGGGAGTAATAGTGAGGGCAATTAAAGATATGAATTGATTAGCTGCCTGCATATTACCTAACTCAACGTTAGTAGCCACCCTAGCTAACATAACGTACTGGAATCTCTGCAAGACAACTCCTAGTAAGGTTGATAAGTACAGAGGTAGACCAAACTTTACTAGGTCTAAAGCACCGATAATGTTCTCACGACCCCTCCTAAATCTAATGTAGTTGAGCATCATCGTGAATCCCGCAACGCAGGATACTACGTAGCTAATTATGTGACCTAGCAAAGCTCCCAACACTCCCAAGCCTAGCAGGACTAGCAGGGGGCCCAACAGGAGTTTCGTTAGTGATTGTAAGACCATGATGAAAGCTCTCTGTCTCATGCGCCCTAGAGCGGTCATTACCGCGAGAAAGGAATTCATTAAAGCTGTTGAGAATGTGAGAATGGCTGTTAAGCTAACGTAGTGGTAGAGTTCAGGTCTTTCCGCCAAAACCGTAGATAGCTCAAGCGCGAATAAGTAGTTTATGAGTGAGACGGCGGAAACTATTACGAGCTTGAGCGTGAGACCTTTAACTACTACCTCCTTAACAATCTCCTCTTTCTTTAAAACGCTAAATTTGGAAACGTATTTCACGAGCGCTGAGTCAATCCCGAAATCCGTAAAGAGTAGTAAGACGCTGGAAACCACCAAAGATACTGAGTAAACCCCGTAATTCTCTGGTTGAAGCAACCTAGCAACTATTATGGCGGAAACAGCTAAGAATAGGGTAGACAAGAAATTACCTACGAAAACAATCAAAGCATCTCTGGAGGTCCTGACAAGCAACTTCTCAAATTCTTCACTCAACTTACTAGACCTTAAATAAATTCCTAACATATTCTTTTAAAGTGTTCTCACATGATGAAGCGGTAGCGTTGTTGTGCTTAGATCCTCACGTTAAATTATTAATTGTGTTTCCATTCCTGATTACATCAAGTCGCTCACACGTTAGCTCCTGAAAACCTAATACTACGAAAAGTTGAGGCGCCGGGGGCGGGATTTGAACCCGCGTGCCCCGTAGGGGGCAGTGGGTCTCTTACACAATGCCGGACGTGACTCGAGCCCACCCCCTTGGACCGCTCGGGCACCCCGGCACTTCCAGAAGTATCTTCGTTTCCGCTTAAATTAAGCTTTCATGCTTTCATTCCTTACTAGAAGTCAGGTAACTCAACCAGAGATCTTGCTTTCTCTTTCATGCTTGCTAGTTTTTCTTGATGCTTCTCAAGGAATTTTCTGAGTCTCTCAGCTGTTGCGAGCTTGCACTCACCGCATAGCATCGTGCCGGATCTGCAGTCCTCGTAGATTTTCCTCAATTCCTCATCTTCCAGGACTAGGTGTAGTTGATTTAGCTCGAAGACAGGGCACTTATCTGGTTCGCCGCCTAACCTCCTCTGTTCCTCTGCCGTTGCTCTACCTCCTGTGAAGGCCTTCATTAATTTACTTACTGACTCGTTCACAGGGTCTGTTAAAGCTATGAAAGACTCAGGTTTTGATGAACTCATCTTACCTCCGGTGAGTCCTGTCAAGAATTTATGGTAGGTTGACGCAGGCCGTGTAAACCCTAGCTCCTCACTAAATCTGTCAGCTATGTCTCTAGTTAGTCTTAGGTGTGGGTCTTGATCTAAACCCACAGGAACTAAAACTATTTTGAATCCTCCGAAGTGTGGTAATTGCGGGTGTAGTATGTCAGCGGCCTGCGTTAACACAGCCATTATCTTCGCTGGCTCTAGGTCTTCCCCGTATATCGCTACTAGTTCGGCCATGGTTACCTTCTTAGCGAATAACTGGATTAGTCTATAATACTCTCTCCTGTAGTTAGATTGGAAGTAGATATGGAGTTTCCTGGTTTCTAGTCCTAAGGCTAGATAGTTAGCTACGTACTCATCTAGAGCTATGTTAATCACTTCCTCCCTACTAAGTTTTCTCACCCCGTAGGCTTCCACGTCAGCTATAGCTAGGAAGATCTCAGCACCTAATCTCTGGTAGTAAATTACTTGATCTATGAGCATCTTATGCCCTAAATGCATTTTCCCCGAAGGCATCAACCCCGTGAGTATCGCGAAATCAGAATTATTTTCGAGGGCATGTAAAACCCTCTCAAAATCTCTATGACCTATCACAGCACCCCTCCTAATAGGTAGCGGTAATGGACCGAAGAACTCAAGTCGATGAATAACTTCCTTGAAAGGTCTCACGCCAAAATACGCGAATAACTTCTCGTAATCTCTTAAACCTTCGGAAGACCAAGGATCTATCCTAAACTCCACAATAGGCATCACCACACAGAAATTAAGCATACAATCCCTTATATATTTTCAAGCGCTTCCTCTTGAGTCTACACACTTCATTATGTGTTGGCTAACGGGTTATCGCTGTAAAGATTGCGTACGCTATCAACGCTAATGTAGTGAGTAGTCCGATCAAGAGCAGGGAGTATGTTAGTGATATTTCTACGCGTCTCCCCGCGATCTCTATCACTCTCAATATTTTCATAACCACCCTGACTATATTCTCTTCAAGACGGACTGATTTGGAGATGACCCATAAGCATGCCTCATAAATCGCTATTACGGGTAGTGTAGCTAGCTTATCAATAGTTCTTGGGGTAATTCCCAACGCTAGATATCTCTTCGGGTTACGCAGTCGGTCTAGCCTAGGTAAGTAACTTCTTAACTTACTTAATTTGATAATATTTGATTCTAGGAAGGTTAAAGCATTCTTAAGAGGTTTCTCTAGCACGTTAGGTGTCGTAAGACCTATGACGAGCATCGTGAGTGAGATGATTGTTGATAAAGTGATTCCGTAAGCTCCCTTCAACTCAAGAGCTAAGGTCTTAGCTGAGGATATCGTGAAGTAGGCGGAGAACTGCGTGAGCATACTGTATAGGAGGGTGCTCGTAGATTGCTTTTCGATAGGTAGGTAGAGTCCTAGTAGTGTAGACACGATTATGAGGGTTACTACGTCAGTAACTCCTATCCCCGAACTCACTATATGGTACGTGAGGATAGTGAGTAACGGCAGGGTTAAGATTATGAGTAGGTATCTCCAACGATTAATTTCTAGAAGTGCGTTCCTTACGGCTACCATAGTTATCAATATTAGCATAAGCTTTAACGCGGTCTCTGATAATATGTGACTAGAACTCATGAGAGCAGAGAGTGACGTGATCAGAGACGCTGAGACTAGGTAGAGTTGAGTGAGGTAACTTATTATCTCTAGAGGACTAGAGGATTTCTTAAACATCATTGACCCTCAGAACTCTTCTTAATTACCTCGTGAACATATAAAGATAGGAACGCGAATATTAGGAGAGCTGTTACAAGCACCGGAGATAGTTCTAAGAGTATTTCAGACTTATCAGGGGTTATCTGGTTAAAGACCCCGGTAATGAACGTGAAGCCTACGGAGGCAGCTGAGAGCGCGATGATGAAGGGAGTCATCCTGAGTGCTCTTAGGTCGAGACTTCCTTGAGGGAGTCTCGCGGTACTGTCTACGTGTACCCTAAGATATCTCACGCTATAAGCTATAGAGAGCGAGATCTCGATCGATATAATCAGGAGTAGTAGGACGTAAAGCCAAGAATGCTTGAGGTAATTTGATATTGATACGAAGGTAATCACCTTAGCTAGGAAGCCTATGGTTGGCGGCATGCCTAGCATGGAGAGTACGGAAATCATTACAGCTAGGGACTCTATCGTGGTTACTCTAAACACGTAGCCCAGCCTACGTATGTCCCTCTCATGAGTTAGAACCTCTATGAAGCCTGAGTCCATGAATAGGGCAGACTTGAAGAAAGCATGGGTCACGGCGTAGAGCACGGCCGCATCTACGAAAAGAGCATCTCCTGAGATAATGTAGAGAGACAGTAAAATCATGATTGTCGCTGTGTGCGAGGTGGTGCTATACGCTAGCAATCTCTTAATATCTTGTTGCATTATTGCTTGAAGCCCGCCATATATAGCTGTGAGACAACCAGAGAAGAGCATCATTACCGAAGCAATGAACGTATCTAGTGGGTAAGACTCGATCACGTAGATCGCGTAAAGCCCCATCTTAACCATTAATCCCGAGAGTAGGGCTGAGGCTGGGGATGGTGCTATAGAGTGTGCGTCAGGTAACCAGAAATGTAGGGGAAATACAGCGGCTTTAGAGAAGAAGCCGAGAAGCAGCATCAAAGTGATTATGGGGGATGTTAAGTCTGGTCTTACCTCATTTAGTGGTAGGTGTATGGCCTCGTTAAAGCCTGTGAGAGCTAGAATTATGAAGAGAGCTACGTCAGTCGGTATCATTGAGAAAAGAAGATACTTTACTGCGGCTAGAAGAGCAGCTTTCTCAGTCCTCACTAAGTAATCATAAGCTATTAGGAAGAAGCCGAGGAGTTCTGCTACAAGCCAGAAAGTCATCATTTCTAGTAATCTTGAGGATGCGAAAACCGCCAAGATAGAGAGAGCGAAGAGATCTACTAGGGGTACTAGACTTAGATTACTATACTTCATCCATGAGTACCTTGGTGTATAGAGAGTTAGGGAAACCGATATAATAACTCCTGAAGATAATAACATAGCGCTAAATATGTTTAGATTCTTGAGTAGAGCTAGTAATAGCATAAATCCGCATACTCTAAGTGAATATCCAAGGCTTCGACCACGTATGGCCGGAACGTTACCGAGTATTACTAGTAGAAAAACTAATGGCAGTAAGTTATCCTTCAGAACAGACGCAAGCCACAAGAGATCCTTAAACCCTGAAAGCATTATCTAAACCCCTAGAACAATCCTTATGTACCTCTTATAGTCTACCATCGAGTTACCTACGTTAAAGACTAGGAAGTTCCTTAGATCCTCAAAAAATAGTAAAGACACGCCTAGAGCTAGAGTAGTTATGATTAGTAGTATTAGCGTAATTGTAGGGATTGTGAGACTAATCTCTTCTTGAGTTCTCTTTTTGGTTACGCCCGGTCTAAGAGAACTAATTAAAACTCTGAAATAGCCGGCTGCGCAGAGTCCTGATGATGCGAGGACTATAACAGATCCTGCAGGAAACTCAGTCTTGATGAAGGCTAGGGTAAGTATAGCTTTACTCCAGAAGCCTGGTAGTATCGGGATGATGCCGAAGAGGTTGAGGAACCCTAGTATTAAGGATATGTAGGCTACCTTATACTTCCTGAGGGTGCTTAAGCATTCTAAGCTCCTCCCACATAAGGCCGTCGCCATACCGGCAGAGTATAGTACCAGCATATCACCCAAACTATTGGATACTAAGTGGAATATAGCTCCCGCCGCACCCTCATTAATGTTTGTTGTTATACCCATGAGTGCTAGACTGAACTGGGATATCGTGCTGTAAGCAACTATTCCTCTAACGTTCCTCTGTAGCGAGACTAGGGTAGCTGATGCTAGTGAGGAGCCTGCGGCTATGAACGTCAATACAGTCATTAAGATCCTTCGATAATCCTCAAAAACTATACCGGATCCGAAGACTGTGAGGAATAGTCTAGCTATCCCATAAATCCCAATTATATCTGCTGAAGCCGTGAAAAGAGCTACTGCAGGGGTGGGAGCCCCAGAATACACTCCCGGGAGCCAGAAATGATTGGGCATTATAGCAGATTTGAAGAGCATCACCCACAGGATTAGAGCTAAAACTATCTTAGAAGCGAGAACGATGTCACCGAAGACAGTACCTGAAAACAATACTTCCGCGTTAGGGTCACGCGACTTCAGAGCCAGGTCAGCCATGTTCAGGGTTCCGTAAGACCCGTAGATAAGGAATGCAGAGAGTAGAAGGAGAGATAGAACTAGAGACGCTGAGATAGCGTAAATTGAAGCCGCTCTTATGGCTATGCCTTTACCCCTATAGAATGACGCTAACACGTATGAAGATATCGAGATTAACTCAGCTGATACGTAGAGATTAAATATGTCGGCTGTGTATAAGTAGCTAACGCATCCAGCTATTAATAAAAACGTGGCCGTATAGTAAAGATATCTCCACTTAGGGTCCAAGATCCATGACCCGTAGATGATGGAGAGCAGCAAACTGAATGTTGCTAGAGTTCCTAGAGTAGCACTAGCCTCGTCTATAATATACGTTATTCCCAGAGGTGGTGGGAAACCCCCGAAATAGTAGGTTATGGGTCCTTCCGCAACCACTAGCGAGATCGTGTAGAAGGATATAGCTAGGGAGAAAGCCGCGGAGATGAGAGCCGCAGTATCTACGATTAAGACTTTCTTTGTGGTTATGTAGAGTAGTGGTATTGTGGCTGAGGGAAGCAATAACAGTATCGGTAGAGCCGCGATAACCCAGTGCATTGGAATCACCCGAATATCTTGAGTGTTAGATCATGTAGCTTACCCATGATTTCCCTCCTAGCAACTTCCGGATCTAATGAGGTCATCGCCAGCCAATGTACGTACATGATCCCTCTCCCCTCATCCAAATGCAGAGTCAAGGTTCCCGGGGTATTAGTTATTGATGACGCTAAGAACGCTCTTCCGTACTCCGAGCTTAAATTAACGTTTAGTCGAATTACGCAGGATTTGATATATGAACTCCTACCTAGTATAAGTCTAACCATCTTAGCGTGAGCCCTAGCCTCATAATATAGATAAACACAAAGATATTCCAGTAGGTAGAGTATTTTATGCAAATCTTTAAGTCTTAACTCCCTCTTAATAATTATCCCGTCAAAGACTAGTGCTAAAGTTGCTGAGATCACGACACCACTTATTACGGTGAGCTCGCTTAATGAACCGCTGAACATAATATAGAAGATTAGTAGAAGTGTGAATAGGAGTAACTTATTCAGAAGTCTCATCAGCATCCTCCTCGGAAAATACCCTCATATCTGTCGTACCGAAATGCTTGTAGTAGAGTATAGAGAGTCCCATGAGAAACACACTAGTAGCTAATCCTATGACTATGGCCGTAACTAAGAGTGCTTGTGGTATCGGGTCAACACTTCTGCTTACGAAAACCTGTAGATCATCTAAGTCGGGAGGTTCAGGTAGAATCGGCGGTGAGGGATACCTAACCGATATTCTAAACCCTATTATGACTGCGAAGATATTTATTGAGTCGGTACACATTATCAGGGATATTATCTTCTTCGTTAGTGAGGGTCTTGTGAAAACACCGTATACCGCTATAGATATATTCATAACTATGGTCATTATAGTCACGGTTATCATGAGTGAAGCAGCCTCATTCACGGTTCTCATCCCTTGTTAAGAAATTCTTTATCTTTCCCCATTCTACGGATACTAGTAGTATGCAAAGCGTGAGTCCAGCAACAACCGCCACCGTCTCTAATACGTTGAAGAAGAATATAGAGCCTGCCAGGGGAGTGTTGAGAAACCACGCAGGCATAGAGAGTGGAGAATCCGCCTTCCCCATATTCTGAAGGACATAACCTTTAACGCCGCTAATGGACGCTAATATTGGTGGGGTTAGGGAGAGTAAGATTATGAGGAGTAATGCGGAGAACCTAATTCCTAAGAGGAACTCGGCCTTGAGTTTGAGGTCGTAGACGATCCTGAGCGAGAAGACCGTGATTAATAGTGCTGGGGCAACTGCTAGCACAGCCCCTCCTTGGAATCCCCCTCCAGGGCTTAGGTGTCCATGTATGGCTAGACTTGTCCCGACCAACACTATTAGTGGGAGGACTACCTTAGTAGACGCTCTAACAACTACTGAGAGGCTCTGTAGGTTCGTGTTTGGCACGTTAAAGAATTCCCTGAAAAGAGCTGTAACACCTGTTATGGCAGCGAAGAGCACGGCTGTCTCTAGGATCGTGTCAAGAGCTCTATAATCCCATATCACGGCGGAAACAGCGTTTAAGGAATAAGTTGTTAGGTTTGCTTCCCACGGGTTGAAAATATTTTTCAGGATTGAGGTAGCCAGAAATCTTAGATCTCTCGCTGGTAGAGGTCCGAGGCCCTCTAAATACAGTATTAGCCCAAGCGCTATAGTGAAGGACGCTAGAGAGAAGGCTATGATCAAGTCCTTACCTCTCAAGGTTCAAACCTCTCAAGCTTCCTTAAAACAACTAGTAATAGGATAGGTAGGAGACCGCTTGATACTGGTATGTAAGCCAAGGATACGTCGGGGGCTAGCAACACGTAATATATTAGGGTGTAACAAACCCCCTGGAGCGCCATGAAGATAGCGGAGTTTAACAGATCCTTCTCGACCACGGCTAGGTATGTGGCGATGATGGAGAAGAATGAGAAGACTAAGACAACGATCAAGGGTATTATCATTGACGTAAACCTCGCTCATCTTCTTCGAGAGCGTCGTAAACGAAGCTCTTGAGGACTTCCCTAGACTTATATGCGGCTCTAGCGAGGGCATGTGCTCCAGCAGGTGCTAGAATTAATATTAGGAGGGCAGCCGTTAAGGAGGTGCCGGCGATGTATAATCTTCGTATTCCCAGTTCCTCAAGAGTTAGTGAGAGTAGGGAGATCCCGATTAGAGGAGTTACGGAGCCTCCGATAGCTGAGACTGTCGCGGCGTGAACTCTGTTGAAGAATCCCTGTAGTCTAGTCATGCCGATGGCTCCCACTATCTCTAGGAATGCCCCGATTAATAGTAGGGTTAATCCTATTAGACCTAGAATAAGCACCACTACCATATACTCACCTCTTCGTACTCCATGTATTTAGAGACGATTATGTCTAGCGCATAGATCCATAAGGTCAGTATTACTACACTAACAGCTAGTAGTGGCTCACCTAAGTAGAGGGCGAGAAGAGACATGAATACTGCTAGATCATAGCTTAGCGCGTCAACGGCTAAGACCCTGTCAAAGATAGTAGGTCCCCTAACAGTCCTGATCAAGAACATCAAGGTCGAGACTAAATACAACAATATCACGACCTCAACTACCCTAGTAATCAACTCGTCCATGCGGATCTCCAAAGATAATTACTAGGTGGCATAATAACCTTAAGACCTTAAAACGCGCGCTGAACAACAATTTCCCCTAACTCGGTAAGAGCTCATAACACACCTAATTAGCTACTTCGGTCTTAAATGACAGACTTACACCGTTTCTCGGTAGGTGGTTGTTCATTGCTGTTCATATTTGTTTGCTTCACGGCTCCTCACCGCCTACTTCTCAACGGTTCTTGCATCCGCCAGTCCCCGGCTACGGGAGCTCATCCGCCTCGGTGGCCTAGGGTTTCAGCGTGCCCCCTCGCCAAAGACGGCTTCGCGTGGGTCCCCCTCGCCAAGCTCATCGAGTTCATCCCACCCACTAAAATGGTTCTACATAAAAACTTAAAGCTTTTAGGGTGCGGTGCCTGAGGATGGAGAGATACAGGATACAGACACGCAGCATCAGCATACCTAGTGATCCTGAAACACTAAACCAAAACAAGTAAACAAAAACAAATAATCATAAAACCAAAACAGCCCCACTCTAGAGAACTAGGATTTCAACACGAATGCATGTTTCACCTACGAGCGATTCGTTAAGTCTTCAGTTCTAGGAAGGACTGGTGCCGCGGCCGGGATTTGAACCCGGGTCACGGGCTCGAAAGGCCCGCATACTTGACCGGGCTATACTACCGCGGCACCAAAACAAAATAAAAACAAGAGCTTATAAGGATGTTACGTGTTCAG
>Ga0185307_1000029_pt1 | contig 106759 bp, 98 predicted proteins | sample LHCtaG_FD_128010 | JGI IMG/M metagenome (GOLD analysis project Ga0185307, IMG submission 128010) | Hot spring microbial communities from Little Hot Creek, USA to study Microbial Dark Matter (Phase II) - LHC4sed_matched (SPADES... | ecosystem: Environmental > Aquatic > Thermal springs > Hot... | reverse complement strand
GAGATAATATTAGCCATTGATTTTCTTTCTAAACTTTCTTCATAAGATTTTTTATATATCTTTTCCGCTTCTATTAAATCGCCTTTAAAAAATAATAAAGAAGCATAAAATTGGTTCATCCGGTCAGCTATTATTGGTTCTTCAGCAAGTTCTATTGCTTTTTTGATAATTCTTATAGCATCTTCAATCTTTCCTTTATACCAATACAAAACACTCAAATTATAATAAATACTTGCCTTAATCTTTTTCTCACTTTTTTTCTTTAAATTATTGCTTAAATTTAATGCCTTTTCCAAAATCTTTTCTGCCTCGTCCAATTGATTATTTTTTATTAAAGCAAAACCTTTATCAGTTAACAGTTCTATGGAAAGTTCATTTTTAAATTCCTTTAGAAAGTTTAAACCTTCATCAAAATAGTTTATTGCTTCTTCGTATCTTCCCAAATGGAGGCAGACAATTCCATTTTTTCTTAAAAATTTACTTAAAAGCTCTTTTTCTTTTGAAAGTTCTTTATCAGCAATAGCCACACTTAAAGCCTGCTTATAGATATCAATCGCCTCTTCATAAAATCCCAAAAGTTCCCTTAATTTACCTATTTCTTCCATTGTTTTAATCCTTTCTATTGCCTTAGCATCTTTTCCCAAAAATCTCAATTTCATCTCATAAAATAAAAGGCTTTCCTTAAAGAGTGATAAAGACTTTGCCTTTTCTGCTGCCAAACTATTATAATATAAAGCTTCATTCTTCTTTTCTCCTTGGGCGTAATGGAAGGCCAAATCAAAAAGAACCTCTTCTTTTTCTTCCGGATATAATAATTCTAAGGCGTAAGCAATCTTTTGGTGATAGACTTTTCTTTCTTCATAAAAGATTCCTTCTTGGATAACTGCTTCTAAAATCTTAGAAGTAAAGTAATATTTTAAATTAAATTTCAAAAAATTATTATTAACCAAATTTTGGATTTTTTTATAAAGAAATTCTTCTTCGTAATTTAAAGTTTTTTTAATAAATTCCAAAGAGAAGGGTTTACCAAAAAGAGCACCCATACGTAAAATCTCAAGTTCTTCCTTAGATAATCGCCTGATTCGATTTTTTACAATTTCACTAATATTGGTGAGTTTCAAAGTAAAATCTTCCAAAAACTTATTAAATCTTCCCTTCTCATAAGAAAATCTTCCGAAAGAAAAATTCAAAATTTCTTCTTCTAAAAGATGGTATATTGTCTCAATAATAAACAAAGGATTGCCACCGGTAAGGGTATAAAGAGCATTAGCAAATTCCTCTAAATTTTCCACATCGGCAAGCATATCTTTTATTAATAAATAGGTTTCTTCTTCGTTTAAAGGAGGAAGTTCCAATAAAAGAAAATAATCTTTATTTTCAAAAAGCTTTAAAAATTCTTGTAACCTTTCTTCTTTAAGTGAACAAGCCAAAACAAAGATACCTTCTTTTTCTAAACCATAAGTGAGATAACGAAAAAGATTTAAAGAAAAACCATCCATCAATTCCAAATCATCAAAAAAAAGCAAGATTGGTCGGTTTTCTTTTTTTCTTAATTCCACAATCGTTTGGAAAATCATTTCATATAAAGTTAAAAGTTCTTTCTGAGCGGTTTCAATATCGTATTCTTCTAAATTAATTTTAAAGGAAAGTAATTCCTTATTATAGATAGAAAAAGTTCTTAATAACTGCTCTAATAACGACTGGTATCGTCCACTTAAATAACCGCCAGCAAAATTAAAAACCAAACCATTTTCTACCTGCACAAAATACTTAAATTCACTCGCTAACCTTGATTTTCCTACCCCCCTTTCACCAAAGATTAAAGCAAACTTAGAAAGGTTTTTTTCTTTTACTTCTTTAAATAATTCCTTCAATTTTTGGAGGAAATCTTCCCGACCGATAAAAGTGGCAGGTGCAACCTGTTTCTTATAAGTTTTAAATTCATAGGTTTTTTCTTTTTTTAACAAGGGCTTAATAATTTCAAAAATTTCTGAAGCGCTATTTGGTCTCTTATTCACATTATAAGAAAGTAAATTGTGAATTAATAAAGACAATTTTTTTGGCGGTATTGGTAAGTTATTTTTCTTACAGAGTTCTTCTACAAAAGGCAGTTTTTCTTCGTTTTGCAGTTTTAAAAACTTTAAAATGTTATTAGCATATTTTTTTGGACCTTCTTTAGTAATAATTTCGTAAAGAATAACTCCTAAGGAATAGAAATCTGCCCGATTATCAATATAACTCCCTTTTAACAATTCTGGGGCCGAATATCCAATCGTGCCACCAACCTCTAATGATAAAGGCACTATTTTTTCGGCAAAACCAAAGTCTAACAGTTTTACCAAAGGTTCTTTTTCTCCATAATTGGAAAGCTTCATTGAAACTAAAATATGTTCTGGTTTTAAATCACCATGGAGATAAGAAGAAGAATGAATAAAATCTAAGGCTTTTAAAATTTCTACTAAAACTAATAAAAGGTCGTCGTTATATCCATCAGTAAAGAATTTATCTATTGGTAAGCCTTCAAAATATTCCATTGTAAAAAAAGGTAAAGAATCTTCCGAATAGTTAAAGTCTAAAACCGTAATAATATTCGGATGGGTAAAATGGGATAAAAGGGTAAATTCTTGGGAGATACGTGAAGATATCTCTTTTTGATTTTTATATTGAGGTTTTAAGATTTTTAAGGCAAGGATTTTATCACTAATTAAATCTTTTACCTTATATACCTCACTAAATAAACCGCCACCTAAAAAAGATAAAACTTGATAACGATCTATTATTAAATTACCCTCTCTAAAGCCTGGCATATATAAATTATAACCAAAAAAATTATAAAGTCAAGTTAAAAATGCGACAAATCAAATTGTCGCAAAAATTTTTTAAGTTATGTAAAATCAATACTTGATTTTTAAAATAAAAATTTTATAATTCTTTTATGGAAGTTTTTGCTGGTTTTTGTCAGTTTAAAATTGTTTTTGGCGATAAAGAAAGGAATTTTAGAAAAGTGGAAAAATTATTTTTGAAAATAAAAAATACCAAATCTTTGAAGATAATTGTGCTACCGGAACTTTTTTCAACTGGTTATCTGTTTTTAAATAGGAAGGAATTGGCGTCTTTAGCAGAAGAAAGTGAGGGCGAGACGTATAATTTTTTAAAACATTTGGCTAAAAATTATAATGCGATAATAGCTGGTGGTTTTTTAGAAAAAGAAGGTAACCGTTTTTATAATTCAGCTTTAATTGTCGCACCTGATGGTAGATATTTGATTTATAGAAAGATTCATCTTTTTAAAGATGAAAAAGAACTTTTTGAAAAAGGGAACCTCCCATTTAGGGTATTTGATTATAATAATTTAAAAATTGGTTTACTTATCTGTTTTGATTATTTTTTCTGTGAAGCGGCAAGAACCTTGGCGTTAAAAGGAGCAGAAATTATTTGTCATCCTTCTAATTTGATTTTACCTTATGCCCCGCTCATAACTAAAGTTCGGGCATTAGAAAATCATATCTTCTGGATATTAGCCAATAGAGTGGGAAAAGAAAAAAGGGGAAATAAGGAGTTAATTTTTTTGGGTAAAAGTCAGGTTGTTTCTCCAAAAGGTGAAATTTTGGTAAAGGCTTTAAAAGAAGAAACTTTAAAAGTTACAAAGATTAATATTGAAAATGCTAGAAATAAAAAAATAACCGAGAAAAATGACTTATTTCTTGATCGTCGAAGGGATTTTTATGAGATTTAGTAAATATAAAATAAGTGTCCTTTGAATATGAAGCCTATTTTCCGCTTGGTCTAAAACAATAGAATTTTCACTGTCTAAGACATCATCGGTAATTTCTTCCCCCCGATGAGCTGGAAGGCAATGCATGATTTTATATTCTTTTTTTGCTAATTTTAATAATTCTTTGTTAATTTGAAATCCTTGGAAATCTTTAAGCCTTCTTTCTCTTTCGCTTTCTTGCCCCATTGAAACCCAAACATCGGTATAAAGATAGTCGCAAGTTTTTACTACTTCTTCCGGTTCATTAGTTAGACTTACAAAATCCTTAGAAAATTCAATAATTTCTTTATCTGGTTCATACCCTTTTGGGGTTGCCACCATCATTTCTATTCCTAAAATTTTTGCTCCTAACATTAACGAGTGGCAAACATTGTTACCGTCACCGATAAATCCCAATTTTATTTTCTCTAAATTTTTTTCCCTTTCCCAAATAGTATAATAATCGGCCAACGCTTGGCAAGGATGTTCGTAATCGTCCAAGGCGTTAATTACCGGAATAGTGGCAGATTCTTTTAACTCTTTAGTAATATTATGAGAAAAAGTCCGAACAATTATCAAATCAACCCAACGGGAAAGATTTTTAGCAATATCTTTTACACTCTCTCTTTTTCCCATTTGTACATCCGTAGGAGCAAGATAGATGGATTCACCACCAAGTTGTTTGAGGGCAGTTTCAAAGGTTACTCGCGTTCTTAAAGAGGGTTTTTCAAAGAGAAGAACACCAATTTTCCCTTTTAAGAGATTGAGCCATTTTTTCTTTTTAAAAATTTTTTTGTAGGTCTTCGTCTTTTTAAATAAAAAAATGATAGTTTTTTTATCCAAATCCTTTAGGGAAATGAAATCTTTTTTCATAAAAAAATTATAGCAAAAATAAATTTAGGGTTCAATGTGAATGTTTACTTTTTTTATAAAGGCTAATTTTTTTAACTCTTTTTCAATCTGATGAATTATTTTATGGAGCTTTTTTAAAGAATAATTGTGAAAAAGTGAGATTTCTAAATCTATTTGGTAGCCATCATAAAAAGGAAAGATGTTTAGCTTTTTAATTTCTTTAATGGTTTTAACTGTTTTTAATTTTTCTAATATCGTTTTTTCTAAAATATCTTTAGCAGTTTCTTCCCTTGGTTCTAAATGGATAAAAACTTCTTCTACTTCTTTAATCTCTTCCTTTATCTTTTTTTCTAATATTTCGGTTAATTCGTGAGCTGCCTGGAGATTATAGTCTTTTGTGAGACTTAAATGAAAATCAACAAAAATTTTCCCACCACTTTTACGAGTCCTAATGTCATGGGCATATTGGGCACCTTCGGTTTCTTTGATAATTTTTTCAATTTTTTCTCTTTGTCCTTTGTCAATTTGGGTATCAACAAGAATTTTACTCTCCTGAATAAAAATTTTTATGCCAGTTAAAAGAATGATGATTGTTAAAAAGAAAGAGATAACCGGGTCTAATAAAATAAAATTCGGAGAAAAAAATATTGCCAAAGCAACACCGATTGTGGTTGCTACCGAAGAGAAAACATCTGAACGGTGATGATAGGCGTTGGTAATTAAAAGATTGTTATTTAACTTTTTCCCCAGGCTTATTGTTTTTCGAAATAATATTTCTTTACCAATAATGGTTAAAATTGAACCGAGCAGTACATAAAAAGAGATCTCTTTTTCCAATTTTTTCTTTAAAATATTTAAAAAAGTAATAAAAGAGACACTGCCTAAATAACCAGCAAGGGCAATCAAGATTAAAGAAAGAAGTAAAGAGCTAATGTTTTCTATTCGGTAATGGCCATAAGGGTGGGTATCATCTTTCTCCTTTTGAGAAAGAGAGAGTGAAAAAAGAACACCAAAATCAGTAATCAAATCGGAAAGGGAGTGGATACCATCAGCAACAATTGCTTGGCTTTTACCAAATATTCCTAAAAGGATTTTTAGCAAAGATAAAATAATATTTAAATAAACACTGATAATCGTTATTTTCTTTGGTGTCATTCTTCCTTAATTAGAAAAAACTTCGGCATCAAAAGTAGAAGCGCCTTCTTTTTGGTATTGATAATAGGCAGCACAAGCAATCATTGCGCCGTTATCTAAGCAGAGTTCTTTTTTGGGGATAAAAATTTGGTAATTTTTATCCTTAGCTAAGACTTTTAGCCGTTCTTTTAATCTTTCGTTTACTGCCACTCCACCAACAATTCCGATATTTTTAATAAGAAATTCTTTACTGGCTTTATTTAGTGCCTCTATTAAATAATCAAAAACGGTTTCCTGAAAAGAAGCAGCGACATCATATTTGTTATAATTAGGGTTAGCTTTCAGATAATATAAAACTGCTGTTTTTAAACCGGAAAAAGAAAAATTGTAATTTTTTAATAGAGGAATTGGAAAATCAATATTTCTTTCCCCCCTTTTTGCCAATTTTTCAATATAGGGACCTCCGGGATAAGGATAGCCAAGCATTTTCGCAACTTTGTCAAAGGCTTCCCCACAGGCATCGTCTAAGGTAGAACCTAAAAGGGTAATTTCTAAATTTTCTTTTAGCAAATATAACTCAGTATGACCACCAGAAATTAAAAGAACAATCATTGGCAAAGGAAAATTCTTAAATTCTAAAACTAAAGAATAGATATGACCAATTAAATGATTAACACAACGAAAAGGGATATTTAAAGAAAAGGCCAAAGCTTTGGCAAAGGAAAGTCCGCAGAGGAGAGAGCCGATAAGGCCGGGACCATTAGTGACGCCAATAAGATCTAACTCTTTTAAAGTAATATTGGCAGTTTTTAAAGCAAGGTCGGTAATAGGTAAAATTGTTTGGATATGGACACGGGCGGCTGCTTCTGGAATGACGCCTCCGTATTTGGAATGGATAATTTGGGAAGCAACAATATTACTCAAAATTTCTTTTCCATCTTTAACTACGCTCACAGCCGTTTCGTCGCAACTGGTATCAATACCTAAGATGTACATTAGAATTTTTCCACTTTAAATTTCTCTGGCCAGCATTTTATTAAAGTAATTTCTCGGGGTAAAAGGATTTCAGCCGGTAAGTTATATTCGCCTCTTTTTAAATTACGGACATCGATAATTACTTTGATATTTTTATCTTGTAAAGTGTCAAGAATATTTTCGGCGCCTTTTACCACTATCTGACAATGGGTGGGGGTTATTTTTGTTTGCGAATTGGTAATCAATCTTACGGGAATTTCCTTAAATTCCTTTTCAATAATTTTGGTAAAATAGAACTCTATTGGTATTTCTTCTTTTTCTAAGCGAAAGTATCTTTTATCGGGATTTAACAGTCTTACAGTTTGCGAAGCATAGTAACAATTTTTATCCGAAAGATATTGGAGTTTTAATTTTTTTAAATTTAGGCTTTCGGTATAGATCTCTTTTAAAAAGATTAATTCGCTTTGCGGGCCAAAAACTTTTATTTTCTTATCAGCGGTTTTTATTAGGAAGTAATCTTCGCTCTCTTCTTTAAAAACTGGTCTTATCAGTACTTCCTTTTCGCCCTCAATGTCAATCACTAAATCTAAATAATTGGGGGAATAAGTAAGCAGTTGTAATTCTTTTATCTCTTTAATCTTTTTTAAATCTAAATAAAGGCGGAAACGAGCAGGAAATTTTTGAATTGGGTTTTCAAAAAGCTCATCAAAATCTAAATAGTATTCTTTAAGGTAACGCCAGTTTTTAACCAAATCCCTTCCCTTACCAATTATTTGCAAATTAAGCTCATTTGGCGTTTGTTTTAAAAGAAAGAGATTTTCCGGTATTTTTAAAATTTTTAATTGGCTCTTAATTTTTATATTATGCTCCTTTTCTAAAACGGCTAAAACCCAAAGAAAAAGGGCAAAAAAAATGCTTAAAAGAGTTAAGGTTGGGATTTTTTTTGCCATAATAAACAAAAAGCCAGAGCGTAATCTTCAATGTGAGAAATTGATAAAAAAGCTTTTTTATCTTTTAAAAATTTTTTGACTTCCTTTTTCCCAAAAATTTGGGGAATTTTATTAACATTTTTTATTTCAATATCCTTTAAAGGGAAAACTTTTTTAGCGGCCTTGATGAAGCTTTCTTTAGCGGCAAATTTTCCAGCATAATGAAGAAATTTTTTTTCTTTAAATTGCTCACAATATTTAATTTCTTCGTCAGAAAAAATTTTTTTTAGGCTCGCTTTTTTTTTGTTTTTAACCAATCTTTTTATTCTTTCCACATCAATAATGTCAATGCCGATTCCGTAGATCATTTTCCTGGTCAATAATTTTGATAATTTCTTTAATGTCGTTTAATTCGAAATCAGCGTTACTTTCTTTCGTGTTAAAGGTATCACCGTATTTGGCAAACGCGGTTTTCATTCCGACCAATTTCGCACCAATAATATCCCGTTCTCGCCAATCACCTACCATAAGAACTTCTTCGGGTTTTAAGTTCAATTTTTTTAAAGCCAATAAGAAAGGTTCGGGATCCGGTTTTCTTTTCTGAGTATCCTCGTAGGCAATCACACAATCAAAATAATTTAAAAAACCTAAATAGCATAATCTTAAATAAGCCTGTAATTTCGGGGCATCAGAGACCACACCCAATTTTAATCCTCGTTTTATTAATTGCAAAAGGGTATATTCCGTATGGGGATAGGGAACTAAAGTAAAATCCTTTGCTCGCCGGTAACCAACAATACCGCTTGCCAAAATTTTGTAATCAATATAACCAAGTTTTCTTAAAAGAAAATCCTGAAAGACTTCTTGGTATTCAATGCCTTTTTCTTTGTAGATTTTATAAATCTCTTTCTTGATTTCTTCTCGAGGAATATCAAGCCCAGCATCAATCATTGCGGTAATCGCTGCTTCAATAGCTATTTCTTTCATTTTTACAAAGTCAATCAAAGTATTATCCAAATCAAAGATAACTCCTTTAATCATTTTTCTTTTTCTTCTTTACGAAAATAGGGAAGAAGTTTTTCGTAAGTTGTTCTTAAATGTTCGGAAATAACTTTTGTTTCTGCAAGTAAGGGCATAAAATTTGTATCTCCAAGCCAGCGCGGAACTATATGTAAATGGAAATGGTCTTTCACACCGGCGCCAGCCACTTCTCCTAAATTAACCCCAATGTTAAAACCAGCCGGTTTTAAGACTTTTTTTAAAACCTGTAAAGATAGGGTTAAAAGGTAAAAAATATCCAGCACTTCTTCTTTTTTAAATTCTTCCAGTTCTTTTTGGTGAAAATTGCTCACCACCATTAAATGACCATTATTATAGGGATAGCGATTTAAGAGGCAGAAAGCATAGGTGGAACGGATTAACACATAATTTTTTTCGTCATTATTTTCTTTAAGAATATCACAAAAGATGCAACGGTCTTTTTGCTCTTTGCCAATATATTCCATTCGCCAAGGCGCAAAAAGATTATCCATGTTTTAAATTTTTAAAAAACTATTCCCACCATTCAGGGAATGCTCCTTCTCGCTGTTAATTAACAGCCTTTTCATTATCTTCTTAAAACTTATTACCTTTTTGTTCATTATTAACATCCTTTTACTTCTTCAATAAATTTATTCTTACCCACTTCCCTAAAAGATTCCTGCTGTCTTCATTAAAGATATTACTTAAGTTTTTATTAGGCATCTTCTTAGAATGAGAGGTTAGAAATTCTTTTAAATGAAAAAACATGACAAAAAGTTTTTAAATAAAATTAAACTTTATTATCCATTATTTTAAATTTAAATAAAAAATTTTAAAAAATCAATAAATATTGTGAGAAATAACCTTTTTTAAATAAAATATTTAATTTATTTTAACCAGACAAATTTTTCTTTATATAAATTTTTATCAATTTCTATTTCACAAAAATAAATACCAGGTTTTGCTTTTATTCCTTTATTGGTTTTACCATCCCAATATATTAAATAATTTCCTTGTTTTTGGTGTTCATTTTTATAGATTGTTTTTACTTTATTGCCAGTGATATCAAAAATTGTTATCGTTACTAAAGAAGGAGCAGAAAGAATGTAGCGGATAGCAATTTTATTACTACTGATTTTGGGGAAAACAGAAACAAAGGAAGGCAATAAAATATTAGAACTTATTTGTTCGTTAATAGCAGTATATCCTGGCCAATAAAGAAAAGGGTCTCCCCAAAGATTATAAACAAAAAGATTATGTTGATCCGACCAATCTGAAAGATTGTGTTGAGCATATTCAAATTTTGACTCAAAAAGAGCATCGCCTACTGGCCAAGGTGGGGATGTGGCTAACCACCATACAAAATAACAATTTAAAGAAGCATTACCTCCTTGTCTCCATCTGTTCCATCCACGCCGATAATAACTAACCCGAGAGGCACCGATAAAGGCGACCGAACCCCTATAATGTAAATAATCTCCTAAACAATAAAAAGTTGTATCTGGAATGCCAGTAAGACAAGCATTGGAGTATACAATTGATGGATAATTATCGTTTAGATAGTAAACATCGTTATCGCAAAAAAGAAGCGGATGGGTTCTCTGACCCGGTGAAAGATAGACTGTTCGGACTACGCAAGTTTCTCCTCCGTGGGCACTCCAATTTACAAAACCAAATGAATAATTTGACCACCAATAAATTGTTCTACTTCGATTTATAGAATCTTCACAAGGATATGGAGAAGGATATATACCAGCCTTTTCATAAAGACGAATATATGTCCATCTTTCTGGCACTAATACAGTGTCTTTTATCTTTTCAAACATTAAAGCTCCATCAGTAATGGAATCGGTTAAGGTTCCTAATAATAACGCCCTTTTTTTCCAAGAGCCAGTATTTTGTTCAAAAGCTACTGTCTTATTACAGATTCTTCTAACAATTGAAGTATCAGCCCAATTTATTCTTCCCACATATATATCGGCAGCAAAGTCAACATTATCTTGTCCAAATTCTCCAAAATAACCATCACCATCAGAATCCCAATTACCGGTTAGGTCAGCATAATAGTAATCAGTGGGAACTGGATTCTCTCGGGAGCGTCGCTGATGATTAAAGGGATTAGGCCAGCATTCTCGCATCGGGATTTGCCAAACTTCGCCGATAAGCAAAGCATATGCTATCCCTCGATTGTAAAGATAAATAAGGGCGTTTCGTGTCTTTTCTGCTAAATCTCTTCCCGGAAAATTATTCCTCACCCAATCCATAGTAGCATAAACCACTGTATCTGGTTCACAAAGATAGGCTTTCCATACCCCTAAATTCCACATTGGTTCAATATATTCGTCAGAAGGAATTAAAATAAAATAATAATAACTAGGATTTTTCTCTGAGCGGCTTTTAAGTTCATACCATTTTTTAGCATCTTCATAATTTATAAAGAAACATTTTGCCTTTTTATCAAAAAGAGTATCATCAAGCTTAACTCTACTTTTTAAAGGAAGAGAATAAGTAATTTGAATTTGGACATTTTTAATAAATGTCAATATTTTAGATTTAGGTTGGTATTGGAAGGGAGTAAATCTTATTAGAGCATATCGCCATTTTCTCATATTACCACAACCTTCATATTTTATAACTTCCTTTGGATAAGGATTATCAGAAAGATAAGTTTCTTTATAATTTCGTTCATATTCCATTTTTAATTCTTCCTCTAATTCCTTAGATTTAATAGTTGGTAAGGGGATTGAGGAGGGCTTAATATTAAATTTACCATCTAAAACCATTTCTTCCTTTTGTAAGATTTCAACAGAGATTATATTAGCCTCTGGTGGCAAAGCAATTGCAAAATTTCTGGAAGGAAGTTCCGGTTTTCCTGGAATGGATAAAAATCCAAAATCCGCCATCGTTAATTGGTGATAGTTATCTGGAAGAGTATCAATTTTATATTCCTTAGCTCTTAAAGTTATAGTATAAGTTTGGGGCGGTCCAAAAGGAGGTTTTGGCGCCATGGAGAAATCAAAGTTCTCTGGGGGGGTGGTTAACCTTTTGATATTTCCAAATGGGTAAACAAATATTGGAATACACATGATTAAAGTTAAAAAATAAAAGGCTTTTTTAGTCATATTTTCCTCCTTTAAATTTAAAAATTTCTTTCCAATGTTTTAAATTTAAATAAAAAATTTTAAAAAATCAATAAATCGCTTGAAAAAATAAAAATATTTTTTTAAAATTATATATGAAAAATGGGGCAGTAGTTCAGTGGGAGAACGCCTCGTTCGCAACGAGGAGGTCGGCGGTTCAAATCCGCTCTGCTCCAAAATTTTAAAAAATGGTGCCAAAAAGGGTTTTTTTTACAAAAGGTGTTGGAAAACACAAAGATAAGCTCTCTTCTTTTGAGGCGGCTTTAAGGGATGCCGGTATTGCCCAATTTAATATTGTCCAAGTGTCAAGTATTTTGCCCCCTGGTTGTAAGATTATTTCTAAACAACAAGGTCTCCGTTATATTGTTCCTGGAGAGATTATTTTTTGTGTCATGAGTACCAATGCTACTAATGAACCCCACCGTTTGATTGCTGCTTCAATTGGTGTGGCTATTCCCCGGGATAAAAATCAATATGGTTATTTATCGGAATACCATTCTTTTGGCGAATCAGAAAACAGAGCGGGTGAATATGCGGAAGATTTGGCAGCGCAAATGTTAGCAACTACCTTAGGAGTAGAGTTTGATCCTAATACCAGTTATGACGAAAGGAAAGAGATTTGGAAGATTTCGGGTAAGATTTATCGAACAATGAATATTACCCAAACGGCAATCGGTGATAAAAATGGTCTTTGGACAACCGTGGTTGCTTGTGCGGTTTTGATACCATGAGGGAAGAGTTTTTGAAACACCCAACAAATCCGCTAGAAATAAATCCTAACGATTCTGTTTATTCGCTTTTAAAGAAGATGGAGAAAATTTCTTTTCAAGGAAGGACGTTGGCTTACGCTTTAAGTATCTGGGAGAAGATGCTTTTAGATGATGTGATTATCTTTTTAGGACTGGCCGGGGCAATGATTCCCGCGGGAATGAGGAAAGTTATCGTTTATCTTATAAAAGAGAGATATATTGATTGCTTAGTTTCTACGGGTGCTAATCTCTTTCATGATCTTCACGAAATTAGGGGGAAACACCATTATTTAGGAACTGCGGAGATAGACGATACTTTATTGAGAAAATGTAAGGTCGATCGGATTTACGATACCTTTGCTAGCGAAGATGAATTTATTGAGAGTGATAATTTTATTATTTCTCTTTGTGAAAAATTTGAACAAAAAAGATTATATTCAACAAGGGAGTTTTTGTATCTCTTAGGGAAAGAGTTAATTAATTTTAAAGAAGAAGGAATTTTAAATACCGCGGCCAAATATAATGTACCTATTTATTGCCCAGCTTTGGGTGATTCTTCTATCGGAATTGCTTTAACTGAAGGAAGAAGGAAAGGGAAATGTGATATTAAGTTTGATATCTTAAAAGATGTCTATGAAACTGCCTATCTTACTTCTTTAAAAAAATCAGGGGTTATTTATATCGGTGGCGGTGTTCCCAAAAATTTTATCCAGCAGACCGAGGTTACCGCTCCTTTTTTAGGTTTTGCCACAAAAGGGCATTCTTATGCTATTCAATTTACGATTGATGCTCCTTATTATGGTGGTCTTTCGGGTTGTACTTTTTCGGAAGCCCAATCTTGGGGAAAGATTGCTTTAGATGCCAAAATGGTTACTTGCTATTGTGACGCCACAATTGCCTTACCAATTATTGTGACTGCTTTAGCCCAAAGAAATATTAAAAGAGAAAAAATTATAAAATTTGAAGATTTGGATAAAGAAAATTTTAAAATAATTTAATAAGGAGGGGAAAATGGCAATCGTTGATATTAGTGTAGTGCCCATTGGTACAAATTCACCAAGTGTGAGCTCTTTTGTAAAAGAAGCAGTTGAGATTATTAAAAAATCGGGCCTGAAATATCAGGTAAATCCGATGGGGACAACGATTGAAGGGGATTTGACAAAAATTTTTGATGTGGTGAAAGTTATCCATCAACATCTTTTTATTTTAGGAGCTCAAAGGATATTGACGACAATAAAAATCGATGAAAGGATTGATAAGGCACAAAGTATGGAAGAAAAAGTAAAAAAAGCTTTGGGAGAATAATAAAGGAGGTTTTTATGGCTTCTTTATGGGAAAAAGTGAAAAATTGGTTAGAAGATACAACGAAACAGGTATTGAAAGAAACTGAGGATTTAAGTAGAAAAGGAAGATTAAAGATGCAGATTGGTGCTTTAAATCGGGAGATTGACAAAAAATTTTCTTATCTGGGAGGCTTGGTTTATCAAATGATGACCGAAGGGAATTTGGTGATTGAAGATGAAAAAGTAAAAGAAGTTATTAAAGAGATTGAAAAATTGGAAAAAGAACTTAAAGAAAAAGAAGAAGAGTATAAGAAGATATAATAGCTTAATTTTTTAAGATAAAATCACAAATGAAAAAGATATTATTAACGAATGATGATGGTATTAATGCTCCCTCTTTAAATTATCTTTATGAAACTTTAAAAGATTTGGGGGAAGTTTATGTTTGTGCTGCTAATGAAGACCGTTCAGCGGCTAGCCATTCATTTACTTTAAGAAAGCCGATAGAAATTTGTGAACTTAAGAAGAATTGGTATAGTGTTTCCGGCACACCTACCGATGCGGTTTTATTAGCTTATCATGCGCTCTTAAATAAGAAGATTGATATCTTGATTTCCGGCATCAATGATAGTCCTAATCTGGGTGAAGATGTTTTGTATTCTGGAACCGTTGCCTGTGCCATTGAAGGTACAATTTTGGGGATTCCTTCTTTTGCTATCTCTTTTGTGGAGAATAATAAAAATTTGGAGACGGCTTTAAAATTGGTTTATAATCTAACTAAAAATATTTTGAGATATGGTTTGCCGAAAAAGACTTTTTTAAATATTAATATTCCTAATAAAGAGATAAAAGGAATAAAAATAACCAAATTGGGGAAAAGGATATATAAAGATATGGCTTTGCCGGTGCCGAATAAAAAAATGTGTTATCTGATTGACGGTGAAATGAGTTTTGTTGATATAAAAGGCAGTGATTTTAATGCCGTAGAAAATGGTTATATTTCTATCACCCCCCTCCATTTAGATATGACTAATTATAAAGTTATTAAAAAATTAGAAAAAAGGTTTAAAAAGATAATCTAATGAAAAAGATAGTTATTGGAATATTTTTAATTCTTTTTTTTATTTTTTTAGCCTATTTCTTTAAAAACTATTTAAAAAGGCTATTAGCAAAGACCACCCTTCCCCCTAAGGTAATAAATTTAATAAGTAATCTTCTTTTTTATTTAATTCTTTTTATCGCCTTTGTTTATATTCTTAGTTATTTCCAAGTAAATCTTATTGGTTTAATTGCTGGTTTAGGAATTACCTCTTTTGTTATCAGTTTTGCGGTTAGGGACTTTCTCAGCAATGTTGTTGCCGGTATTATTTTGATGGTTATGCGACCTTTTAAAATTGGCGACCAGATTATCATTCAAAATTTTGAAGGGATAGTAAAAAGTATTACCTTAAGATATATTATAATTGAAAGGAAAGACGGTGATAAAGTCTTAATCCCCACCAGTAATACCTTAACCAGTCCAATTGTGGTTAAAAGTAAAGATTAACTTCCTAATTGACTTTTTTTTTCTTTAAATTATAATAATTTAATCTGCGGGTATAGTGTAATGGTAGCACGAAGCCTTCCCAAGGCTTTAGTGGGGGTTCGAATCCCCTTACCCGCTTGAAAATTATGAGAAATTTAATAATTAGTATTTTTTTCTTTATTTCTCAAACTTATTCTTTTAAAATCTTTTTTGATTATGATAATTGGGAATTAAAGGTTATTAAAGAACCCGCCGATACGGCAAAAGAAGATTGGAACTATTTGGTAAAAAGTTACTTACGAACTTTGATTTATGATAGCGATAAGACCTTAGATGAGTTTTTACTTTTACATCCCCGTATTGAAAGAAAATTCAACCATTTACCTTTAAATTGGCAAGAAAAAAGAAGAAGTTTTTTATCAGATGGTAGAGAAATTATTGAATATTCTTTGTCCTTAAAGCCGCTTTTTTCAATAATTCCTTTAAAAACCGGCACCGGAATACCGATCGGTCAACTTGCCTGTCCTTTATGTAAAAGACCTTGGCCTGAAGATTTACCTGTTCCGGAAGGAGTAAAACTTATCCCTTACGAGGAGCCCAATGTTTTTAAAGAAAATTATACGGGAATAATTATTGATGCTCGGCATTTATCATTAAAGCCAGTACTCTTTTTTAAGATTTATAACGAAGAATTAAAAGAGATTTATTCAGTTGCTTTTGCTGATTCTTTAAGTTTACTTTCCAATGGTCTTTGTTCTTATGTGAAAAGTTTGGAAGAGGCTTTCAAACATCCGAAAGCCGGTAATTTTCCCCTCTATATCTCGGCTTTAAAAATCACCGGTAAAAATAAATGTGACTTAATAATTGCTAATAAAGATGCTTTAACGCTCCATTCGTGTTTAAACAATATTAAATTATTAGAGAAATGTCGGGTGATAGTGGTTTATAAAGATGAGTTTACCTTTGAAAAATAGTATCATTTATGGTCCGGTAAAAAGTAAAAGACTTTCCCGCTCCTTGGGCATAAATATCATCTCTAGTAGCGAAAAAATTTGTAGTTTTAACTGTATTTACTGTCAATATGGTTTAACTAAAAAGTTTAATAATGCTTTTATTCCGGTAAAAGAGGTGGAAGAAGCCTTGATCAATTTTTTTAAAAGTCCTCAGAAAATTGACTATTTAACTTTTTCCGGTAATGGCGAGCCGACGCTTCATCCAGAATTTGAAACAATTGTTAAAATAGTGAAAAAAATCAGGGATAAATTTGCTCCCCAAATACCTATTGCCCTGCTTTCTAATTCTTCTAATATTTTAAATCTTTCTTTAGAAACATTAAAAATGATTGATGTTAAAATTTTTAAATTAGATTGCGGTAATGAAGAACTTTTTCTTTTAATTAATCGACCCTTGGTAAAGATTACTTTTAAAGATATTGTGAAAGGTTTAAAAAAAATTGCCCAAAGGTTTCCAATAACAATTCAGACAATGTTTATTGATTTTAAAGAAAAAAATAATTATGAAGGAGAAGCCTTAAGAGATTATATTAAAGTTATTAAAGAAATAAAGCCGGCTTTTATTCAAATTTATTCTTGCGACCGACCAGTAGCAATAAATGGTGTGAAACCAATTAGTAATGAAAAATTGAAAGAATTGGCGGATCTTATAAATAAAAAAACAAAAATTCTTTTAAGGGTCTATTTAAATGTTCCTTTAGAAGTTCGTTTAGGAGTTTAAAATGAAAATTTTGCATATTATTTTTTCCCTTTCAGTTTTAATATTGGGAATATTTTATCTTAAATTGGCAGTAGCGAAAGCCGGTATTTGGACCTATCCTTTTAAAAGATATCGTCAATTTTCTTTTTGGCTTTTCTTTTTGGCATTAATTAGCTTTATTTTTGGGAAGTTCATAAAAGATGTTAAAAGAATGCCGGGGCATAATTTTTTAGGGATTTTAGTATTAATTATTTTACTTTTAAGTTTGATTTGGGAAGAGAGAAATTATAAAGGAAGATTATTACCGACACAAACTTTACAGCCCTATTTAACCTTATTGGGTTTATCTTTGATTATCGCCCAAATTTTTTTAGCGCTTTTTTCTTAATTGATGAAGCTTTTCTTATATTCCGATAAGAAAATAAAAAATTTTTTACCATTAACCTATTTAAGAAGTTTTTCCCAATTGCGGCTCGGTTGTTTTAAGATTATTGACTATTTTAAATTTTTATTCCCCTTTTTAAAAGTTGAGGAGGCTTTTGAAAAGAAAAAAGAGAAAGGTCTTTATTTTCTTGTCCGTTTTTTACCGCAAAAAAAGATTGAAGATTTTAACGAAAATCTTATCTTTAAATTTCAAAATCAAGTTGTTGGTTATCTGGTTGTTGATGAAAAAGGAAAAACAAAAGAAAAAACTATTGACGGTTTTCTTTTAGAAAATCTTTGGGATTTGATTCGCTGCCAAAAAGAATTTTTTCCAATCTGGCAAATACCTTTTCCCAAAGAGAATTTTTTAGACAATTTCTCTTTTAAAGTTTTTGGCAATAGGGAATTGGTCTTTATTTCTAAAACAGCAAAAATTTTGGGTGATTTAATATTAAATACGGAAAAAGGTCCAATTATTATTGATGATGATGTTATTCTAAAAGGTTTTAATTATTTAGAAGGTCCTTTATATATTGATAAAAAAACAGTGATTGATAATTGTAAAATCCGACCTTACACGACGATTGGTTATAATTGTCGGATTTCTGGAGAAATTGAGGCCAGTATCTTTTTAGATTTTGCAAATAAACATCATGAAGGTTTTATTGGCCATGCTTACATCGGTGAATGGGTAAATCTCGGTGCTTTTACCAGTAATTCCGATTTGAAAAATAATTATTCAGAAATAAAAGTGAAAATTAAAAGAAAAGTTTATAATACGAAAATGTTGAAATTTGGTTGCGTTATCGGTGATCACACCAAAACCGCTATTGGTACTTTAATTCCTACCGGAGCTGTTTTCGGAATTTGTGTGAATATTAAAAAAGGCGGGCCTGCCCAAAAATTTTATCCCTCTTTTTATTGGGATAAAAATAAAAAATGGGAATTTAAAAAATTGGTAGCAACCATAAGAAAGATGATGGCAAGGAGAGAACAAACATTGACTGAAGAAGAGGTTAAGAAACTAAAAAAAATATATGAAGATAAAAAAAGACCATTGTAGCTTTTCTTTAGGAATAGATATTGGTGGTACCAATATCAAAATGGGCATTGTAAAAGGGAATAAAATTATAAAGAAAAAGATTTTGAAAACCGAAAAAGATTTGCCTAATAAGGAATTTGGTAAGTATTTAATTAATGCTATCAGAGATTTTATCAAAGGATACAAAATAGAAAAAATCGGTATTGGTATTGCCGGTTATGTTGATTATCAACAAGGGGTTTTAAAATTTTCCCCCAATTTACCAAAATTAAAAAATTTCTTTTTAAAAAATTTTATAAATGAGAATTTAAAAATAAAAACCTTCGTTTTAAATGATGCTGATGCGGCAGCAATTGGTGAATATTTTTATCACCGGAAATATAGAAATTTGATTACCCTAACCTTAGGCACTGGGGTTGGCAGTGGAATAATAATAAATAACAAACTAATTTATAATAGCGAATTTGGACACACAATTTTGATTCCCAACGGATTTTTATGTTCCTGCGGAAAAAGGGGATGTGTGGAAAGTTATTTAGGGAGTTCAGGAATTTTAAGGTTTGCTGAGAATTTATATAAAAGAAAAATAAAAGGATTAACTCCCAAAATAATTTTTAAAAAAGCAAAAGCGGGAGATAAAATTGCTTTAGCGATTATTAAAAAATATGGTTTTTATTTAGGAATTGCTTTAAGCAATTTAGCAAATATTTTTAATCCCGAAATTATTATTTTAAATGGTGGTCTTAGTAATATGGGTAATTTACTTTTAAAATTTACTAAACCCGTTTTAAAAGAAAATACTTTTTACCAGCCAAAGGTACACATCTCCAATTTGAAAACTAACGCGGGAATTATTGGTGCTCTCAATTTTGACAGTTTTGGCGGAGGTGGGTAGGAATCGAACCTACCACAAGCCTTTTGGGCTTGCGAGCGGGTTTGAAGCCCGTCAGGCACACCAGCACCCATCCACCTCCATTAAAAAAATTATACAAAATATTTTCTCAAAATCAAGATAATGGTTTTATATAAATTATTGACACCAAATATCTGATTTTTTCCGTAACTATATTTGACAATCTTTTGAAAATAATTATAATTAATCATGGCGAAAACTTTAATTATTTTCCCTACTTATAACGAAGCGGAAAATATTAGAGATATTATTAAGGCAGTGTTAGCTATTTCTCCGGATATAGATGTTTTGGTGATTGATGACAACTCGCCCGATAAAACTTATGAGATTGTGGCCGAGATGGCAAAAGAAAATAAAAGAATAAATTTAATAAAAAGGGAAAGAAAATTGGGTTTAGGAACTGCCTATATTCTTGGTTTTAAATATGCTATTGAAAAAAATTATGATTACTGTTTTGAAATGGATGCCGATTTTTCCCATAATCCCCAGGATATACCAAGATTTTTGGCTTTGATGGATGAATATGATTTGGTAATTGGTTCTCGTTATATTTCGGGTATTTCGGTTGTTAATTGGCCATTAAAAAGGTTATTATTAAGTTATTTCGCCAATATCTACGCCCGAATTTTTACCGGCTGCCCGATAAAAGATTTGACCAGTGGTTTTAAATGTTATAAAGTATCGGCGCTTAAAAAAATTGATTTGGATAAATTAAAAATGGATGGTTATGCCTTTCAAATAGAAATCCACTGGCATTTTTGGAGAAATAATTTTAAGATAAAAGAAATTCCGATAATCTTTGTTGAAAGACGTTCTGGAGAAAGTAAGATGTCAAAGAGGATTATTAGGCAGGCCTTCTTTTTTGTTTTGAAGCTCTTCCTTAAACGCCTTTTCAATCTTTAAAATCTGATACTTTTCGTTATTAAATTCAACAATATCACCGATTTTTTTATTAATAAACTTTTCGCCAAAAGGTGAATTATAAGCAATAATTGTTTCCTTGCTTTCGTAGAGGGCAAAACGAACGTCAAAAGGGCCAAGAAGAAGAAATTCTCTTTCTTTTTCCGTATTTAATTCTTTTACTTTTATTTTTGTCCCGGGCATTACCAAGCGATCGTCAATTTTTGAAAAGTCAATTGGACAAGCTACTTTTAATTCTTCGCTCAGAGCTTTTATCCAGTTTAAAAGTCGGTTTCTTTCTTCTTTGGCAATTTTATATTCATAATTTTCACTCAAATCGCCGTGGCTTCGTGCTTTCGCCAAATCTTCGGCATTTTTCTTTAATTTTTCATTTAGGATTTTCAATTCTTCTTTAGCCCTTTCAATTCCTTTTAGAGTGTGGTAAACAACTTTTTTACTTTCTCTTTCTAAGAGACTTTTTAAGGCTTCCTTTTCTTGTGGTTTAAAAACCGATAACGAAAGGATTCTTTCTTTAACTGCCAGAATTTCTTCTTCCCTTATTTTTTCTTCTTCCAAAATTTTAAAAAGCATCTTTTTTAAAAAAGTAGTGTACCCTTTTCTTTCTTTCAAAGCCAGTAAATCGGCAATTCTTAAAATGATTTGGTAGATTTTAAACCTTTCTTTTAAAAGATTAAATTTATTTTTCAAAAGGTAAACAAATTCGTCAATCTTTTTTAGATAGGCATAAAAGATTTCTTCCACAGCCTCATCGGCAACCACAATTTTATTTTTTACCGTCGTTAATTTCCTTTCTTTCTTTGGTTGCTTTTTAGTTTCTTTGGGTTCTTCTTTGGTTAAAGAGAAGTTGTTAAAAACAAAATTTATTGGCAATTTAACAATTTTATCTTCATCAATTTTTTTTAATTCTACTTGGTCAAAAAGAAAATCATAATTAAGAATTTGATAAGGTGAATTTTCGTAATAGATAATCTTACCGCAAGAAAAATTGTATAAAAAATTATCTAATTTGTTAAGAGCATTTAAAAAAGTATTTAATGGTGCATAAAAAATCTCTGCCTTTTCCAGAAATTTTTTTTCGGTTTCTTCTTGATAGATTGTTTTTAAAATATTAACTGTCTCTTTCCTTAATTCTTCATTGGGATTTAATTCAAATAACTTTTTTAAAACTTTTAATAAATCTTCTTTTCTGTTTAAAGAATAAAAATAATCCTTGGCTAAACGCAAAAAGGTTAATTTTAAATCAATTCGGCTTTTAGGAAGCGCGTCGGTGATGGCTAAAATTAAAAGATAATTAATCTCTTTACTTTCAGTAAAAAGATTTAAAAGGTAGTTTTCTAATTCCGAAAAATTTTTCTGTTTTATGAAATTTTTTACTTCTTCCAGAAATTCCATAGAAATAATTATAGAAAGAATTGATATATTGGTCAAGGTTTTGGAATTTAAAAAAGGCGTTTCTGGGCAATCTATTTTGAAGGGATGCCAGGCAAAAGGAGGAAGGAGTTATGAAGGGCTGCCCAGAAACGCCATCCTTTTTAGTAAATGAGCACCTTCTTTATCTTTTTGCCGTCTTCAATAAAGAAATAGATTCCTCGCGGAAGCTGCTTTTCTACTTTTCGGCCAAGGGGATTATAAATCATGATATCCTTTTTCTTTATCTTTTCCCAAGGAATAGTTTTCAAAGAGGTAACACCTTTTTTCTCAGTCTCCTTTTTTACCCAATAAAGTTCTGCCGGCGGGATAAACAGCCAAAGTTCCAAGGTTTTATTTCCTTTGAGAGCATAAATCCAGCCATTCACATAAACCAAGGCACCACCATCTTTTACTTTCTTATTAGAAGGTTCAAGGGGAATTGGTTCTAAGTATTCCCATTGGTTATTTAGGATATCGTAGAAACAGAATTCATTGGTATTATTTCCTTTAAAGGCATAGATATATTTTTCGTTGTCGGTTGTTAAGGCAGCTCCCGGACCACAAGCCTTCTTTTTCATTCCACCAGGAATAAAGAAAGGCATTGGTTCTTTTTCTTCCCAGCTGTCGGTATTAACATTATAACAATAAAATTCATTGCTTTTGCCTTTTAAGAAATAGAGATATTGATTCTGGAAGTTACATAAAGCACTCCCTTTTACTGCTCCTTTACCCAATATTCCTTTAGGGATATCTTTTAAGAAGATGAAAGTATCCTTTTCAATATCGTAGGCAAAGAAATCACAGGCACCACCGCCAGGGGTGATATAAAGGAATTTACCATTTTCATTTTCTAAATAGGTGATAGCAGCGCCCTCTTTTACTTTTTTTGGCAGGTTTTTTAATCTTTCCCAATTTCTTGTTTCTAAGTCATAGATATAAAATTCATTGGTGCCATTTCCTTTTAAGAGGTAAATTTTGTTATTGCCGCTGGTTAAAGCTCCTCCTTTAACTCCTTTATTTTTCTCCCCTTTAGGAATATCGGTCTCTTTATACCACTTATCTAAACGGGGATAATATTTATAAAATTCAAAGGACTTATTACCTTTAGTTGCGTAGATATAATTATTAATGAAAGTTAAAGCTGCGCCGCTACCAACTCTTTTGGGGTTATATTCTAAAATGGGCATATCTCTTCTTAATACCCAACCGGAAAAACCGGGTGGTGGTACATATGGCTTTTTACCCGAGAAACTACCGGTTAAAGTATCATTGGTTGGATTTTGGTCGTAAATATTATTTAAATAAGTAATTATATTGAAATTACCTTCTTCAATTGTGAAAGGTTGGAAACTAATAATTCTTTCTTCCCCTTCACCTAAGGCATAAACATAGGCCTGTTGAGAATAAATGAGTTCGCTTTCCTTTAAAATGTTGAAAGTGATGACAAAAGTTTCCGTATGATAACTATAATTTTTCACTTTTACTTGGGGTGAGATCATAATTCCTTCTTCGTAATCACCTGTTGGGGCTAAAATTTCAACCAGACCAACATCTCGGAAACCACTTAAGAAATCGACATCAGAATAGAAATAATCAATCTTTTCATTGTTGCTTAAATCCCTATCATTCTCTAATATTGCTTTCATCACAATTTGATAATCTCCTTCACCCACATTAAATGGGTCAAAGGCAATCTCTTGTTCACTAAATTTTTCCATGAATAACAAAAGGGTGTCACCATAAACTAATTGGTCATTTTCGTCATAAATAAGACAGATAGCCGTAAATTCTTCATCACAATTGCCACAATTCTCAAAAATTCCTACCGGAATAGCCCATCCCTGAGGGACATAGCCACGAGGATAGACTATTTCTTTTACTCCCACATCGTGATAATCATTTTCAGGAATTAAAAAATTCTTTTCCATTTGGTCATTATAAGGATTTTTATCCAAAGAAAAGATTGTTTTAGCAATTACTTGGTATTCACCAGCTGAAGCTTGCCAATGATTACTGGCAGTTATTTTTAATGTTTTATTAGCTTCTAAATAAAGATTATCAATTATTGTGTAATAAACTGGTTGGTTATTGCTATTTTTAATCGTAATCTCTAAACTAAAATTATTGGCATCTTTTTGGCCGAAATTTTTAATTACTACTTCCGGATAGATTGTACCGGGGTTTTCAATCTTTCTTGGTCTAACAATTTCAATCACACCAACATCATAAGGGGTTAGAGGCACACCGGAGATATCATCAATGTAGCAGGAATTCACACCAAATAAACCCACATTACGGAAAGCAATAAAAATCGGAACGGAATCAAAATTGTTTAAGGGAATTATCCTTAAAGCATATTCTCTATTGCGGAAACCAAAGGCATCAAGGCGGGTATAGAAATTTTCTGGTTTATTACCAGATATTGATACCCAAACTTCTAATGATTCTTGAAAGTTTTTATTATGGGCGCGATAATAAAATTTTAAAGTATCATTTCCCGGAACAGGAAAGAGCTGAGGGGTTACCAACCAATCATCATTTCTTCGGGTTTTCTTTTCGAATCTACTGCGGGCACAAGCAGGCGGTGAATAATTTTTTGCTGGCGAACGGCGCCAACAAACTATTCCGTTATCTAAATTATAAATTTGCCAACCTTCTGGCGGAAATTTTTTATCACTAAAACTCTCGTTAAGAAGATTTGCCGAAAGAAAAGGAATAATTATTAAACTTAACCAGATTATTTTATTTTTTACTTTCATCACACACCTCCTGTTTAGATTTAGGGAGACCCTCTTTTTCTCCCTCCAATAATATTATAACAAAAATTTTATAAAATGTCAATAATTATAAGATTTTAAGATATCTTTTTCCGGGAAGTTCTTTTATTAAACCCTTCATTTCCATTAAAAAGAGGATTTCTAAAACTTCCGAAATTGGTCTATTTAACTTTTCACTTATTTCGTCTACATAGGTTGGTTCTTTTAATAATTCTAAAATCTTTTTCTCTTCTTCATTCAATTCAATTTCAATACCCATCTTTTTTAATTCTCTTTTAAGAGGCAAGGCAAGTTCTTCAATGATATCTTCAACCTTGGTTACTATCTTTGCGCCTTCTTTTATTAATTGATTAGTTCCTTCGCACTCCTTTTTGAAAATCGGTCCCGGGCAGGCAAAAACTTCAATACCATAATTTAATGCCCATTCACAAGTATTTAATACCCCAGAAGCAATTGGTGCTTCCACCGCTACCACCCCTAAGGAAAGACCGGCAATAATCCGATTTCTTTGGGGAAAATTATACTTTTCCGGAGGTGTGCCTAAGGGAAATTCCGAGATAATGGCTCCTTTTTCAACAATTTTTTCTGCTAATCTTTTATTTTCTGATGGATAAATAATATCAATTCCACAACCTAAAACCGCTATCGTTCGCCCGTTATTTTCTATTGCTCCTTCATGGGCTTTTGTGTCAATACCTTTGGCTAAACCGCTAACGATGGTTATACCGTAATCGCTCAACTCTCGGGCTAAACGGTAACTAACCATCTTACCATAATCGCTGGCCTTTCTTGTACCGATAAGGGCAATTGCCAAACTATCTTCTTCCCTTATCTTTCCCCGAATAAATAAAATTGGTGGCGAATCCTCGAATCGTAAAAGATTTTTTGGGTAATTTTCGTCTAAGAAAGAGACAATATTAATATTTAATCTTTCACAAATTTTAATTTTTTCTTCAAGCTCTCTATTTATCCCTTCTTTTAGCGAAATAATAATCTCCTCATCAATCCCTTCTATTTTTTCTAATTCTTCTTTATTAGCCTTTAATATTTTATTCACATCTTTAAAATAGTTTAAAAGGTTTTTTATTTTCTTTTGGGATAGTTTAGGAATACTACTTAAAATAAGATAATTGATTTCTTTATCCTGCATTTACTAATTTTTTTTTGATAAACTCAACCAACTTTTCAATATTAATCTTTTTTAAAGCTGAAATGTATAAGGTGGGATAGGGAAAAGAGAAAGAAGGAATTTCGGAAACCAAATCAATCTTATTAATAACTATCCCCAAGGTTTTTTTAAGCAGTTCGGGGTTATATTTTTCAATTTCTGAATGGAGTATTTGGAAATCTTCTTCTGGGTTTTGGGTAATATCCAAGATAAATAATATCATTTTACACCTTTCAATATGTCTCAAAAATCTTAACCCCAACCCTTTTCCTTCGCTTGCCCCTTTAATAATTCCCGGTAAGTCGCAAGCAGTAATTTTGAAATAATCGCTTTCCAATACCCCTAAATTTGGTGTTAAAGTAGTAAAGGGATAGGAAGCAATTTTTGGTTTCGCATCAGATATTGCCTTTAACAAAGTTGATTTACCGGCATTCGGCAAACCAACAAAACCAACATCGGCAAGCAGTCTTAAAACCAGTTTTAATTTTACCCTTTCTCCTTCTTTCCCTTTTTCGGCGTATCTTGGTCTTTGGTTAGTTGGTGATTTGAAATGGACATTACCTCGGCCACCTTTACCACCTTTAGCCACTAAAAGAATTTCGTTATCTCTTAAAATTGAGCCAAAATAGATATATCCTTTTTCCTCTTCATATTTATAAACATCGGTTCCCAGAGGTACTTTTAAAAAAATATCGTCTCCCTTTTTCCCGTGTTGGTTTTTCCCCTTGCCGTTTTCACCGTTCTTGGCTTTATAATGATATTGATATTGAAAATCGGCTAAGGTATTTAACCTTTCATCGCCAATAAGATAAACATTGCCTCCATCACCCCCATCACCGCCAGCCGGTCCACCTTTTGGTAAGTACTTTTCTCTTAAAAAGGCAACACAACCATCCCCCCCTTTCCCACCTTCGCATAAAATTTCAATCTCGTCAATAAACTTTATTCTCCGCATAAAGAAAATTTAGCTTTTAAAGCCTTTTCTACACACAAAGGAACAAATTTTTTTAAACAGCCACCATATTTAGCAATCTCTTTTACCAAAGAAGCGGAAAGAAAGATATATTCTGGTGAAGGAACAAAAAAAATAGTTTCAATTTCGGGTAACAGTTTTCTATTAGTTAATGCCATTTGAAATTCATAATCAAAATCGCTAACCGCCCTTAATCCCCTTAAAATAGCAAATACCCCCATTTTTTTACAGAAATCTATTAGTAAAGAATCATAGGCGTATACGTTGACATTTTCCAAATTTAACTCTTCAATTGCTTCCTTTACCAATTTTATTCTTTCTTCCCAACTAAAAAGGGGTCTTTTTTCTTCCCTTTTAGCCACGGCCACAATCACTTCGTCAAAAATTTCTTTTGCCCTTTTTATCAAATCAAGGTGACCATTAGTAATAGGGTCAAAACTTCCGGGATAAATTATTTTTTTATGTTTCATTCTTCACCTCCTAAAATAGTGATCTTGGTATCACCATAAATTTTTTCTTTGATAGTTTTAAATCCAAAATCTTTAAAATCAAAATTTTTGTAACTTTCAATTACTATCATCCCCTTTTTATTTAATAAATCTTTCGCTTTTATCAATTCAAGGGTTCTTTTATAATAGTTTTTAAAATAAGGTGGGTCAAGAAAAATAAAGTCAAATTTTTTATCGGTCTTTTTTAAAAAAATGAAAACATCCATTAAATAGGCGTAACAATTAAGAAGACCATTAATATTTCTTTTTAAATACTGATAAATCTTTCTGTCCTTTTCCACGAAATGGACTTCCTTTGCTCCGTAAGATACAGCAGTAATTCCTAAACTGCCACTACCAGCAAAGAGATCGGCAATTATTTTAGCTTTTACTTCTTTGCCAATAATGTCAAAAAGAGCTTTTCTTATTTTATCCTGAGTTACCCTTAATCTTCCTTTGGGGAAAAAAATTTTTTTCCCTTTGAGACTGCCCGAATGGATTCTTACCATTAAAAATTATAACCACTCCTTAAAAGAATTCAATTTGACTTTTGGTAATTTAGAAGTATATTATTTAGAATGGCGAAATATGTAATCATTACTGGTGGGGTTGTCAGTTCCTTAGGAAAGGGAATTGCTACGGCTTCTATTGGTCTTTTATTAAAAGTAAGAGGCTTTTTAGTAAATCCTTTAAAATTCGACCCTTACATTAATGTTGACCCCGGGACAATGAATCCTTACCAACACGGAGAAGTTTTTGTTACCGAAGATGGTGCGGAAACTGACTTAGATTTGGGCCATTACGAAAGATTTTTGGATGTTAATTTGAGTAAAGATAACAATGTGACTGCTGGGCAGGTTTATCTTTCAGTAATTGAAAAAGAAAGAGAAGGGATTTTTCTTGGCGGTACCATTCAAGTTGTTCCTCACATCACCAATGAGATTAAAGAGCGAATTAAAAAAATTGCCAATGATCACGATGTTATTTTGGTAGAAATTGGTGGGACCGTGGGGGATATTGAAAGTTTGCCTTTCTTAGAAGCCGTTCGGCAACTCCGGCTGGAAGAAGGAAAAGATAATGTTTTATATGTTCACCTTACCTTGGTCCCTTTTATTAAAAGTGCTAACGAATTTAAAACAAAACCCACGCAGCATTCAGTTAACGAATTAAGAAGGATAGGTATCCAGCCGGATATTATTCTTTGTCGCACCGAAAAACCTTTACCCAAAGAAGCCAAAGAGAAGATTGCCCTTTTTTGTAATGTGACCAAAGAAGCAGTTATTGAAGGTATTGATACCGATAATATCTATAAAATCCCTTTGATTTTTAAAGAGCAAAATTTAGATTGGCTTATCTGCCAATTTCTTTCTTTACAAACCAAAGAGATAAATCAAAAAATCTGGCAAAATTGGTTAGATTTTGTTAATAAATTGGAAAATCCTAAAGGGGAAATCAGTATCGGAATTGTTGGTAAATATACTTCTTTAAGAGATGCTTACAAAAGCGTGATTGAGGCAATTACCCATGCTTGCGGTTACTTTTCTTTGCGACCAAAAATTAAATGGATTGAGGCTACTGATTTAGAAGAAGAAGTGAAAAAGAAAGGTAAAGAAATTTTAAAAGAATATTTCGCTGATATTTCGGGAATAATTGTTCCTGGAGGCTTTGGTGTTCGGGGAATTGAGGGCAAAATTTTTGCTTGTGAATATGCCCGAAAAAATAATCTTCCTTTCTTAGGGCTCTGTGTGGGTTTACAATGTGCGGTAATTGAATTTGCGCGCAATGTTCTTTTATTAAAAGATGCCCATTCGCAAGAATTTGACCCTAATACCAAAAATCCGGTAATCCATCTTTTAGAAAGTCAAAAGGGAATAAAGAAAAAGGGTGGCACCATGCGTCTGGGCGCCTATCCCTGTTTATTAAAAGAAGGAACAGTTGCTTATTATGCTTACCAGACAAAAAGGATATACGAAAGGCATCGCCATCGCTATGAGGTTAATAATCAATATGTAAATCTTTTGGAAAAAAACGGAATGGTAATAAGTGGTCTTTACGAAAAAGAAGATTTGGTAGAAATTATTGAATTAAAAAGTCATCCCTTTTTTCTTGCTACCCAATTCCATCCCGAATTTAAATCTCGACCATTAAGACCCCATCCTTTATTTTTGAAATTTATCGAAGCGTGTATCCAAAAATCTTAAAAACTTTATTTTTTCTAATTTTTTTCTTTTATTTTCTTTATAAGAAAAACTATCGGAAAGAAATTAAGAATAATTATTTTTATTTATTTAAAAAGAAAAATTTCCCCTTTGCTTACTATTTTAAAAGTCTTGCCGAAAATTTGTCAACGATGATGGTGATTAATAAGAAAAAGAGTTCTTTAATATTTGACAAAATTAAATTTTTAGGTGATAATATTATAAGAGAAAGGGGAGGAGTGGTGGTAACCTTTCATTACGGAATATACGAATTATTACCATTAATCTTTTCCCAAAGAGGCTATAAAACGGCAATTGTTTATTCACCTCAAAGAAATTCCCTTTTAAACACCATCCTATTAAGAATAAGAAAAGGAAAAGTTGAAAAGTTTTTAAGAAATTTAAAAGAGATTAAAGAAGCCTTACAAGAAGGTTATTTAGTTGGTTTTGCCATTGATAATATTCATAAAGGAAAATTGGTTTCCTTAAAAGAAATTTTACCCCATTTGAAGGTTTCTCTTTCTCCTTTTATTATTGCCCAAAGATTTGGTTATCCTCTTTATTTTGTTTTGATAAGAAAAAACGAAAAGGATTACCAAGTAGTGATAAAAAAAGGATTTTTACCTTTATTTATTAAAGAAGAATTAAAGAAAAATATTTTCGATTGGGTTTTATGGGAAAAATAAAGATTATTTTTTTATTTTCTCTAATAATACTTTTTTGCCAAAAAAAGAATGAAGAGATTGTTGAGAAAAAAAGGATTCCTTCGCAAGTCACCACTAACTTAGAACTTGTGGAAAGCGCTACCGGCCGAAAGGTCTTCAAATTATTTGCTCAGAAAGCATTACTTTTCGATGAAGAGAAAGTTATTTATGTCTATCAACCAGTGGTTTATTTTTTTGATGAAGAGAAAAAAATTTCCGCAATTTTAGAATGCGATTCGGGCATCGTCGACCAGAAGAATTATCATCTTTGGGGTTTTGGTTCTTTAGTAGTAAAAACCAGTGATTCTACTTATCTTTTTTGTGATTCCTTAAGGTGGGATAATCAAAGACAGATGATCTTTACCAACTCCTTTGTCCGAATTAAAAATGAAAATGGTGAACTGGAAGGAATCGGTTTGGAAAGTGATGCCAGTTTATCAAAAATTAAAATTTTAAAAGCGGTAAGCGGTGTTGGCCGATGATTTTTCTTATTCTTTTTATTCCCAATTTTCAATTAAAGGCACCAACAACCGAATTTGTAAATCGCGACGGAAAAAGGATAACGGTTTTTCCTTTAGGAATTGAGATTTATGAAGAAAAGGTAAAAGTTATTGCCAATTATGGAGAATTTGACCAGCAAGAAAAAATTTTTCTCTTTAAAGATTCGGTGAAATTTTTTTTAGCTAAGGATACTGGTTATACTAATATGGCAGTTTATAAATTAAAAGAGAAAAAATGGGAAATGCCTTCTTTTAGTTTTTTGATAGGCTATCCCAAAGATAAGGAAAGAGTAATAATTAAAAGCGAAAGGGCAGAATATGATTGGGAAAAGGAAATTCTATTTTTGGAAAATGGGGAGATTGAATTGAAAAGGAAAATAAAACTTTTTGGTGAAAAGATGGTGATTGACAATAAGAAAAATTTTCTTTATTCTTATTTAACAACAAAAGTTATGAATTATAACGGTGGAAAGCTGAATAACCTTTTAACTTGCGAAACCCTTTTTTACGATTTTAAAAATGATACGGGAATAGCTAAAAGTAAGGTAAATTATACTGATAGTCTTTTCAAAGTAGTGGGTGATTTAGCTTCCTTTATTTTAGAAAAAGAAGAAATTAAAGAAGTTCTCTTTAAAAATAAAGTTTTCCTTTCTTGGGAAAGGGGTTCAGAAAAAATGGAGTTAGCCTGCGAAAAGATAAATTTTTTCTTTGATAAAAACGATTTAAAAATGGCAAGTGGCGAAAATATTTTGGACGGTAAAATTTATCTAAAAAGAAAATGACTTTATTGGTGGAGAATGTTTCTAAAAAATACGGTAAGCGGTATGTGGTAAAAAATATTAATTTGCAAATAAAAAAGGGAGAAATCGTTGGTCTTTTGGGTCCCAACGGCGCAGGTAAGACGACTACTTTTCACATTATTATGGGGTTTGTGAAACCGGATTTTGGTAAGGTAATGCTTTTGGAAAAAGAGATTACCAAACTACCATCTTACGAAAGGGCAAGGTTGGGTATCAGTTATCTGACTCAAGAACCGTCAGTATTTTTAAAATTAACTGTGGAAGATAATTTGAAAGGGATAATGGAACTTTTGGGCTATAAAAAGGAAGAACGGGAGGAAAAAGTGAATCTTCTCTTAACCAAATTGGGTTTAGAATATTTACGGAAAGAAAAGGCGAAAAACCTTTCGGGTGGTGAAAGAAGAAAATTGGAGATTGCTCGGGCTTTAACTATTCGTCCCCATTTTCTTTTATTAGACGAACCTTTTACTGGCATTGACCCGATATTTCGGAGTGAAATCCAAGAAATAATTTTAAATTTAAAAACTGAGGGAATTGGAATTCTGATAACCGACCACAATGTTCGGGAGACCTTAGAGATTACTGATTATTCCTACCTTATTTATGCTGGAGAAATTTTATTTTCCGGAACAAAAGAACAATTAATTAATAACGAAAAGGTAAGGGAAGTTTATTTAGGAGAAAGGTTTAGACTATGAGACAAGAATTTCGGTTAGAACAGAAACTTATTTTAACCCCCCAATTGCTTTTGAATTTGAAACTTTTGGCACTACCTATTTTAGATTTGGAAACCGCGATTGAACAAGAAATTTTAAATAATCCTTGTTTAGAAATTGAAGAAGTAAAAGCAGAGGAAGGAGAAAAGGAGATAGGGAAGAAAGAAAATGATGATGAGTTTTCTCTTGAAGATTTAATACCTGAAGAGAATTATGGGCTTCCCAGTAAAATTGTGGAAGATGATCTTTTTGATATTGCTAATCCGGCACCGGTATCGGCAGTTGATGAGATTTTAACAAAATTACGGCAAAAGATTGAAAAAAAAGATTATCCGATTGCTGAATTTCTCTGTAATTGTTTAGATGAAAATGGCTTTTTAGAATTTCCGCCAGAAGAAATTGCCCAAAATTTAGGAGTGGAAGAAGAAAAAGTAGAAAAAATTCTGGAAATAATGAAAACTATTGAGCCCGGGGGAATTGGCGCCGCCAATTTAAAAGAAGCTTTAATTTGCCAATTAAGATTGAAAGGTTTTGGTGAAGATTCAATTGAGATAAGAATGTTAAGAGAATGCGAAGAGTTGGTAAAAAATAAAAATTATCAAAAAATAGCTGCCAAATTAAAGACGAATGTTTTTCGAATAAAAGAGGCTTTTAATAACCTGGCAAATTTAGAACCGCGACCATTGAGAAGATACGGTTCGCAAAAACCGGATTATGTTGTGCCTGATTTTAAAGTTTATATAGAAGGGGAAAATATTTATTTTGAACTTAATGAAGATAATCTCCCCCGACTGAAAATTAATAACTATTATAAAGAAATTTTATTAAACCCAAAAAATTACGAAAAGGAGCAGGTAGAGTTTGTGAAAAATAAGTTTAAAAGTGCCGTAATGTTTATTAGGGCAATTGAACAGCGAAAAGAAACTTTAAGAAAAATTATGGAATATATAATTGAAAATCAAAAGGATTTCTTTTTAGTAAGTCGGGAGATTATTAAACCCTTGTCAATTAAAGAATGTGGTCAAAAATTGGGTATCCATCCTTCTAATATTTCTCGGGCAATTGCCGGTAAATATTTAGAGACACCTTTCGGAATTTTTGCCTTACGTTCTTTTTTCTCTTCCGGAATGGGTGAGACTTCAAAATCAACTATTAAGGCAAAGATAAAAAATTTGATTGATAATGAAGATAAAAATAATCCTTTAACTGATGATGAAATTTGTGAAAAATTAAAAGCAATGGGAATAAATATTAAAAGAAGAACGGTCGCCAAATATCGCCAAGAATTGAATATTCCCAAAGCAAGTGAAAGAAAAAATAAATGGTAATTGGTACCGCCGGCCATATTGATCACGGAAAATCAGCCTTAGTAAAAGCCTTAACTGGCTACGACCCTGACCGTTTAAAAGAGGAGAAAGAAAGGGGAATGACTACTGATTTAGGTTTTGCCTTTTATGGTGATAAAGCAACGATTATTGATGTTCCTGGTCACGAAAAATTTATTCGCCATATGGTTGCCGGTGCTTACACCATTGATTTATTACTTTTAGTGATTGCTGCTAACGAAGGAATAAAACCCCAGACAGTTGAACATCTCAATATTGCTAAACTTTTGGGAATAAAAGAAGGTATCGTGGTTTTGACCAAAAAAGATTTGGTTAGCGAAGAAGAGTTAAAAAATTTAGAAAAAGAAGTGAGGGACTTTCTTTTTCAAGAGGATTATTTGTCTTCTGCACCGATTATCTCTTTTTCGGCGGTTACTAACGAAGGTTTAGAAGATTTAAAAAGATTGATTGATGAAAAGTTGGAAAAAATTACTCCCCGAAAAAAAGAAAGGGGGATATTTTTCATGCCGATTGACCGTGTTTTTACCATCAAAGGTTTTGGCACGATTGTTGCCGGCACCATTCTTTCCGGAGGAATAAATATTGGTGATAATTTAGAACTTCTCCCCCAAAAGATAATTGTCCGTGTCCGGGGTATTGAAAGACATAAAAAACAAGTAACTACTGCTAAGATTGGTGAACGGGCAGCATTAAATCTTTTAGGTGTGGAAAAGGAAATAATTGAAAGGGGAAATGTCTTGGCAACACCTAACATTTTGGAACCGACTTTAACCTTGATTGGCTTTTTAAAAATTTTAAAAGACTCACCCGTTTCTTTAAAGAAAAGGAGTTCGGTAAAATTTCATATTGGGACAAAAGAAACAATGGCAAAGGTTAACCTAATTTTAAAGGAAGAATTAAAACCACAAGAAGAAGGGTTTGCTATTTTCCATGTAGAAGAACCGATTGTTGCTAACCCCTATGACCCTTTTATTATTAGAAACTTCAGTTTAAACATAACTGTTGGCGGCGGTTATCTTCTTTTAAATCATAATCCCTTTCAGAAATTTGATGAGCAAAGTATTGCTATCTTAGAAAAATTAAAAAGTGAAGAGGAAAGCGAAAGGCTTTTAGGTTTTATTACTTTGCAAGCCCAAAAGGGAATAAAAATAAAAGATTTACAACTTTTTACTGGAATTGATAAGGAAAAGATAAAAAGAATTATTGAAGGACTTATAAAAGAAAAAAAGATAATAGAAATAAAAGATAGTTATTATCCCTTAGAAAAATACGAAGATCTAAAAAATAATATCTTAAAAATTATCGAAACTCATCATCAAAATTATCCTTACCGAAAGGGAATAAAAGAAAGCGAATTGAAAAATCGGTTAGTTTACGATGAAGATTTGATTACTAAGGTCCTTTGGGATTTGCTTATTGAAAAGAAAATAAAAAAAGAAGGTAATTTTTTAAGCCTTTTTAGTTTCCAAATAAGATTAAACGAAAAAGAAGAAAATTATTTAAAGATGATTGAAAAGGAATTTTTAAAGCGGGAATATACGCCGCCTGATTTTTTAGAAATAAAAAATTTATTAAAGATTGATGAAAAAATTTTAAAAAAATTATTTACCATTTTATTAGAAAACGAAATTCTTATTAAGGTTGATGATATTTATTTCCACCAACAAACAATTGAAAAAGCCTATGAGATTTTAAAAGGTAATTTTTTAAAAAAACCGATTACCGTAAGTGAATTTCGCCAAATTTTAAAAACAACAAGAAAATATGCTTTACCTTTACTCCATTATTTTGATAATAAAGGAATTACTGAAAGAAAGGGTGATATTCGTTATTTAAAATTATGAAAAAAAGAGTTCATATTTTTGTTAGTGGGAAAGTTCAAGGGGTTTTTTATCGGGATTTTACTAAAAGGCAAGCAAAGAGATTAAATATTTGTGGCTGGGTAAGAAACCTTTTAGATGGTCGGGTAGAAGTTGTTGCTGAAGGTGAAGAAGAAGATTTAAAAAAATTTATTGAAGAACTTAAAAAAGGACCACCAGCTGCAAGGGTAATAGATATAAAAATTGATTGGCAAGAGCCGACATTTGAGTTTGATGATTTTGAGATAATTTATTAACCCCCTTGGAGACTATTCAGTAAACTCTCCCGGGGACCGAGGTCTTTTATTCTTGATTTTTCTTATTTTTGAGCCACCTTTTTAATTTTTTATAATTTCTATTACTTTCTTTTCTAACCATTTCCTTTTAGGTTTTTATTATCTTATATATTATATATTAACGAAAAAGAAGGTATTTATTTTACCCTTAATTTTTAATTTGACTTTTTAAAAATTATTTATTATCCTTTTCCTATGAAAAAAGGTTTAGAATATATATTTAGTGGCTTAATTTTAATTGTTCTCGGCTTAACCTTTTCTTTACGCCAAATTGGGATAATTTCTGGGGAAGATTGGTGGGCTTATTTTCTTTTAGGATTGGGTATCGTTTTTTTTATTGATGCTTTTTTGAGATCATTAATTTTAAAGAAAAAGGTTCTTGGTCGCATTATTACCGGTAGCATTTTGGCAGTGATTGGTATTGGTAAAATCCTTTCTTTAAAAAATTGGTTTTTTTATTTTCTTTTAATTCTGGGCCTAATCTTAGTTATTATCGGTGCCATCAATATTAGTAAAAAAGAGATAACTTGACATAAAAAAATATTATAATTTTTTAATTTAAAAAGAGGAAAATGAATAAGACAAATCAAATTATTTATATCCTTTCCCTTGACAAAGGTCAGAAAGAGTTTTTATTTTTAGATAAGGCTTTGGCAGTTGAAGAGATAAATGACAAAAATTTGAAATTTTATTTAATTTGGAGCGGAGGAGAAAAGGATTTAGAAATAATAAATTATTTGACCAAAAAATTAGGAATAAAGAAAGATAAAATAAAAGATTTTAATATTTTTAAACCCTTTTCTTTAGAAGAATGTTTTAAAACAATTCGTAATGTGAAAGAAGAGGTTATAAAAGAAAAACCCTCTAAAGTTATTATCAATTTTAGTGGCGGTAATTTTCTTTTTTCAACAGTTTTATTTTATGTAACTTTTGAAGAGGTTTGGGAAGATGAAGAGGGTAAAGCCCCGGAATTAAAAGTGTATTATACTTATAAATATAAAAACGAATATAAAAATGAAGAATGTTCAGAATTTATGTATAAAGATATTGCTGATTATGTTTTGGGAGCTCTTAAAAATTGCGATTATTCCCGAGCCAAAATGCTTGCCGAAATATTACCTGACGAAGGTGAATTTGGTTTTTTAAAAAATGCTACTTATAAATTATTTCATTGGCATAATTTTAATTATGAAGATTTTTATAAAGAGTGGAATAAAAAGATTGAAAAAAATATGTTTCCGAAACTTTAAAGAAAAGTTATCCCAAAATTGTTAACACCTTAAATAGATTATACCAAATAAAACTTAGCAAAATAATAGATAAACTTACAAAAATCCAAAGAAAAAAAATACCGATAGAAAAAATTAATAATGAGCTTTCCTTTGAAGAGGCAAAATTTGTAGTGGTTGATATTTTAGAAAATATTGGACGAAGGATAAAAAATAGTGAATATTTAGAAGGGGTTCTTCTTGCTTACCGGGCGGTAGAAGCGGCAATTCAAATAAAGTTAATTTTTGGCCATAAAATTAATCCTTGGCATCCAGAATATACCTTTAAAAGCGGCTTTAATAAACTTAACGAATTAGAAGGAGGTAAATATAAGGAATTAGAAAACAGGTGTAGAACTTTGGCTGATTTAAGAAATGATTCTTTTTTAGAACACGGATTTTTAACAAGAGACAAAGGGAATGCAGAAAAAGCTATTGAATCTGCCAAAGATATTATTTTAAAACTTTTAAATCTTTCTAAAGAGGAGTTAGAAAATTTGAAAGGAAAAGTAAGACACGAGATAGACGAATGAAAAAAATCAAATTTCCATTTTTAATAATCCTTTCGGATGAAGATATTTACTTTCCAAAAGATAAAGTTTGGTTATCAGAAGAAACTGGCTATTGGGAGTCTAACAGAATTTACATTTATCACCAGGGATTGAAAAGCAGAGAAAAATTCGGTATCTTAGTCCACGAAATAGTGGAGATGCTATTGGAAAGGTTTTTAAAATTTCCTCACAAATTTGCCCATAAAATTGCTAATATTGTTGAATTTATTGTTACTTTTGGTAATTCAACAATTTGACAGAAAAGAAAAATAGGTTATAATTTTTAAATGGTAAGATTTGTAAGAAAAATAAAAAAATTTCGCTTGACTTTTCATAAAAATTTTGCTATATTATATATAAGATTAAGATTTAAAATTGCTCTTTGAAAATTGGGAAGTGTGCCTTGAATGATAAGTAGTCCCCAAAATATTTCGCATGGAGGGTTTGACTGTGGCCCAGGACTAACGCTGGCGGCGTGTCTTAGACATGCAAGTCGTGCGGGCTGGATAATGGTAGCAATACCATTATCCAGTTTAGCGGCGAACGGGTGAGTAATACAAGAGTAACCTGCCCTTGGGAGGGGGATAACGGGTCGAAAGGCCCGCTAATACCCCATATAATCCCTGAGGCGCATGCCTTGGGGATGAAAGGTGGCCTCTGGATTTCCATGCTACCGCCCAAGGAGGGGCTCTTGGCCTATCAGGTAGTTGGTGGGGTAACGGCCCACCAAGCCTATGACGGGTAGCCGGCGTGAGAGCGTGACCGGCCACACGGGGACTGAGACACGGCCCCGACTCCTACGGGAGGCAGCAGTCTAGAAAATTGGGCAATGGGCGAAAGCCTGACCCAGCGACGCCGCGTGGGGGATGAAGGCCTTCGGGTCGTAAACCCCTGTCGTGAGGGACGATGTTCCTTTGGGCGAATAGTCCAAAGGGATGACGGTACCTCAGGAGGAAGCCCCGGCTAACTACGTGCCAGCAGCCGCGGTAAAACGTAGGGGGCAAGCGTTGTCCGGAATCACTGGGTGTAAAGGGTGTGTAGGCGGGTCCAAAAGTTGGCTGTGAAAGCCCTCGGCTCAACCGAGGAGTTGCGGCCAATACTTTGGACCTAGGGGACGGGAGAGGCCAGCGGAACTCCCGGTGTAGCGGTAAAATGCGTGGATATCGGGAGGAACGCCGATGGCGAAGGCAGCTGGCTGGAACGTTCCCGACGCTGAAACACGAAAGCTGGGGGAGCAAACAGGATTAGATACCCTGGTAGTCCCAGCCCTAAACGATGTGGACTAGGCGTTGGGGGTAACCCCAGTGCCGAAGCTAACGCGTTAAGTCCACCACCTGGGGACTACGGCCGCAAGGCTAAAACTCAAACAGATTGGCGGGGGCCCGCACAAGCGGTGGATGATGTGGTTTAATTCGATGCTACGCGAAAAACCTTACCTGGGCTTGACATGCGGGTAGTAGGAGCCCGAAAGGGTGACGAGCGGGAATTTTTCCCGCAGCCCGCACAGGTGCTGCATGGCTGTCGTCAGCTCGTGCCGTGAGGTGTACGGTTAAGTCCTGCAACGAGCGCAACCCCTGCCCCTAGTTGCCACCCTGTCCGATAAGGGCAGGAGCACTCTAGGGGGACTGCCCGGGTTAACCGGGAGGAAGGTGGGGATGACGTCAAGTCAGCATGGCCTTTATGCCCAGGGCTACACACGTCATACAGTGCCCGCTACAACGGGACGCGAACCCGCGAGGGGGAGCAAATCCCTAAAAAGCGGGCATGGTTCGGATCGCAGGCTGCAACCCGCCTGCGTGAAGATGGAATCGCTAGTAATCGCGGATCAGCATGCCGCGGTGAATACGTTCCCGGGCCTTGCACACACCGCCCGTCACGCCATGGGAGTCCGCAATGCCCGAAGTCCCTAAAGTAATATTAGGGACGAAGGCAGGGCGGATGACTGGGGCGAAAGTCGTAACAAGGTAGCCGTACGGGAACGTGCGGCTGGATCACCTCCTTTTACGAGACAAACTATCATTCAAGGCACACTTCTTTTCTTATTTTTTAATTAATTGACATTTCAGCTATTTTTTTTATAATTTTACAAAAAATGAGTAATTTAGTAAGATTTGGAGTTTCTATAGAAGAGAAATTATTAAAAAGATTTGATGAATTTATTAAAAAGAAAGGTTATAATAACCGTTCAGAAGCAATTCGTGATCTCATCCGACAAAAAATTGTGGAAGAAGAATGGTATGAAGATAAAGAAATTGTGGGGGTTATCGTGTTGGTGTACGACCACGAGAAAAGAGAACTGGCGGACGAATTGCTTGATTTCCAACATAAATATTGTTATAATATTATTTCTTCAATGCATATTCATTTAGATGAACATAATTGCTTAGAAACTATTATTATAAAAGGAAAAGCAAACACAGTGAAAGATATTGCTAATAAATTGATAAGCATTAGAGGAGTTAAACACGGAGAGCTAATTAAGACCTCTAGTGGCAAGGAATTATAATTTTTTACCTTTATGTGCTACGATTTTTATTTTTGTAATACTCATAAAAAGGAGGAAAAATGAAAAAGGAAATTTTGAGTATTTTTTTTATTTTCGTTTTTCCCTTATTAGCTCATTTTCAAATGATTTTGCCTAATACTGATATTGTTGAAAAAAAAGAAGAAAGTTTGCTTTCTTTAACTTTATTCTTTTGTCATCCCTTTGAGCAAGAAATTTTAAATATGGAAAAACCGCAAACTTTTGGTGTTTTAATCGGTGGTGAAGAAAAGGTTGATTTAACAAATACTTTAAAAGAAGAGAAGCGAGAGGGAAAATCAGTTTGGAAAACAAATTATCAAATAAAAAAGCCCGGCGATCATTTATTTTATGTTGAACCAAAACCCTATTTTGAACCGGCCGAAGAGCGATATATTGTTCATTATACCAAAGTGATAGTTAATGGTTTTGGTTTAGAAAATGCTTGGGATAAAGAAGTGGGAATGAAAGTTGAAATTATTCCCCTTACCCGACCTTATGGATTATATGTCGGAAATGTTTTTCGGGGAAGAGTTTTAGTTAATGGCAAACCGGCACCTTTTGTAAATGTGGAAGTAGAATATTATAATGAAGGAAAAAGATATCAAGCTCCTTCTTCATCTTTTATTACTCAAGTAATAAAAACTGATGAGAACGGTATTTTTTGTTACGGTATTCCAAAAGTTGGTTGGTGGGGTTTTGCGGCTTTAATAGAAAGTGAAGAAAAGATAAAAAATCCAAAGGATAAAAAGGAATACCCGGTAGAGATTGGCGGCGTAATTTGGGTAAAAGCCGAGGAAATGGAATAATGCATATTGCGGAAGGAGTTTTATCGCCACCGGTTCTTTTAGGCAGTGCGGTAGCAACTGGTATCTTTACCGGGGTTGGGATAAAAAAAATGTCAGAAAGGACAATGCCGAAGGTTGCCCTATTATCTTCTACATTTTTTGTGGCTTCTTTAATCCATATCCCTTTAGGTCCTTCTTCGGTTCATTTGGTTTTAAACGGTTTAATGGGAATTCTTCTTGGTTGGGAGGTATTTCCGGCTTTACTGGTTGCCCTTTTTTTACAAGCAATATTGTTTCAGTTTGGCGGTTTAACCACTTTAGGAGTTAACACTTTAAATATGGGATTACCGGCAATTCTTTTATATCTTCTTTTTAAAAACTTAATAAAAGGAAAAAATAATTGGTTAACATTTATCTTTTCTTTTCTCATTGGTTTTTTAGGTGTTTTTTTAAGTGGTTTAATGGTTGCCTTATCTTTGATTTTTACTAAAGAATATTTTCTAAATACTGCTCGGTTAATTATTTTTACCCATTTTCCTATTATGATAATTGAAGGGATAATTACCTTATTTATTATCTATTTTATTAAAAAAGTTAAAAAAGAGCTTTTAGAATAAAAAGGAGGAAAAGATGATTAATTTATTATATTTTTTTCTAATAAATGGTTTAATTTTAACCGAACCACCTTTTTTAAACAAATGGAAAGAAATTTCTTTTGAAGGCGAAGGAAATTATCAGTTAGAGAAAGAAAAAAATTTCGCTTTTCTTTTATCAAATTATTTCGGGCTGCCATATTCTTCAGAATTTTCCTTTGATATCTCTTATGAGGAGAAGAAGTGGGATTTGGTATTATATTTAAAAAAAGGTTTATCTTTATCTTTTATTGATATGGCTTTAAGAGGCGGAATTTCTATAAAGGAGAAGAATTCCTTTTTAATTTTTAGTGGAGGAAAAGAGGTAGAAATAATTACCTTTTATAGTTGCGGCGGTTTTTCTTATGAGCAAGAAGAAAAAGGGTATTCGGCTCTTTTTGGCTTCGCTTTAGAAAAAACGATTGGGAATCTTACTTTAGGTAGTGAATTTTATAAAGAGGAAGCTGATAAGATAATTACTTTGGGTTTAAATTATTCTTTGGTAATTTTTGATGTTTATTTAGGAATAAGAAAAAATTTAGGCGATGGTTGGCGCTTCAATTTGGGAATAAGTAAAAACTTTTCTTTTTAATTAATAATGAGAAAAAGCTTATTATTTTTATCTTTTTTTTGGCTTCTTTATGCCCATAAAGTTAATCTTTTTGTTTATGTGAAGGATAATAAAGTTTATTGCGAAGGTTATTATCCGGATGGTAAAAAAGTGAAGGGAGGAGTTATTAGGGTTTACGATAAAGAGAAAAAACCATTATTAACCGGAAAGACCGACGAGAACGGTATTTTTTCTTTTATACCGAAAGTAAAAAAAGACCTCAAGATTGTTTTAGATGCCGGAATGGGACACAAGGCAGAGGCTGAAATAAAGGCAGAAGAATTGCCAATGATTGAAAAAGAAAACAGGGAGGGAGAAAAAAAAGAAGAATCAGGAAGTATAAAAAAAGAAGAATTAAAAAAGCTGGTGAGCGAGGTTATTGATGAAAAATTAACACCAATTTATAAATTTTTGTTAAAAGAGGAAAAAGAAAAAAATAAAATCTTATTAAGAGAGATTATTGGGGGTATTGGTTATATTTTAGGTATTTTTGGAATTATAAGTTTATTTTTAAAAAAGAAAAATGTTTGAAGATGTTGATCCAAGATTTAAATTAATCTTTCTCTTTCTGCTTTCTCTAATCTTATTATTTATTGACAAGATTATCCTTTTAGGCTGTACTTTTTTACTCTCCTTTCTTTTAAATCTTTTGGATAAAATTTCGTTAAAAGAATTTTTAAAAAAAATCTTCCGTTTAAATTTATTTGTTGGTATTTTTATTTTCCTTTTGCCCTTTTCTTTTCCCCAAAAAATTGAAGGTTTCTATTTCGCAATAAAAATTATTTTAAAAGCCAACACGCTCATTCTTTTTCTTTTAGCTTTGATAAAACCTTACCAGATTATTTCTATTTTTTATGCTTTAGAAAAACTGAAAATCAATAAAAAATTGGTTGCGCTTTTTTTCCTTATCTATCGTTATCTTTTTCTGCTCAAAAGGGAGTGGCAAAAAATGGAGAATCTTCTCAAGGTGAAAAATTTTATTCCGAAAACCGATATTTTAACTTATAAAACTTACGGTTATCTATTGGGTAATCTCTTTTTTAGAAGTTATCAGGCAAGCGAAAGTCTTTCTTATGCTATGAGTTTAAAGGGTTTCAATGGTTATTTTCCCCTTCTTTGGGAACCAAAAATAAAGAAAAAGGATTTTATCTTTGTCCTTTTTTTCACTTTGTTGATAATTATTTTGGTTTATTTCCAATGGCAGAAGTTTTAATAAAATTGGAAAAAGTCTCTTTTAGCTATTTTGACGATAAAGAACTATTAACCGATATTGACCTTGTTCTTTTTAAAAATAAAAAGATTGGTATTACCGGAAAAAATGGTAGCGGAAAGACTACGCTTTTATATTTAATTGTTGGTCTTTTAAAACCCAAAAAAGGAAAGATTGAAATCTTTGGTAAATTAATGGAGAAAGAGGAAGATTTTAAAGCGGCAAGAAAAAAGATGGGCTTTTTGTTTCAAAATCCCGACCACCAACTTTTTTGTCCCTCAGTTATGGAAGAGATAACCTTTGGACTTTTACTTAGAGGAGAAGATAAAAAAAACGCGAAGCAGAAAGCCTTAGAATTTTTAGAAATCTTCTCTTTAAAAGAAAAAGCCGATTATCCCATCTATCAGCTATCAGAAGGAGAAAAGAAAAGATTGGCTTTAGCGGAAATATTAGTATTGTTTCCCGAAATTTTAATTTTGGATGAACCAACAAATGATTTGGATGAAGAGGGAAAAGAGATTTTAATTAATTTTTTAAAAAATCCTTCCCTTTCAGCTATTATTGTTTCCCAAGAAAAATCTTTTCTTTATTCTCTTTGTGATGGGATTTATCAATTAAAAGAAGGAAAATTAAATATCCTGCATTAATAAATTGACTTTGTAGACAATCTTTTTAAAATTTATTGATTATGGAAAAGATTTTTGAAAGAGAAGTTTCTTACAAAATGAAAGGCTTAAGATTAGATAAGTATTTAATTTTATCGGGAATAGGTCTTTCTCGTTCGCAAGTGAATAAACTAATAAAAGAAGGTAAGGTATTAGTAAACGAAAAAAAAGTAAAACCCAGTTATCAGGTCCAGCCGAGCGATAAAATTAAAGTTTTTTATGAAAAAAAAGAAGAGTTAAAAATCGAGCCGGAAGATATTCCTTTAACAATTATTTATGAAGATGAAGATATTATTGTTATTGATAAGCCACCGGGAATAATTGTCCATCCTGCTCGGGGACACAATTCCGGAACTTTGGTAAATGCCCTTCTTTATCATTGTAAAACCTTGCCGGAAAGTAAAAGTTCAAAAATCCGGCCGGGGGTAATTCACCGTTTGGATAAAGATACGACCGGCCTTTTGGTTTTTGCGAAAACTGATAAGGCTCTTTCCTTTTTAGGAAAGGAATTGGAAAAAAGAAATTTTAATCGGAAATATTATGCCTTAGTCTGGGGAAAGTTGCCGTTTAAAAACGGAATTATTGAAGCACCAATTGGTCGAGATACCCTCGATAGAAAAAAGATGGCTGTTACCCCTTTTAACTCCAAAAAAGCAATTACCCAGTTTATGGTTAAAAAGGAGTATCCTTTAGTATCTTTATTAGAACTAAAACTTCTAACGGGAAGAACCCATCAAATTCGTGTTCATTTAGACCATTATGGCCATCCAGTTGTTGGCGACCCTAATTACGGAACAACTTATTATCAAAGATTTATCACGAATGAAAAAGAATATCAATTGGCAAAAGAGATTATGAAAAGAGCCAAAAGGCAGATGCTTCATGCTTATCTGCTTGGCTTTATTCATCCCCAAACAAAAAAATATATCGAATTTATTTCTGATTTACCGGAAGATTTTAAAAATTTGTTATTATTTTTAGAAGAGTATGAAAAGACTGATAATCGTTGAATCACCAACAAAAGCGCAAACGATTAAAGAGATTTTAAAAGGCAAATACGAAGTTATTGCTTCTAAAGGACATATAAAAGATTTACCAAAAAGTCGTTTAGGAGTAGACCTCGCTAACTCTTTTGAACCAGATTTCATCCTAATCAAGGGTAAAGGTAAAATTATAAAAGAAATTAAAGCGGCCGCTAAAAAGGCAGAAGAGATTTATATTGGTTGTGACCCCGATCGAGAAGGGGAAGCAATAGCCTATCATATTTTTTCTCTTATTGATAACGAAAAAAATAAAAAAAATATCAAAAGAATTCTTATCTATGAGATTACCAAAGAAGGTCTTTTTTCCGCTTTAAACACTCCTTCCACCATTGATATGAATAAAGTTGCCTCTCATAAAGCTCGAAGAGTTTTAGACCGTTTAGTAGGCTATTTGATTTCGCCGCTCCTTTGGAAAATTTTTGGTCAAAAAAATCTTTCCGCCGGTCGGGTGCAAACGGTAGCTTTAAGAATTCTTTGCGAAAGAGAAAAAGAAATTGAAGAATTTATTCCGAAAGAGTATTGGCTTATTTTTGCTGATTTTGGTATTTTAAAAGCCTTATTAACAAAGATTAATAATCAAAAAATAGAAATAAAAAGTGAAAAAGAAGCTGAAAAATTAATATCCGAGATTAAAAAGATAGAAAACTTTAAAATTAAAGAAATAAGCAAAAAGATAAAAACTTATGAACCTCCGCCTCCTTTTATTACCTCTACCCTTCAACAAGAAGCCAGTAAAATTCTTGGTTTTTCAGCAAAAAAAACGATGTCCCTTGCCCAAAAACTTTTTGAAGGAGTTCAATTAAAAACCGAAAGGGTCGGTTTGATTACTTATCCCCGGACTGACTCATTTAGAATCAATGATAATTTTATCAACAAAATAAGAGAATATATAAGAACTAATTACGGTGAGGAATATCTGGCAAAAAAAATTAGAAAATTTAAAGAAAAGAAATTTACCCAAGGAGCTCACGAAGCAATAAGGCCAACTGATTTGAATAAAACACCAGAAATGCTTAAAGAATATTTAACCGAAGAGGAGTTTCGTTTATACCACCTAATTTATTACCGCACAATAAGCAGTCAAATGGCCGATGCGATTTATGAACAGATAAAAATAACCATTGTTGGTGAAGGAGAAAAGAATTATCTTTTTGAAATCGAAGGACTGAAAAGGATTTTTTTGGGTTATGAAAAAGGCTATTACGAAAAAAGAAAAGAAAAAATAATACCAGAATTAAAAGAAGGCCAAATCCTTTTTTTGAAAGAAATTATTAAAGAAAAACATTTTACTCAACCACCTCCTCGTTATACCGAGGCAACTTTAATAAAAAAATTGGAAAAATACGGAATCGGTCGCCCTTCTACTTATGCAGTTATTATCGGCACTCTTTTTGAAAGGCATTATGTAAAAAAAGAAAACAAAACTTTAGTGCCAACCGAATTGGGAAAATTAGTAAACGAAATTTTAATCCCCCATTTCCGGGAGACCTTCAACATTGGTTTTACTCGCCTTATGGAAGAAAACTTAGACGAGGTTGAAGAAGGCAAAGAAGAGTGGCAAGAAGTGATTAAAAAATTTTACGAGCCCTTTACTTTAGATTTAAATTCTTTTGAAAATAAAATTGAAAATTTTAAAAATAATATTTTAAAAGAACTTGATGAAAATTGTCCCCAATGTGGTGAGAAATTAAAAATCCGTTACAGTCGATTTGGGAAATTTATTGCTTGCGGCAATTATCCTCAATGTAAATACGTAAAAAAAGAGAATACCTACTTAAATGAAAATTGTCCAATTTGCGGTAAACCGTTGGTTCATCGCAAATCTCGTTTCGGTTCTTTTATTGCTTGCTCGGGTTATCCTCAATGTAAATACAAAAAACAAGAATGACCTTAATGGTTTTTATCTTCTTTAATTTAACCGTTGAAAACATTCTCTTTTACGGCAATAAAAATTTTTCCAACAAACTTTTAAGAACTCTTTTACCCTATAAAAGAAAAGAAGAGTTAAACGAAGAGCTAATATCTTTAAGCGAAAAAAAATTGAGAGAATTTTATTTAGAAAAAGGATTTATTTTTGTCGAAATTAATACCCAAATAGAAACCACCCCTTCGGGAATTATTGTGAAATATTTCATTAGCGAAAATAATCGCCCAAAAATAAAAGAGATTAACTTTTATAGTGGAGAAATGGAAAAAGAAGAAATTGTCAAATTATTTCCGCCCTTAAAATTTTACGAGCCAAAAAAACTGGAAGAGGGAAAAAACAAACTGCTAAAACATTTGAAAGAAAGTGGTTACTACTATTCAACAATTACCTATGATACTTCCTTAATAAATAACCAGATGAGCATAGTTTTTTTTATAAACAAAGGAAAGCTCTGTTATTTTCGGCGGGTAGTTTTTAGGGGAGTGAGCAGGGTTATCCGGGAAAAGACAATTTGGCGGCTTTTGGAGATTAAGAAAGGCGAAATTTATTCGGAAGAGAAGATTCAGAGGTCTTTGGTTAATTTTTATAATAGTAATCTTTTTGATAAAGTTTCTTATTTAGTTATTCCGGATACCATTTATTCGGAAAGTTTAGATATAGTTTTTTATTTCTCGGTTAAAAAACTACGTTCCTTGGGTATTGGTTTTGGTTATACTTTTCCTCCAGCTGGTTTGATTTTTTCTTTGGAAAATCGGTATTTAAATTTTCTTAATCGGGGTCAAGAATTAAAATTAATACAAGAGTTGTTGCCGACAATAAATTTTAAAGAATTTTTGATTAATTTTAATCTTAACTATAATGTTCCTTTTTTGGGGCAAAGAAAGATTAATTTTTTCTTTTGTCCCTTCTTAAACTACGAAAAAAAAGAAAAAGAGGAAAGATTGACAATCGGTGAAGAGGTTGGTTTTTTTTATAATTTGAATAAATATTGGCAAGTGGGTTTTTATAATCGGATAAAAAAGAATTATTTTTTGGTTTCCGAGAAGATAACTAATTCTTTGATTATTAAAAATATTTTTGATACCCGGGATAACTATTTTTTCTCCGAAAAGGGGGTTTATCTTCTTCCCCAGATAGAATTGGCTGGTGGTCCTTTGCGTGGTAGTTATGATTTTTTCCGATTTTCTTTAGAAATACGAAGTTTTTCAAAACTTTTTAATTTTTTGGTTTTTGGCCAAAGAGTTTTTTTAGGAAAAATGTTTCCTTACGGAAGGACGGAAGTTATTCCTGAGGAGGAAAAATTTTTGGTCGGTGGTCGGTATTCTTTAAGGGGTTATAAAGAAAAAGAATTCTCTTTAGCCGAGGCTTTTTATCAAAATTTAGAAAGCCGGATAAAAGTTTATAAAATCTTTTATTTTCTATTATTCTTTGATTGGGGATTGGTGGATAAAAAATTGCCAAAAAGTTTTGGTTGCGGAATAAGAATTGCTACTCCCATTGGTCCAATAAGGTTTGATTACAGTAATAAAACCGAAGAGTTTTTTAAAAATTGGGGAAAGGTTTATTTGGGGCTTGGTAATGTTTTTTAAAAAAAAGTTTTTTCTTTTTTTAGGTATTATTCTTTTTCTTATTCTCTTTTATTTTGCTTTTTATTTATTGACAAAGAATTATTTATTGCCTAAGGTTTTAAAAATCGCGGGAGTAGAAGAGGTAAAAAGAATTGGACTTTCGCCATTTTTTAATTACGTAATTTTTTCTGAAGTTAAGGGAAGGTTTTTTGATTTTCAAAGAGCGGAAATAGAATTTTCTTTATCTTCTTTATTTTCGAGGAAACTTTCTTTTAAAAAAATCTCTTTGGAAAATTTTGTTTTTAAATTAGGATTAAAAAAAAGTGAAGGTCAAGCTCAACAACCAATGAGAGAAAACCGGATAGTAAAGATTGGCTTGCCTTTCTTTTTGAAAGCGATTGAGATAAAAGAGTTAAATTTAGCCGGTGGTTTTTGGGAAGAAGAACGGTTGAGATTAAGAGATGTTCAAATTAATCTTTTGCTAATATTAAGCGAAGGCCTCTTAAAAGGAGAAGTAAAAAACTTTAGTGGTGATTTAGTTTATCAAAAAGGCCTTTATAAATTTTCTTTAAAAACAGCAAATTTTCTTTTAAATGAAGAAAAATTTACAATTTTCCTTAACCAACTAAAATTGAAAAATTCTTTATTTACTGGCAGTATTTTTTATTATTGGCAAGATTCGGAATGGCAGATAAAAGTTGATTCCGCTTTAGTCTCGCTTGAAGATTTTACCGCTTATCAAGGAAAAGGCTTTCTTTCGGGAGATTTAAAAATTAAAAATAGTAACTATTATGGACAGGTAAATGTTTATTTTCAAAAAGTAAAAATAAAAGCAGAATTGGCAGAGTTAAATTTAACTCTAAAATTCTTAGCGAAAAAAATTTTTTATCAATTAACTGGTAAAGTTTTCAATACCAGTTTTAAAACCAAGGGTTTTTTCCAATTAAAAGATTTTTCTTATGAGTTGATTTTAGAAATCTTCCAATTCAAAAAATTCTTGCCCTTTGAGATTAAAAAGGGTTATTTGAAATTAACTGGTGAAAAATTGAAACATCTTAATTTTGATTTTCGCTTGGAACTTCAAAATAGCGAGATTGAAGAAATCGTCGCCCAAGGGTTTTATTTAAATAAAAAAATCTTTCTCCAAAATCTAATTGGTAAAAATAAAGAAAAAGAAATCTGCTTTTCTTCTGCCGGAGAGATAGCCAAAGAGAAGATTTCTTTAAAAAGTAGCTTTAATAAATTACCGGTTGACTTTTTAGCCTTTTTTATAAAAAAAGAAATTTTCGGTTTTCTTAGCGGCTTTGCCAAAATTGTTTATTTTCCAATTAATAAAAAAATAGAACTCGATGGCACAATATTTTTCAAAGCGATAAAAACACCTATTTTTAATTTTGATTCTTTAACTTTCAGCATTTTTACCAATAATTTTTCTTTAAAGACTTATTTTGAAAATTGCTCTTTAAAAATTGCCGGGTTTTTACTCAGCAACTCCTTAGACAGTTTGCTCTTTTCCTTAGAGACTCTTCTCTGTGTTTTTAATGGTAACCAACTTAAAAACGAAAAGGCTTTCTTTTTGGAGTTAAAAAGGGATTTCTTCAAATTAAGCTCGTTGAACTTGAAACAAAAGGAAACGGAAATTGAACTTTCTTTAGAAAAAGAAAAAAATTTTTTAAAATTAGAAGGAAATACAAAAAATTTCCCGTTAGAGAATATTTTTCTTTTTTGGGCAAAAAAAGAAAAACTTTCGGGTAAAAGCGATTTTTATTTTAGTTGGCAATATGATTTTCAAAATAAAACCTTTGTCAATTTTCTTTTAGAAACAAAGATTAGCCGCTTTTCTTTTAAAGATTTTTCTTTAGACTCGATAAAAGGTAATTTTTCCGTAGAAAAAGAGACAATAAAAGTTGAAAGGCTTTCTCTTTTTAAAAGGGCTGATGAGTCAAAAATTACTGGTTTTTTGCTTTTAGATTTTGCCCAAAAAGAGCTTGTTCATCAAAATCTTACTTTTGTTTTTAAAAATTTCCCAAGTGAAATTATCTTTTTTATCCCTGAAATTTTAACTCTTAAAGAAGGAAAGATTAACGGTGAATTAAATTTGACTGGTAATTTGAGAGATTTCCAAATGACTGGAAGGGTAAAACTTTCTGATTGCGAAGGGATTTTGAAGATTCCAGAAACAAAAATCAAAAACCTCTCGGGAATAATTGATTTTTCTCAAAGGGATATTTATCTTGCTAATCTTTGGGGAAGAATGAGAGAAGGTGAAGTTCTCGCTAACGGAGTTATCCGTTTGGGTAATTTTTTTAAAGTTGAAACCTTATTTAAAGATATTAAATTCAAAAAACTCCCCCTTAATTACGGAAAGGATTTTATGGGAATTGTTAGCGGTAATGTTTGGCTTTCGTTTAATAAAAAAAATTATCTAAAAATTACTGGTGATTGTGAGATAAAAGAGGCTTTGATTACTTTACCTTTTGGGAAAAAGGAAGAAGGAGGAAAAGGAACTTTGGATACCCTTTTGGAATTGGAACTAACTTTTAAAGGTGAGCGAAATATTTGGCTAAGAAATAAAAATGCCGATTTAGAAATGGGTGTTGATTTTTCTCTGCGATTAAAAAATGGTAAATTTACTTATAGTGGCCAGATCAAAACCCTTCAAGGAAATCTTTATTATTTAGGAAGAAGATTGCAATTAAAAGAAGGAGAGATTATTTTTGAAAATATTCCGAATTTTGATCCCAAAATTTCTTTAACTGGTTTTCTTTTAACTAAGCCTTTAAAATATGACAATAGAAAAGAAAGATTTAAAATCATTTTAAAGATAACTGGCTATCTCTCGGCACCCAATTTTACTCTCATTTCTGACCCTCCTTATTTAAGTGAAGAAGAGATGATTAGTTATTTAGGTTTATCTTTTACTTTTGAAGAGTTAAAAAATTGGGAAGAGAAATCTCTTTTCTTAGATATTTTACAAGAAAGACTTTTATCATATTTTGAAAAAGAGACCGAAGAAAGGTTAAGAAAGTATATCGGTCTTTCTCATCTTCGTTTAGAAAGCAGTTTTTTAGAAAAACCCTATTTAAGATTAGAAGTGGGAAAATATTTAGGCGAAAGGCTTTATTTCAGTTATTCCCATACCTTTTTAGAAGAAACTAAAGATATCTTTCGGGCGGAATATTTTCTAAAAAAGAATCAAAGATTAATCGGCGAAAGAAATGAACAGGGTAAGACGATTATAAAATATCTTTTTTATTTTGAATTTTGATGATTGGAAAAGTAGCTCTTTTAGAAATTTCTTTAAAACCCTTAGATTATTACCTTTCGGAAGAGATAAAGAAAGAAGTTTCTTTAGGTTCTTTGGTAAAAGTACCTTTAAGAGAAAAAGAATATTACGGGATAATCATTGATATTAAAAAAGAAAGTAAAGGGAGAGATTTAAAAGAAATAAAGAAATTAGTTATTAAAGATTTTTTACCCAAGAACTTATTAAGCCTAATTAAGGTAGTTGCCCGTTACTATTTTTTAGAAATTAGTGATTTACTAAATTATCTTTTACCTAAGGGTTTAGTTAAATTTTTAGAAAAAGAAAATAAAATATTTCCTTTAAAAGAAAAAAAAGAAGATAAATTTGAAAAACCCTATCTCTTTTGGCAATACCCGGATTTTTCGCTTTTTCAAAAATTTTTTCCCTTTATTTTAAAAAAAGTGAATGAAAATAAAAGTATTTTGCTAATCTTCCCAACCGTAGAAACCTTAAACAGTTATTTTTCTTTCTTTAAGGAAAATTTTGGTAAAAATATTCTTCTTTACCAATATCATTACCAAATCAAAAAAAAAGAAGCGATTAAAATCTGGCAAGAGATAAGAGAGGGCAAGAATTGTGTTCTCTTTTCAGTAAAACAAGGTCTCTTTCTGCCTTTTTTAAATCTTGGTAGTATTTTTCTTTTCTTTGAAGACCTACCAATTTATAAAGAATGGGAAAGAAAAATTCATTTTGATATTAGAAAGGTTGCTTTTTTTCGTGCCTATTTGGAAAAAATTCCCCTTTTTCTCTTTACTCCCTTTCCCAGTTTAGAACTTTTCTATCAAATTTTGAAAAGAAAGGTGAAAGTAATTAAAAAAGATAAAACCTTTTGGGTTGATAAAAAGATAGTAATTCTTAAAAAGGAAAAAGCAAGAATTCTTACAGCGCCATTAAGAAAATTTCTTGCTTATTTAAAAAAGAATGAACAGTGTTTTTTATTAACTCCCCAAAAAGGTTATTCGAAAATTGTTTATTGTGAAGATTGTGGCTATTTTCCTAAATGTCCTTATTGCCAAGTAGGTTTAAACTATTTTAAAAATCCTCCCCGATTTGAATGTTCCTATTGTCGTTTCCAAACCATTTTTGAAAAATGTCCTGTTTGCCAAGGTGAGAATTTTTATTATCAACTTTTTGGTAAAGAAAAAGTTTTAGAAGAGATTGAAAAAGAATACGCTGATAAGAAAGAAAATATTAAAGTAGGTAATTTCTTTGAAACCTTTTCCCTTCTTCCTTCTTCCTTAGATTTTTCCGCTATTTTAGATTACGAAAACCTTCTTTCTTCCTTTGGTTTTTTAGGCGAAGAAAGGTTTTTTCAGGTTATTAGTTATCTTTTAGCTAAAATTAAAAAGAATGGTTGGCTTTTTATTCAGAAAAACAGAAAAGAAGAGGATGAGTTGTTAAGGCTGTTAGTAAAAAGGAATATCAAAAATATTTATAATAATATCTTAAAGAAAAGGAAAGAACTTTTTTATCCGCCCTTTTCTCAATTAATGTTGATAAAAGTTATTGGTGAGAAAGAGAAACTTTTAAAAAAGATAAAAAAAGTAAGAGAAGAATTAGAAGAGCTCTTAAAAGAGAAGTTAGGAAATATTGAGAAACTAAAGATTTTAGGGCCGGTTAAAAAAAGAAAAAGAAAAAAAGGGAAAAATATTTATCAGTTTCTTTTGAAAATTCCTAAGGAGATAAAGATTCAAAAATTTCTAAGTTTAGAAGATTTTAAAAGATTAGAAAAAGATAATTTAGAGATTGAAATTGATTTTGAGCCGATTGAGATTTAAACTCTATGGTTTAGGAGGTTCCATTTTATCCGGGTCATCAACATAATCACCAATATCAATGGTAAAACTTCCTTCTACCTCTAAAGGTTTCTCGCTCAATAAATCCTTTCCTTTAAATTTTATCTTTGCCCCTAAAACCCGAAACTCTTCTAATTCACTTAAATACATTTCAATATAAGAAGCCGGCATTACTTTTACTGCCGCTTCAACACCTTTTTTACCCTCCGGATCACTCGGTATTAAAATATTACATTTGCCTTTTACCTTTTCGCCTTTAAATTTATCTTCTGGTGCCATACCCGGAGTAATATCTTCAAAGGTTATCTCATAATCGGTTAATAAAGCAGTATAGGTCCCCGGAGCGGTTGGTAAACCAAGACCAATTTCCATATAAAGAAATTCTATTTTTGCATATTGGTCCCAAATAGCTTCCTCATAATATTTTTCTCCTTCTTCTTCATAGGAATAAATATCAAGGACATCAATTTTTAATGGCTTATTCTCATTGATACTTTTTATCCTTAAAGCATTTTTCCGTTGGACATCACAAGAAACTAAAATAAAGATTAAAAAAGGCAACAAAAAAAGTTTAAGATATTTCATTATTCCTCCCTTTAAAATTTTATCTTTCTTCATATAAATATGTTAATCAAAAAAAAATTTGTGTCAATAAGATAAAAATAGTACCTCAGCAATAGTTTAAAAATCTTTCCCGGCGAAACTTCTGGGAAACTGTTGGGTAAACTCTTCGGGGAACAGGCGGATTTCACCTTTATTTTTCAACATCTTCTTTCTCTCTTTTTTGTTTCTCCTTAAAGATAGATAGAATTCTCATTGAATCTTTTTATATAATATCTAACGGAAAAAAATTCTTTATCTTACCCCTAATTTTATTGTTGACATAAATTAAAAATCAGATAATATATTATAATTAAGGAGAGGTGTCCGAGTGGCCGAAGGAGCACGACTGGAAATCGTGTGCACACCCAAAAGGTGTGCCGTGGGTTCGAATCCCACCCTCTCCGGTAATTTTTATTAGATGTCCGTTTTTGCTAAAAGAATTAATTTACTTCCTCCTTATTTTTTTAAAAAATTAGATAGTTTAAAGGAAAGATATAAAGAGAATTTGATTGATTTTGGTGAAGGCAATCCGGACCTTCCGCCACCAAAAGGAATAATTAAAGCTTTAAAAAAGGCATTAAATAAGAAAGATATTTATAAATATCCCAAATATAATGGGCTTTTAGAATTAAGAGTGGCTATCAGTGAATGGTATAAAGAAAGATTTAAGGTTGATTTGGATCCAGAAAAAGAGATCGGCATTGTCCTTGGTGCCAAAGAAGGTATTGCCCATTTGATTTGGGGAATATGTGATAGGGGTGATGTTTATGTCACCCATGACCCAGCATTTCCTATCTATCATAACGAACCGATTTTGGCTGGTTGTAAAATCTTTAAATTACCTTTAAAAGAAGAGAATGATTTTTTAATTGATTTTGCTGATTTAAAAAAAATAAAAAAAATTAAACTTTTGGCAATAAATTTCCCTAATAATCCCACTGCTGCCTATGCTGACATTGATTTTTATAAAGAGTTAATAAATTTGGCTAATAAATATGGTTTTTATATTATGAATGATAATGTCTATTCGGAAATTTATTTTGAAGAAGCACCGCCAAGCATTTTACAAGTAAAAGGAGCAAAAGATTTTGCTTGTGAATTTAATTCTTTTTCCAAAACTTTTAATCTGGCTGGTTTCCGATTAGGTTTTGTTTGTGGAAATAGGAAAATGATCGAAGCCTTATTAAAAGTAAAAGAGAATGTTGATTCCGGTCCTTTTAATGCTCTTCAAGAAGCAGCCGTGTATGCTTTGAAAAGGGAAAAGGGATTTTCGGAAAAATTACGTCGAATTTATTTTAAAAGGCAGAATCTTTTGTTACCTTCTTTAGAAAAGATCGGTTTAGAAATAAAAAGACCAAAAGCAACTTTTTACCTTTGGGCAAAAATTCCCAAAAAAGAAAAATCTTCTTTAAAATACGCAATTAAACTTTTAAAGGCGAAAAGAATTCTGGTAGCCCCGGGTATTGGTTTTGGTAAATACGGAGAAGGCTATATAAGATTTTCTTTAACAGTGAATGAAAAATTAATAAAAAAAGCAATAAAAAGATTAGAATGAAAATAGCCGTTTTAAAATTTGGTGGTTCTTCTCTGAAAAATCTAACCCGGATAAAAAAAGTAGCTCAGATTATAAAAAATACCCTTAAAAAAGGCTATTTTCCCTGTGTGGTTGTTTCCGCAATGGGTGATACCACTGATTATCTTTTCCATTTGGCAAAAAAGTTAAATAAAAAGCCTCCGGAAAGGGAATTAGCGATGCTTCTTTCTTCCGGAGAAAGGATTTCTGCCGCTTTGCTTTCTATCGCTTTGCAAGATATTGGTATCGAGGCTCTTTCTTTTACCGGCTCCCAAATCGGAATTATTACCGATAATGATTTTACTGAAGCGCGGATAAAAATGATAAAAGGTGAAAGGTTAAAAGAAGCGATCAAGGAAAAGAAAGTACCAATAGTTATGGGGTTTCAAGGTGTTTCTTTCGATAAAGAAATTACCCTTTTAGGTCGAGGAGGAAGTGATATCACTGCTATTGCTTTAGCAATTGCCTTGGATGCCAGTCACTGCGAAATTTACAGTGATGTTGATGGTGTGTATACCGAAGATCCTTATCTTTTTAAAAAAGTAAAATTGATTAAAAAATTAACTTATGAAGAAATGTTTGAATTGGGGAATTTTGGCGCTGAAGTTTTGCACCCCCGGGCCTGCCTCTTAGCAGAAAAATATAATTTAAAATTGATTTTGAAATCTTCCTTTAATAAAAAAGGAGAAACAATGATAACCAATGAAAAAGAATTTGAAGAAATAAAAGTAAAAGGGATTACCCATCAAAAAGATTTAGTTTTATTTTCTTTGATAAATATTCCGAAAAAAACAAAATGTCTCCACCAGGTTATCAGTTATTTGAGCGAAAGGAAACTCCAACCGCTCTTTTTTTCTCACGGGCTACCAGATAAAAATCTTTTTGATTTGATATTTATTGTGAAAAAAGAAGTAGCTTTAGAATGTGAAAATTTATTAAAAAAGTTGAAAAAAGAAGTTGGTTGGAAAAAGATTTTAAAGAAAGAGAAAATGGCTTCTTTTTCTTTGGTGGGCGGTGAAATTGGTCATAGCGGCGAAATTTTACAAAAGCTTTTTGCCACGCTAACCAAAAATCATATTCATATTGAAGGTTTTGCTCTTTCGCCCAACCGGATAACCTGTTTTCTTCCCGAAAAGAGTTTAAAAAAGACAATTACTATTCTTTTAAAAACCTTTCAATTGGCAGAATGAATAATTTTTATCCCTTGCAATTGAAAGCTGATTTTGAAAGGTTTTTTAACGAATTTAAATTCAACGGTTTTAAAGGAATAATTGAAGCTATTCTTTTTGTTAGTAGTGAACCAGTGAGTTTAAGAAAATTAAAAAAATTTTTTGCTCTTAAAGAAGAAGAGATAACAAAAATAATTAGTTCGCTTAATGAAGAATACGAAAAAAGCAACCGCGCCTTTCGCATTCGCCAAGTAGTTAACGGCTATCAACTTTTTACTTTACCAGAATATAGTGATTATTTAAACGAATTTTATCAGGAGAAAAAAAGAAAAAAACTTTCCCCGGCGGCCTTAGAAGTTTTAGCTATTATTGCTTATAATCAACCAATAACCAAACAAGAGATTGAAAAAATTCGGGGGGTTGATTCCACCCATATTCTCAATATCCTTTTAGAAAAAAAACTGGTTAAAATTGTGGGTCGGGCAAAAAAACCGGGGGCACCATTCTTATACAGCTTAACCAATGAATTTTTAAAATATTTTGGTCTTAATTCCTTTGAAGATTTGCCGAAAAAAGAAGAGATTGAAAACTTTCTTATTCTTCACGAAGGTTATGGCGGAAATAAAAATTCCTCAGAAAGTTAAAGTGGTTATCGGGTATATCACCAACGATATTCAACTGATAAGAGAAGTTAACCAAGAATTATTTTCCCTTTTAGGCGAGCCTGATCTTTTTAGTGAAATTATTGATTTTAATTTTACTGACTATTATGAGAAAGAAATGGGTAAAAATTTGCAGCGCCAATGGGTTGCTTACAAAAATTTAATAATGCCTGATTTTTTAGCCAGTTTAAAAATAAAAACAAATGAAATCGAAGATAAATTTAAAATGGCAAATAAAAGAAGAATAAATATTGACCCGGGAATTTTAACTTTAAATAATTTTATTTTGGCAACTACTAAAAATTATGCCCATCGTATCTATTTGCGGGATGGTATCTATGCCGAAGTGACTTTAATTTATCAAAATAAAAGATTTCAAAATTTGAATTGGACCTATCCTGATTATCAAACCGATTTTTTTCACCAGTTTCTTTTAAAAGTAAGAAAGATTTATATTGAAGATTTGAAAAAAATTTATTATAGTAAAGAGAACGATGAAGACCCGTTTTATTAAAGAAGAATTAACTTTTACTGGCGAACAACTTCACTCCCTTTTTGCCTACGATAATTACAACATTCTTGGCGATTCAATAATTGCCTTTATTGGTGCTTGCGATATTTCTTTAAAAGAAACCGTTGATTTAGAGACTCAAAAGGCAAGAAAATATTCTTATGTACCGAAGATGCTTCATTTCCTTTGTGAACATTTTGAAGTCGATGTGGAAAAAGCCATATTGAGAAGTTATCTTCTTTTAGATATTGTCAAAGATATTCTAAACGAAAAACTGGGAGCAAGTCAGATAAAAAGGGTTTTTAATGAACTTTATGATGGTGAAAGTCGGGTTGCTATTTCCATGGCCACTTCTTCACCGGTTTCTTCTTTGATTTATGTGGGAGTTCACATTGTTCCCCCTACAGATATTCCGGCAAAAGGTTTGGAGGATTATCAAATCGACCCTTTGGAATTTGGCAATCTCGTCTTGGAACGTTACGCTAAGGATACGGAAAGAATAAATCAAATGCGTTATCGGACTCGCTGGGTAGAATAAAAGTGAAGTTTCTTCGCCGATATTTTATCTCCGGATTAGTTGTTATTATTCCTTTAGGATTGACAATTTTTATTTTTTGGCTATTGGTAACCAAATTGGGTGGTTTTTTAATTCCCCTTTTCCGGATTTTTCCTTTTCTTAAAGATTTACCTCAAGAGATTTTAACTATTTTAGGTTTCATTCTTTTTCTGATAATTATTTTTCTTATAGGGGGTTTAACCAGTGGTTATTTAGGGAAATGGTTGGTAGGGTTTATAGAAGAGCTGATTTTGAGGTTACCAATAATTAGGGAAATTTACAATTCGGCCCGACAGCTTACTACTGCTGTTTTTGTTGACCGCAAATCTTTAAAAAAAGTTGTCGCGGTAGAATATCCCCGGAAAGGTATTTTTGCCTTAGGATTTATAATGAACGAAGAAAAAATTTTATCCAGCGATGGCCAAAAGGAGTTTTTTTTAATCTATTTGCCAACCACGCCTAATCCAACCTCGGGTTGGCTAATTTTGATTCCCAAAGAAGAAGTAAAAGAATTAAACTTAACAATTGATGAAGGTTTGAAATTAATCATTTCTGGAGGTATTGTCATTGATAAAAATACCTTAGAAAGATTAAAGATTTAGCTCTCTATGTTTGGTTACTATTTTTTCTACCAACTCCTTTAACAATTGGAAATCCCTTTCTTTTGGGTAGCCTTTGATTAAAACTGGTGGTAAAAGTTCGGCATTAAGATTAGTTATTAAATTTTTAATTATCTCCAAAGTTTTTCCACCCCATCCAAAAGAACCGAAGATGCCAATAAATTTTGTTTTTGGTCTTAAAATGTTTAATAAATAAACAGCATAAAGCGCTTGTGGATGAACACCGGTTAAAACCGTGGGGGTACCCAAAATTACTGTTGCCGCATCCACTATTGCCATGGCTAATTCGCCAATGTCAGTTTTGGTTAAATTAAAAGGAATTACTTTTATATTGGTTTTTATTAATTCTTCAAGCAAAAATTGGGCCATTACTTTTGTACTACCATGCATCGAGACATAAACCAAAACCACTTCATTTTTCACTTTATCGCTAACCCAATCTTCGTATGCTTTAATAATAAATTCGGGCTGAGAATAAATTGGCCCGTGACTGGGAGCAATCATTTTTATTTCCAAATTTTTTATTTTTTCTAAATGGTTTTTAATTTGATTACGAAAGGGCATCATAATTTCCGCATAATATCTTTTAGCAGCAAAATAGGTTTTTGCTTCTTCTTTCATAAAGAGGTCGCTCGTAGCTAAATGGGAGCCAAACAAATCGCAGGTAAAAAGAATTTTTTCTTCTAAAAGATAAGCGATCATTGTTTCCGGCCAATGGACCCAAGGAGTAAAAATAAATTGCAAAGTTTTATCGCCTAAGGAGATTTTTTCATTATCTTCCACGATAATAAATTTCTCTTCCGGAATTAGTAAAAGATCTTTTAAAAATTCCTTACCCTTTTTATTGGTGATTACCTTTGCTTGGGGGAAGATTTCCAGAACCTTAGGAATACCACCGGAATGGTCTTGTTCTGAATGGAGGGAAACTATATAATCAATATTTAAATTTAAAAATTTTAAATTGGTAATTAACTCTTCTTCTTTGGTTGGGTCAACGGCATCAATCAGGACATTTTTTTCTTTACCTTTAATTACATAGGCATTATAACTGGTGCCATCGGGCAAAGGGATTAATTCGTCAAATAATCGGCGGTCCCAATCAATTGCTCCAACAACAAAGATATCTTTTTTTATTTCCCTTACCATTTTTCCTCCTTCTAAATTATTCAATCGGTTCAAAATACATTTTATTAGCGCCACAAACTGGACAGACCCAATCGTCAGGGAGTTCTTCAAAAGGTGTATTTTTCGGAATAGCCTTTTCCGGGTCGCCAACCGTAGGGTCATAAATATACCCACAAATAGTGCAACGATACTTTCTCATTGTTTCCTCCTTGATTTTTTAAAAAATTTTATTATAATTTATTTTTAAGAAATTTCAATATTTTAAGATAGCCACGGGACTCTGCCTATCTATAATGCCTCCTTTTCAGCCCTATCAAAAATAGAGCCCTCCTAAAATAGAGAGTCCCGTGGCGTTTATTTGTAATTGACTTTAAAAGATTTTTTGAATATAATTTTTGTATGAGAAAAGTAACTTTTTTAATCATTCTTCTGTGTGCTTTGGCTTTCTTTGTAGGTTTTTTTGTTTCGCCTCTTAAAAGTAAAGAAAAAAATTTTTCTTCTGCTGAATTTACTTCTTCTCCGGTATTCTCCGAGAAAGGTAGTTCATTACCTACGAATGTTTCTTTTGTTGAAATTGCAGAAAAAATTATCCCCACAGTAGTGAATATTTCTGCTGAAAAATCAATAAAAATAAAGACACCTACCTTCGAATTTTTTTCTCCCTTTGAAGATTTTTTTAGAGAATTTTTTAAAGATTTTCCTTTACCAAAAGAATTTAGTGAAAAAATTAGAAGTTTAGGTAGCGGAGTTATTATTTCGGAAGATGGTTATATTATTACTAATAATCATGTGATTGAAGGTTATGACAAGCTAATTATTACTCTTTCCGACGGCACAAAATTTAAAGAGAAAGATGTAAAGGTTATTGGAAGAGACCCAAAAACTGATGTTGCTCTTTTAAAAATTGAAACAAAAAAGAAATTACCCTATGCTCCTTTAGGAAATTCTGATGAAGTAAGAATTGGCGAATGGGTGATGGCAGTGGGTAATCCTTTTGGTCTTTCAGGCACGGTAACTGTAGGGGTGATTTCTGCCAAACATCGGACAGGTATCGACCTTTACGGAGGACCAACTTATCAAGATTTTATCCAAACTGATGCGGCAATTAATCCAGGAAATTCCGGGGGGCCTTTAGTGAATTTGAAAGGCGAAGTTATTGGGATTAATACCGCTATTAAGACTACCAGCGGTGGTAATATTGGTATTGGTTTTGCTATCCCCATAAATCTGGTAAAAAAAGTTAAAGATGATTTAATAAAAAGAGGAAAAGTTGTTCGGGGGTATTTAGGTATTTATCTTCAAGAATTGACTGAAGAATTAAAAGAATCAATGGACTTACCGAAGGATTTGGAAGGAGTGGTAATAAGGGATATCATCCCTAATTCACCAGCAAGTAAAGCCGATTTGAAATCCGGCGATGTGATTTTAAAATTTCAAGGAAAGAAGGTGAAATCAGTTAATGAGTTAAGATTTATGGTTGCTGAAACTCCGCCTAAAACAAAGGTTACTTTGGAGATCTATCGGAACGGCAAGATCAAAACGGTGGAAGTAGTATTAGGAGAAATGCCAGAAGAAGTTAGTCAAGTTAAAAAGGAAGCCGTTTTCGATATCGGTTTAAAAGTAAAAGAAGCCAAGGAAGGCGTGACCGTGGAAGAGGTAGAGCCTGATTCACCGGCTGAAGAAGCTGGTTTTCAAGTCGGTGATATTATTTTAGAGATTCAAAAAGAAAAGATTAATAATTTGGATGATTATTATCGAGTTTTAGAAAAAGTAAAAGACCGAAAATCAATACTTTTCAAAGTAAAAAGAGGGGATGAAATCTATCTTCTTCCTCTTAAACTTAAACAATAATGGCAAAAGAAGTTCGTTCCTACTACTTAACTATTGCTCACAAATATCCCGATTTAACCCAAGAAGAAGAACGGGAGCTGATCAGAGAAGCAAAAAATAATAACTTTCAAGCCTTATCAAAACTTATTCTTTCCCATTTGAAATTGGTGGTAAAAATTGCCCAGAAATACTATTCTAAAAATTTGTCTTTAGATGATTTGATTGGCGAGGGGATTACCGGTTTGATGGAAGCAATTTATAAGTTTGACGAAAAGAAAAATGTTCGTTTAGCCACTTATGCTATCCGACGGATTAAATATCGGATAAGAGATGCTTTGATAAGAGAGGAAATTTTTTATTTTCCCAGCAAAGTTCAGAAGCTGGCGAAAAAGATTAAAAAAGAATATCCTCAATATGTTAATCAACCAGAAAAATTGGCCAAGAAACTTAAACTTAACATAAAGGAAGTTCAAAGGGCAATAAATTATTTAAATTTACAAAGATTTAATTTGGAAGAAAAAGAGACCGCCGAAGAAAATCCTTTGCTAACCGTCGAAAGAGAAGATAATCAATTTAAAAAATTGGAAATAACCAGAATAATAAATGAATGTTTAGCCCAACTTTCCGAAAGGGAACAGCTGGTAATTAAAAGAACCTTTGGGTTATCACCTTATGAGGAACCAGAAACTTTGACAAAAATTGGAAAAGATTTAGGACTTTCCCGGGAAAGAATTCGTCAGATCCGCAACGAAGCTTTAAAAAAATTGCAACAGCTTTTAAACAAAAGGTTAAACCTTCTCTCACCTTTTTTGTGAGTTTAGTTTTAACTCTTTTTCTTTTTTTTCAAATAATTCCGATAAGTTCGCGATTAAATATTATCGGTACTGATTTTCTTTTTCTTTTACCAGATAGTGAAACTGATATTTTTTTAAATCCGGCTAATATCTTTTTTTGGGATAAGAAATTCGCTGCTTCGTTTTCTTCTTATACCAATAACTTTTTCCAATTAAATACTAATTTACCAGTTACCTTCCAAAATCTTCTTCATATTAAAGTAAGCAAAAGTAATTATGCCGGCATCTTTGCCTTTCACTACCTTTTTGTTTACGAAAAAGAAGAGGAGAAATCATTCTTTCAGAATTGCGGTAATTTACCTTTTCTTATTGGTTATAATTGGGGAGAAAAAAAAATTGGCTTTTTATTGAGTTATCAATGGAACTCCTGGGAAAATAAGGATTCTTTAAAAGAGCCAAGGAGAGAGAAAGAAGTTTATTTTCCTTTGAAAGTTGGCTTTGTAAGTGGCGAAGAGAGAAAAATAGAGGTTATTTTTGACTTTGTCCCTTACCGGAAAGAAAATTTAAAAAGTTATCAATTTAATTTTTTAATAAAAGGAAACCTTGGAGAAATTCCCCAACATCATTTTTCGTGGGGGATTAATTATCAAAAAGAAAATCAAATTTTTAAATTCTCTGCTGGCTATTGTTTAGCATCAACTTATAACTTTTATGGCTTAATTTTTAATACTTATTTAGGTTTAAAACCCATTTTCTCTATTCTTAAAAACAATTTGGAGACAAATATTTTTTTTCCTTACGGACTTATTTTTTCTTTTGGAAAAATAAAAGTTCTTTTTGGATTTAAAAATGAATTAGTGAAGACCAAAAAAAATGTCTATCTTTCAGAATATAATTATAATTTAGGTTTTAACTATCGTTTTACTGATAATTTAGAATTTTATTTTTTTAACCTTTCATCGGCTTCCTTCCGTAGATGGTTCTTTGATTTTAAAATTACTTTTTAATTTTTATAAAAAGAAACTTTTTTATTTTTATTTGTATCTAAAAATATGGAACTATGAAAGAAGATATTTATGCTTTGGTTAAAAAAATAATTAAATTGAAAGAAAAGGAAAAACCTTCTTTATTTAGAAAATCTCTCCTACTTAAATATCTTAACATTGAAAAAATCGCTGAAGAGCTTCAGCGTCAATCTTTTCATACAATTTGGGATGGAATAGTAAATACCTTTGAAAAAATAAACGATTTAAGGAAAAAAAGTGAAAAAGAAAAAAATTAATTCTTCTTGACTTTTCCGAAAATTTAGCTATATTATTATATAAGATAAATTTTGCTCTTTGAAAATTTGGTAAAAGAAGCGGCGGCCTTCAAGCTACTAAGGGCCCCAAATGGATGCCTCGGCAGTGGGTGGCGATGAAGGGCGTGGCTAGCTGCGATAAGCCCCGGGGAGGTGCCAGCAACCTGTGATCCGGGGATTCCCGAATGGGGCAACCTGGTAGGATTAATATCCTATCATCCTTAGGGGCAACCCTAAGGAGGCGAACCCCCCGAAGTGAAACATCTCAGTAGGGGGAGGAAAAGAAAGAAAATTCGATTCCCTGAGTAGCGGCGAGCGAAAGGGGAAGAGCCCAAACCGACCTGGGTGTTAAAGGCGGCAGCCGTTGCCCAGGCGGGGTAGTGGGACTTAACCGTGCCAGCTGCCGGGAGGCAGGGAAGTTACAAAACATCTTGGATAGCCGAACCGTCCTGGAAAGGCGGGCCATAGAAGGTGATAGCCCTGTAGGCGAAATCCAAGATGTCTTCCTTGGTTAAGTTCCCAAGTACCGCGGGGCCCGTGGAACCCTGCGGGAATCTGGGAGGACCACCTCCTAAGGCTAAATACAACCCACTGACCGATAGTGAACTAGTACCGTGAGGGAAAGGTGAAAAGAACCCCGGGAGGGGAGTGAAATAGAACCTGAAATTTGGGGCCTACAATCAGCAGGAGCTCTGAATTTCTTTGCCCTTTTGGGTCTTAGAAATTCAGAGTGACTGCGTGCCTTTTGCATAATGAGCCGGCGAGTTAATGTCGGGAGCGAGGTTAAGTCCAGTGTTAATAGCACTGGATGGAGCCGTAGCGAAAGCGAGTCCGAAAAGGGCGTTAAGTTCCCGGCATTAGACCCGAAACCCGGTGAGCTACCCATGGGCAGGGTGAAATCGGCGTAACAGCCGGTGGAGGCCCGAACCGGTGGGTGTTGCAATACCCTCGGATGACCTGTGGGTAGGAGTGAAAGGCTAACCAAACCGGGTGATAGCTGGTTCTCCCCGAAATGCCTCTAGGGGCAGCCTCCGGATTGTATAGCGGAGGTAGAGCACTGGATGGGTAACCCTGAACTCTGTTCAGGGAAGCCCAACCAAACTCCGAATGCCGCTATACTTATCCGGGGAGAGAGGCGGTGGGGGATAAGCTCCATCGCCGAGAGGGGAATAACCCAGACTACCGGCTAAGGCCCCAAAGTACTGGCTAAGTGGGAAAGGAGGTTGAGCTACTCAGACAGCTGGGAGGTTGGCTTAGAAGCAGCCATCCTTTAAAGAGTGCGTAACAGCTCACCAGCCGAGTGGCTCAGCGCCGAAAATTTACCGGGGCTTAAGCCAGTCGCCGAAGCCGTAGGCTTCCTTGGTTTAACCAAGGAAGCGGTAGGGGAGCGTTCCGCAGTAGGTTGAAGGCATGGCGCAAGCCATGCTGGACGAAGCGGAAGTGATTATGCCGGCACGAGTAGCGATAAACCGGGTGAGAATCCCGGTCGCCGGAAGCCCAAGGGTTTCTGGGGAAGGTTCGTCCGCCCAGAGTTAGCCGGGACCTAAGCCGAGGCCGAAAGGCGTAGGTGATGGAAAAGCCGTCAACATTCGGCTGCCACCTTAATGCCGTTATGAGCTATGGGGTGACGCAGGAGGAATGGCCGAGCCGTCTGTTGGCTTAGGCGGTCTAAGCTACGGTGATGGGGCATAGGCAAATCCGTGCCCATAATTCACTGTAGCGATGGGGAGTCTGTGGTTTTTCCACAGACGAACTCGGCCGGACCGAATGCCGAGAAAAACCTCTATGCCAGGCATTAAGGTGCCCGTACCGGAAACCGACACAGGTGGGCGAGGAGAGTATCCACAGGCGCGCGGGATAACCCCCGTTAAGGAACTCGGCAATTTGACCCCGTAACTTCGGGAGAAGGGGTGCCCTTTGGGGTGTAAAAAGCCTCGGAGGGCCGCAGTGAAGTGGGCCTGCCGACTGTTTAACAAAAACACAGGGCTCTGCCAAGCCGTAAGGCGAAGTATAGGGCCTGACGCCTGCCCGGTGCCAGAAGGTTAAGGGAGGGGGTTAGCCGCAAGGCGAAGCTCCCGACCAAAGCCCTGGTAAACGGCGGCCGTAACTCTAACGGTCCTAAGGTAGCGAAATTCCTTGTCGGGTAAGTTCCGACCTGCATGAATGGCGTAACGAGTGGGCCAGTGTCTCGACGGGGGACCCGGCGAAACTGTAGTGGCGGTGAAGATGCCGCCTGCCCGCGATCGGACAAAAAGACCCCGTGAACCTTTACTGCAGCCTGATATTGGGTTTCGGCAAATCCTGTGTAGGATAGGTGGGAGGCTGTGAAGCCCGGACGCCAGTTCGGGTGGAGCCGTCGGTGAAATACCACCCTGGATTTGTTGAAATCCTAACCCTGACTGGTGAATCCCAGCGGGGGACAGTGTCAGGTGGGCAGTTTGACTGGGGCGGTCGCCTCCTAAAGGGTAACGGAGGCGCCCAAAGGTCGGCTCAGCACGGACGGTAACCGTGTGGAGAGCGCAAGGGTATAAGCCGGCCTGACTGCGAGACCGACAGGTCGAGCAGACGCGAAAGCGGGGCCTAGTGATCCGGTGGTCCTGTGTGGAAGGGCCATCGCCCAGCGGATAAAAGGTACTCCGGGGATAACAGGCTGATCGGGCCCGAGAGTCCCCATCGACGGCCCGGTTTGGCACCTCGATGTCGGCTCATCGCATCCTGGGGCTGAAGCAGGTCCCAAGGGTTGGTCTGTTCGCCCATTAAAGCGGTACGTGAGCTGGGTTCAGAGCGTCGTGAGACAGCTCGGACTCTATCCATCGCGGGCGTAGGAGACTTGAGGGAAGCTGTCCCTAGTACGAGAGGACCGGGACGGACGGACCTCTGGTGTACCAGCTGTGGCGCCAGCCGCATCGCTGGGTAGCCATGTCCGGAAGGGATAACCGCTGAAAGCATCTAAGCGGGAAGCCCATCCCAAGATAAGGTCTCCCTGAAGGCCCCAGGTAGACTACCTGGTTGATAGGCCCCAGGTGTAAGACCCGCAAGGGTTTTAGCCGAGGGGTACTAATAGGCCGTTCGGCTTGAAGGTTTCCGCTTCTTTTATCATCAAGATTAACTCTCGGTGACTATACCGGAGAGGAAACACCTCTTCCCATTCCGAACAGAGAAGTTAAGCTCTCCAGGGCCGATGGTACTGTGGTGGAAACGCCACGGGAGAGTAGGTCGTCACCGAGAGTTTTTTCTTTTTATATACCCTTTCTATTTTAATTTAATAAAAAAATTAAAATTTTTATAAATATTTGAAAAATAAAAAGAAATTTGAATTAAAAATTTACAAAAACCTCTTGACTTTTTTTAAATTTTTATTATAATATATACGGAGAGACCACGATAATGTGGTATTTTAAAAAAACAAAATGGAGGTGAAATATGTTAAATAAAAAAGGCTTCACTTTAATTGAATTATTAGTAGTAATTTTAATCATCGGCATCTTATTAGCACTCATTATCCCCAACTTCGCTCTCTTCCAAGAAAGGGCAAGAAGGACCAGTGTGAAAAACAACATGCATGTTGTCCAAACGGCATTAGAAGCTTGGGCGACTGACCATATGGGGCAATATCCTTCCTCTGATTTCGCTGGAGCCATAGAACCCGATGGTTCATTTGCCTACTACTTCCCTGGTGGTGACCCGCTAATTGAAGATAAGTTCGGAAACTTTCCCACAAATCCTTACACCGGTTTGACTTACAATAATGATGAATCTCCAGAAGAAGACCTTTTCTATGGAGAATTAGAATTTGATGAACCCGGATTAAATGCAATGGTTTATGGTGGCGGCGATGAATGTCCATATCTTGATTGGGAAGGCGAGGCAGCGGTTTCCGGAACCATTCATATTGGTGTTTATTATGATCCCGCTACTGAAATAGCTCAAGAATACGGAATTGCTGGTTGGGGTAGATTAAACGAAGTCGGTGATAATTATCCAATGTATGATGTGGCTCCGGGCGCCGACGACCCATTTGATGAAACGTATTGGACCTTCTTTGTCCTTCATAACTAAAACTTAATTTCTAAAAAGGATGGCTTTGGGGGATGGCCTTATCATCCCCCCATTTTTATTTTATTGACATAAATTTTATTTTTTTTAAAATTTTTAATGTTTTTAATATTTTTCTTTTTTAATTATTTGACTAATATTGAAAGGGGAAAGGCAATTTTTTATAATCCCAGTGGATTAGGAATAAATAGCGGATATGAAATCTATTCTTCCAAAAAGGATACTCTTTTAGAAATTGGTTTTACCTTAAATAATTTTGGCTTTGGTTACCGGAAAGAAAAAGATTTAAATAATTTTCTTTTTGCTCTTGGGATTCCTGTAGATAAAAGAATCTATTTAGGTTATCGTTATAAATTTATTAAGGAACTAAACAAAATAGAGCATTTAGGAAGTTTGACTTATCGTCCACTTAAATATTTATCGTTTTCTTTTAATATTTCAACTGATAAAAATTTTAATTTAGGAATTGGCTTAAGACCAGTTAGCGAAAGAATAAATTTATATTTTGACTATGATAGCGAGTTTAAGTATTTAATAGGAAGTGAGATAGAAATTTTTGACGGTTTTTTAATTAATGGTGAGATTGATAAAAATAGAAAGATTAATTTGGGAATAGGTTTTTCTTTTCCCCATTTTAAAATTTCTTCAAAGTATAATAAAAAATTAAAAGCAATAGAATTAACTTTTTCCAAAGAGCGTTTCCCAACTATTTTTAAAAAGCCAAAAAAAATAATTGAAATTACTCTTTCTGGCAATTATGAGGAAGATAATTACGAGCAATCACTATTTTTTAAAAAGCGGGAACCAAGATTTTATCTATTATTAAAAAACTTGGAAACCCTTTTAAAAAAAGAAGATGTTTTTGGTATTTTTTTAAGAATGAAAGATTATAATTTATCGTTGGCTCAATATGAAGAATTACGGGAAATTCTTTTAGATTTTAAAAAAGCCGGTAAGAAAATTATTGTTTATGCTGATAATTATAAGAATTTAAAAGAATATTATTTGGTTTCAATTGCTGATTACATTATTTTAAATAAAGGAGGAATGGTTGATATTTCGGGAATTTTATTGAAGAAGTTTTATCTCAAAAAACTGCTTCAAAAATTGGGGATAGAAGCTGAAGTTTTAGCAATTGGGAAATATAAATCCGCAAAGGAGCTCTATTTAAGAGAAGATATGTCAGAAGAAGATAAAGAACAATTGAACGAAATTTTGGATGAAATTTATGAGAAGATAAAATCAGAGATAAGCTCTTCAAGAGTAACAGAAATAAGTCTTGATACTCTCATAGATAATATTGGTTATTTTAATGAAGAGAAAGCAAAGGAGTTTAAATTGATTGATACCGTACTAGTTCCAAACGAGATAGATAAATTTTTAAAATCATCCACAAAGGTTAAAAAAGTAAAATTGGAAAAATATTTAAAAGAAAAAGATATCGAAAGAAGTTGGTTTAAAAAGAAAGAAAAAGTTGCTTTAGTTATTGCTGAAGGAACAATTGTTGAAGGAAAAAGTGGCTACGACCCGACGCCGATTATTGGTGGAAAATATATCGGTTCCGAAACAGTGGAAGATATTTTTAATAAATTAAAAAAGGATAAGGCTATAAAAGCAGTTATTTTTAGAATAAATTCTGGTGGTGGTCAGGCAACGGCATCAGAAATAATTGCTTCGGCAGTTAAAAAATGTAACGAAAAAAAGCCAGTGATTGTTTCTTTTGGTAATGTAGCAGCTTCTGGTGGTTATTTTATTAGTTCACCAGCTAAAAAAATTTTTGCTAACCATTTTACAATAACCGGTTCAATCGGAATTTTTAGTGTCAAAGCAGTTACCAGAAAATTTTATGATGAAAAATTAGGAATTACTTTTGATTATTTAAAACGGGGGGAGATGGCTGATGCGACGAGTGATTTGCGGAGTTATACTGAAAAAGAGAAAAAGATTTTTTATGAGGAATTAGAATGGTGGTATAATAAATTTATTGAATGGGTAAGTGCTGGGCGAAAGCTTAAAAAAGAATATGTTGACTCTATCGGTCAAGGAAGAATTTGGGTTGGGAAAAAGGCAAAAGAATTGGGTTTAGTTGACGAAATTGGTTCTTTAAGAAAGGCAATTAGCGAGATAAAAAAAGAACTCGGTATTAAAAAGGATGAGGAAATAGAAATTATTACCTATCCCAAAGAAGAGAAAAAGTTTTTATTTTCTTTTCCGAAGGCAAATATTTATACTTTATTAAAAGAAAGATTTTTATATTTACTACCAGAAAACATTATAATTGAATAGCCGACTTCTATTTTTATTACTTTTCCTATTTTTAAAAAATAGTTATTCACAAAAAGATTCTACGGAAATTGTTTTTTATGGGGGAAAGAAAATTTTCTATTATCCCGAAAAAGAATTGGTAATTTTACTTGATTCGGCTTTTGTTAGGTATTCTTTTTATGAAGTGCGGGCCTGTTCAATTGTTTATGATTTAAAAAATCAGTTTTTGGAAGCCTATAAAAAAGAGAATAAAGTTATCTTTTTAACAGAAAGAGAAACAATAGTTGGTGAGGAGCTCTATTTTAATGTGAATAGTAAAAAGGGAATGATGAAAAAAGCCTATACCAAAATTGCTAAAGGGTTTTTTTATGCTGATGAGATTTGGTTAATAAGGGAAAAAATCTTACACGCAATAAATTGTAATTATACTACCTGTGAGCTTCGCCCTCCCCATTATCATTTTTTTGCTAAAAAGGTTAAAATTTTAGTTGACGATTTGGCAATTGTTGAGCCAATAAGCTTACATTTTTTCAGTTTTAAACCACCCACTATAGCTGCTCCTTTTTGGTTTTTTCCGATTGGGGAAAAGCGAAAATCAGGTCTTTTGCCGTTTCGGGCAGGAAGGTCAAAGGAAGAGGGATTTTATTTTAAAAGGGTTGCTTATTATTTAGTTATCAATGACCACGCGGATTTAACATTTTATTTAGATTTAATGCAAAAAAAAGGGATAATGCCGAGAATTGAAGGAATTTATAATTATTTACCATTAGCCTTGGGTAAATTCCAGGGTGCTTTTATTAAAGAAGGAAAAAGAAATCGTTATTTCTTTACTTTACAACACCAATCAAAATTTTTTTTAAAGACCAATTTGAACAGCAAAATTGATTATCAAAGTGATGCCAAGTTTATTCAAGATTATGCGGAAGAAAAGGTTGAGTGGTTAAAAAATGAAATCTACTCAACGATAAATATAAGAAAGATTTATAAAAATTTTGGGCAAACCACTATTAATTTAGAAAACCAAAAAGATTTTGCCAATAATATTGAAAATTTTCTTTTGCCTTCTTTATACTTTGGACTATTATCGCGGCCATTGATAAAAAATATTGTAAATTTTTCACCGTCAATAAAGTTTGATAACCGTTATCAGATTTTAAAAGATACTATTAAAAACTATGAGAAAAGAATCAGCGGTAATTTAGGTCTTTTTTTAAGTCCCAAAATAATAAGAAATTTCTCTTTCAGTAATCATCTGACTTATCAAAGGAAAAAGGGATTTATTAAAAATAATTTAAAAGAAGACTATTCAATTTTTAAAATAAACAACAACCTTAGTTTTTACCAATCATTTTTTCACACTTTAAATATTTCTGAAAATATTAGTTATAATCAAGAATTTAGGTTTTTTAAGGATTCAACTAAAACTGATGCTTCTTATCCGATGGCTATTAATTGCGGCATTACTCTCTATCGAATTTTTCTTTTTTCTCTTTTTTCTTTAAAAGGTTTTTTACATACTTTAAGCCCAAATATTTCTTTTAATTACGAGCCAATAGTAAAAAATAGTAAGCCCCTTTTTAAAGAAAAACCAAAATCTTTATTCCTTTCTTTTTATATTCAAAATAGTTTTAACATAAAATATCTTAAAAAAGAAGAAGAGATAAAAAGGGATTTTTTAATATTTAATCTTTCCAGTAGTTATGATTTTTTAGAAAAAAAACAATCACCAATAACTATGAATGGTGATATCAGAATTTTTGAGGAGAAAAATCTTTTTCTATTTTCATCTTTTTCTTTTCTTTATAATAGGGAAGAAAAATCTTGGGATTACGGCTTTACCAACAGTTTAAAATGGGAGTACGGAATTTTGAAGGCTTGTACATTGGCAATTAATATTGCTCACAATTTTTCTAAAACCTTTCAGATGTTTCAAGTAGCGGGTTTTATCAATTTTTCAAAAATCAAAATTAATTATGGTTTTGGGTATAATGCCAAAGAGAAAAAATTAACTGATTATTCAATTTCTCTTTGGAAGGATTTACACTGTTGGGAAGGTATTTTTAATTTTTCCCAATTTGGCTCTCTCTGGCGATACGATTTTAAACTGCGGATAAAAGAGATTCCTGAAGTTGCGATTGGTAAAGATATTTTTGGTTTCCTTTTGAAATAATTTGACTTTTTGATAAAATAAATTATAATCTATTGAATTTTAATAAAAAGGAGGAAAATTATGGTGAATTTATTATTAGTATTTTTAATGGCTTTATCTTCTAATAATTTGCCTTCTCTTCCTTTCTTTGGTGGTGGTGGTCCGGATGCCTATGGTTATCGTTGGCTTGATTCGGATACTGTATGTCCTGGTGCTCCCACTTTTAGCTGGATTTCAATTAACGGTATCGGTACGAGAATTACCGGTTTAGCTGACGATAATGTTGTTGGTCCTTTTCCTATCGGTTTTGAATTTCCTTATTATTGGTATCGGGTTAATCGCTTTTATTTAGGTTCTAATGGTTATATCGCCTTTGACGATAATTTTCTATCAGCCCATCCTTTCCAAAATGTTCCTAATCCTTCACGACCCAACAATGTTTTAGCCCCTTTGATGTGTGATTTAGATCCCGGAAGAGGTGGTTCCGTATGGTATTGGACAAACAATCGTGATACCTGTATCATTGAATTTGACTCGGTTCCTTTCTGGAATACTGGAGGAATGAATTCCTTCCAAATTATCCTCTCAAAAAACGATAGCATCATTAGGTTTCAATATCTAATTCAAAATGGTCAACCTTATGGTGGTTGGCGTTCATCCGGTTCTAGCACTATCGGTATTGAGAACGTTGTTGGTCAAGTTGGTCTTTCTTATATGCATGCTGGTCTTCCGGATTATAATTTACCTCACGCTAATTTAGCTATTATTTTTATCCCACCGGAGTCAACAAATTATGTGGTTAATGATATGGCTTGTTGGTATGTGATGAATGAACAGAGCGAAGGGATATTTATCTATTCAGGTGATACGGTTGTTTTAAGAGGAGCAGTAAAAAATACTGGTAACCGTCCAGCAAATAATTTTCCAGTTTATTGTTGGGTAAGAAGTATGCCCGCCGGAACGATTGTTTTTGCTGATACTTTACAAATTGCCACAATGACACCGGGCGAAATAAGGGAAATCACTTTCAATCGCCGTTGGGTGCCAACAACGACCGGTCAATATGCGATTGATATTAAAACCGGTTTAAGTGGCGATATGGTACCCAATAACGACCAAATTAGATTAGAAGCCAGGGTTGTTTCTTATCCCGGTGAGTTACGTTACGAAGACTTAGCTTCACCCCATGGCATGTGGGCTTGGAATGGACCCGGTGGTTACGGTGCCCATTTTGTTCCGCCAAGATATCCTTGTCGGATAACGCAAGTAAAAATTTATGCTTCCGCAACCTCGGCTACACCAATTTCGGTTCTGATCCTAAAAGATAATGGACCAAATAATTCCCCGGGAGAGACACTTTATTTAACCCAGACTACAATTTCTACCCAGCAATGGTATAATATTAATGTTTCTCCGGCAGTGGTAATAAATAGTGGTGGTTTCTTTGTAGGCGGTATTTCTAATATTTCTAATCAACCTTCTTTTGGTATGGATACCGCTAATACTCCTTCAAGACAAACTTGGGAATACACTACTAGTTGGGCAAAATATCGGACCGCTGATAAACACGATGTGATGATTAGGGCAGTGGTGGAAATGGTTCCAGGTGTTGAAGAAGAGATTGCTGCTTCACCTTTAAAAAGAAAGGAAGCTTGGATTATGAAAGCTGAAGAAATAAAAGCATTGAAGATAAAGGAGAGTGAATTATTTAATGTGAATGGTCAAAAAATCTCTCACATAGAGAAAGGGGGAATCTACTTCCTTAAAGAAAAAGATAATTACCGAAAAATAATCATTCTCCATTAATTTAAAAGGAAAGGGGAGATGGTTGAAGAAGCCATCTCCCCTTTTGTCTTTATGGAGTATCGAAAACCGGAATTAATAATAAAAGAAATTAAAGTTGGAAAAATTGAGCCTTTATATCTTCTTTTTGGCGAAGAAGATGCCAGAATTGAAGATGTACTTAAAGCTTTGAAAAAATATTACTTTAATGATGAAGAATATATTGGTCCTTTATTTAAAAAATACGATTTAAAAGAAAATTCTTTAAAAGAAATTCTTTTAAATTTTAATTCGCCATCATTTTTTGAAGAGATAAAATTAGGATTTATAAAAAATTTTGACTTAGTATTTAAAAGAAAAAGAAAAAAGGAAAAAGAAGAGATTATCACTAACTTTTTTAATGCTATTAAAAATAATAAAGGAAAAACCTTATTAATCCATTTACCCTATTTAAAAGAAAAGGCAAAGGAATTAGAAGATTTTTTTAGAAAAAATCGATTAGAAAAATATCTCATCCATCTTTCTTATTTATCAAAAACCAATTTAAAAACCTATCTTTACGAAAAAACTAAAGAAGAAGGTTATATTATAACTAATGGTGCCTTAGAAAAACTTATTTTCCTTTGCGGTGAAGATTATTCTTTAATTTATTCGGAGCTTAACAAACTGAAACTTTATTTAAAAGAAAAGATAATTACTGAAGAGGCGATTGAGAAATTTGTTGGTTATAGTTTTTCCGGAAAATTAAAAACTATTTTAGAAGCTTTAAGTTATAAAGATAAAAACAAATTTTTAAAAAATCTTTACGGTTATTTAAGCGGGTCAAAAAGAGAAGAGCTTCCTTATTTAATCGGCTCTTTGGCATCTCACCTTTTAAATATCTATTTGAAAAAGACGAGTTTCTCTTCTTCTTTTAAAGAGAGTGAATTAAGGGAGAAATTGGAAAACCTTTATAAAATTGATTTAATGATTAAAAAAGGGGAAGCTGAACCCGAAATTTTACTTTTAAATTGGGGGGAGAAAATATGAATTTCCGAGAAATTGAAGAAAAATGGCAAAAAATATGGGAAGAAAGAAAGGTTTTTAAAACCCAAAAAGATGGCCGAAAAAAATATTATTGTTTAGTAATGTTTCCTTATCCTTCCGGTGATCTCCATATGGGGCATGTGAAGAACTATGTGATTGGTGATGTGATTGCTCGGTATAAAAGACAAACCGGTTATAATGTTTTACACCCCTTTGGTTTTGATGCGTTTGGCCTACCAGCCGAAAATGCGGCGATAATCCACGGTATCCATCCTTGGGAATGGACAAAGAATAATATTGAGATATCAAGAAAGCATTTAAAAATGATGGGTATTTCCTATGATTGGGAACGGGAAATAATTACTTGCCATGAGAGTTATTATAAATGGAATCAATATTTCTTTATAAAATTCTACGAAAATAATTTAGCCTATCGAAAAAAGGCTTATGTTAATTGGTGTCCTGGCTGTCAGACAGTTTTGGCTAACGAGCAGGTAGTTGACGGTCGTTGTTATCGCAAAACCTGTCAAAGTGTTATTGAAAAAAAGGAGTTGGAGCAGTGGTTTTTTAAAATTACCGCTTATGCGGAAAGATTGCTTTCCGATTTAGATAAACTGGATTGGCCAGAAAATGTGAAAATAATGCAAAGAAATTGGATTGGTAAAAGTGAAGGGGTAGAAGTAGAATTTCCAATTGTTGGTGGTGGCAGTTTAAGAATTTTTACTACCCGCCCGGATACCCTTTTTGGGGTTACTTTTATGGCGATTGCTCCGGATGCGGAAATTTTAGATGAAGTCATTAAAGGAAGTGGTAAAGAAGCTGAAGTTTTAGAATTTAAAAAAGAAGCTTTAAGAATTTCGGAAATTGAAAGAACTGCCATTGGCCGGGAAAAAAGAGGTCTATTTATAAATAGATATGCTATAAATCCATTAACTAATGAAAAAATTCCCATTTTTGTTGCTGATTATGTTTTAGCAACTTATGGAACCGGTGCGATAATGGCTGTGCCGGCTCACGACCAAAGGGATTTTGAATTTGCTAAAAAATATAAGTTGCCAATAAAGATTGTAATTAATCCTTACGGCGAAGAGTTAAAAGTTGAAAATATGGAAAGGGCTTATGAAGGCGAAGGAATAATGGTAAATTCCGGAATATTCACCGGTTTACCTTCTTCGGAAGGAATAGGAAAAATAACGGAATATCTTTGTGAAAAAGGAATTGGTCAAAGGAAGATAAATTATCGTCTAAAAGATTGGCTGATTTCTCGGCAGCGATATTGGGGAACACCGATACCGATGATTCATTGTGAAAATTGTGGCATTGTTCCCGAAAAAGAAGAAAATTTGCCAGTGGTGTTGCCGAAAGATGTAAAAGACTATTTGCCGAAAGGAAAATCGGTCCTTGCTGGAATTGAAGAATTTATTAATACTACCTGTCCAAAATGTGGGGAAAAAGCAAAAAGAGACCCAGATACCATGGATACCTTCGTTGATTCCTCCTGGTATTTTTTGAGATTTTTAGACCCCCATAACAACGAAAAACCTTTTACTTATGAAGATACTAAATACTGGTTGCCAATTGATAAATATATTGGTGGCATTGAACACGCCACTGGTCATTTGATATATTTTCGCTTTTTCACAAAAGTTTTGTATGATTTGGGCTTCTGTGCTTATGATGAACCTTGCTTATCGCTTTTTACTCAAGGGATGGTTTTGTATAAAGGACGGGTAATGTCTTCTTCTCAAAAGCACGGTGTTTGGGTAGGAGAATTTTTAGAGAAAAATAGTGCCGATATCGCTCGCCTGACAATTTTGTTTGCCGCACCGCCCGAAAAAGATATGGAATGGTCAGAAGATATTGTCAGTGGTGTAAAAAGATTTTTAGAAAGAACCTGGCGATTATACGCAGCAAATAACTTTAAAGTTTGGGACAAAAAACCAAAGATCTTGGATGAAAAAGATAACTACCTTTATATCCGGCTAAACCAGACAATAAAAAAAGTGATTGAAGATATGGAAAATTTCTCTTTTAATACCGCGATTGCGGCTTTGATGGAATTCCTTAATGATTTATATAAATTTGATAAAAAAAGTGAAGTCTATTATTATTCCCTTTATATTTTTTATCAGCTTCTTTCTCCTTTTGCTCCCCATCTGGCGGAAGAGATAAACGAAAGATGTGGTTATAAAAATCTCTTAGCAGAAACGCCTTTTCCCGATTATGATAAAAATGCCATCTCCTTTGCTACTATTGAAATTCCTGTTCAGATTAACGGTAAAGTAAGGGCAAAGATTTTAGTGGCTATTGACGAAAAAGAAGAGAAGATAAAAGAGATGGCCCTTTGTCACGAGAAAATAAAGGAAATGATTAAAGAGAAAGAGATTTTAAAAATTGTTTATGTGCCTAAAAAGCTGATAAATATTGTTACCAAGGAATAAGTAATGCGGGCAATCTTAATTTTTCTTTTAGTGATTTTTATTGCGCTTTTAGGCTACTTCTATTTTAATTACAAAGAATTTTTTGCCCAGATAAATAAAGAAGAGATTAATGCGGAACTTTTAAGTAATAAAGTGATTGCCCTTTACGAAGAGAAATTAAATCGTTTAAAAAATAAAATTGATTCCTTAGAAAATTTTCCTCCGTATAAAAAGAAAGAATTTATAGAAGAGATAAAATTGTTAAGGGAAGAGATAAAAAAAGGTGAAAAACTGCTTTCCGAATTAAAAAGGGCAAAAGGTGAAAAAAGGAACGAACTTTATCGGCTTTGCATCGAAGTTTACCAAAAGGCAAAAGGAAGGTGTGAAATCTTGAAAGAAAAATAAAATTAAAAATTAAAATTAAAATTTAATGAAGAGAAATTTGATTTTAATCTATTATGAATTTTTGAAATTGACAAAAATCTGGCTTGCCTATCCAATCATTTTCCTTTTTTTTACTGTTTTTCCATTAATTTGGGTTTTACCTTTTATCTTTCAAGGAAAGGCTTTGGTTGGTAGTTTTTCATCAATACCTTTTAAAGAATTAACTGGGACCGAAAATTATTTAGCCTTTTTACTTCTTGGCTCAATTGTTTCTACCTATGTCTTTTCTGGTCTTTGGGGAGTTGGCAATTCTTTGAGGGAAGAGACCTATTGGGGAACCTTAGAATATCTAATTCTTTCACCAGCCAATCCCTTGATTGTTTTAATCGGTAAGACTTTAACGGAATTTATTTATGCCACAATAACCGTTATTATTCAAGCCTTAATAATTGTGATAATTTTGAATGTCAAAGTTACCCTAATAAAATTATTGCCAGTAATCTTAATAATCTTACTTCTCTTAATTGGCTTTTACGGTTTTGCGATTGCCTTTGCTGGTTTTACTTTATTATTAAAGGAAGTAGAAGGTTGGATAAGAACCTTAGAATGGGTATTTTATCTTTTCTCACCAATTAGATATCCGGTAGAGATAAATCCGATAACAAAATTTATTAGTAGTTTTATTCCCCTCACTTATGCCTTAGTAGCCATTAGAGCGATTATCTTGTTAAACAAAAATATTCTTTCCCTTAAAAATATTCTCTTAATCTTAGGCATAATTGATATCTTTTTAATTATAATTGCCATTTTTCTCTTTAAATTCTTAGAGAAAAAGACAAGAGAATTAGGAACGATTGGGGGTTATTAAATGTTTTTAAAATATTTAAAGGCAATTTGGGCGGAAAATGTAAAAGAATGGAAGATTGAACTTTCTTATAAAGCCGATTTTTTAAGGACCTTTATTGACCCGATTGTCTATCTTTTACCTTATTTACTTTATGGACAGGCAATTGTGGGTGGTCGCTTTTCCGGTCAATTAGAAAAATTAACGGGCATTTCCGATATTATTTCCTTTATTTTACTTGGTTATATTTTTATCGGTTTTATGAATATGGCTTTATGGGCAATGGGATTTTCTTTAAGAAAAGAGCAATATTATGGAACCTTAGAACAGGTTTTTGCTACCCCAGTTCCTCGATGGGTTTTTACCTTAGGGATGGCACTCCATTCAACCCTTCACCAGACATTAATTTTGTTATTTCAGATTATCTTTGTCAGTTTAATTTTCCGTTTATATTTCAATATTTCGGGTATTCTTCCTTCTTTAGTGGCAATTGCCTTAATGCTTTTATCCCTTTATGGTTTTGGTATGATGGTTGCTGGCTTAACTTTGACTTTAAAGCAAGGTTGGCTTATCTCTGAAGCTTTATCCGGGATAATGATGGTGATTACTCCCATTGCCTATCCATTAGCAATTTTACCCATCTTTTTAAAAAAACTTTCCTATTTTGTTCCTACCACTTACGGAATTATTGCCACCCGCCATTTTTTATTAAAAGAAAATTTAGATTTTCCTTTATCAGTGATTTATTTTAGATTATTCTTATTAACAATAATTTGGCTTTTCTTTGGTTTGATTGTCTTTTATATAATTGATAAAAAGGTAAGAAAGAGCGGTACTTTGCATACTTATTAAAAAGACAGTAAACATCAGATATAACTATGGTAATAGTAGGTGCCAAGAAAATGGTTTTAAGGTAGGTGTTGGAAATGGTTATATTAAATTGGGTAAAAATAAGTCTATTAATAAGATAAAAAAGGCATATAATGATTGAAAATCATATAAATTTTAAGTATACTTTTAAAAGGCAATTATTGAAAGGGAAGGGGAGGCATTCCCTGGATGGTAGGGGTATTAAGAGGGATGTTTTTTCAAATTTTAAATCCGACTTTTTTAAAACTTTCGTTTGACATTTAGGTATATTTTGCTATACTTTATTATGTTTATTAAAGAAAAAGGAGGAAGAATGAAAAAGAGATTATTATTTTTTATTTTATTTACATTAATCTTTGCTCAAGAGAAAGAGCTTTTTTATCCCTCCAATGTGGCCATTCCATGTCCGATCTTTAAACCGGAGATTGTCCCTTTGCCACCAGCAGGAAATGATAATCCCGATTATGATACTTTAGCCTATGATGATAATATTCGAGCAACCGCTTGGGCCTGGAACGCTCGGGGCAATGGTTGGGGAATGAAGTTTATCTCACCGGCTCCAACTATTCGTTTATATGGTGCTTTAGTAATGCTTTGGGATACAACTTGGCCGATCCCTGGTGGAAGAAGATTTTTAGTAAGGGTCTTAAAAGATGATGGTCCAAATGGCGCTCCGGGAACATTGGTTTATGAATCAGATACTATTTTAGGTACTCGCGGTGCCTGGAATTTTGTTCCTATTGATACCCCAATTGTTAACAGCAATTTCTATATCTTTTATATCCAACCTGATTCCTATCCAATTTGTCCAGGTTTATGTATTGATGGTGCCAGTAATACCCAAGATAATATCCTTTGGCAGTATCTTAATGGTAGTTATTCTTTTGACAAAAGAAGAGGAGAATGGTTTATTAGAGCGGTTATCAGTTGGACACCTCAAGATAGTAATTTAATGACGACAGTTTTCGGTAGTATGCCTTTTGATACTGTTCCGAGGATTAATTTCACAATAAGGGCAACCGTGAAAAATATTGGTAGTCAAACAATCCCGAGCGGTGTGCCAGTAAAATTAAGAATAGTTGGCCCTCAAGGTTATGTTTATGAAGATATTGATCAAACAACCACAACTAATTTAGCAAGAAGACAGTCACAGACAATTACCTTTACCCCTGCCTGGCGAATTCCCGATACCAGCGGAACCTATCAGATAATTGTTTGGCACGAACTTCCTGGCGACGAGTATCGTTTTAATGATACTATCAAAAGAAGTTTAGGAGTTGCTTCGTGGATTACTTATGCTGATTGGAATAATCCCTATTGGGTTACTTGGGCTGGGCCACAAAGAGCAACTCGTTTCAATCCGGCAGATTTTAGATTAACTTATCCATTTGCCATCACTCGGCTAAAACATCAATTTTATTGGCATCAACAAGCTCCTTGGCCCGATAGCATTTTCCAATTTAAGATTTATGGTGATGATGGACAAACTTTATTATATGAATCCGATACCATAAGAGCAGTTTCTTATCCTGGAGTTATTGAACACGCAGTAGAGCCACCAGTAACTATTAGCTCAGGAACATTTTATGTGGCAGTTGTACCGAGAAGTTATTCGGGGCATCCTTCAAGTTTAGCCGATAACCAACCAGATGGAAAATCTTTTTACGGTGTTCCTGGAAGTTGGCAACCGTGGAATAATGGCGAATTTTTCAACGCCGTTTCAGTAAGATTAATTTCTTCTGTTGAAGAGATTGATAATTATCCGGTTAATTTTGATGTGAAGGAGAGCACTAATCCAAAAAGAGAACTAAGAATAAGCTGGCAGATTCCTAAAGGGGAATGGGTAAAAATAAAATTATATGATGTGAGTGGAAAAGTAATAAGATACTTTTACAAAAAAGCCGAAAATACTTCTCAAAGAGGTCTAATTACTATTGACAACAAATCCCTTTCTAAAGGTGTCTATATTCTCCATTTTGAAACTCAGCGTTATAATAAAACCAAGAAATTGATTATCCTTTAAAAAAGGAAAGGGGGAGGTAAAAAACCTCCCCCCTTAATAATTTTAAAATCCTCGGTATAAACCGAGTTTTTTAGCGTATTCTATAACTTCTTCATATTCTTCTTTTGTTATTCTTCTTGATAATTCTAAATAGTGATTTGCTCGATAACAAGGTCGGTATTGAGCCATTATATTTACATAAGAATCTTTAGAGATCTCTTTAGCAATAAACTCTAAGATTTTAAAAGAGCCAGCAATTTTATTAGGTAAAACCAAATGTCTAATTAACAAACCAGAATAGGCAATACCGTTAACTACTTTTAAATCACCAACTTGCCGATGCATTTCTTTTACTGCCATTTTATTAATCTCCCAATAATTTTTTGCCTTAGAGTATTTTAAAGCATATTCATTATCACTGTATTTCATATCAGGCATATAAATATCAATTACTCCTTCCAAGATTTTTAATATCCCAACTTTATCATAACCACCCGAATTATAAACAATAGGAATTTTTAACCCTTCTTTTTTGGCAATAATCAGGGCTTCAACAATTTGATAAACAACATGGGTTGGACTCACTAAATTGATATTATGACAGCCTATTCTTTGAAGCCTTAACATCATTTTTGCCAATTCTTCGGCGCTTACTTCCTTTCCCTCCCCATACTGGCTAATTTCGTAATTTTGGCAATAGACACAATGAAGATTACAACCGGAAAAAAATATTGTTCCTGAACCATTTTCTCCTACCAATTCTTCTTCTTCCCCGAAATGGGGGCCAAAACTACTAACTACTGCGTAACGACCGATTTGGCAATCTCCTTTTTCATTATTTAATCTTAAAGCTTGACATTCTTTAGGGCACATTTTACAGGGCGAAAAAAATTTTTCTAAAGCTTTTAATTTTTCTTCCAAGTTAGTATTTAGAAACCGTGGTGTTCCCATCGTTGAAAAAATTTGATTAAAAGATTAATATTATCCGTAATCGGAACTGTTTTGGGCAAAGAGAGAAGAAAATATTTTCCGTAAGATTTTTCTTTTATTCTTTTATCTAAAATAACAACTACTCCGTAATCCTCTTTACTTCTAATTAAACGACCAAATCCCTGACGAAATTTTAATACCGCATTAGGCAATTGGTAATACCAAAAGGGATCTAAATTTTCTTTCAATAATTTTTCCTTAATTCCTTCTACTCGCGGTTCATCAGGAACATCAAAAGGTAAACGAGTTATTATTAAACAAGAAAGGGATTCTCCCGGAACATCAATCCCTTGCCAAAAAGAACCAGTAGCAAATAGGCAAGCATTAAGATTTTTTTGAAATTCTGATAGAAGATAAGCGGGAGAAGAATTTTCTTCTTGCTGTAAAATTGGATATTTTGTTTTTTCACAAAGTTCATAAACCCTTTTTAAAGCTTTAAAACTGGTAAATAATACTAAAGTTCTTCCCTGGGCATGATTAATGATATCATTTATTAGTTTTGCCGCTTTTTCGTAAAAAATTTCTTCTTCGGTTGGTAGTGGAATATTTTTTTCGATATAAACCAATGCTTGAGAAGAATAGTCAAAAGGTGAAGCAAAATATTTTTGGTCATATTTTTCAATTCCCAGTCGAGAGGCAAAGAAAGAAAAATCTCCTTTTACTCTTAAAGTTGCCGAAGTGAAGATTAGGGGGATTTCTTTGGTAAAAAGATATTCTTTCATTATCGCTCCCACATCAATTAGACTGGAGTTTAAAGAGATAGAATTATCAAGGATTTCTATCCAGAACACAGTATTCTCTTTTTCTTGGTAAAAATCTTCAATATTTTTCTTTTTTTCTTCGGCCTCCTTTAGCCAAGCAAAGAATTCACTTTTTAATTCCTCATTGCTGACTTTTTCGGCATCTTTTTTTAATTGGTCACAAATACTTTCTAAGGGAAAAAGAAAAAGGGGCGAAATCGGTAAATTTTCTTTTATCCGTTTTTTTTGTTCACTCCCAAGAAAATTTTTTAATTTTAAAAAATAATCCTCTAAACTATTTAAAAAATGAAAAATTTCTTTTTGATAAGAATTTAATTGTTTAGCATCTAAATTTAAAATTTTTAATAAGCCAGTTTTTGCTTTCGGATTATAAAGACGAAAAATAAGATTTTTAAGCTGATTTTCGCTGATAGAAAAACCAAAACTATTAGCGCAGACTTCTTCCAAAGCGTGGGCTTCGTCAAAGATTACTACTTGGTATGCGGGAAGAGATTCGTAGCGCAGATTGGAAAAAAATAAGGCGTGATTAACAATGAGGATATCAGTATTTTCCCATTCCTTTTTTGCTTTTTGATAAAAACACTCTTCATAAAAGCGACACCTTTTATTTAAACAGGCATTAGGGGAATGAGCAATTTTTTCTTTAAAGAAGGAAGGAAGATTCTCTGAATGGTTTGTTAACAATCCCTTTTTTTCATTAAAAATTTGAGAAATTGTTAATAATTTTTCTTTTTCATCGGGATATTCAAAGAGTTGATAGTTAAAAATATTTTTGATTCTTTTTTTACAAAGATAATTTTCTTTGCCATAAGCACAGGAATAATTAAAATCAAAAGGTAATATTTTTTTGGCCAATAAAATATCAGAATTTAAAATCTGATTTTGCAAAACCTTGGTATAAGTACTAATTACCACTCTTTTGTTATATTTCTTAGCATAAAGAATTGCTGGTAAAAGATAACCAAGAGTTTTGCCAACACCGGTTTCGGCTTCAATGAGTAAAATTTCATTATTTTCTAAGGCGTTATAGATTGCCCAAGCATAGTCAATCTGTTCTTTTCTTTCTTCGTATTTTTTACCAAAAGAAGTAAAAACTTCGGGAATTTTTTGGAAGATTTCACTAATTTTCACGAATGTTTTTTTTTATTAACTTTTTTTCTGTAGGAAAGTATTTTTTTACAAACTCTTCTTCAAAGTCAAAGAAATTATGGAAATCCTCTTTTTTATCATTTTCGCGTTTTGATAAGATTTTTGCTTCACAGAGATTAAAAACAATTTCACCGACATCGTCAGTCGATTTTATACCCCAATATTCTAAAACCGTCTTTGCCATGATGCCAAATTCTTTTTGTGCCAATTCTTTGAATCCCAAAAGTAATTCTTTACTGGATATATGAGAAGAAACTCTTAATTTTCTTTTAGTATATTCTAAAGCATCTAAAATAAAAAGATAAGCCGCTTTTTTATATTGAGGGTTTTTTTTAACCAGTTCATCAATTTTATCATTCATACTTTTGCTAAAGCTTGCGCCAAATCTTCAATAATATCTTCCGCATCTTCAATTCCTACTGACATCCGAACAAGTCCTTCACTAATTCCTGATTTTTCTAAATCTTCTTTAGAATAAGCAAAATGGGTCATTGAGGCTGGATGTTCAATTAAAGTCGCTGTATCTCCCAAACTAACGGCACAAACACAAAGTTTGACATTATTCATCAGTTTTCTGCCAGCTTCCCGACCGCCTTTCAATTCAAAAGCAATCATACTGGAAAAACCGTTCATTTGTTTTTTGGCTATTTCATGTTGGGGGTGTGTTGGCAAACCCGGATAGGAAACGTATTTTACTTGGGGATGATTACTTAAAAATTGGGCTACCTTTAAACCATTTTCATTATGTTTACTCATTCTTAAAGCCAAAGTTTTTAAGCCTCTTAATAATAACCAGGCATTAAAAGGACTTATTACCGCCCCAAAATTTCTTATTAGATTTTCTTTAAGAATTTTTATAATTTCCTTATTGCTAATTACTACTCCCCCGAGCGTATCACCATGTCCAGAAATATATTTGGTTGCCGAATGGAGAGAGATGTCGGCTTTTAATTTTAATGGTTTTTGATTAAAAGTTGTTGCGAAAGTATTATCTACTACTACCTTAGCATCATACTGATGAGCAATTTCACTGGCTTCTTTGATATCAATAACTTCGATGGTCGGATTTGTTGGGGTTTCAATAAAGACAATTTTAGTTTTTTTGTTTATCTTGTTTTTCAATTCTTCAATAAAATTTTTTGCCAAAAGCCATTTGACAGTAATCCCAAAATTAGGTAGTAAAGCGGTAAAAAGAGAATAGGTGCAGCCATAGATAGGATAAGAAGCTAATATTTCATCACCAGCCTTAGCTAATCCAAAAATTACTGCGGTTATAGCCGCCATGCCAGAAGCAAAAGCACAGGCATCTTCGCCTTCTTCTAGAAAAGCCATTTTTTCTTCAAAAGCCCGAATAGTTGGATTACCTAAGCGGGTATAAAAATAACCCTCTTTTTCCTTAGCAATAATACTAGCACCTTCTTCGGCCGAAGAAAAAGTAAAAATTGCGGTTTGATAAATTGGCACCGACAAAGAGCGGGTCGTTTTTTCACCCAAAATTTCTTTTCCGTGGACATATTTAGTAAATTCTCGCATGTTTTCCCCTTTTTTAAAAAATATTAACAATTAACTTTTAAAAATCAATAATTCGGTTATAATATATAATGAAAACCAAAGAAGAGATAAGACAAGAAATTTGGGAATATATGGAAAAAAATAATTTAGTAATCTTTCCCCGTCCTTGTTATGGTCGAATTCCTAATTTTATTGGAAGCGAAAAAGCAGCTGAAAAGTTATATAAAATAAAAGAATTTCTAAAAGCTAAAGGAGTCTTCTCGGCTCCCGATAGTGTGTTAAAAGCAGCGCGGAAGATAGTTTTAAAAACCGGAAAAAGTTTAATTGTTGCTTTGCCACATATTGAAGGTTATTTGGAGATAAAAGGAAAAGAGTTAGCTGATAAGGCAATTACCATTAAAAATTTTAAAAAATATGGAAAAGAACCAAAGACTTTTATTGAAATTTTTCTTCAAGGAAGTGTGGCAGTAGATTTAAAAGGTAATCGTTTAGGGAAAGGAAAAGGTTACGGTGATAAGGAGTATTACGAACTTAAAAATAAAGGACTTTTAAAAAATCCTTTAGTAATCACCATTGTTCACGATTGTCAAGTATTGGAAGATTTTTCTTACTTAGCCGAACCTCACGATATTAAAGTGGACATAATTTTAACCCCTACGCGAATCATTAAAACGGAAAAGTAAATTTTCGATTTCTTTTTTTAAGATTGATAAGAGAAGGTCACGGTTTTGAAAAGTGATTTCATAAATTTTTGCTCGGGAAAATTTCTCTAATTTTTCAATAAAATCAATTTGGGCGACAGGAATAGTAGCCACAATAATTTTATCTAAATTAAAAATCATTTTAATCTTTTCTTTAAACTTTTCTGAAAGAAGTTCCATTTTTCCAATTTCGTCAAGTAAAATAATCGGCTTCTCTTTTGCTTTTTCTAATTCAGGAAGCACTATTTTTTCAAACTCTTCAATGGCTACATAATATTTAGAAATTCGATAAGAGGATTTAAAATTAATGTGAGCCAATATTCCGGAACCACTATGAAAGGTGATAATTTTAAAACCAACCCGATTTCCCTTTTCTCTTATTTCTTCAGTGTAAAAGCCACCAAGTTTTTTGGAGTCAAAAGCAAGCGTTAGCTTTTTGATCAAAGTTGTTTTTCCGATACCAGGTTTACCTTTAATTAAAAATATTGATTTATCAGAAATTTTCATTATTATAATTTATGGGCGGTTAGCTCAGTTGGTCAGAGCGTCGGTCTCACATACCGAAGGTCAGAGGTTCAAATCCTCTACCGCCCATTTATTAATTAAAAAATTAATTTCAGTTAATTTTGTGGAGGATTAATTTTTACAATTTCAATTTCAGTGAGTAAAGGTCGAAATCCCTTTTTGCGGCGATAATTTTCTCGCCGGCGGAATTTAAAGACAATAATTTTTTCACCTTTAAAATGAGAAAGGATTTTTGCTTCAATAGAAGCACCTACCACTTGGGGAGTTCCTACCCAAACTTTATCATTAGATTTTAAAAATAAAACTTTATCAAATTTTACAATCTCACCCACCGCTGCTTCAATTCGGGGTACTATTAACTTTTCGCCTTCTTTTACAAAATATTCAAAACCTTTAATTTCAGCAATGGCAAACATTTTTACCTTCCTTGTTTTTCAACAGGTATTGGTTTTTGTTGTATTTTTTGAATTCTTGGCTGCGAAGCTATTACTAAAGTTATGGAAGTGATTAACATTAAAGCGGCAACCACTGAAGTTACTTTAATCATAAAAGGAGAAATTCCGCCGCCACCAAAAATAGACTCACTACCGCCAAAAACTAAAGATATTCCGCCTTTTTGGGGTTGTTGCAGAAGAATAATAAATATCAGTATTAAACAAATAAAAATATGCAAAATTAATAAAAATGTAAACATATGTTTTATTTTAATAAAAAATTTTTATAAATCAAGATTAACAATATAGGTGAATTCATCTAATTTAATACTAGCGCTGCCAATAAGAACACCATCAATTGATTCGGTTTTTAATAATTCCCTAATGTTTTTCTTATTGACACTTCCACCATAAATGATCCGCATGTTTTCACTGGTTTCTTCACCGTAATTATCTTTTATAAAATTGCGAATAAATTGGTGAACTTCACTTGCCTCTTCAGGGGTAGCATTTTTGCCAGTCCCGATGGCCCATATGGGTTCATAAGCAATTACCATTCCTTCAATTTTTTTTATATCTTTTAAATCAGCTTTTAATTGGCTTTCAATAATCGTTAAAGTTTTTCCTGTTTCTCTTTCTTCTAAATTTTCGCCCACACAAAGAATCGGTTTTAAATTAAGACTTAAAACTTTTTTAATTTTTTTATTTATCATCTCGTCATCTTCGCCAAAATATTTTCTCCTTTCCGAATGACCAATTATCACATACTCACAACCTAAAGCCAAAAGAAAAAGTGGAGATATTTCACCAGTGAAGGCTCCTTTATCTTCCCAATGGGTATTCTGGGCACCTAATTTTATTCCACTATTTTTAATAATTTCCGAAACTATAAAAAGACTAGTAAAAGGCGGGAAAATAACAATTTCTTTGTTTTCAATATTTTTTGCTGCTTTTAATAATTTTTCTATAAATTCTTTACTTTCTAAATGATTAAAATTCATTTTCCAATTGCCGCCAATAAAAACTTTCCTTTTTCTCATATTTTCACAAAAGTGCTTTTAGACCCGGTAACTCTTTACCTTCTAAAAATTCCAAAGTTGCACCACCAGCCATAGAAAGAAAAGAATATTTATCAGCCAGATTAAATTTATTTATCGCCGAAACAGTATCACCACCACCAGCTAAAGAGAAAGCTCCTTTGGCGGTTGCCAAAGCAATAGCTTTGGCGACCTCTCGAGTTCCGCACGCAAAAGGTTCAATTTCAAAAATTCCTAAAGGTCCACAAAAAATAATAGTTTTTGCTTCAGAAATAATTTTTACATAATGGGCAATTGTTTCTTTGCCGATGTCAACTCCGTAATAATCCTTTCGCATTTCTTTAACCGGAGTATTATAATAATGAGCATTTTCTGAAATTTCTGAAGCAATTAAAATATCTGAAGGTAAAACTATTTTTTTTTCTTTAGCTAAAATCTCAGCTTCTTTTAAAAAGTTTTCTTCATAAAGAGATTTTCCAATTTCGTAATTTAACGCTTTAAAAATAGTGAAAACCACTCCGCCACCTAAAAGGATTTTATCAACCTTAGGCAAGAGGTTTCTTATTACTCCCAATTTATCTGAGATTTTAGCACCGCCAATTATCAAAACTACTGGTTTTTGAGGTTGTTCAAAAATCTTTTTTAGATTTTCCACTTCTTTCAAAAGTTGAAAACCAGCCCCTTTTTCTTTGATAAATTGAGTAATACCCACAATGGAAGCATGAGCTCGATGGCAAGTCGAAAAAGCATCGTTTACATAAACATCTATCTCTTTAGCTAATTCTTGAGCGAAATTTAAATCGTTTTTTTCTTCTTCATCATAAAATCTTAAATTTTCTAAAAGATAAATCTCACCAACTTTTGCTTCCCTTTTGGCCTTTAAAACTTTTTCTCCTATACAATCATCTAAAAAATTTACTTTTTTATTTAAAAGTTTTGTTAAATGAATAGCTATAGGTGATAAAGAAAATTCACCTGTTTTTTTTCCTTTTGGACGGCCAAGATGGGAAGCAATAAAAATAGTGCACGGATAATTTAAAAGGTAATTTATAGTTTCTAAAGAAGCTTTAATCCGAGAATCATCAAGAATTTTCCCTTCTTTTAAAGGGACATTATAATCTACTCGTAAAAATATTTTTTTGTATTTTAAGTCGATATCTTTTATTGATTTCATATTTTAAGTTATTTTAATTTTTGACCAACCAAACAAGCCAGATCCACCACTCGGCAAGAGTAACCCCATTCATTATCGTACCAACCATAAACCTTCACAAAATTTCCAGCGATTACTTCGGTTAATGTAGCATCAAAAATACAAGAATAAGGGTTACCAATAAAATCTTGAGAAACTAATTCTTCTTCCACATACTGAAGATATTTGTGCAAATAGGTTTCACTTGCTCTTTTAAAAGCTTCGTTTACCTCTTCTTTTGTTGTTTTCTTTTCTACCTCGCAGGCAAGGTCAACAAGGGAAACGTTAGCTACTGGTACTCGTAAAGCAATGCCCGAAATTTTCCCTTTTAATTCTGGGAAAATAACACCTATCATTTTGGCGGCACCGGTAGAAGTGGGAATTATTGAGAGAGCACAGGCACGAGCCCGGCGAAGATCTTTATGAGGAGCATCTAAAATTTTTTGGTCATTAGTATAAGCATGAACAGTCGTCATATAGCCGCGTTTAATTTTGAAATTTTCGTGAAGGACCTTTATTAATGGCAAAAGACAGTTAGTTGTACAAGAAGCGTTAGAAATGATGTGGTCTTTTTCTGGTTCATAATCATTTTCATTAATACCTAAAACGAAAGACTTAATTTCCTTTTCATCCTTGGGTGGAGCGGTTAAAATCACTTTTTTAGCCCCATTTTTAATATGATATTCTAATTCTTCTTTTTTCCGAAAAACTCCAGTAGCCTCAATAACAATATCAACATTTAAATTACCCCAAGGTAAATTTTTAAGCTCTTTTTCGTTAAAAACTAAAATCTCTTTACCGTTAATAATTATTCGGTCTTCCAATCCTTTAACTTGGTAAGGAACTTGACGATGAACCGAATCATATTTAAAAAGGTGAGCTAAAATTTTTCCATTAGCGATATCATTAATAGCTACAAATTCTAATTCTTTTCTTTCTAAACCAATTCTTAAAACTAATCGACCGATTCTTCCAAAACCATTTATCGCTACTTTTGCCATATTTACCCCTCCCTTATAATAATCTTTTATTATAAAGAAACTTGAAAAAAAATCAAGTTTTAGTATTCTATTTAACTATGAAGGTAATTCTTGCAGGTTATAATGTAGATATTAAGATTCTGAAAAAGATTTCTGAAAAATATAAAAAATTTTTGACTCCAGAAACTTTTTCTTGTGCCTATGCCCGTATTAGTCGTTACGATTTATCTGTTGACAAATTGAGAGAAAAAGCTTTAAAAGAGATTAAAGAAGCAAGAGAAACAAACAAGAGAATTATTTTTGAAATGGGACATTCTTCGGTTGCTGAGCACGCCGTTTTCAATATCGATATTATTGAAATATCTCGTTTGGCGGTTGAGGAAGTTGAGCATTTTCGTTTGGCTTCTTATACAGAAAAATCGCAAAGATATGTGAAACTAAAAGAAGGTTTTTTTATCCCACCAGAAATAAAAAATAGTAAAATAGAAGAAAGATACAAAAAAATTGTAAAAAAATTATTTTTTACTTATGAAAATTTTATAAAAAAGGGAATACCAAAGGAAGATGCTCGTTATCTTTTGCCTTTAGCTACTTATACTCAATTAGGGATGACAGTAAATGCTCGCACTTTAGAATACATGCTAAGGAAATTTGCTGCTTCTTATCTATTAGAAATAAAAGAATTGGGGAGAAAAATTTTTAACAAAGTAAAAAGAGTTGCCCCATCCCTTTTGCGTTATTATTTACCAACCGATTATGAAATAAAAACCAAGGAAGAATTAAAAAATCTTTTGCAAAAATTTTCTTATTTTATTTCTGAAAAAGAAGAAAAGGAAAATGTGAAATTAATTGCTCATTATAATAACGATTTAATCCCTAAAGCAATTTTGTATCCTTATTTTTCTAATCCTTTTCCTAAAAATTGGCAATTAAAAGAAGAAGAAAAACTTACCATCATTAAAAAAAGTTTAGAGTATTTAGAATTTTATGATGCAGTTTTGAGAGAATTTGAATTAGGATTTTTAGTTTTTGAAGTTATTCTCAGTGCGGCTGCTTTTGCTCAATTAAAAAGGCATCGTTTAATAACATTAATAACCCAGCCTTACAATTTGGATTTAAAATTTACTATTCCACCAACAATAATTGAAAAAAATTTAGAAAAGGAATTTAAAGAAGCAGTAGCTGAAGTTGAAGAATTTTATGTTCTTTTAAGGGATAAATTAGATCCTTATAATGCTCAATACATCCTAACCAATGCCCATCGACGAAGAGTGTTGGTAGGAGTAAATCCTCGGGAGCTTTATCATTTTTCTCGTTTAAGAGAAGATAAAGACGCCCAATGGGAGATAAAAATAATTGCCCAGAAAATGAGCCAATTGGCAAAAGAAAAAATGCCGGAAATATTTCTTCTTCTCGGCGGTAAAGATAAATATCCCGAAATATATTTTTCAGTTTATCAAAAATATCCCAAATTTTTTCCTAAATAATATTTGAGTAAATAAAAACATAATAAAAATTATTTGATTTGTTCCAAATTTTGAAATTGACTAATTTAATTCTTTTGAATATAATATAAAATGAAAATAAAATTAGGGAAGAGATTTCTGATTGTTTATTTTATTCTTATTTTTTTAATATTAACTGCTATATTTTTTATTATTTCTTCTTTCCTTTTTAAGAAGTTAGAAGAGGAAATAACTTTGCGTTCACGCATTTTTGCTAAGTACATGTCGAAAGTTCAAGAAGAAGATTTGGAAAGTAGCTCCTATGAATTAGACATAATTTTTGAAGAGGTGATTAAAAAAATTGATTTTCCTGTTGTTGTCATTGATGATAAAGGTGAAATTATTGCTTATCGGAATGTTGGTAAAAATCTAACTAAAGAAATATTAAAAAAGAAACTAGAACAATTAAAAAAAGAAAAACCGCCAATTCCTATTTTGGTTAATATTGGTGATACTACCAAATTTTTAGGTGAAATTTATTATGGTCTTTCGCCAACAGCTAGATTTGTTCGTTTTTATCCTTATTATCAAATTTTGATTTTAGTTCTATTTATATTTTTGGGAATTTGGGCAATTTTTATTTATAAAAAAAGAGAAGAAGAAAAATTATGGACTTTTTTAGCAAAAGAAACTGCCCACCAGATGGCAACGCCCCTTTCTTCACTGATTGGATGGCTTTTGGCGATTAAAGATAAAATTGAAGAAAAATATTACGAAGAGATGATCTTAGATATTCAAAAAATGGAAATGGTTTTGGAAAGATTCTCGCGTATCGGTTTACCCCCAAAATTGGAGAATTTACCAATAAAAGAAATTATTGAAAAAGTTTGCGAACATTTTAAAAGAAGATTGCCACCAAATATTCAACTGGTTTTAGATTTAAAAACCAATCCTTTATTACCTTTAGATGAAGTACTTTTTAATTGGAGTTTAGAAAATCTTCTTAAAAATAGTATTGATGCTATTGGTTCTAATCCGGGTCGGATTGAAATCAAGGAGAATATTAATGATCGAAATTATGAAATTCAGATCATTGACAATGGCGAAGGGATTGACAAAAAAATTAGAGGCAAAATTTTCAAAGCTGGTGTTACCAGTAAAAAATATGGTTGGGGTATTGGTTTATCGTTAGCCAAAAGAATTATTGAGGAATATCACCGCGGAAAATTATTATTAAGGGAATCAAAGAAAGGAAAAACAGTTTTTTCCATTATTTTAAAGAAAAAATGAAAATCCTTTGGATTGATGATGAAATTGAACTTTTAAAACCTTTTATCTATTTTCTTAAAGAAAAAGGGTACGAAATAAAAGAAGTGAATAATGGCATTGAAGGTTTAAATAAAATAAAAGAAGAAAATTTTGATTTAGTCTTTTTAGACGAGATGATGCCCGGTTTAGATGGTTTGGAAATTGCTCGGAAGATAAAAAATTATGATCCCAATATTTTTGTAGTGATGGTTACAAAAGTAAGTGACGAAGATTTCATTGATGAAGCCTATGCCAATTTGGTTGATGATTTTATCCTTAAACCTTTAAATCCAGTCCAGATTTTGGCCGTAATTAAAAGGTTATTAGAAAAAAAAGAAATCTTTAAAGAAAACTTAGTGCGTGAGTATTTAAAAATTCTTTCCGGAACAAAAGATTTTGAAACTTTTGAAGAATGGTGTGATTTTTATCAACAATTGATAAAATGGCGAGAATATCTTAATCGATTTTCTTTAAATGATTTAAAAGAAAGTTACGAAGATATTTTAAAAGAGGGTAATGAAAATTTTGCTACCTTTATTGAGGAGAATTATTGTGATTGGTTAAAAAATAAAAAAGGGCCAATACTTTCTCACCAATTTTTTGAAAATTTTGTTAAGCCCCATTTGGATAAATTGCCTTTATACTGGATAATTTTTGATTCGCTTCGGCTTGATCAGTGGTATTTTCTTTATAACATTTTGAAAGAACATTTTTTAATAAAACAGAATTTTTATTGTTCGATTCTTCCTTCAGCAACACCTTATGCTCGTAATGCTTTGTTAAGCGGTTTAACACCGAAAAAAATTTTTGAATATTATCCAGAATATTGGGTATTTACTGATGTTGGACAAAATCGCTACGAAGAACAGCTTTTTCAAAAACTCTTAGCTAGAGAAAGAATTTCTTTAAAATATTTTTATTTAAAAATTATAAGGATGGAAGACCTAATTGAGAAATTTGACTATCTTCTAAAGCCTGACGTTGGGATTGTGATAGTCATCATAAATTTTTTAGATTTTCTTATCCATTCAGCTCGGGAAACTTTGTTTATTAAAGAAATTGCTGAAAATGAAGATTCTTTGTTAGAATTTACTAAAATCTGGTTTAACTCTTCTTTAATTTTTCAATTTTTAAAAAAACTTAAAGAGAACGAGAGAAAAATAATTATTACTTCCGATCACGGATTTATTAAAGTGAAAAGGCCGACAATTATTTATGGAGGGCGAGAGATTTCGCCTAATCTTCGTTACAAATCAGGCGGTGGAATAACCATTGATAAAAAAGCTGCCTGGCTTTTAGAACCGAAGGAATTAGAATTGCCACAAGAATTTTTGGGTGAAAAATACGCCATTTGTAAAAGCGATTATTATTTTATTTATCCTACCAAACCTAAAGAATATGAAAAAATTTATAAATTGACTTATCAACATGGAGGTATTTCACTTCAGGAAATGATTTTACCGGTAGGAATTTTATACCCCCTTGATTAAATTTATAAATTTATTTATAATAAATTTAATGCCTGAATTTACTTTTTTAGAAATTTTAAAAAAAGAACATTTTTTGATTGAAAGGGCATTACGAACCATGACTCTTTTGATAGTCAAAGACCAGTATTTAGAAAGAGAATTTCAATTGGTTTACCAGATAATAAAAGATTTTGTAGAAGATAATCATTGTGCCAAAGAAGAAGAGATTTTATTTCCATTAATAAGAGAATACGAAATTGATGCCCAATTGGTGATGGTTAATGAGTCAGAAAAAAGAAAAGAAATTATTGAAACCTTGGAAAAAGGATTAAAAGATTTGGATAAAGAGAAATTTTTGGTAGGTTTACAAGATTTTATAGAAATTTTTGCTCGTCATATTTTTAAGGAAGAGGGTCTTATTTTTCCTGCCTGCGAAGCTCTTTTACCATCGGATATTAATGAAAAAATTGTTAAAGATTTTAAAGAATATGAAAGAGATAACAGGGATTATGATTATTTTCTAAAAATCGTTGAAGATTTAGAAAAGATTATTTTCTAAAATGACTGAAAACAATTATATTTTTATTAAAGGTGCTCGGGAACATAATTTGAAAAATCTTACTTTGAAAATTCCACGTAACAAAATGGTAGTAATTACAGGGATTTCTGGTTCAGGTAAGTCTTCTTTGGCTTTCGATACTATTTATGCTGAAGGTCAAAGAAGGTATATTGAATCACTTTCTTCTTACGCTCGGCAGTTTTTAGGAGTATTAGAAAAACCAGATGTTGATTATATTGAGGGGCTTTCGCCCGCAATTGCCATTGAGCAGCGGACAGCAGCTAAAAATCCTCGTTCAACTGTTGGTACCGTAACGGAAATTTATGATTATTTACGGGTTCTTTTTGCTCGTTTAGGAAAACCTTTCTGCCCATATTGTAATAAAGAAATTGCTTCTCAAACATTAGACCAAATAATCGACCAAATCTCTTCTTATCCGGAAAATACTAAATTAATAATATTGGCACCTGTTGTTAGGGGAAGAAAAGGTGAATATCAAACTCTTTTGGAAAAAATAAAAAAAAGGGGTTTTTTAAGGGTAAGAGTGGATGGAAAAATTTATGAGATTTCGGAAGTTAAAAATTTAGAAAAATATAAAAAACATAATATTGAAATTCTTATCGATCGGTTAGTTTTATTAGAAGAAAATAAAAAACGATTGGCTGATTCGATAGAATTAGCATTAAAAGAGGGGCAAGGCTTATGTGTAGTGATTTTTGATGAGAAAGAGGAAAAAATTTTTTCTGAAAAGTTTGCCTGTGTCGATTGTGGTTTTTCTTATGAAGAAATTTCTCCCCGGCTTTTCTCTTTTAATTCACCTTACGGTGCTTGTTCAGCATGTCACGGCTTAGGGACAAAAATGGAAATTGATCCTGAAAGATTAATTGTTGACCCAAAGCTTTCCATTAATGAAGGAGTAATTGAAGTTTGGGGAGAGCCCAAAGGCCGTTGGTTTACTTCGGTTTTAAAAGCTTTGGCAAAAAATTATGGTTTTTCTTTAAATACTCCGTGGGAAAAACTGCCCAAGAAGGTGAAGGAGATAATTCTGTATGGTAGCAATGAAGAAATTTTGGTGGAGCACGAAAGATGGGACGGTACTCACTACAAATTTTATGAAGAGTTTGAAGGGGTTATTCCCCATTTAATGCGAATTTATCAAACTACCGAATCAGAAAGTACCCGGGAATGGATCGAGAGATATATGTCAATTTTACCTTGTCCCGAATGCGGTGGAGCACGCCTTAAAAAAGAGGCACTCTCAGTTAAAATTAACGGTTATTCTATTTATGACATTTGTAGATTATCTATTAGAGAATGTTATCAATTTTTTGATAATTTAAAATTAAATGAACAAGAAAAAAAGATTGCTCAGGAATTAATTAATGAAATTAAAAAAAGATTAAACTTTTTGATTGAAGTAGGTGTTGATTATTTAACTTTAGAAAGAAGAACTGATACCTTAGGAGGTGGTGAAGAACAACGAGTGCGGTTAGCAACGCAAATTGGCTCAGGTTTAGTTGGCGTAACTTATATTTTAGATGAACCCAGTATTGGCTTACATATGCGAGATAACCATAAGCTAATTCAGACATTATTAAGATTAAGAGATTTAGGAAATACAGTTATAGTGGTGGAACATGATCGGGATACAATTTTAGCTAGCGACTATGTAATTGATTTAGGTCCGGGAGCTGGAGAAAAAGGTGGATATATTGTGGCTACTGGTACACCGGAAGAAATTATGAATAATCCCAACTCCTTAACCGGTGCCTATTTAAGTGGTAAGAGAGAAATTCCTTTACCTGAAAAGAGAAGGAAAGGAAACGGTAAGTTTTTAATAGTGAAAGGTTGTTCGGAAAATAATTTAAAAAATATTGATGTTACAATTCCTTTAGGCATGTTTGTCTGTCTTACTGGTGTTTCCGGTTCGGGAAAAAGTACTTTTATGAATGATATCCTTTACAAAGCCTTAGCCGAAAAATTTTATGGTTCAAGAGAAAAACCCGGCAAATTTAAAGAAATTATTGGTTGGGAAGAAATTGATAAAGTGGTAAATATCGATCAGTCACCTATTGGTCGAACCCCTCGGTCTAATCCGGCAACTTATACTAACGTTTTTACACCAATAAGAGAACTTTTTGCTCAAACCAAAGAAGCCAAGATGAGAGGTTATTCTCCAGGAAGATTTTCTTTTAATGTTCGCGGTGGTCGTTGTGAAAACTGTGGTGGCGATGGAATTAAAAAAATTGAAATGCATTTTTTGCCAGATGTATACGTGACTTGTGAAGTTTGTAAAGGGAAAAGATATAATCGGGAAACTTTAGAAATAAGATATAAAGGAAAAAATATTTATGATGTTTTGGAAATGACTGTAAATGAGGCTTTAGAATTTTTCTATAATATTCCAGCAATAAGAAGAAAATTAGAGATGTTGCGGGACGTAGGATTAGGTTACATAAAATTAGGACAGCCAGCCACTACTTTGTCTGGTGGCGAAGCTCAAAGGGTTAAATTAGCAAGAGAATTATCAAAAATTGGTACCGGAAAAACTTTATATCTATTAGATGAACCAACTACGGGTCTTCATTTTGAAGATATTCGATTATTGTTAATTGTTCTTAATCGGTTGGTGGATAAAGGTAACACAGTACTTGTTATTGAGCATAATTTGGATGTGATAAAATGTGCCGATTGGATAATTGATTTAGGACCAGAAGGAGGCGAAAATGGTGGTTATATTGTTGCTTGTGGTACGCCCGAGGAAATTGCTCGCTGTGAAAAATCCTATACTGGAAAATTTTTAAGAGAAGTATTAAGAAGACACGGAATTCAATTCTAAATTTTTCTCACAAATTCGTTCAATTCTTTTGGCTTTATAAGTAGCGGAATCAATTTCAACAATTACTCCCTCTACTTTTAAATTGGTATTTGCTGGGATAAGACGATAATTGATTCCGTAAAGTAATCTTTTTAAAGAGTCTTCGATCTCCATACCTAAAATAGAGTCATGGGCACCGCACATTCCAACATCAGTTATATAAGCAGTGCCCTTAGGCAAAATTTGTTCATCGGCCGTAGGGATATGGGTATGGGTTCCTAAGACGGCGCTTACTTTTCCATCTAAAAAATATCCCATAGCTTTTTTTTCAGCAGTGGCTTCTGCATGAAAATCAACAATAATAATTTTTTTGTTATTAATTTTGATTAATTCTTCGTCAATTCGGCGAAAAGGACAATCTAGGGGTTTCATAAAAACTCTGCCGATAAGATTTATGATAATAACTAACTGATTATTTTTTTCTAGAATACATATTCCTTTTCCTGGGGCTTCTGGAGGATAATTGAGCGGTCGAATAATACGGTTTTCTTTTTCTAAATAATTAATAATCTCTTTGCGATCAAAAGCATGGTCACCTAAAGTAATGCAATCTATCCCCAAAGATAAAAAATCTTCAACAATTTGAGGAGTAATTCCAAAACCTCCCGCAGCATTTTCGCCATTCACAATGATAACATCGGGTTTGTATCTTTCTTTTAAAAATTTTACTCCTTTCACCAATGCTTTCCTCCCGGATTCTCCACACACATCACCCAAAAAAAGAATTTTATAATTCATAAATTAAATTTATTTTGATTTCTCCTAATAGATTTAGTTCGTTTCTTATTTTTTGCTGTAAATCTTTTATTAAAAATTGACCTTCTTTTTCATCTAATTTGTTGGTTTTCAGCAACACTCGAATTTCTCTTCCTAATTGAAAAGCATAAGCTTTTTTTACTAATTGGTGCTCTTCGCAAAGTTCTTCAATTTTAATTAATTTCTTAAAAATTTCATCAAAATCAATTGCTTTACCAGCACCGTAAATATGAGAAATTGAATTAGCTAAGGAAACAACGTAACATTCGGGATAAGGAAAATTATCAGTTTGGTGATGATGGGCAATTGCTTCAATCACAATATTATTCTCTTCAAATGTTTTCACAAAATTAGCACCGATTGTCTGGTGAGGTAAATTCTCTTGATTAGGAAGGATTTTACCAATGTCGTGTAAAATACCAGCCCGGATTACATTGAGAGGATTAATTTCTAAATTAATTGCTAAATTTTTTCCAATAATGGCTACTTCTTTAGAGTGAAATAAGAGGTTTTGTCCGTAAGTAACAAAAAAATTCATTTCACCAATAGTTTTTATAAGTTCTTGAGCAAAATTTTCAATACCTAATTCTTTACACACTGTTAAACCGATTTGAAAACTTTTTTCTTCAAAATCTTTTAATACTTTTTGGTAAGCTTTTTCAATAATTTCAGTAGAAATTTCTTTTTCATTTATTATTTCTTTTATCAATAATTCCGCCAGAGCCCTTCTTTTAGGATGAAAAGAAAAGATGCATATTTTTTGGGGCGTATCATCAATTATTATTTCGGCACCTGTAAGATTTTCAATTAAATGAATATTTCTCCCTTTCCGACCGATCAATTTTCCCTTTAATTCGTCATTGGGTATTGTTAAAAAAGATACTGAATGTTCTTTAGCTACCGGTAGAGCTGTTTTTTGGCAGGCTTCCAAAATTATTTTTTGAGCAAGGATCTGAACTTCATTTTTTGCCTTTTCTTTAATTTTTTTTAATTCTTCAAAGTGTTCGTTCCAAACCTCTTTTTCTAAACTTCTTTTTAACTCTTCTTTTAGTTCTTCAATCTTTAAATTAGGGATTTTGGTAATTCGAGTGTGATATTCATTTATTAATTTGTCTAAATAATCAATCTTTATTTTATAAATCTTTTCGGTTGTTAAAAGTTCATTTTCTTTCTTTTGAAGTTGGGATAAATAAAAATAATATTCTTTTTCTTTTTGTTTATAGGTATCAGCAAGTTTTTCTAATTCTTTGTTTTTCTCTTTGAGTTTTGCTTCATATTCTTGTAAAATTTTGATTTTCTCTTTTTCCAGCTCTTTTCTTAACTCTTCAATCAATTTTAATTTTTCTTTTTCTTTTTCTTCTTTAATTTTTTTTTGGTATTCATTAAACTTTCTAACTTCTTCTTCATATTTTTTTTGCCAAAAATTCTTTGTGATTAAATAAGTGGTTAAAAAACATAAAACCAATAATAAAACTCCATAAATAACACCCATAGTTTCCCCTTTTTAAAATTGAAGGCTCCCCGTAGTATCGTGTTGGCGATGGTCTCTGAACCCTAAAAAAACTATGGCGTCCTAAGGTGGGTCCTATCTTTGGAGGTCACCCTCCCGATAGTAAGCACCATCGGACATCCATCATTTAGGTGTTGGCTCAAGACCATTTTTACCAATCACGAATACTACCGGGAGCCTTTATTATTTACCAATTTTTCAATGAGCATGTCTAATTTTTCTTTTAAAAAATTTTCTTGTTTTTCTTGACTATCCAACAGTTCCTCAATAAGATTAAGAGAACCAAAAAGAATTAATTCGCTAAAATCTAAATAAGGAAATTTTTCTTTAAATTCTTTTACTTTATTCTCTAAAAGACCAAACAATTTTTTTAAATATTCTTCATCACGGTCGCTTTTTACTTCATAAGTTCGTTCCAAAAATTTGATTTGGAAGCTTTTCATATTTTAAGTTTACCGAAACTTTTCAATTTTTCAATAAGAAATTTTACTTTTTTCAAACTTTTTTCTATTTTTTCTTGATAATGAGCCAATTCTTTTTTTAAAATGTCGTTTTCTTCTTTTAAAGATTTATTTTCGTGTAAAATTTTTTCTATTGATTCTTCCAAAATTTTTAACCGCTTTTCAATTTCATTCATTTTTTTCTTAATTCGGCAGAGAAATTTTTTTCAACTGCTTTAATGATTTTTAATAATAATTCTTCTATTTCTTCTTTAGTGTAAGGAGAATCTTTAGGCTGAAAGGCAAGGCGGATCCCTAGATTTCTTTTTCCTTCAGGTAAAGGCTTTCCGGAAAAGGAGTCAAAAATAGTAATCTCTTTTATAAAAGGAGCAAAGCTTTTCTTAATGAAATTGACTATATCTTGAACATAAATCTCTTCATTGATGAGAAAGGCTAAATCCCGATAAACTGGTAAAAGCAAAGGCAAAGGTTGGTAAATCTTTTCTTTGGGTAAACAATGGTAAATTTCTTCTAAGGCTAATTGGCAATAGAAGACCTCGCCTTCAATTTTGTATAAAGAGAGAAAATCTTCCTTTACTTTTCCTAACCAACCAAGTTCTTTATTTTGGCAAATAATTGTGGTAGAAGTAAAGGGGGAAAAATAAGGAAAAGCTTTTTGATGATAATTAATTTCAGAAATATTTAAAAAGGTAAAAAGCTCTTCCACAATACCTTTTAAATCGAAATAATCTACCTTTTGGGGCTTGACATCAAAATTGATTGGTTGATTATTTCCGGTGAGAGCAATTGCCAAAACATATTTTTCTTTTCTATAAACTTTGCCAATTTCAAAGATTCTTAGGTCTTTATTGTTAAAAGAGAAATTATAAGCAATAACATTTAAAAAGGAGTGAATAAGATTATCTCTCAGTAACGCCAGTCTTTCGTTTAACGGATTTACCAGTCGGATTCCTTCATTTGTAGATTCCGGTAAGAAACTTAAAGTTATAATTTCGAATAAACCGCGAGAGACTAAAAAATTGCGCAACCGATTTAAAAAAATAGTGAAGGGTTTAAGTTCACCAATCGTTTTTAAACGGAGACAAAAAGGTGAAGCAAAATTTTCGTAACCATAATAACGAGCAATCTCTTCAACCAAGTCTATTGGTAGTTTTAAGTCGTAACGCCAGCTTGGTGGCTGATAAACAATTTCTCTTTCATTGACATTAATAATTTCTCCTCCCAATCTCTTAAGAATGTTTATGATATACTCTCTTTTGAAGGTGATGCCTAAAATTCTTCTGGGATAATTTAAGGGTAAGGCGATCAATTCTTTTTTAATCTCTTTACTGACAATTTTTCTTTCTTTAACAATTTTTCCTTCTCCCCATTGAGCAATAAGGTTAGCGGCATAGTTAGCAAAAAATTTTAAATTTTCGTAATCAATCCCTAATTCAAACCGCCGGGCGGCTTCGGTTCGTAACTTCAGAAAATTTATACTTTCCCTTATTGCCTCACAAGAAAAAAAAGCGCTTTCTAAGAGAACTTCTTGGGTATTTTCAATGATTTCAGTATTTCGTCCACCAATAACTCCGGCAATTGCAATAACTCTTTTGCTATCGCTAATACAAAGTACCTTTTCGGAGAGTTCTCTTTCTACTCCATCAATAGTTTTCAATTTTTCTCCTCTTTTTCCTTGACGAATATAAATTTTATTCCCAAAAATTCTTTTTAAATCAAAAGGGTGAGTAGGCTGGCCAAATTGAATAAGGGTGTAATTAGAACCATCAACGATATTATTTATCGGTCTTAAGCCGGAAAGAAAAAGTCGCCATTGATAGAAAAGGGGAGAAGGTTTTACTTTTAAATTGATAATTTTGGTGGCAATATAAATCGGGCACTTTGCTTGGTCTTCAACGATAATTTCTAATTCATTTTTTTCATCAATTTCTAATTGGTTTTCTAATTTGGGTAAAATTAAATTTCTTTCCGTGAAAAAAGTAACTTCCCGAGCCAAACCAAATACGGAAAACAAATCAGCACGATTAGGAGTTATTTCTACCTCTAAATAAAGATTATCAAGACAACTAAAAACCTCTTCACCTTCAGCGAATTCATCAAAAATTAAACAATCTTCATAAGGAAAATTCAAATCACTGCCTTTTAATACTTTTTTCTGTTCGGGATGGTAACCAATTTTTTGCCCCACAACTGCCGAAATATTTTCGGTAGTAATAAATTTTTCGTTAGCCAATTTTAAAATTGTTTTCTCTTTTTCTTTTTCAATAATTGTGGCTATTTTAAATCCCGAAAAGTCTTTTAGATAATCATAATAATTTACAATGCTAATGCCCTTTTTGGTTAACAACTCCAAAAGTTCCTTTTCGTTTATTTTTGGCTCCAAAAATTCATTTAACCAATTTATCGTGAGTCTCATTTCTTAATAAAGATAACGATTTTTAATCAAAAGTCAAGAAAAAAATAAGAAATTTATTTTTTTTTGACTTTAATAAATTTAAGATTATAATTTTGAAAAAGGAGTGAAAAAATGAGGATTGATTTTTTTACTTCGGAATCAGTCACTGAAGGGCATCCAGATAAAATTTGTGATCAGATTTCCGACGCGGTTTTAGACGAAATATTAAAGCAAGATGAATATGCTCGCGTGGCTTGTGAGACTTTTGTCACAGTGGGTTTAGTAATTGTTGGTGGCGAAATTACTACTACTGGTTGGGTTGATTTACAGAAAGTCGTAAGGGGTCTTTTAAAGGAGATTGGTTATACTGATACCCGCTATGGGCTTTCGGCTGATAATTGTGCAATATTAAATGCTATCGGTACCCAATCGCCTGATATTGCTATAGGTGTTAACCGTGGAGGTGCTGGGGACCAAGGTTTAATGATTGGTTATGCTACGAAAGAGACAAAAGAATTAATGCCTTTACCTATTATGCTTGCTCATAAATTAACTAAAAGGTTGGCTGAAGTAAGAAAGAAAAAGATTTTACCTTATTTAGGGCCTGATGGGAAATCACAGGTAACGGTAGAATATCGGGATGGAAAGCCAGTAAGAGTTGATAGTGTTGTTATTGCTGCTCAGCATACGGAAGAAGTTTTAGATAAGACCGGTGAAAAAATGAGCGAAGAAGCAAAAGAAGAAATTATTGAAAAGGTAGTGAAAGCGGTGATTCCGGAAGAGTATATTGATAGAAATACCAAATTTTATGTAAACGAAACTGGGAAATTTGTTATCGGTGGCCCCCAATCAGATACGGGTATGACCGGCAGAAAAATTATTGTTGATACTTATGGCGGTAAAATAAGACACGGAGGAGGTGCTTTTTCTGGGAAAGACCCAACAAAAGTTGACCGGAGTGCTTCTTATATGACAAGATATGTGGCTAAAAATCTTGTTGCCAGTGGTGTTTGTGATGAGGTAGAAATAAGTGTGGCTTATGTAATTGGTCGTCCTGACCCCCTTCATATCAGTTTAAATACTTTCAATACTGGTAAAGTAAAAGATGAAATATTATTACAATTGGTTAAAGAACTGTTTGATTTTACTCCAAAAGGGATGATTGAACACTTAAAATTGCGAAGGCCGATTTATTTACCTACTGCTTGTTATGGTCATTTTGGTCGCGAAGAGGAGAATTTTACTTGGGAAAAATTAGATATGGTGGAAGAGATTAGAAGAAGATTAGGGATATAATGGAAAAATATCACATTAAAGATTTAAGTCTAGCTTCCCTTGGTAAAAAAAGAATTGAGTGGGCGCAAAAATTCATGCCGGTTTTAAAACTCATTGGTGAAAGATTTGAAAAAGAAAAACCTTTAAAAGGAATAAAAATTTCTGCCTGTTTGCATATTACTACCGAAACGGCTAACTTGCTTTTAACTTTAAAAAGGGGAGGAGCCAGTGTTAAGGTTTGTGCTTCTAATCCGCTTTCTACCCAAGATGATGTGGCGGCAGCAATTGTTAAAGAAATGGGTATTTCAGTCTTTGCTATAAAAGGTGAAGATAGAAAAACTTATTATCAACATATTAATGAAGTTTTAAATCAAAAACCTAATATTACTATTGATGATGGAGCTGATTTGGTTTTTACTTTACATCAAAAAAGAAAAGAATTGATTGGCGAAATAATTGGTGGTACCGAAGAAACAACTACCGGTGTCATTCGTTTAAAAAATATGGAAAAGAAAAAAGTTCTGAGATATCCAATTATTGCGGTAAACGATTCTCAAACAAAATATCTTTTTGATAATCGTTATGGTACCGGTCAATCAACAATTGACGGAATTTTAAGGGCAACCAACTTTCTTCTGGCTGGGGCTACTGTTGTTGTTTGTGGTTACGGAATGTGTGGCAAAGGTTTGGCATTAAGGGCAAAAGGAATGGGGGCAAAAGTAATTATTTGTGAAGTTGATCCGATAAAAGCCTTGGAAGCCAAAATGGACGGTTACGATGTAATGCAATTGGTGGAAGCGGCAAAAATTGGGGATCTGTTTATAACCGTGACCGGCAATATTAATGTTATTACCAAAAAACATTTTCTTCTAATGAAGGATGGAGCAATTTTGTGTAATGCTGGACATTTTGATTGTGAAATTGATAAAAAATCACTGAATGAATTGGCAATAAGAAAAAGAAAAGTAAGAGAAAATTGTGAAGAATACTTGTTAAAAAATAAAAAAAGAATTTATCTCCTTGCCGAAGGTCGTTTAGTAAATCTTTCAGCTGCTGAAGGCCATCCTTCAGCAGTAATGGACTTATCTTTTGCTAATCAAGCCTTGGCTTGTGAATTTTTGATTAAAAATAAAGGTAAATTAGAAAATAAAGTGTATAGATTGCCTTTAGAAATTGATAAAGAGATAGCTTTTTTAAAATTAAAATCATTTGGGATAAAAATTGATAAATTAACAAAAGAACAAAAAATCTATCTTTCTTCTTGGCAATTAGGAACATAATTATAAAAGTACGGTAAAGGAAAATTTAAGAATTTAAAAAAAATTCCACTTAAGACCCCAAATCATCCAGGGAATGCCTATAGCCCTAACTTTAAATAACCGCTTTT
>Ga0185307_1000027_pt1 | contig 107615 bp, 130 predicted proteins | sample LHCtaG_FD_128010 | JGI IMG/M metagenome (GOLD analysis project Ga0185307, IMG submission 128010) | Hot spring microbial communities from Little Hot Creek, USA to study Microbial Dark Matter (Phase II) - LHC4sed_matched (SPADES... | ecosystem: Environmental > Aquatic > Thermal springs > Hot... | reverse complement strand
GACAAACGGCTGGTAAATATTCGAGTTTGAGGCTCAGCCGGTTGATCCCTCTTCATCGCGCATAACTCAGCCAAGGCTGAACTCTTCATAGCCACTCTCTTCTGCTACGTTTTACAATATAATCGCTACCTCACTTAAACTCTGCTTTACGCCTATTGGCCTGTCCGCGGGCATTTGCTATAGGACGCTCAGCATCGGGCTCTCTAGAACTTTAAGAGGTGTGGTAGCCCGGGGGAGATTCGAACTCCCGTCGACGGGGCCAAAGCCCGCCATGCTTGGCCGCTACACCACCGGGCTTCATTATTCATGAAAAAGTGGGGCGATTTAAAGTTTAACGTCATAAAAAAGTAAAAGTAGATGACCGATCTAAAGGCGTTTCCCTACTCTATAATTTGTATTGCTTGGTTGGGACACTGGGCCTCACAAGCCCTACAAGCGAGGCAAGCGTCCTTGTTGACTATCTCGACCTTGCCCTCCTTCATTTCGTAGACCCCTACGGGACACACCGAAACACATGTACCACAGTTGGTGCACTTGTTTTTGTCTATCTTTATCTCCACCACGGCGAACCCCTAGCTCTCTGCTTTCGTCCAGCTTTTAAGCTCTTGCTTTGGTAATCTTTAAGCTCAAATCGTGGAGCTCCTTCCTAAGCCCCTCAATCTTCTTCATTAGCTCCTCAGCTCTCTGCGACAATTCAGCCGCAGTAATTCTCTTGCCCCGCTTCACAGCTTCGAAGCTAGACATTTCCTCCTCAAGCCTCGAGGCCTTGCTCACGAGCTCACTTATCCTCTGCACCAACTTGCCGAGCTTAGGACTCCTCTCAAACTTCTTTGAGGCCTCCGTGAGCTTCTTTGAGGCCTCTAGGTACACCAGCCTCAGCCCTCGAATTTGCTTCTCGTACGTGAGATCCTTGACCTTGCCCCTTAAGTAACCTTCGTATGCCCCCCAGACCCTTCGAGCTATGTTTGCGTAGTTGTCGAAGAGCTCTTTAAAGGGTCTGAAGTCGACCTCAGCTTCTGCAGCTCTCTTGGTCGCGATCCGCTTGCCGATGACTATCCCCAAGGCTATGGCTGCACCGGCGATGCCGACCACTACGGCCATAGCCTGTGGAGCTGATGGAGGAGAGACCTCTACGACTATTATGGGGTTTTGAAGGCATGAGAGGGTATAGAACTTGTAGTAAATAGCCTTGTCCCTTCGCTCAGGCTCTGGGCTCGCCCTCAAGACCACCGACCCAGGAGGGACGCGAAACCTCAGCTCAACCTCGTCAGCGTAGTCGACGTACTTGGGCAATGCTCGGAGGGCTTTGGCATCTGGAGTCGAGTACTTTATGTACACGGTCGCCCTCTCGCCCAGCGCCAGAGAGGTCCTCAGTCGAACGTACAGAATGGCGAAGTCGTTGGTCGAGGAAAGCGCATAGCTTCCGGGCCTTAGTGCTTGCTCGCTTTGTGCCACGTCGAAGCTACTCGCGAGGTCTCCAACTTCGAGTATCCTCACTTCTGAGGGGAACTTAAAGCAGAAAACGCTCTGCCTCTGAGAAGCGCCTATCTGCCACCCCATCGTAGGACTTAGGCTCTCGACCGTGACGTAGTCGACGATGGTACCCGACAGAGGGTCTACGTCTCTCACCAACTTCTTCACCTTAAAGAGCCAAGGATAGACCGACGCGTTAAAAGCTAGGTCTAAGGTTATCGTCCTCGCCTCTCTTAACGAGAAGTTATAAATGTCCAACTTCAAGGCGTCGTCGGCCTTCGTGAAGTTTAAGTCGCGGACGTCTACGCTACTCGCGTTCGGCGGCGGGAATATCACGACCTCTACGCGATCGGCGCTCAGTGGTGGCATTAATGGATTCAAAGGTATCCTTAACACGTGCCTATTTCCTTCGACGGACATTGACCATAAGCTCTCTATGATCATGCTGTAGGTTTCGTTTGGCTTGAGTTGTATGTCTTTAATCCAAGACCTAGAGTAGTCGCCCCCACAAACCGAGGCGTAGAGGTTGTCCCACGAGGGGAGGCTCACGTTCATTTGGTGAAGCGCCGCTGGCCCTCTGAGGGTAATGTTGTATGTCACGAGGGCATGGGTGTAATGCACCTTTACCTCCACATGGAGCAAGGCATTAACCGGCTCATCCCCTCCTCGCGCCGTAGCCAGAGGCATCATCGCCAAAGCTAGTGCCAAGGTTACGGCGATTACCAAGGCCTTCTCGAAGCTCAAGCTGGCCACCCTTAAGCGATCGCTTGAGAGATAGGGGTTCAGCTTTCACATAAGCTTATATGGATTGACTTCATCGCCTCATCTCCGCTCCCCCGCATCCCGCTCGGGCCCTCATCGGACTCGGGGGCGTTCAGGGAGACCCCAGGCTCCCCACATCTTGAGTATTTAGATGAGAACCTCTTGTAGAGGTTTATCGTTGCAGCCACGTCCCTGTCCCCTGCGAAGCCGCAGCTTCTGCACCTCAAAGCTCTATACCCGTTATCGACTAGCCTGCTGCCGCACTTAGGGCACGTGGAGGACGTACCTCTTGAATCGACTCTGAGCACTCTCAATCCTCTCTCTTTCACCTCGTAGTCTATGCAGAGCTGCATCCTTCCGTAGAACCACAGAGCGAGCCTCTTGTTGAACCTCCTGTCCTTCTTGGCGTTATCCCTCAGCTCGTCTAGGTCTTCGAGGACGATTGCTGAGCTGTGGCTAAAAGCCAAGCCAGCGATTAAGTCTCCTACTTTATGTGAGTAGTCCCATGAAATGTTCTTTATTCTCTCACCATGCTTCTCAATGGCTCTCCTAACGCCCTTGATGAACCTCCAAGACCTTGAATACCTCCTCAGTATCCTCTCAATCCAAATCCTGTGAGTCAGCGCCTTCCTCAGAGGCGTCCTGAACCTCTTCAGCTTAGTCGATCTACCATTGAGGGTGAATACTGCTAGCGTCAGGTTGTCGAAGTTCAAGTCTATAGCCATAACAGTCTTCGGCTTAGCTGGTTTAACGGTCTTCTTGAAGTGTGCTGAGACCCAGAACTCTCCATTAATTTACTTGACCACCAGCTCGCAGTTGCTCCACTCTTTGAACTTCTCAACCCTCTCCCTAGGTGCTAATAGCTTTAGCCTAACTTCGTAGCCGCTGTGCAGTTTCAGCACCAGAGTCGTGGTGTTTAGGTCTAGCCTGGAGTCGTACTTGTCCATCCTAGCGCTCAGCCTTCTCAGAGCAGGTTTTTTTACCACCATTGCTCTTAGCTGACTCTACCGCGCTCTGAGCATAGGTGTAGACATAGGTGTAGATTTGCTTGACGTGGTGTGCTCTGAAGCCAAGTCCTCAAAGCTTTTCGTAGAACGTCTCGTGTAGCTTCTTCCTAGAGAGCTTTGTGTCTAGATTCCACAGCTCGTTCACAACCCAATTGAGCTGCATCACGGTACATCCTCAGGAACTCCAACAAACGCTCATCGCTACCCTCGGGGAGACCTCTCATCTTCAAGGTCTCTACGACTACGAGGTCTCTCTCCCTCATCAGGTAGCTCACACGTTTATGACTTTCTTTCAAAGCCTAATATTTTCTAGCATTAATGCTTACTGATGATAGTATGTCTAAGTTCATATACGCGAAGTGCTCCGTGATAAAGTTCAGAGGCGGTATGGTAGTCCTCTACCCGCTGGCGAAGTACCAAGGAGAGGTAAAACCGCTGCACGGCAAGAAAGTCCACGTAATAATCATAGCAGGAGACTGAAAACTCTATATAAACCACCGTAAACCAATATGAAAACCAGAACAGTTGCGAAAGGCTCGACTTAACTTTTTAAGGGTTGTCCGTATACACTGTATACACTATTAATGCTCGCATAAGCCATGGGGTGGCCAAAGTGAGCGGGCTCGAGAGAAGGATTAGGGATGCCTTAGAGAAAGTCATAGACCCCGAAACGGGGCTCAACTTGGTGGAGATGGGTTGCATCAAGGGCATATCAGAGAAAGACGGAGAGGTGATAGTCGAGTTCGTACCCACGTCCCCCTTCTGTCCTATAGCGTTCTTCTTAGCCTCCTCGATAAAAGAGGCCGTTGAGAAAGTAGAGGGCGTCAAGAGTGTAAAGGTCTATAGTCGAGGCCACGTAATGGACGAGCAAATAAACGAATACGTCAACAGGCCGAGGGGCCCTGCGTGAAGGTCAAGGTGAAATTCTTCGCTATTTTGAGGGAGGCCGCGGGGACTAAGGAAGTGGAAGAGGAAGTGGAGGAGGGCACGACGGTCAGGGGTCTATTGGAGAGGCTCAGCAATAAATTGCCTAGTAGATTCAGAGAGCTAGTCTTTGAAGGACAGGAAATCACAAAAAATTTGATAATCTTGGTAAATCGCAGAGGGATAAGGGAGCTCGATGGATTAGAGACGAAGCTTAAAAACAGCGACGAAGTAGCACTCTTGCCGCCAGTGAGCGGCGGCTAGACCATCCTACCAAGTAACACGTGAGGCCTTGCCTCTTCGATGATGACCATAACCTTCTTCCAAAGCATATCGCTATCACACTTGACGACTACGGGCCTGTAGTCCGGCATCCTCCCCAAGAGCCCTTCCTTGGGCGCGGCATCGGTTAAGAGCACCTCCACCTCCTTGCCCACGTACCGCAAGTTCCTCTTTAGCGTGAGCTCCTTGACTAGCTCGTCGAGGACTCGAGACCTCTCCTTCTTCACGTGGTCCGAGAGCTGGGGCATCGACGCCGCTTTAGTGAAGGGCCTCAGGGCGTATCTGGCTACGTGGACCTTGTCCGGGGCTATTTTCTCTAGGACCTTGCAAGTCTGCTCGAAGTCCTCCTCGGTCTCGGTGGGAAAGCCCACGATCACGTCAGTGGCCAGGAATAGGTCGACCCTCGACCTAAAGAAGCTGACGAGTTCTATGAATGAGGTGCTCGTGTATTTTCTATTCATGAGGTGCAGAATCCTGTCGCTGCCAGATTGTAGCGGGAGGTGCATATACTTGTACACTCGAGCGTCGAAGTAGAAGTCTAGTAACTCTCGAGCTATGGTCGATAGTGTCGAGGGCTCCATCATGCCCAGCCTTATCATGTAATCGCCTTCGTGCTTGAGGAGCGCTCGAAGGAGCTCTAGGAGATTAGTGCCTATGTCGAGGCCGTAGGAGGCCAAGTCTTGAGCGACTAAGTAGATTTCCTTAGCTCCTTTGGACGCAGCGTCGGCGAAGGTCTTCAAGATCTCTTGAGACTGGCAACTAGAGAGCCTCCCTCTTGATATTGGCATTATGCAATAGCTACATGAGCCTAGACAGCCAACTGCCACGGGTAGCACTAGCCTCTTGCTAGACCCGTCGTACGCCGGCAACTCAAACACGGACCTCCTATCAGGGCCTACGTCCACGACCCTTTCGTGCAAGGCCTTTGGGATCAAGTGAATGGCATTGGGTCCGAGGATGCTCGCTGATGGAGAGGCAGACGCGACGAAGGCTGGCCTGGCCTTTGCAAGACAGCCTATCACCACTATCCTCCTATCGTCACGGCGCCTCCTCCACTCTTCGAGCTCTTCCAATCTCCTCGCTATTTTCCTCTCAGTCTCGGCCCTCACAGCGCAGGTGTTGATCACTACGACGTCGGCTTCTCTCAAGTCGTTGGCTATTTCGTGTCCTTCCCTCTTCAGTATTGATGCTACGGCTTGGCTGTCGGCTTTGTTTAACCAACATCCGTAGGTCTCGATGTAAACCTTCAATTTCGCCTTCCCTCTCCCATCTTGGGGGAGAAACGAGGCATTAAACGCAAAGATGTCATGCCCTCGTGGGCTTTAAAGCTGTCGATCGAAACCTGTGTAGCTCTTCAAGGCCCATCCTCAAGCCTTACGCCGTTGAAGTGTAAGACCCAACCTTAAAAAGCCTTGGTGCCCAGGTCTTCTTTCGGTGTGGGGCTATGCGCGATAGGCAAGCAAGCAGCGTTTCAGAGGCCTTCGCGAGGGGTTTGGAGGCAATATCCGAGGGCAAGGAGCCAAGGTTCTCGGCAAAGAGCAAAGAAGCCAAAAACACCGTCGCAGAGAGCTTGTCGTGAGACCTACTTTATCTTTGCAAATAACGGCTTTGGCGGGGGTAGCTCTCTTCCCGGCTCTATGGGCTTTATGGCTTCTTCCCATCTCTCACTGTGGACGCTTCTTGAATATCCAAGGCTCTTCCATATTTCATCGGCGGTATTGGGTATGAAGGGCGCCAGCATTATCGCCAAGGACTTTATGGCGTTTGTGCACACGTAAATGCTCGTTGAGGCCTCTTCTCTTCGCCCTTGCCTAATCGCCTCCCAAGGAACCTTCTCATTCAGATATCTATTGCCCTCCCTAGCTAAGTCCATGACGCTTTGTAGCGCATCCCTTATCTTGAAGCTGTCCAAGTTCGACGTGCAGAGCTCGAACTTTTCGAGGGTCGCCTTCCAGAGCTCCTCCTCGGTCCAACCCTCTCTTGGAACCGGCACTCTCGAGCCAAAGGCCCTCGACGTGAAACTCAGGACCCTGTAAATGAAATTGCCGAGGGTGTCATTGAGGTGTGAGTTCACGAGCTCTTTGAACAAGGTCCAAGTAAAGCTGACGTCTCTTCCTTCGGGCCTCAAATACAGTAAGACGTACCTCCAATAGTCCACCGGGTACATTTCCAAGGCCTCGTCAATCCACACACCTATTCTCCTGCTCTTCGAGAACTTCTGGCCCTCGAAGAGCAGGTACTCAGTGGCCGAGACGCCCCACGGGAGGACGTAGCCCTCTCCCGACGCCATCAAGAGAGCTGGGAGTATCAGAGTATGAAACGGAATGTTGTCCTTCCCTATGAAGCATAAGAACCTAGCGTCTTTGTCAAACCAGTGTTCCTTCCACTTGTCAGGCGCCCCTCTTCTGGCGAAGAGCTCTATGGTTGTCGATATGTAACCCAGGACAGCCTCCATCCACACGTATATGGTCTTGCCCTCAGCACCCGGGAAGGGCGCCGGTATGCCCCACTTGTTGTCTCTCGTCAAGGATCTGGGCTTTAGCCCCTCATTAAGCAGGCTTATGCTCATGTTCCTAGCGTTTTCGGTCAAGAAGGGCGCTTTGTCTATGTACTCCTTGAGCTTTTGCTCAAGCTTTGGCAGGTCGAAGAACCAGTGCTTCGTCTTCCTGAACTGCGGGGACGAGCCACATATCGCGCACTTCGGTCTCACGAGCCTATTGGGCTCGAGGAGCCTCCCGCAGTTGTCGCACTGATCCCCCCTAGCGTCCTCGAAGCCGCAATGCGGGCATTCACCGGCCACGAACCTATCCGGCAAGAACATCTGGCAGTGGGGACAGAAGGGCAACTCCACCTCCTCTTCGTACACATAGCCTCTCTCGTAGATCTTCATGTAGAAAGACCCGACGAAATCCTTGTGGTATTGGCTCTCCGTCCTCGAGTAATTGTCAAACGATATGCCCCACTTCTCGAAGAGCATGGCTATTTTCGCGTGGTTCTCGTCACACAAGGCCTTGGGTTCAATACCCCTCTTTATCGCCTCGACCTCTATGGGCGTTCCGTGCTCGTCAGATCCGCTCACGAAAATCACGTCCTCGCCCTTCATCCTCAAGTACCGCGCTATAACGTCGGCTGATAGGGCCGATCCTATCATGGTGCCCAAGTGGGGAACGTAGTTCACGTAAGGCCATGCACACGTGACTATCCACTTAGCCACCTTCTTCACCCCCTCCCTCGCCTTCACCCTCGATAGCGCCCTCTGTCGATTGGAGCTCTTCGATCCTTGGTTCCCAGAGTATGAAGCCCCTCCTCTTAATCCTCCTCCTCATCGAGTAGAGGTACTTCCAGACTACGCTGTGTGGGCGTCCACTTATCAGCATCTCGATGGCCCTGCGAGCAACCTCCACGTTCTCGAGCTTGCCGACTATGGCCACAGTGTGGTCCGATATCGATATCGCGGTGTTCGTCAGCTCCTCTATCAACTTCCTAGCCTTGCCCCTCTCGCCTATCAAGCGCCCCTTAACCCTCACCAAGTTGTTCCTCGAATTGCCGAGAACGTATCTTAGGTCTATTACGTGAAGGGTTGCATCTTCTTCTCTAAATGCTTTTAGAGCCTTCTCAGGGCTTATCCCATGGCCTATAGCTTGGATTATGTTCTTGACCACCAAGAGGTTGGCGGAGTTTGAGGACTCCAAGAGCTTTATGCAAACCCTCCCAGTGGAGCTCTCTATCTCCAGCTCTACGCCGTATGTCTCTTCGATCTCCCTCTTAACGCTACCCTCCTTGCCTATGAGGACGCCGACCCTCTCAATTGGTACTTGTACGTAGTCTTTGTAGACGACGCCAGACAACGCTGTCACCGTCTATCTGCTTGAGCTAATACATCTCAGACGAATAGGGTTATATATAAGCAAGACCCCTCCATTATCCTGGCGAGGATTGTCTGAAGAGTGGGAGAAGAAGTTCTTCGAGAAAGAAGAGAAAAGGCGCAAGGACGAAGACCTGCTGAAGACCGTAGAAGAAGTCTTTGACACGTTCACGCTCCAAGCCCTCTACAAGCTCATAAACAAGAGGGTCATAGACGTCCTCTACGGCGTCGTCGATACCGGGAAGGAGTCTAGGGTCTATTGGGCCAAATCCCCGCAGGGAGAGGACTTGGCCGTGAAGATATTCCTAACGTCGGCTAGGGAGTTTAGGAAGACAATCTTGCAGTACATAGACGGAGACCCTAGGTTCAAGAGGGTAAAGAGGGATACGAGGCATATAGTCTACGCTTGGGCTCTAAAGGAGTTCAAGAACCTCGAGAGGGCTTACGAGGCTGGCGTCAGAGTCCCCAAGCCCATAGCGGTTCACAAGAACATTATCGTGGTGACCTTCATAGGCGAAAACGGTGTCCCAGCGCCCTTGCTAAAGAACGCTGAGATCAGCAATTATGAGGAAATGTTTTGGAAGATCGTGGACAACATAAAGGCTTTGTACTGCAAGGCGAAGATAGTCCATGCGGACTTAAGCGAGTACAACATCATGGTTTGGAGAGGGGACCCCGTTCTCTTCGACTTCGGTCAAGCAATCCTAACGAGCCATCCTCGTGCAGCTTCCTTTCTCGAAAGGGACGTCAAGAACATAGTCAGCTTCTTCGCGAAGAGGGGCGTTGAGGTCGAGGTCAAGAAGTTGTTGGCGGAGATATTGGGCTGCTAAGCCTTCTCCTCCTCTAGGACGCCGAGTAGTCCGCGTCGTCTAAGCTCTTCGGCCTCGTCCTTCGCATATCTCCAGAGCAAGTCTCCCCTGCCGGGCTGGAAGTCCCAAGGGGCTACTAATACGAAGTCACCTTCTTTGAACCAAAGCCTCTTCCTTAACTTGCCCGGTATCCTGCACTGCAATATCCTCCCGTCAGCAGTCTTGACCTCCGCTCTCTCGTTCCCCAAGAGCTTCGTTATCAGGCCTATTACCTCTCCTTCAGCTGGAAGCCGTAGTTCTTTCTTCTCCTCCTTCTGCTTCAAGTCTATCCAAAGTGAGTAGGCGGAAGAGTGAGCTATTAAGCGTTTCGAGACCTGAGGAGTATGGTCAGCTTGCGGAAGGGCCTACCTCTGCCCCTATCCCACCCAGAGTCCTTAAACGACTCCTTCGCTTGGACCTCGAAGTTCTTCTTGATCAAGCTAGCTATCTTGCGCGCTACGTCTATTGACGGGAATTTTATGTCAACGCCTCCATCGACCTCCTCCCAGATCGCGCCCGTCTGCACGTTGTGAGATCCTCCAGACCTCTCGACTATTAGCTTATTCACGAGGAACTTTATGCGTTCGAGCTCTCTATCGTCAAAGCCCCTCAACTGTATCGTAGCCTCAAACTTCTTGCCCGATATCTTGAGGCATGTAGGACATATAGAGAACTGCGGCCTTACGTCCAAGGTCCTTGGGACTTCTCGAGTTTTAGCCGATAGGCCCCCTTGCTCGCTAAGGGTTATGGTTACCGCGACCCCCTCGCCCGATAAGATTTCATAAGCCTCTTGAGGCGTAAGCGATAGGGACACTTTGACGTCGCAAGACCTCTCGACCTCGCTCTTAATGGCATGGCGTACTCTCTCTGCGACAGCCTTCTTAGAGGACAAGTCTACTGGCAACCACCGACCCTTAACCTTAACCGAGAGGCACTTTCTGCAGAGCACTAGCGAGACCTCTCGAGGCAACGCGACAGTTTCGTGGACTTCAGCGTAACAGCTCGGACACAGGTTTCCGAGGCTCGAGGCTTCGGCCAGACTTATCTCGGCGCCGCACTTCGCGCAAAATCTCCTCAGCAAACCGTTAAAAGTCATGACCAGTCATGCCAGGCTAAGACATCTTTACCAACTGCACGTGTGGAATGGAGGCTATCACCATCACGGCGTCCTTGTGCACTAATTTGCTCTTGACGGCATACTTGACGCTGTTTTTGCCAAGGAAGTTCGCTATCGTTGCCCTCTTCGCTATCTTCATCGCCTTTTTTATCTTCATCTTCTCGCCTCCATAGAACTGCTCGCTGACCTCTATTTTCACTGCGCCCTCCACGAAGGTCTTGCCGAGCAAATCCTCGTCACAGATCGCCACTACCACATCCCTTCCGCAGTTGTGAACCTTCACGTAGACCTCTATCTCAGAGGAGTTCGAGTTCGACAACTAAGCACCCCTCGTAGGGCTTATGGCACCACAGGCTGTGCAATGCATCATCAGGACCCTGCCCTCCTTGTACAAGACTGTGTCGACGCCCTTGCAAACCGGGCATGTGACATAAAGCTTCGTGTAGACCTCAATTAAACCGTCTATCTTCTCCTTCGAGAACTTGCCGTGCAAGACAGCTCTCGTATCCTCTATCGTCCCTGCGGTTCCGAGCTCGTGGAGCAGGAAGTTGAAGAACTGCTCGGGTTGTCTATTTAGCGTCGAGACTATCTCTTTGAAGTTCTGTATTATGGTTCTGTTGCCTATGACCATGACCTTCGCCTTGGGTATTTGGAAGCGCTCGCCAGAGGCTGGTTTGGCCGAGATCTGACTGAGAGCCCTATCGAGCAAGGTTAAATACTCTCGAAACCTCTCGTCTTCGTCGCTTCGCATCCCCGGCATCTCCTTCATTTCCCGTTCGATTCGCCGACATTAAAATAGCTGGAGGGGGCGGTTATAATATTTGTCGGAAACCTCAGGTCCCAGCCTTCCAGCTCTCTAGGTATGCCTTCTGCTCCTCCGTGAGGAAGTCGATCTCTATACCCATCGACCTGAGCTTTAGCCTAGCGACCTCTTCGTCTATCTCTCTTGGGACGGGGTACACGCGAGGGGTCAGCTCTCGGCCTCGCTTCGCCAAGTACTCGACGGAGAGGGCTTGGTTCGCGAACGACATGTCCATGACCTCGCTTGGATGTCCTTCGGCGGCGACGAGGTTCACCAACCGCCCCTCGGCCAAGAGGTACAACCTCTTACCGTTGACCAGCACGTGCTCAGTCACGTAAGGCCTTATCTCCCTCTTCTCCTCAGTTATCGCTTCAAGGTCTTCGAGGTTTATCTCGACGTTGAAGTGGCCGCTGTTCGCCAGTATAGCCCCGTCTTTCATCTTTAGCATGTGCTCCCCCCTTATGACGTTGATGTCTCCTGTGACCGTTATGAATATGTCGCCTATCTTGGAGGCTTGGGACATGGGCATTACAGTGAAGCCATCCATGACCGCCTCTAGGGCCTTCACCGGGTCCACCTCCGTGATCACGACGTGCGCGCCCATGCCGCGGGCCCTCATGGCGACGCCTCTGCCGCACCAACCGTAGCCCGCCACGACGACTACCTTACCAGCCATCAAGATGTTGGTTGCCCTGAGTATGCCGTCAATCGTGCTCTGCCCCGTGCCGTATCTATTGTCAAAGAGGAACTTCGTGTACGCGTCGTTGACCGCTATTATTGGATATAAGAGCTTGCCCTCCTTTGCCAGCGCCCTCAGCCTCGTGACGCCCGTCGTCGTCTCCTCCGTGCCCCCGATAACCTTAAAGCTCGGCGTGGTGCCCAAGACCCTCCTCACCACTTCGACCTCCTTTGACGCCTCCCCGTAGGTTAGCTTATGTATTGTCGAGACGAGGTCGGCGCCGTCATCGATGGTTATGTCGGGGGATTTAGACAACACCCTCCCTATGGCTTCATAGTAGTCCTCGAAGCCCATGCCCCTCCAAGCGTAAACGCTAACGCCTGCGGACACCAAGTAAGCCGCGACCTCGTCTTGAGTTGAGAGAGGGTTAGAAGCGCACAGAGCTACCCTTGCGCCGCCATCTAGCAGCGTCTCAACGAGGACCGCTGTCTCCTTAGTTACGTGGAGGCACGCACCGATAGTGATGCCCTCGAGGGGCCTCTCCTGCCTAAACCTCTTCCTTATCTCCGCTAGGACGGGCATGTGGTCCCTAGCCCACTTGACAAGGCCGCTGCCCCGCTCCGCGAGAGAGGGGTCTCTGACCTTGAAGTCCACTACACCAAGGCCTCCTTGAGCGCCTCGCCGCATTTGCACGTGCGATCGACGGGGATCTTGGGTATGAGGTCCGCCAACAACTTCTTGGCCTTATCGACGTTCTCGGCCATGACCTTCGCGACCTCCTCGGCAGTGACGTGTTTCGGAGCCCAGACGTCGTAATCGGTCACGAGCGTTATCGCTAAGTAGCATATCTCGGCCTCCCTCGCGAGGTTGACCTCTGGCACCAAGGTCATCCCTATGACGTCGGCCCCCCAGCTCTTGAAGAGCCTCGACTCAGCCCTCGTTGAGAAGCGAGGACCCTCTATGCATATGTACGTCCCCTTATCGTGAAACCTGAAATTCAACCCCTTCAAAGTCTCAATGGCTATTTCCCGCAACTGAGGACAGAAGGGATCGGCGAGCGACACATGACACACGATCCCGCCATCGTAGAACGTGTAGTCCCTCTTCTTTGTGAAGTCTACGAACTGGTCGACTACGACTATGTCGCCCGGCGCGTAGTCCTCCCTCAGGCTGCCCACGGCCGACACGGATATTATCCTCTTGACGCCTAGCTCCTTGAGCGCCCATATGTTCGCCTTATAGTTTATCTTGTGGGGCGGTATCTTGTGGCCTCGACCGTGCCTTGGTATGAAGGCTATGGACTTGCCCCTGTACTGGCATAGGAATATGGAGTCAGAGGTCGGGCCGTAGGGCGTGTAGACCTTTATCTCCTGAGAGGGGCCGAACATGGACGGATCGTAGAGGCCCGATCCGCCGATAACCCCTATCTCGGCCTTCTCCTTAGACATGAAGACCACGAGTTCAACTTAAACGGCTTAACTGACCCCCTCCCCCGCCCTAAAGGGCGAGGGCCCCCTCAGGGGTTTCATCGGTTCTCCCCATCTATTCGGGCTTACGTCTTTCATCTGGGGAGCAGTCGGGGCGGTCGGAGGTTCCCCCATCTCGAGTAGGTCCCTCCTGGCCTCTTTGACCCACTCGACTTCTGAGAACTACCAAGTCAAGCCCTAATAACCCTTACCCTACCACCACCCTACCATCCCCGCCCTGAAGGGCGAGGCTTTCAGTTGTAAAAAATGCTTGCGCTTCACCAGCCACTTAAAAACAAATAAGTCCTCCAAGGTGCAAAGTATAGGTGGTGCATGTACTATGTCTCAGAAGATGAAGGTCAAAGTAGTTGCGTGGGAGGACGTGGTCCGCTGGTGCAAGGAGCTGGCGAAGAAGATAAGGGACTCCAAGTTCAAGCCTGATGTCGTGGTGGCCATAGCTAGAGGGGGGTTCGCGCCAGCCAGGTTGCTGTGCGACTATCTAGACGTCGTGGACCTGCTGAGCATCAAGATAGAGCACTGGATAGAGACGGGGAAGCACAAGGAGGAGGCGACAATCAAGTATCCCTTCAATTACGACTTCAGCGGGAAGAGAGTGCTGATGGTCGACGACATAGCGGACACGGGCAAGAGCATAATAGTTGCCAAGAAGCACATCGAAGAGGTCTGCAAGCCCAGCGAGCTAAGAGTCGCCACCATGCAGCTCATACCCTCGACGTCGCTGATAGTGCCTGACTACTACGTCGACGAAGTCAGGGAGTGGACTTGGTACATGTATCCCTGGAACTTCACGGAGGACATGACGAACTTGATAATGAGGATAATAAACGAGAAGCCAGAGGCTTTGTGGACCCCCGAAGCGATAGTCAAGGAATTTAAAGAGAGCTATGGGGTAGAGTTTTCGATTGACGTCTTCAAGGAGATGCTCGATGAGATGGTTCTTCGAGGCAAGCTCGTTAAGGTCGATGGCCTCTATAAGAAAGCGTGACGCCTCCCTCCTGGGATTGCGCCTTCTTTACCACCACGTTTATATCCCTCGGCAAGAGAGCCCTTGTAGCGATTTTCAAAGACTTTTGCTGGTGACCTAGGTGAAGGTGACTGCCCTAAGGCATGACGGCAAGAGGCTAGAGATCGAGATAGAGGACGAGCTTTTAGAGCTCTTGAAGAAGGAGCCCTTCGAGTACAGGGTCAGTACTGACTGCACTGGCCCGGTGATAGTCCCCATAGAGCTCAAGCCGCCCAAAGAGGACGACTACGTGGTGGATCTCGGAGACAAGAGGTTCTACATATCCTCAACCCAAGCCCTTTGGCTTAGGAAGATAACGCTAGATATGTTCAGGGCCCTCTGCCCCCTCTAACTCCTTGTCTAGAGCGTAGAGCTCCCTCCTACGCGCTTCGAGCATCTCGACTGGCTTGCCCTCAAACTCAGCTGCCGAGAGTATCTCGACCTCCTTGGCCTTGGCTGCCCTGATCACTGGCTCGATTTTTCGCTTGTAGTCCAGGTCCCTCAACAAGTGGTGCTCGAGGATCATCACCCTTACTGGCGTCTCGCGTATGATCCTGGTCAAGTTATTTATGGACTTCTCCAGGCTTTCGTATGAATAGCGATACCCGAGCATGTAGGTCATGGGGCCGTCTATTATGAGGATGCTCGCCCCCTCCCGCAATATCACCTCCAGCTGGCTCTCGAGGGAGGGGCCCTCAACGTCTGATGTGTACAACACATTTTCCTCTCCATCGCGCACAGCGACCATGACGACGTAGCCCAGCCTAGTGTCGGTGCCATGCGGCACTGGCTCCGATATCCTTATGCTCGTGGAGCCCACCTTTATCTCCCTCCCATCAGCGTATTCGTAGCACCCACCGGCTTCGCTCACCCTCGACAAGAAGAAGGCCGCTCGCCTCCTCTGGCTGAAGTTTATGCTTTGAGTCGGGTGCTTGACGTAGAGGGCCTTGTTGATCAAGAGGTAGGACGACTCGGGCTCGTGGTGGTCGTAGTGATAGTGCGTTATTATCACGTGGCTACAGTCGACGAGCCTCTCCTCTATGAGGGCCCACGTCTCGTTGAGCCTCTTGATCTCTAGAGGGTGAGGTGGGAGGCCGTAGCGATACGGAGCGAGCGCGACTCCGGGGTCTATCATCAACCTGAGGTCCTTGGTCTCGACGATCGTCGCCATTGACCTCACCCCCATGCTGTCGAAGGCGAGCAACTCTAATTCCACTCGATCCACCTCTAGGCCTCTCTTCGATTCTAAAAGGACGAGCTTTCAGTTGTAATATGTGCTAAGCCGTAACATTAAACCTTTACAGCTGACCCCGCGCTAAGGCACGCACTCCGACTGGTGATGCGGCAAACGCTTTAAGCCCATAAGCCAAAGAAGTGACGTCGAGGAAGTGGTCTTCATGGCTGGCTGGTGGGGTAGGGCTCTTCAAGTGGACTTGACCAAGAGGGAGGTCAGTGTTGAGGTCATCAGACAGGAGACCTTGAAGATGTTCCTAGGGGGCACGGGCTTAGGGGCTTATTGGCTGTACGAGCACTTAGGCCCTAGCGTCGAGCCGCTGTCGAGAGACAACGTGATAATGTTGGCATCAGGCCCCCTGACTGGCAGTCGAGTCTACGGGACGTCGAGGGCCACTCTGATCTCCAAGTCGCCCCTGACGTCGACGTTCTTCGACTCCGCTTGTGGAGGGGTCTTCCCCATGTACTTCAAGAGGAGTGGATTCGACTACGTGGTGATATGCGGTGCCTCAGAGGAGCCCGTCTACGTACACGTATATGACGATGGGGCGGAGATACTCCCCGCCCGAGACCTATGGGGGCTTAAGGTCACGGAGACTATACAAGAACTGCGGAAGAGGCACGGACACAAGTGCTCCGCGATAGCGGTGGGACCCGCCGGGGAGAACCTCGTCAGGCTGGCCTCGGTCATGGGCGACGGCGGGCACGCCTTCGGCAGAGGAGGGCTCGGCGCTGTCTTCGGGTCCAAGAGGTTAAAGGCCGTGGTCGCGAGCGGGTCGAAGCACATAGAAGAGGCTGACAGCGAGAGGCTCAATGAGCTCCTAGACAACATGCGCGCTAGGATCACGTGGAGCCCCTACCTGAGCAGGACATTGAAGGACTTCGGGACTGACGCCCTCCTGACCGTCATAAATGATTGGGGCCTCTTGCCGACGATGAACTTCAAGAGGGGCTTTTTCGAGGGGGCCGATAGGCTCTCGGCCGAGGAACTTGCCAAGCTGGTGGTGGGGAGGAGGGGCTGTTATAACTGTCCCATAGCGTGTAAGAGGGTCACCAAGACTGATAAGGTCGTATGCGAGGGGCCGGAGTACGAGAGCATCGCCAACTTGGGCTGCATGCTCGGGGTCGACGACTTGAGAGACGTCGCCGAGATGAACCACTTGTGCAACGAGCTCGGGCTGGACACGATATCCATGGGCGTAACGCTGGCCTGCTTCTTGGAGCTTGTCGAAAAGGGCAAAGTGGAGCTCAACATCAAGTGGGGCGAGGCCGATAAGCTAAAGGAGCTAATAGTAAAGACGGCTTACAGGAGGGGTTATGGAGGGGAGCTGGCCGAGGGCTCTTTGAGGCTCGCTAAGAGGTATGGAGAGGAGGGACTGTCCATGAGCGTGAAGGGCTTGGAGGTACCCGCCTACGACCCCAGAGGGGCTTTCGGGATTGCCCTCTCCTACGCGACCTCTTATCGCGGCGCGTGCCATTTGAGGAGCTGGACCATAGCCTTCGAGGTTATAGGCGTGCCTAACTTAGTTGACAGGTTCTCGTCTTTCGAGAAACCCTCCTTGGTCAAGTATACGCAGGACTTGGCGGCCGTCTACGACAGCTTGGTCATGTGCAAGCACTTCGCAGTTGAGTTTGATGAAGAGCCCTTGAGCGCCATGCTGAGCGCCGTCACTGGCGTGCAGTTCTCTAAAGAGGGGCTCTTAATGGTGGGCGAAAGGGTCTGGGCCTTGGCGAGGCTATTTAACTTGAGGGAGGGGTTTAGCGCAAAAGACGATGTCCTGCCCGAGAGGTTGTTGACCCCGCTCGCCGTAGGTCCCACAGCCGGCAGGGCTCCGCCACTCGGCCACATGCTCAGGGAGTACTACGCCGTGAGGGGGTGGGACCCCCGGGGGGTGCCGACGGAGAAGTGCCTCGCTAGGTTGGGCTTGAAGGAGGTGATAGGGCCTTGGAGAAGGACATAGACCGCGAGGTCTACGAAGTGCTGAAGGAGTACGCTTCTAGGATTGCTAAGAGGGGCTACGTGACGGCGCACGGTGGGAACTTGAGCATTAGGTCAGGGAGCTACATGTGGATAACTAGGCACGCTTGCTCGCTTGAGTACTTGAAGCCAGAAGACGTGGTCAAAGTCCCTGTTGACAGGCCTTCGAGTTACGACATCATAGCGTCCACGGAGACGCCCGTGCATCGAGAGATATATCGAAGAACGAGCAACCTCGTCGTGATGCACGCCCACCCACCGTTCTCTGTCGCCCTGTCGTTCTTCATCGACGAGCTCGTGCCAATAGACTCCGAGGGCTATCATGTCTTGAGGCGTGTGCCAGTAATAGAGGGCAGGCCTGGTTCCCTAACTCTGGCCAATGAGGTGGCTAGCAAGTTGATGGGACACTGGGCTGTCATAGTCAGGGGTCACGGGGTCTTCGCGTCGTCGAAGTTCATCGATCACACGTACCAGATCCTGTGCATGGTCGAGCACTCAGCTAAGCTGTTGTACTGGAGGAACCTCTACGAAGGAGCGCTCGGGGTGAAGGCAAAGACCCCAAGAGAGTTCTGACCAAAGGGCGTTAGTAAAGTTTTAGTGAGGCGGCCGAAGTAAGCTAGCGGAAGGCCCCGGTAGCTCAGTTAGGCAGAGCGGCGGGCTGTTATCGCACATGGCGGAAACCCGTAGGTCGGAGGTTCGAGTCCTCCCCGGGGCGCCACTCACTTCTTAGCGGGAGCCAAGTTACGGCCATAGATCGTCGCCCTCGTAAGAGGAGCTATCGAGCTCTAGAGGTCCTTGGCCGTCCATTTTGAAGTAAAGCTTAAGAGCCTTTAGGGAAATTTGAGTAGTCTCGAAGGCCCCGGGTAGCTCAGTGGTAGAGCGCTCGGCTGTAGCCTCGTGCGCGGGCCGAGAGGCGGTCCTCGCCACAATGAAGGCCCGTCGGCCGAGACCGAGTGGTCGCAGGTTCAAATCCTGCCCCGGGGACCATCACTCTTACTTTCTCAGCTCGAAGTTGGTGAAAGGATGAGGCCACTCACCACCACTACTATAGGGAGCTTTCCTTTATCGCCAAGCCTTGAGGACTTCAAGCGTAGCCTCGAAGTTCAAGTCAGGGCTGGAGTCGATTACCCCGCGCTCCCTCAGCTTGAGGACTTCTGCGCCATTTTCTTAAACGACATGGCCGAGCGGGGAAGGGGCATAGAGAAGAAGGGGGAGAGCTATGTGTTGATCGGCCCCGTCGAGCCGCCCCGAGAGCCGGCCATAGTGCAAGGCGTGGCTTCAGCATCGAAGATCCTCAAGGGCCTGGGCTTCGAGGGGGGCATAAAGGTCCAAGTGACGGGTCCATTTACGCTCTCGTCGATCGTTAAGTTCCTGGATAAGTCGGCTATGTCCTATCCTGACGTGGTCAAGAACTTTGCCGATGCCTTGGCCTACATACTGTCGTCGATTGCCAGCTCCGAGATGGTCGAAGTAGCCTTCGTCGACGAGCCAGCACTTTACTATGCTTTGTGGTACGGGTACGAAGAGAAATTCGCGATAGAAGTCCTCAACAGGACCTTCAAGGACCTGAGTCGAGGCATAGAAAGGGGATTGCACGTGTGCGGCGACGTGAGGGGGCTCCCTAGAGTAACACTAAAACTGGAGGTCGACGTCCTACACCACGAGTTTGCGGGTTTTCCAAAAAACTTCGAGGCCTACAGCCCAGCCGAGCTGGCGAAAGCGAATAAGTTGCTTGGGATAGGCGCCGTGACGACTAAGCCCTCGGACTCGGAGATCAGGGTCGAGAACCCCCAAGAAGTGGAGGAATTGCTGAGGAGATCGTTGAAGCTCTACGGCCCTCAAATAGTGGTCGCGCCAGATTGCGGGTTCAGAGGGCTTGCGGAGATCATGGAGAGCGGTAAAGCCATGAGCGTGGTCTTCCAGAAGCTCAAGTCCATGGTCGAGGCAGTTCGAAGAATTAGGAGGGAGACCGGTCATCAATGAGGCGACTCGACGTAGCGCACATATCTCGTCGTTAGCGACGCCCCTTGAGGTGCTCTACGAGCTCCTGCAAATTCATGAGGTGCTCTTCGTGAGCACTCATATCCTTTATCCTGTAGACGCCTTTCTCCACTTCCTGCGGGCCCAGAATCACGACATACGGAATCCCCTTCGCATCGGCATACCTCAATTGCCTGTCTAGCTTTCGGCCCATGACGTCCACCTCCACCCTGATGCCCTCGCCCCTCAGCCTCTCGGCCACCGCTACCGCCTCTTTTTTGAGGGAAGGGTTCGTGTAGGCGATGAATGCTTGGGTCAGCGTCCTCGCCTTGGGCAACATGTCCGCCTCGTTCAGTACCTCGACCAGCCTGTCTACGCCCAACGATATGCCAGTCGCGGGGGTCGGAGGACCGCCGAGCAACTCTATGAGGTTATCGTACCGGCCGCCTCCCGCTACGCTGCCAACGTTCACGTCCGTCTCGGCTGAGACCTCGAATATAGGCCCCGTGTAGTAGTCCAAACCCCTCGCCAAGCTCAGGTCCACGACCACGTATTCAGAGCAGTTGTAGAGCTCCAAGTTGCTTATTATCTCGGCCAGCTCGTTGAACCCCTCTCTGCCTCTGTCCGTTAGTGCGTGGCTCACATCCCTCTCCACGGCGTCCAAGTCGCCACGCCTCGATATCTGCGCCATTATCGTCGATACCTGGTCGTAGCTCAAGCCCAGCTTCTCCAGCTCCTGCATGACCCCCTCTTGCCCTATATTGTCCAGCTTATCTACGGTCCTGAACACGTCGAGCCACGACTCCTTCTTCACGTCAGCTGAAGCCGCTATGGACTCAAGGATCTTTCTGTTGTTTAACCTCACCCTGAAGTTCTTCATCCCTAGCCTCTTCAAGCAAGATATCGCGACGGCTATGACCTCGGCGTCGGCGTCCATCTTCGCGCTACCGACTATGTCGGCGTCGGCCTGCCAGAACTCCCTGAACCTCCCGCTCTGAGGCTCCTCGTACCTCCACACCCTCGATATGCAATACCTCTTAAACGGCTTGGGGAGGTCCGGGTGGCTGGCCATGACCCTTGCCAGAGGCACCGTGAGGTCAAACCTCAGGCCGAGGTCTCGACCGGCCTTGTCCTTAAAGGCGTATATTTGCTCCTTCACCTCGGGCCCGCACTTGGCCGTCAAGACGTCCAAGAACTCGAAGGCGGGGGTCTCGATCTCGTCGTAGCCGTAGAGCTCAAAGACCGACCTTATGGTCTCTATGACCAGGCGCCTCTTGATCATGTCCCAAGGTAGGAAGTCCCTCGTGCCTCGGGGCCTCCTTAGACTCGACTTCTCCAAGGCGAGGCCCCCTCTCACAGCTCCGATAGCGTTATCGTGTAGTAGCACACTTCTCCTTGAGAGTCTATGACCGCTATTATAAGCTCTTTTCTCAGGTTCCGGGCCTCTCGCGCCTTCTCTATTATCGTCCTGAGGTCTATCGGAGTCCCCTCCGCAACGCCGAACACCAAGTACTTGGCCCCCTCCTTTCCGGCCTCGGCCCCTCTCTTGTAGAGCCTCAGCTCCACGTAGTTTTGAGAGAAACCCGGCTTGACAGTGTAGCCCCTCCTCTTGAGGTCAGAATATATCAAGAACTTTAGCCAAAACTTCGGGTCTTTGTCCATCATCAGACTAGAGAATTCGGAAAAGCTCAGTCGCCTGCCCTCGTTCTCGACTACTAGGGAACCGCGCTCTAGCAAGTACGCTACCTCGACGGGGTCGAGCACCAACTCCCCTCTATCGCCCACTTCGCCGTAGTACCCGAGCTGCCTCAGGGCTATTGCATCGTCACCTCTGACTACAACGAAGCGGTCTATTACTTCGGCCTTGATTTGAGGCTTAGAGTTTGACAAGGAGGTTCGACAACTAAAGGTTCGAGCTACGTTATTTAAACCTAGCCTCAAACAAGATTAATCGAGGGCCATGTGGAGGAAGATGTCCAGAGAGCTAGTGGATGAAATCATGAAGGAGAGAAAGAGGCCCTCGGTGGTCATACTCTGCATAGGTAATAAAGAAAGGGGAGATGATGCCTTCGGCCCCTACGTCGCCAGGAGGCTCAAGAGGAGTCGAGAAAGAGGAGTGGTCGAGGTCATAGACTGCGGCACAGTCCCAGAGAACTATACCGATGTGGTTAGGAGGGCCAAGCCGACTCACGTGATAATAGTGGACGCCGTTGACTTCAAGGGCTCTCCTGGCGACATAGTCCTGTCGTTCGAGCCAGTGTTCGATGAGGTAAGCGTCTCCACCCACAAGCCCTCCCTCGCGCTTCTCGCAAAGTACATCAAGAGCGACATAGGGTCGAGGATCATACTATTGGGCGTGCAACCGAAGAGCGTTGATTGGGGTTTAAATATGTCAGATGAGGTGCTAGCAGCAAGTGAAGCTGTGGTGAGGGCCCTCAGGTCGGCCATTAAGAGAATAAAGGAGAGCCTCAAGAAGGAGGCGCGAACTTAGGTTCCTTAACTAAGCTTAATTGTTTCAATACGTACTCTCTCACTTCTTTGGGCGACTTCTCCTCGTACACGACCCTGCCCTTTAATACTATGGGCTTGAGCATCTCCTCAACCTTAGAGCCGCAACGAGGGCAACTGTCCATCTTCACCTTGGACAGCACCATGTAGTCTTCGAAACAGTCCCAACATCTGTACAGGCTCTTCTTCCCCGGCAACTTGCCCTTCTTCGATCTGGGCTCGCCTTCCACCTCCACTATGTCCAGTGACAAGTCCACGGAGGGCGGGAACGCTATCGCCGTTCCGACTCCAAAGCCGTCGGCTACGTCCCTCAATCGCATTATCGCATCCTCGTCAATCCCGCCGCTAACGATTATCTTGACGTAGTCGAAGCCCTTGGCGTTGAGCGCCCACCGGGCTTCCTCAACTATCCTCCTCATGTCCCCCTTCCTCGAGCTCGGAGTGTCGAACCTCACCCCATAGAGCTTCGAGCCAAGCGCTTCAGCGGCCATTAGCGCCTCCACCCTCTCGTCGAACCAAGTGTCGCACAGGGCTATTCGAGGCACGTCTTCTGGCATGTGCTTGTCGAACGCCTTCCAAGCCTTCACTTGATCGCCGAACAAGACTACGAGGGCATGGGGCATCGTGCCCACGGGCTTGAGGCCAAGCTTCTCCGCTCCATATACGTCAGATACACCGTCGCATCCGCCTATGTAAGCGGCCCTGTCAGCAACCAACGCCAGCAGAGGGTGCATGGCTCTGACGCCAAAGAACAACAACGGCTTATCCCCAGCTAACTTCTTACACCTAGCCGCTTTGGCCGCTATGCTGGTTGAGTGCCTTAGGATGCCGAGGATGGCGGTCTCGTACTCGCAAAACTCCTCGTACGGGCCCTCGATGTTCATGACAGGGCGCACGGGCCTAAAAATGGTCCCCTCGGGCAGGGCGTAGACGTCGACCTCCTTGCCTTCCAAGAGCTTGGCGACCTCGCCTACCCCGACCAAGACGGCCCACTCGTAGCCTTTCGGCATTGAGTAAGCGTGCACCTCGGCCACGACTCTAAGCCTAGAGATGCCCTCCTTCTTCAAGATCTCTTTGGCTCTCTCGAAGTATATATCGGTGATCTTACCCTTGAGTATGTCATCAGCAGTGACGGCGTAGAAGTCCGCCACGTTGGCCCCTCCCAGTTCATCGAGTTGGCTCTATATTAGAAAACGGAATTAAGTTAAAATCTTTTTCCAGCGATAGCTTAAGGGATATCTCGACGCTCTTCGTGGTGAAGGCGTTGAGGCTAAGGGACTTAGTGCTCAGCGAGGACGAGCTGTTGACCGTCGAGGACGAGGTCTCGCCAATATTTGAGGCACCGCTAATCCTCAAGAGGCACGACGGAGGCCCTATAGTGCTATTCAAAAAGGTTAAGGGCCACGACGTGCAGGCCGCCGGAAACGTCGTGGGCTCTCGCAAGAGGCTGCTGAAGTGGCTTAAAGCCAGAGGTCACGACGAGGCCTACCAGAGGCTTGTCGACGCGTTGGAGAGACCTGCAAAGGCATCCGAGGCAGGCGTATTTAGCGACTACTATCGCAAGCTAAATGGTGGCCTCACCAAGCTCCCGGTCTTTAAGTACTACGAGAAGGACGCGGGGAAGTACATAACCAGCTCGGTGGTTGTGGCCGAGTTCGACGACGTGTGCAACGTCTCGATACACAGGCTCTTGGTCTTGAACGACGACAAAGCGGCGATAAGAATAGTCCCTAGGCACCTCTACGCCCTATACATGAGGGCTAAGGAGAGGGGGGTCGACCTACCGGTCGCGGTGGTGATAGGTTGTCATCCGCTAATAACCATCGCGGCCGCTTCTTCGCCGCCATTCGGAGTCAATGAGCTGTGGGTTGCCAACAAACTACTTGACTGCGAGATGAAGGTCGATGCGACGCCCAAGCATAACATCTTGGTCCCAGTGGACGCCGAGATAGTCGTCGAGGGCGTCATCAAGACTAATGAGTTGGTCGATGAAGGGCCTTTCGCCGACGTGACCGGGACCTACGATGCCATCAGGAAGCAACCGGTGTTGAGCGTAGAGGCCGTTTACGCTAAGGACGATGCTCTCTACCAAGCCATTCTGCCCGCGAGCACTGAGCACAGGCTCTTAATGGGCTTCCCCAAGGAAGCCGAGCTTTGGATGGCCCTCAAAAGAGTGTTGCCAGGCCTGCGCGGCGTGCGCTTGACCGAGGGGGGCTGTGGCTGGCTTCACGCGGTCGTGGCCTTGGATAAGATGACTGATGGGGACGCCAAGACCGCCATCATGGCAGCCTTCGGGGTCCACCCCAGTCTCAAGCACGTAGTGGTCGTCGATGGCGACGTCGACATAGACAATCCCAAGGACGTCGAGTGGGCCATAGCGACCAGGTTTCAAGCTGATAGGGGGCTTGTCGTGGTGAGAGAGGCTAGGGGGTCGAGCCTCGACCCCTCGGCCGACCCGGAGACCCTATTGACCTGCAAGGTGGGCGTGGATGCGACGAAGCCCCTTAAGGGCGACGTAAGGAGGTTCGAGAGAGCGAGGATACCAGGGGAGAGTTTGTGAGGCTCAGCAAGACGGAAAAGATGATGTTGGAAGGGCGCTACGGAGAGGCTTGCAAGAGATCTATGGAGTTGATAGTGGCGATAGCCGAGTCCTACGGTTATGGAGAGCTCATCAAGGTAAGCAGTGCCCACGTCTCGGGAGTCTCCTACAAGAACATAGGCGACGCGGGGCTCGAGTACATCAAAGACCTCGCAGAGGGAGGTGCCAAGGTGAGAGTGAGGACCACCATGAACCCGTGCGGATTCGACTTGGATAAGCCGTGGCTCTTCGGCGTCGACGAGGCCTTCTTCGAGAGGCAGCTAGAGATCATAAGGTCGCTCGAGGCCATGGGGGTCCGGCCCTCGCTGACTTGCACGCCATACTACTCAGACAACAAGCCCTGCAGGGGAGATCACGTTGCCTGGGCCGAGTCCTCGGCGGTGATTTACGCCAACAGCGTGATCGGAGCTTACACCAACAGAGAGAGCGGCCCCTCAGCGCTAGCCGCTGCCATTAGCGGCAGGACCGCCTTAACCGAGGACCACATGGATGAGAGGGGGCCAAGCGTTGTGATCGAGGCCTCGACTAAGATCTCCGACTACTCTGACTGGGGCCTCTTGGGCTTCGTTGTAGGGAAGCTCGTGCCGAATGAGAGCCCTCTTATAAAGGTGAAGAGAAGAGCTCGCATTACTGGTGACGAGCTCAAGTGTCTCTCAGCCGGCCTTGGAGCTTCGAGCGCTACGTCGATCTTCTGGACCTCCGAGGAAAATCTTCGAGAGCTACGTGACCTCAAGCGCGTTGTCGTAATGAACGAGGACTTAAAGGAGTTCCGCGACAAGTGGGCCCTAACGAGGAGGCCCACCGTAGTATTCATAGGTTGTCCCCACTGTAGCCTCAGGGAGGTCAAGGAGGTGGCGGAAGAGCTCAAAGGAAGGAGGGTCAGAGAGGACGTCATGCTCCTAATATCGACCTCAAGGAGCGTCTACAGGAGGGCTTCAAAGCTGAGGCTCCTCGACGTCATCGAGAGAGCAGGAGCGCACTTGGTCAAAGACACTTGCCTAGTGGTCTCGCCCATGAAGCTGTCGAAGAACGACGTGGTCTTGACTGATTCGGCTAAGACGGCCTACTACGCTGAGACCATGACAAACGCCACGATAGCTTTAGAGAGCAGGAGAGCATGCTTGGAAGAGGCCTTAAGAATGTAGTGTTCAGAGGCAGGGGCGTGGTGAAGGGGTTCTTCCGTGGAGAGGCATTGGTGACTCGCGAGCCCATATCGTTTCTTGGTGGGGTCGATCCGTTAACGGGAGCTGTGGTCGAGAGGGGGCACGAGCTGAGGGGCAAGACCTTGGCCGAGAGGGCGTTGATATTGCCCCACGGCAAGGGCAGCACCGTCGGGTCTTACGTGCTGTACTCTCTAGCCAAGAGGGGGCTCGCGCCCAAGGCAATAGTTACCTTGAAGGCGGACTTGATGATTTTGACGGGATGCGTGATCGGCGGCATACCCCTCTTGAGCGAGGTGCCGAGGGAGGTCCTAGACGTAGTGAAGAGTGGCGACGTAGTCGAAGTCGACGCACATCGAGGGACCTTAAGGGTTGTCTTGAGGCAGGAATGACCTAATTATTCTCTCGCTGACCTCTGCGACGGACCTCCTCGCACTCGGGTGGGAGTACACCCTAACTATGTCAACGTAGCCCCTGAGGCTCTCTACGAGCCTTGAAAACTCCACCAGCTTCCTTTTCACGAAGATGCCTTCCCTCTCTTCGCAGACTGGGATGTCAGTGGGATCTGGTTGTGTGGGGGTGTAGGGGAGTGAGGGTATCATGGGGGTGTCTACGACGACCATCCACCGATCTACGTTGGCCTTCCTCGCTATCGTCTCCTCTACCTCATCTCTGAGCTTCTCATCGAGCCTGAGGGAGGACTCCGTCACGTGCAGGACTATTTCACAAGCCGACTTGAAGAGGTGCCTCCTCTCGAGCATTGAGTAGAGGTCGCGAGCGATTCTCATATCCTTAGAGAGGCCCTCCCTTTTCTTAGAGAGACCTCTCATGCACGACTCCACGTAGCCGTCGTCCATGGCCAAGTATTCCTCTACGCCGCTGAAGTCAAAGAGGCCCTCGCATAGGTAGGCCGTCTCCACGACCTCCCTGAGCATGACCCAGGCCGCCCTAACGGTCCTGTGGAAGTAAACGGCCTTGAACATCTCGTACCTCGATATCAGCAAGGACTCGAGCGCGTAGAGGCTAGCCGGGAGCTCTAGGGCGAGGGAGCCTTCCACGAGCCTGAGGGACATCAACAAGCGGAGGGCGTCCACCTTGCCGTACTCCACGCCAGTGTAGTACGAGTCTCTCAACAAGAAGTCCAGCTTGTCGATGTCAAAGGGCCCCGAGATTAATGCGCTGAGCGGGGACCTCAGCTTGCCAACGGATAAGAGCGACACCGAGTCGGGGTTGTAGCCGAAGCCCTCTATCTTGTCTCTAATCTCGGTGTCCTTGATTATTCTTGCCGTGAGGTCTTCGTGCGAGAGGGCCTTGTGCCTTAGAACGGCCTCTTCGAAGAGGTGGGAAAAGGGCCCGTGGCCCACGTCGTGCAAGAGGGCCGCGAGCCTAAGTTCTTGAACGTCTTCGGTCAAAAATCCTAGGTCGAGCAATTTGCTACCCGCTATCGAGGCTAAGTGTAGTGTCCCCAATGAGTGGCCGAACCTGCTGTGGTCCGCTCCCGGATAAGTTAGATAGGCATTTCCAAGTTGCCTTATCCTATGAAGCCTCTGAACCGGGCGTGTATCTAGAACGTCCCTCTCAAGCTCGTTTATCAGCACGTAGCCGTGGACGGGGTCCCTTATCTCCCCCCAAATCTTAGGGCTCCTCTTCATCAAATATTGACCCCGCGCCTCCTGAGCTCCCTTGCAACGTAGTCCCTTATATCTGAGGCGACCTCCTCGATGGGCCTCGAGGAGTCAACCACGAACCAACCATTTTTAAAGGCCATGTCCAAGAGGTGCTTCCTGGCCAATTCCAAGAAGCGTTGCCTCTCGAACTTCTCCCTAAGGGGGCGCTTCCTCGAGAGCGATATCGTGGGGTCCACGTCCAATATTACGGGCACGTCGGGCTTTAAGGAGTACCTGTTTATCTCAATAAGCCAGCTGAGTTCCAAGCCTTGGGCCTGCTGGTAGGCGAGGGACGATATGACAGATCTGTCGGACAGGACCACGACGCCTTCATCCAAGAGCTTCCTGATCTGTACTGAGTGCTCGACGCGATCCGCCGCAAACAAGAGGGCATCCACAGCTGGGTGGACCTCTTCGTCGAGTAAGTAGTCCCGGATCAGCGAGCCTATCCTGCCGCTCGTGGGCTCTTTAGTCGCGAAGACCCTCAAACCCTTTGACGCCAGCCAGCCCGCAAGTAATTTCGTGTGAGTAGTGGAGCCAGCTCCGTCTACTCCGTCAAGCGATATGTAGAGGCCCTTCACGAGAAATCACTTCAAAATAGGAGCGAGTAGAAAGGCTTAAGCTTAAAATCCTGCCGCTATGGGGTCCTCGGGCTTCATGACCTCTCTTAGCAACGCCGTGGCGTAGCTAGACTTGGGCAGAGCGAACCTCATCTCCAAAGCATCGTCTTTGACCGAATGAGACATGTCTCGAGGTTTGAAGGCCAGTTGCCTGAGTAGGCCCATCCTTCTCCGGAGGCCTAAGTTTTCGAGGCTCTTGAACGGGGGTTCTAGCCCCTCTTTCTTGAAGAGGGAGAGAATCAGCTCGTTCATGTACCCCTCAGGCTTTACCTTGACGCAAGCGGGGACAAAGGCCAGTATCACTTGATCCTCCCCTAGCTTCAGCGGGCCCTTGGCTATGAAGGTGGGCCTCACGGGGTTCCCGTAGGCGTCGCGCTTGGCTATTACGTCACCCTCGACGACCCTACTCAGGGAGCCCAGCTTGCGCAGCCTCTCGCTCAGCGCCTTGTTGAATATGTAGGAAAGGTATGCGTCCACGTGCAACGTCAACACGTACTTGGGGAGCCTCCTCAGGGAGCCCAGGTAGTCGTTGGGCCTCTTTACGAGCCACCTTATCATTAGGCGCTCGAAGATCAGGCTCCTCGGGAATCTCTTCAGCGCGCGCTCGAAGTCCGTGGTCTCGGCCAGGAAAGCCCTCGCTTCTCTGTGATCCTCGGGCTCGTTCGGATAGGGAGTCGCCAACATCTCGATGACCGCTTTCTCGTAATCCCCTTGAATCAACAGCTTGCCGACCCAGTGCGTGTTGGGCCTATTAACGCCGAACCTCTGGTAACCGTAGAAATTGGGTGCCCCGCCTAATTCATTGAGTTGCGTCAGCGTCTCCCTCAAGAGGGCCTCGGCCTCTCTCGCCGGAATGTCGAGGTCCCTAATCCTTATGGTAAAGCTGTTGCCGAGCAACATGCCTGGCCTCAAATGCTTCTTCGCCCTGTACACCTCAATGACCTTCAGCTTCTCGCTCGATATCGAGGAGAGGTCGAAGTTCTCTGGAATCTTCACCGTGAACCTCTGTCTCGAGACGGCCCTCGTGTCCTTTAAGCCCGCAAAGCCGATGTGCTTGAGCGGAATCTTTAACTTCTTAGAGAGCACTACGGCTGCCGTCAGGGTATCCATACCTCTCTTCTCTACTACTAAAAGGGCTAGGGATCCCGACGTCCCTCCTTGAAGCGGGATCTCCTCGACCACGAAGTCCTCCAAACTCTTCCTAATTACCCCGCCAGTACCAGTAGTAGTCGTCCCATAGACCTCCATGCCTAGGGACATGTCTAGCTCGGATTTGGATTCTAGGACCATGCCCATCACAGTAGTTTCAAGTGGCCCGTCACCCTGTCTATGAGGGCGGAGGGGGCCGGCCCTATCCCCAGAGCCGTTATGGTGCCCGGCTCGAGCTCCGTCAGGCCCGCGTCAGAGACTAAATAACACGGCAACCTCAGATCTCTCGCCTTCCTCTCGAGGTCTAAGAGCTCCTCTAAGCTTTGAACCCCCAAGACGACTTTCTTCTGGCACTGCCGAAACCACTCCTCGACCCACTCAGACCTCGACCTCCTAGCCTCTTCGAGGCTCGAGACTGATGCGTGCGCCACTTGCACGCAAGTCTTGCCCCTACCCATCTTTAAGTCCGTCCTCACGACTATCACTTGCTTGAAGTCCGTCGGCGTCATAATCTGCTAGCTATTAAAGCACTCCCTCACATGAAGTTAGTGGTGCCGACAGTTGAGGGTCCTCGACGTCGTTGTAGTAGGTGGGGGCCCCTCGGGCCTTAGCGCTTCGTGGAGCGCTGCCTCTCGAGGGGTCGAAGTTGTGGTCCTTGAGGAGCACGCGGAGATAGGGAGGCCGAGGCACTGCGCGGGCTTGGTCAGCGGCGAGGGGTTGAGGCTCATAGGCATGCCCTGCAAGAGCGAGTACGTCGAGAACAAGGTCTGGAAGGCCTTGGTCGTAGCTGACGGCTTCTACGTCGAGTTAAAGAAGTTGGGAGAGCCCGTGTACGTCTTAAATCGAGAGGCCTTCGACAAGTCCATGGCTGATCGTGCGGCTAGCCGCGGAGCTGAGGTACTGTTGAAGAAGAGGGTGAAGAGGGTCGAGAAGGTTGGAGACGGGTACGTGGTCAAGACAGGCGACGGTTCTTACGCGTGCAAAGTCGTTATTGACGGCGAGGGCGCGACCTCCAAACTGGCCAAGGATATAGGCTTAGAGGGGCCTAGGCTCAAGCTGCCTGCCCTCCAAGTTGAGGTCAAGGGCTGTGTGGACCTAGACGAGGTTCTAGTGATTTTGGGCAACGACTGGGCCCCAGGCTTCTTCTCATGGGTAATACCATTAGGAGGTGGTTGGCTACGCGTAGGCTTGGCATCAATCGTCGGCTACTGCAGCTCTCTACTGATGAGACTAATTAGGAGGCATCCAATAGTGTCTAAGCTCTTGAAGGGGGCTGAAGTGAAGAACAGGTACGGAGGGATTATAGTCATAGGCCCTCCTAGGAGGGCCCAGAAGGAGGGCTTCATTGTCGTCGGCGATGCGGCTGGCCAGACCAAGCCTCTAACTGGCGGTGGAGTAGTCTATGGAGCTCTGTGCGGCTACTTAGCGGGGCTTGTCGCTTCGGGCATTATCGCTGGAGAGGTCGATGCCTCTTTATACGAGAGGCTATGGAGGACGCTTTTGGGCCTAGAGGAGGAGCTTGGAGGGCTGTTGAGAAGGGTCTTGGTCCTCGGCGACGTGGGGGAGGCGTTGAGCCTCGCTTCGAGGAGCGGCTTGCTATCGTTGATAGAGAGAAACGCCCACTACGAGTACCACGTGACCTCAATGCTAAAGAGGCCTCACTTGTCCCTCCTGGGCTCTTTGCTCTTAGCCCTCTTGACGCCCGCGAAAGCATTTAAATACTTCCTACGAGCTCCGCTCCCTACGCAGGTGAGGTCGAAATTTGTCTGAGGTTCAGCTACCACTTTGCTCCTCGTGCAAGAGGCCCATAGTGCCCGGTACTAAGAGCGCTAAGTTCTACTGCCCAAACTGCGGGGGAACGCTTTTTTGGAGATGCTGGTATTGTAGGAAGCACGCTAAGCCATATAAGTGCCCCAAGTGTGGATTTCAAGGACCGTAGGGCAAGGCGATGGTAGTGGCTAAGGTGATGGTCATCCTGAGGGTCCTTCCCGCGGACGTGGAAGTAGATGTAGAGAGTCTAAAACAAAAAATTCAAACAGCAGTATTAAGACTAGGAGAGGGCTTCGCCCTTCAGTCTTACAAGGTTGAGCCCATAGCCTTTGGCCTCAAAGCTCTGAGGCTCGCCGTCGTGATGCCCGAGGAGACCGAAGGAGGTACATACTTGTTGGAAGAGGCTCTGCGGGGTGTCGAAGGCGTGGGAGAGGTAGAGGTAGAAGTGGTTTCGAGGATTAGCTAATTCCGAGATAAGCTTAATTAAGAAGAAGGCTTAGCATTAACTCGCTGGATCGAGTTTTGCCTAACTAACGTCACTCATGAGGTAAAGTGATGTACCAAGGTACTTGAGGTGTAGGATTTGCCCGATGAAAATGAGAAGTCAGCTAAGGACACGATGAATGAGGTCGTTTTGAGGGTTGCAGACGCCAAGGCAAGGGACGTGGGCAGGGGAAAGGTCAGAATAGATAGTGAAGTTATGAGGAAGTTAAACTTAAACGTAGGCGACATTGTCGAGGTCGAGGGCAAGAAAAAGACAGCAGCCATAGTTTGGCCAGCCTACATAGAAGATCAAGGAGCAGGCATAATAAGAATGGACGGGCTCATAAGGAGAAATGCTGGCGTGGGCATAGGGGACAAGGTCATCGTCAGAAAAGCTAAGGTTTCTCCTGCTCAAATGATCAGGCTAGCTCCTGAGTCATTTACGATATCGATAGACCACAGCTTCATGAACTTCGTCAAGAGGAGGCTGATTGACTACCCCTTAGTCGAGGGCGATCACGTCCTCATCCCCGTTTTAGGTCAGGCGATACCGTTCGTCGTCGTCGCCAGTAAGCCTTCAGGAGTGGTCGTCGTGACAGAGTCCACGAATCTCATAATCCACGAGAAGCCAGCTGAAGAAGCTCAAGCCACGAGAGTGACGTACGAGGACATCGGAGGACTCCACGAAGCGATTCAGAAGATCAGGGAAATGGTCGAGTTGCCGCTCAAGCACCCCGAGCTCTTTAAGAGGTTGGGCATTGAGCCCCCCAAGGGAGTTCTCCTCTACGGCCCCCCTGGCTGCGGCAAGACGTTGCTGGCCAAAGCGGTCGCCAACGAAACGGATGCTCGCTTCTACGCCATTAATGGCCCGGAGATAATGAGCAAGTTCTACGGGGAGAGCGAGCAGAGGCTCAGGGAGATATTCGAGGAGGCCAAGAAGAACGCCCCATCGATAATATTCATAGACGAGATAGACGCCATAGCGCCGAAGAGGGAGGAAGTGACTGGTGAGGTGGAGAAGAGGGTAGTGGCCCAGCTGCTGGCGCTGATGGACGGTTTAGAGGCGAGAGGCAACGTCATCGTCATAGCGGCCACGAACAGGCCCAACGCCCTCGATCCAGCGCTCAGAAGGCCTGGCAGGTTCGACAGGGAGATAGAGATAGGGGTCCCCGACAAGCAGGGGAGGCTTGAGATACTCCAGATACACACGAGGAACATGCCCCTGGCCAAGGACGTGGACCTGAACAGGCTAGCTGAAATAACCCATGGATTCGTGGGGGCCGACTTGGCCGCGCTTTGTAGAGAGGCGGCCATGAAGGCTCTAAGAAGATACTTGCCGAAAATCGATCTGTCCCAAGAGAGGATCCCACTTGAGGTTTTAGAACAACTGGAGGCCACGATGCAGGACTTCCTTGAGGCTTACAGAGAGATAACACCCTCGGCCTTGAGGGAGGTCTACGTTGAAATACCCAACGTCAAGTGGAGCGATATAGGCGGGCTAGAACAGGTGAAGCAGGAGCTCAGAGAGGCCGTGGAGTGGCCGATTAAGCACCCGGAGGCCTTTAAGAGGATGGGGATAAAGCCTCCTAGGGGCATATTGTTATACGGCCCTCCGGGTTGCGGGAAGACGCTGCTGGCCAAGGCTGTCGCGACGGAGTCCGAGGCAAACTTCATAACGATCAAGGGGCCCGAAATTTTCAGTAAGTGGGTCGGGGAGAGCGAGAAGGCGATAAGGGAGATATTCAGGAAGGCGAGGCAGGCCGCGCCCTGCATAGTGTACTTCGACGAAATAGACGCGATAGCACCCATAAGGGGCTTGGGGTTTGGTGACTCAGCCGTCACAGAGCGGGTCATAACCCAGTTGTTGACAGAAATGGATGGAATCCAGAGCTTGGAGAACGTCGTCGTTTTGGCGTCAACTAATAGGCCTGACATGCTTGACCTAGCTCTCCTAAGGCCGGGCAGGTTTGACAGGTTGATTTACGTGCCGCCACCAGACTATGAGGCTAGGCTGGAGATCTTCAAGGTACACACGAGGAACATGCCTCTCGCCGAAGATGTCGATCTGCAACAACTGGCTAAGATGACTGAGGATTACAGTGGGTCTGACATCGAAGCAGTATGTCGCGAGGCTGGCATGCTAGCTCTCCGCGAGAACATAAATGCAGAGAGAGTAGAGATGAGGCACTTCGTAGAGGCCTTGAAGAAAGTACATCCATCGATCACGGAGGATATGGTGAAGAGCTATAGGGCCTGGGCAGAGAGGCTTAGGCATTATGTGCAAAGAGGAAGAAGCCCCATGTTGAGCTTCGTCTGAGGTGAGTGAGGGCTGAGGGCTCTGAGGATATGGCACCCCATTCCACTCGATGACTTAATGGTTGACATGTTGAGGCAGAAGAAGGGGGTTGCTAGAGACAAGGAGATCTACAAAATGGTGAAAGCGATATACAAAGACGTCTCGCCGAAAGAATTCTACAAGGCAGTCATGAGGTTAGAACTCAGAGGTTTAATTAACGTCTCCTCCGTCAGCAAGAGCGTCAAGTCTTTAAGGCTAAGGGAGACGTGATTGTGAGCCATGGGGGTAGACTTAAAGGATTTGATCCCCCGAGCACCGACATCTTTCGAGAACCTCTCGGGCAAGGTCATAGCCATCGACGCTTACAACGCTCTCTACCAGTTCCTCTCAATAATAAGGCAACCAGATGGAACGCCTTTGAAGGATAAGACTGGTAGAATAACGAGCCACTTAAGCGGCCTCTTATATAGAACAGTCAACTTCTTGGAAATGGGGATAAAGCCCGTCTACGTATTCGATGGGAGGCCTCCCGAGATAAAGGAAATGGAGGTTTTGAGGAGGAGAAAGGTCAAGGAGGAAGCCGTTAAGAAGTATGAGGAGGCTCTGCAGATAGGGGACCTGAAAGCGGCGAGGACCTATGCTCAACAAACAGCTCACTTAACTGACGAGATGGCCAATGAGGCTAAGAGGCTCTTAGACGCCCTCGGAGTTCCGTGGATCCAAGCCCCCTCAGAAGGAGAGGCGCAAGCGGCCTACATGACTATTAAGGGGGACGCGTATGCAGCCGCAAGCCAAGACTACGACTCGCTCCTCTTTGGAGCCAAGAGGCTGGTTCGCAATCTGACTATAAGTGGTAAGAGGAAGCTACCCCGCAAGGACGAATACATCGAAATAGAGCCCGAGCTCATAGAGCTCGACAAAGTACTCCGAGAGCTTCAAATAACTCGAGAGCAGCTGATAGACGTAGCGATCCTGATAGGCACAGACTACAACCCTGATGGAGTTAAAGGCGTTGGTCCGAAGACCGCCCTAAAACTAATAAAGACGCATGGCTCTTTGGAAAAGGCCTTGAAGTCCTTGCCCGAGGCCGAGTTCCCAGTGGACCCACTCGAGATCAAGAAAATGTTCCTGGAGCCCAAGGTCACGGAGGACTATAGGCTTGACTGGAGAAGACCTAACGTTGACGCTGTTTTGAGGTTTTTGTGCGACGAGAGGGAGTTCTCAAGAGACAGAGTCATGAACGCTCTCAATAGAGTTCTAAAGGCCCACGAACAGCACGCAAAACAAGTCTCTTTAGACTTATTCTTCAGGAAGCGCTAGACCTCGACCTCTAAGAGCACTTGAAGTCGAAGACCTTTTCTTAAGTGTTCAACCATCTCTCTACTTATATCGATGGCGGCCTTGTCGCATCTTATCATGAGCGTTCTAGGACATATGTAGTCACTCTTTCTGCAAACAATGCTCAATGGATTAGCTAAGGGGAGCCTCTCGCTACCGCGCCCGATAATCGCCTCCTCGATGTCAAGGAGCCTCAGCACTAGCGTGATCTTTGCGCTGTCACACCTTACCGCTTGCTTAACCTCAGGGCTTAAATCAGAAACCCCCTTCTCGGATTTAACAGCTATGATGCAGTCCCCTCTAGGCGTTAAGTGCTCTTCTCGCGTTATCTCGAGAGTTGTCCTGTGCGTTGCTCTGATGTTACTATGCCCCCACGCGTGAAACACCTCTCTAACGCGCATTCAATACCTGTCCTCCAGCTCATGGGGTTTCTCAGAGCGCTATAAAGCGCGCAAGCAGAAGCGCTAATTACTCTTAGCTTTTCTGTTAAAAGTTGAGGAAGAGGGCATGTCCAGGAGCTTCGAGGAGCAGAGGAAGAGGGTCGTAGAGAGCTTGATAGGTCTAGGGGTCATAAAGAGGAAGATAGTGGCCGATGCTTTGTTGAGAGTCCCGCGTGAAGAGTTCATCCCAGAGGACTATCGCGACTCCGCTTATGTTGATAGCCCCCTACCTATAGGGTACGGTCAGACGACTTCCGCTTTGCACATGGTGGCTTGGATGTGCGAAGCAACCGAGCTCAAGCCCGGGGACAAGGTCTTAGAGGTTGGCGGAGGATGCGGTTACATGGCAGCAGTCTACGCGGAAATAGTCGCGCCGAGGGACTGCGAGGTCAAGGGTCACGTGTACACAATTGAGATAATAGAGGGCTTGGCTAAGAGGGCCGAAGAGAACTTGAGGAGACTAGGCTACCACGATAGGGTGACGGTGATATGGGGGGACGGGTCTCTAGGCTACCCAGACGCTGCTCCCTACGATGCCATAATAGTTACAGCTGCATCGCCAGGGGTGCCCAGACCTCTGAAGGAGCAGCTCAAAGTAGGCGGTAGGCTCGTGATACCCGTGGGGACGCCGTACTTCTTCCAGCAATTGACATTGGTGAGGCGCGTAGGGGAGAATGAGTACGAAGAAGTGGAGCTCGGCGGATGCGCCTTCGTCCCCCTAAGGGGGAAGTACGGCTGGAAATAGGGACTAGGCGTTGACGAGGGCCTTAGCGGTCGTAATTGCAAGGACGAGGGGCGAAGACGTCAGGAGGCTACTAGCGTCCATAGGCGTCTTAGACCATAGCCTGAAGATTAAAAACTTGGGTGATGAACTTGCCATACCGCTATCCAAACCGTTGTCGAGAGAGGTCGAGGAATGGTTAAGAGAGGCCTACAAAGCCGTCATTAAGGAGGAGGAGTTCGAAGAGATACCCAAAAAGCCGAAAACTATCCTCGAGTGGCTCGGTGACGAGTTACCTCCTCACCTCTTAGCTGTCGTCCCCCGCTCTTGGGACTTGATAGGTGATATAGCGATAGTCGAGATCCCCGATGAGCTACTAGGACGCGAGAAGCTAATAGCTGAAGCCATACTAGCCCTTCACAAGAACATCAAGAGCGTCTACATGAAGGCTGGCCCCGTGAGCGGTAATTTTAGGGTAAGGGAGCTTAGGCTCATAGGCGGCGAGGGCAAGAGCGTGACCACGCACAGAGAATATGGGGCGCTCTTCTACGTAGACGTCAAGAACGTCTACTTCAGCCCTAGGCTGGCAACGGAAAGGAAGAGGGTCGCGGAACAGGTCAAGGACGGAGAAGCGGTTCTCGACATGTTCTCAGGCGTAGGGCCCTTCGCCATACAGATAGCGTTAAGGAGGAAGGCCCTAGTACATGCGATAGAATTAAACCCCGTAGCCTACGAGTGCCTCAAGAAGAACATAGAGCTAAACAAGCTGAAAGGTAGGGTCATACCACATCTTGGAGATGCTAGAGAGATAGTCGAAAAGCACTTGCCATACAACTTCGACAGAGTCATCATGAACTTGCCCGAAAAGTCACTAGACTTCGTAGACGTTGCCCTCAAAGCTCTAAAGGGGCGCGGAGTCCTCCACGTCTACGTATTTAAAGAAGAGCCCCAACCGGTCGAGAAAGCAGAAGAAGCCGTCAAGTTAAAGGTAGAGGAGAGCAGCTGGAGGGTCGTCAAGGTCTTGTACTCGGAGGCGGTAAGGCAGACAGCTCCGAGGCGTTGGCAAGTAGTCGTTGATTGCGAAGTAAGTCAACATTGATCTTTAAAACCGCCTCTTCACTATGATTCAACGAGGTCGCTTGGAGGTCGCACTCCCGAGGTTCTTGAGGTTATATCAGGCTTGAGGCTTCAAGATTACTAATAGATTCATTGATGTTAAAAGTCGCTACCTTGAGATACTTCGAAGATTAGATAGCGGGCCCGGCGGGATTTGAACCCGCGACCGTCGGGTTAAAAGCCCGCCGCTCTACCATGCTGAGCTACGGGCCCTAAGCGTGAAAGTTAAGGGGTGATTTTTAGGCTTTCTCCCTCAAAGTCGCTTATCGTCGAGAAGTTGAAGTGCTTTCTGAGGCAAAAGTTTATCTATTACCTCTCGTAGTGTTCCGTTCTCGCTAGCGTAGAGCTATCCCTGTGCATCTCATCAGTTTTTGGGAGGTTAAATGTTGAAGAAGAAGTTCACGATTTTAGATCACGAGCTGGTCCCGAGGCACATCCTCCTGACTAAGGAGGAGAGGAGGCAGTTGTTAGAGCAACTCAAGATACAGCCAGAGCAATTGCCTTGGATTAGAGCCTCTGACCCCGTCGCCAAGCTAATAGGTGCAAAGCCGGGAGACATAGTCAAAATAATAAGAAAGAGCCCGACAGCCAGCGAGGTTATAGCCTACAGGTTTGTAGTCCCGTAAAAGGTGGTGGTCAAGATTTTAACCGTTGAAGATAGGTGGGACCTCATAAGGGCTTACATAAAGGAGAACGACCTGACGCGACACCACTTAGCATCCTATAACGAGTTCGTAACGCAAGGTCTGCAGAGAATAGTGTACGAGTTCAGAGGAATTGAAGCTAGGGGCGTAAAGATAAGGTTCGACAAAGTCCAGATAGGCCCGCCTATTGTCAAAGAGGCCGACGGTTCGGAGCGGAACATCTTGCCCATGGAGGCCAGGCTTAGGAACCTCACTTACGCAGGGCCCCTCTACATAACTATGACGAAGTACGTCGATGGCGTGCGAGAAGGGACTGCCAAAGTCTTCGTCGGCTACTTCCCGATAATGGTCAGGTCAGTCCTATGCCCGCTCTCTAAGATGAGCAAAGAGGAGCTCATAATGAACGGTGAAGATCCAAAGGATCCTGGGGGCTACTTCATCATTAACGGCTCTGAGAGGGTATTGATAGCTCAAGAGGACCTCGCTACCAATCACGTATTAGTAGACGTCCTCGATGGCACTTCAAACGTCACCCACGTAGCTAAAGTGCTCTCAGCGACAGCAGGGCTCAGAATACCCACTTCAGTTGAGAGGTTAAAAGATGGAACGCTCCATGTCGTGATACCCTCAGTCGCTGGCAAGATACCACTCTTTATAGTGATGCGCGCTTTAGGCCTAGAGAGCGATAAAGAGATCGTTGAGGCCATAACTTGGGACCCCGAAATAGAGGTAGAGCTACTGCCTTCGCTAGAGGCAGCAAGCGATGTGACCACGACCGAGGACGCTCTAGACTACATAGGTGGGAAAATTGTGTTCGGACAGCCAAGGCAGAAGAGAATCGAGAGAGCTGAGCTCGTCCTCGACAAGTACTTCTTGCCCCACTTAGGCAGTAAGCCTGAGGACAGGATTAAGAAGGCCTACTTCTTGGGGCAAATGGTGGAGAAGCTTATCGAGCTAGTACTGGGCAGGAGAAAGCCCGATGACAAAGACCACTACGCGAATAAGAGGTTGAGGCTCGCTGGGGATCTCTTAGCCAGTCTATTTAGAGCCGCTTTCAAGAGGTTCTGCCAAGATCTGCAATATCAGCTCGAAAGAATTTGGGATGCCGGGAAGGCCATTTACGTAGAGAACTTGGCGAGAGCCGACCTGATAACAGAGAGGCTACGCCACGCGCTAGCCACCGGTAATTGGACTGGGGGGAAGGTCGGAGTCAGCCAGCTATTGGATAGGACTAACTATTTATCGACGTTGAGCCACCTAAGGAGGGTCGTATCTCCGCTAAGTCGAAGCCAACCCCACTTCGAGGCTCGTGACCTCCACGCAACGCAATGGGGCAGGATATGCCCAAATGAGTCCCCAGAAGGGCCCAACTGCGGACTCGTTAAGAACTTGTCCTTGATGGCTCGCATAACGGTCGGCGTAGACGAGGCCGAGATAGAGGCCAAGCTCTACGAGCTTGGCGTCGTCCCCATTCAGAGAGCTAGAAGGGAGGAGAGGGCAAAGCCGGAACATGAAAGGGGGAAGAGGGCAAAGGTCTTTCTGAATGGCAGGCTCATCGGCGTACACGAAGACCCCTACTTCCTAATCAACTACATAAGGGAGGAGAGGAGAAAGGGGAAGCTGAGCTCGGAGGTCAACGTGGCGTGCATAAAGAGCGGGCAAATCAAAGAGGTCTGCGTGAATTGCGACGGTGGGAGGATAGTCAGGCCCCTTATAATAGTCAAAGAGGGCAAGGTACCGGTGACCACAGATCATGTAGAGAAGCTGAGGCGCGGAGAGTGGACGTGGAACGACTTCATAGAGAAGGGCCTCGTTGAGTATTTAGACCCTATGGAGGAGGAGAATGCCTACATAGCCCTAAACCCCGAAGACGTAACGCCTGAACACACGCACCTTGAGATAATGCCTGCGGCCATATTAGGCGCCTGTGCTGGGATAATACCCTACGCTGAGCACAACCAATCTCCAAGAAATTCCTACGAAGCCGCCATGGCTAAGCAAGCCTTAGGCCTCTCTTGCGCAAATATATTACTAAGAAAGGACTCGAGGGGCCACCTATTACACTACCCACATAAGCCGCTAGTCCAGACAAGGTTACTGGACGTAGTAGGGTATAACGAGAGGCCTTCGGGCCAAAACATGGTCGTAGCCTTGTTGACGCTCACAGGCTACAATATCGAAGACGCCCTCGTGTTTAGCCGAGGGGCCGTTGACAGGGGGCTAGCGAGATCCACCTTCTTCAGGACGTACGAAGCAGAGGAGAGGAAGTACCCAGGAGGAGAGGAGGACAGGATTGAGAGGCCTCCACCAAACGTTAGGGGTTACAGAGCTGGAGAGGTCTACAAGTACTTAGGAGAAGATGGAATAGTCGAGGTCGAAGCACAAGTACGTGGAGGGGATGTCTTGATAGGCAGAACAAGTCCGCCAAGGTTCATGGGTGAGTACACAGAGTTCGAAATATCTGGAAGGGTCAGGCGAGAGACGTCAGTCGACATGAGACATGGAGAGATAGGAATAGTTGATGCCGTTTTAATCACTGAGTCGAGCGAAGGGAACAAGTTGGTTAAGGTCAGGATACGTGATCTAAGGGTTCCGGAGCTCGGTGACAAATTTGCTTCAAGGCATGGACAGAAAGGAGTTATAGGCCTCTTGCTCCCACAAGAGGACCTTCCGTTTACTGAGGAAGGCATAGTGCCTGATGTGATAATTAATCCGCATGCATTTCCATCAAGAATGACCATAGGGCAATTGTTAGAATCCATGGCAGGAAAAGTAGCGGCCCTCAAAGGGGTATTCATTGATGGCTCTACATTCTATGGCACAAAAGAGGGAGAGCTGAAGAGAGAGCTGAAGGAGCTTGGCTACAGCCCCACGGGTTGCGAAGTGATGTATGACGGTGTAACGGGCGAGATGTACAAAGTCCCCATACTCATAGGCGTTGTGTACTATCAGAAGCTACACCACATGGTGGCGGACAAGATGCACGCAAGAGCTAGGGGGCCAGTTCAAATACTTACACGCCAACCGACTGAGGGGAGGGCAAGGGAAGGTGGCCTGAGGTTTGGAGAGATGGAGAGGGACTGCCTAGTAGCTCACGGCGCGGCGGCTTTGTTGAAAGACAGATTACTAGAGGAGTCTGACAGGACGACTGTTTACGTGTGTGAGAACTGCGGACTGATCGCCTATTACAACGCCATAAGTGATAAGTACAAGTGTCCTCTCTGCGAGGAAAAAGTTAAGATAGCCCAAGTAACGATGTCCTATGCATTCAAGCTCTTGCTCCAAGAGCTTATGAGCTTGGTCATATATCCGAGGCTAAAGGTGAGTTAGTGATGTTAATATCCCAGAAGAAGCTGAAAGCCGTTTCCTTTGGCCTCCTCTCGCCAGACGTTATAAGGAAGATCTCCGTAGGGAGCATAATAACGCCAGACACTTACGAGGAAGACGGAACGCCCATAGACACAGGGCCCATGAGCTTAAGGCTGGGTACCATAGATCCGACCCAAAAGTGCAAGACATGCGGGAATAAAGTCGGCCAGTGCCCCGGCCACTTTGGACACATAGAGCTTGCCAAACCCATAATTCACGTGGGCTTCGTCAAGATAATATATCAGCTTTTGCAAGTCACGTGTTGCAAGTGTAGAAGGCTACTTCTCCCCCAGAAGGATATTGATAGAATCAAGAAGTTAATGAAGGAGAGACCGAGGCTTTGGGCGATAACCAGAAACAAGGTCGTGACTAAGGTCTTGAAGAAAGCTGCGAAGACCATGGAGTGTCCGCACTGCGGAGAGCAACAGGTCAAAGTCCGTCTCGAGAGGCCAACCACGTTTTATGAGAAGACGAAGAGTGGCGAGAGGAAGATAACCCCTGACATCATAAGAGCGCGATTGGAGAAGATACCCGATGAAGACTGTGAGATTCTGGGCTTTAACCCCAAGACCTCAAGACCCGAATGGATGGTCTTAACGGTCCTCCCCGTGCCCCCCGTAACCGTGAGGCCGTCGATAACCCTCGAGTCCGGTCTAAGATCTGAAGACGACTTGACCCACAAGATAGTAGACATCATAAGGATAAACGAGAGACTCAAAGAACAGATAGACATGGGCGCGCCGATGGCCATAATAGAGGAGCTGTGGGATTTGCTACAGTATCACGTCACGACATACTTCGACAACGAGGTCTCAGGCATACCACCCGCTAGGCATAGATCTGGCAGAGTGCTGAGGACTCTAGCACAAAGGCTCAAAGGCAAGGAGGGCAGGTTTAGAAGTAGCTTGTCGGGCAAGAGAGTCGACTTCTCAGCCCGAACGGTGATATCACCAGACCCTAACTTGAGTATAAATGAAATTGGCGTGCCAATCGAGGTAGCAAAGATCTTGACGATACCTGAAAAGGTGACTCCATGGAACATAGACGAGCTGAAAGAGCTAGTCATAAGGGGACCCCACGAGTATCCGGGCGCGAACTACATCGTAAGGCCTGATGGGAGGAGGATTGACCTCCGGTACGTGAAGGATAGAAAGGCTGTGGCCGAGGCTCTAGCGCCTGGCTATATAGTCGAGAGGCACATACGGAACGGAGACATTGCCCTCTTTAACCGACAACCATCACTTCATAGAATGTCGATAATGGCCCACAAAGTTAAGGTACTGCCTTACAAGACCTTCAGGTTAAACTTATGCGTATGCCCACCATACAACGCGGACTTTGATGGAGACGAGATGAATCTTCACATTCCTCAGAGCGAGGAGGCCAGGGCCGAGGCCCTGACACTGATGTTGGTCGAGCAACAAATATTGTCGCCGAGATACGGAGGTCCAATAATTGGCGGGACCCAAGACTACATACTCGGTGCCTTCTTGTTATCGCAAAAGGACGTTTTGCTAACTGAGGAAGAGGTGCAACGACTCCTCTTCTTGGCCGATGTGAGGGAGCTGCCGAGACCTGCTATAATAAAGCCCAAGAAGCTTTGGACTGGAAAGCAAGTCATAAGCGCTCTATTGCCCAAGGGTTTGAACTACACTTTGAAGGCCTCAGCCTGTAGAAAGTGCGGTGAGTGCAAGAAATTCGACTGCCCATACGACGCATACGTCGTCGTGGTGAATAACCAGCTCGTGGCTGGCGTGATAGACAAGAAGGCCATTGGCACAGGAGAACCTGAGTCGCTGCTCCACAGAGTGATAAAGGACTTCGGAATAAGTAGGGGGTCGTGGTTCCTAGACCACGCATTTAAAGTGTTCCTGAATTACGCGTTCTTCCACGGCTTTACCATGAACCTCGATGATGTGGCGCTTCCAGAAGAAGTCGTGAACGAAATACGGAGAAGATTGAGAGAAGCGGAAGTCAAGGTTGAGGAGTTTATAGGGAAGTACAAGAGGAGGGAACTTGAGCAGATGCCTGGCAAAACTCTTGAAGAGACCTTAGAGACTTTGATCCACGAAGTATTGAGCAACGCTAGAGACAGCGTTGGTAAATTGGCTACCCAATATCTGAAGCCTACAAGCAATGCACTCATGATGGCTAGGTCCGGCTCTCGAGGATCCATGCTCAATCTAACTCAGATGACGGCAAACGTCGGCCAGCAAACTGTTCGAGGGGAGAGGATCTTGAGGGGTTACTTCGAGAGGACGTTGCCGCACTTCAAGGAAGGAGACTTAGGGGCCGCTGCGCGAGGTTACGTATATTCCAGCTTCAAGAAGGGGCTTAGCCCGCTTGAGTTCTTCTTCCACGCCATGGGCGGACGCGAGGGGCTTGTTGATACAGCTCTTAGGACGTCGCAAAGTGGCTACATGCAACGCAGGCTCATAAATGCCCTGCAGGATTTGCATGTGGAATACGACGGTACTGTGAGGACAGCCGATGGTAAGATAGTCCAGCTGATGTATGGAGAGGACGGAGTCGATCCTTCCAAGAGCGATCATGGAAAAGCTGTTAATGTGGAAAAAACTATAGAGAAGGTCTTAGGGGTCGCTGCATTAAAATGAGGGCCAAGAAATTCACCTTAGAGGATTTGAAGAAGGAGTTGGAGAAGTGCTCGTCGGAGCTCCCAAGATCAATAATCCAAGAGCTCGAGGAGAAGCTGTCTAGGATTATAGATAGAGTGAGTAAGAGCGACGTCGAAAAAGTCGTGAGCGAGGTGGTTACGCAGTATAGGGAGGCCCTAGTCGAGCCCGGCGAGGCAGTCGGCACCGTCGCAGCTCAATCCATAGGAGAGCCTGGAACTCAGATGACTTTGAGGACCTTCCACTTCGCTGGCGTTAGAGAGCTCAACGTCACATTAGGCCTGCCGCGGCTCATAGAGGTTCTCGACGCAAAAAGGACGCCCTCGACGCCCTTGATGAGGATAGAGTTAGACGAGAAGGCGAAGTACGACAGAGCCAAGGCAGAGGAGCTGGCAAGAAAGATACAGCACGTGACCATAGAGAACGTCGCGAGTAGCATAAGCATAGATTATGGCCAGCAGATGATATACCTGCAATTAGATGAAGAGCTCATGAAGGACAAGAGGGTTACGCTAGACATGGTTATTAACGCTTTGAACAAGCACAAGATAGGGACTGTTGAAAGCGTCACAGAGAGAGAAGAGGAGGTGTCTGACGGGAAGAGAAAGAAGGTCGTCGAAATCGCCATATCGATGCCCGAAGGGCTAGAGGCCTCAAAGATGATAAAGCTCAGGCAGAAGATATTGAACGTAAAGCTTAAGGGTATAAAGGGGCTTAAGAGGGTGGTCGTCAAAGAGGTATCGAAAGAGGGAAAGACCTATTATTACCTTGAAGTCGAAGGCTCCAACCTCCAAGGGATTTTTAACAACTTAGATGAACTCGAGGGCATTGATCCGACGAAGGTCACGACAAACAACATACATGAAATAGCCGAGGTCTTGGGGATCGAAGCTGCTAGGACTGCTATCATAAATGAGGTCATGAGCGTACTTCGAGAGCAAGGCCTTGACGTCGACATAAGACACGTCATGTTAGTCGCGGATCTAATGACCTTGACTGGAAGAGTAAGGCAAATAGGCCGGCACGGGATAAGTGGCGAAAAGGCCAGCGTCCTCGCAAGGGCGGCGTTCGAGGTGACAACTAAGCATTTATTAGAAGCTGGCGTAAAGGGTGAGGAGGATCCTCTAGCTGGCGTGATAGAAAACGTTGTGGTGGGACAGCTAATACCGATCGGGAGTGGCATGGTCGAGCTCAGGGTGAGGCACGGAGGTGAGTGAATATGGTGAGCTTGGACAGAGAACTAAAGGTCGCACTCAAAACGGGGAACGTCGTTCTCGGTAGTAGAGAAGTCTTAAAGCTGATAAGCTTTGGCAAGGGGAAGTTGGTGATAATTGCCTCAAATTGCCCCGAGCTCATAAAGGAGCAAATAGAGTATTACGCCAAGCTATCTAGCATACCAGTCTATCGCGCGCCCTACACAAACATGGAGATTGGAGAGATGTGCCAGAGGAAGCATTCAATATCATCGCTATTGGTGTTAGAAGAGGGGGAATCCGAGATCTTAAAGCTCACAGAGCAATAGGGTGGTAATGTGCCAAGCATAAGGTTGTCTGACGAAGAAATGAGGTACATAACGCTTTTCGAAAGCATAACAGGGGCTACGGCCAAGGACTGCATCATCGACAGCGATGCTAATAGAATAATCTTCGTGGTAAAGAAGGGGGACATGGGCATGGCTATAGGGAAGAATGGCACGAACGTCAAGAGAGCCACGAAGCTCATAGGGAAACCGGTCGAGCTCGTGGAGGCTGGAGACACCCCCGAAGAGCTGATTAAGAACGCGCTTTTTCCAGCTAAAGTGTATGCGACTAAGATATTCAAAGACACTTCAGGAAGGCTTGTGGCTCACGTCGCCGTAGACCCTAAGGACAAGGGGTTAGCCATAGGGAAAGATGGTCTCAAGATTCGAAAAGCGAGAATGTTGGCTAAGAGGTACTTCGACATAGACAACGTCATAATAAAGTAGCTGGCGTTTTGAGGCAAATAAATATACGGGTCCTCTTCAACGTCTATCCTGACTCCTAGTACGCGGTGTAGTATCATGGGCTGCAAATCGCCTCGAGGATTGTTTGCGGCTAGGAAGCTAGCCCAAAAGAGGAAGAGGTTCAGGTGGAGCCAGCAAGAGTACAAGAGGAGGGCATTGCGATTGGATGAGAAGGTCGACCCCCTTGAAGGAGCGCCGATGGCACGGGGCATAGTCCTCGAGAAGGTGGGCGTCGAGAGCAGACAACCTAATTCAGCGGTTAGGAAGTGCGTTAGGGTTCAGCTCATTAAAAACGGCAAGCAAGTAACGGCGTTCGTCCCGGGCGACGGCGCGCTGAACTACATAAACGAGCACGATGAAGTGATAATAACTAGGATAGGTGGGCCTCAAGGGAAGTCGCTTGGCGACATCCCCGGCGTTAAGTTTCAGGTGATAAAGGTCAATGGTGTGAGCCTCAAAGCAATTTTACTAGGCAAGAAGGTTAAGCCGACGAGGTAGGGAGCTTGCCTAAGAGAGCTACGAAGGTTAAGGAGAAGGAGGAGGGGCCAAGCAAGCCGTTAAAGGTGGGCATAGACCCGAAAGAGATCAAGCTATTCGGCAAGTGGACGTTCCATAACGTCGAGGTGAGAAGCCCTGGCCTGAAGAGATATATTTGTTTAAAGCCCGTCTTCCTCCCTCACACGGAAGGCAGGCACGAACATAAGAGGTTCGGCAAGGCCGAGGTCCCCATAGTCGAGAGGTTAATAAACAAGCTCATGAGGCCGGGCAAAAATGCGGGCAAAAAAGCTCTCGCGATCAACATAGTCAAAAACGCTTTCGAGATAATATACTTGAGAACAGGTAAGAACCCCATACAGGTTTTAGTCGAAGCCATAGAGAGGGCCTCACCGAGAGAGGAGACCACTAGAATAGCTTATGGCGGAATAGTCTATCACCAGTCCGTCGACGTCTCACCGCAAAGGGGGGTAGACCTAGCGCTTAGGTGGTTGACCGAGGGCGCTAGGCTGGCCTCCTTCGGCAACCCGAAGACAATAGACGAGTGCCTTGCCGATGAAATAATAGCTGCCGCTCAGGGAGACCCCAAGAGCTATGCTATAGCTAAAAAGGACGAGATAGAAAGGATAGCCATGGCCTCTAGATGACCTTGACGTAACGCATGGAGCTTAAAGACTTCGAGTAAACACATCAAGCTGATCAGTGAAAAGCTTATTAAAGGGTTTTTGAGCTGGAGTTTACGCTACAAGCAGGAATCCATGGTGATGTGGAGATGTCATCAGAGAAAGAGCACCTGAACTTGGTGATCATAGGGCACGTTGACCATGGGAAGTCAACTCTAGTGGGGCACTTGCTGTACTTACTGGGGCAAGTGGATGAGAGGAAGCTGAGGGAAATCGAGGAAGAGGCCAAGAAGCTGGGCAAGGAGAGCTTCAAGTTCGCATGGATACTCGACACATACAAAGAGGAGAGGGAGAGAGGGCTGACCATCGACCTGTCGTTCTACAAGATCGAGACCAAGAAGTACGTCTTCACGCTTATAGACTGCCCAGGTCATAGAGACTTCGTCAAAAACATGGTCACGGGGACGTCTCAAGCTGATTGTGCATTACTCGTGATCTCGGCGAAAAAAGGCGAGACTGAAGCCGGCATGGGCCCCGCAGGCCAGACGAGAGAGCACGCATTCTTGGCCAAGACCATGGGCGTGAATCAGATGGTCGTGGCGATAAACAAGATGGATGACCCCACCGTCAATTGGAGCCAAGAGAGGTATAACGAGGTCAAGGACGCCGCATCCAAGATGCTGAAGATGTTCGGCTACGACATCAGCAAGGTACCCTTCATACCTGTCTCAGCGTGGACCGGAGACAACCTGATAGAGAGAAGCAAGAACATGCCTTGGTATAAGGGCCCCACACTCATCGAGGCTCTAGACACCTTCCTGCCCCCGCCAAAGCCAATAGACAAACCGCTTAGGATACCGGTCCAAGACGTCTATTCGATAACTGGCGTGGGCACGGTCCCCGTCGGGAGAGTTGAGACGGGAGTTCTGAAAGTCGGTGATACTGTTGTCTTCATGCCAGCCAACAAGAAGGGCGAGGTGAGGTCTATAGAGACGCACCACGTGAGGATTGAGAAGGCACTGCCTGGCGACAACATAGGCTTTAACGTCAGGGGGGTCTCTAAAGGCGAGGTCAAGAGAGGAGACGTGTGCGGACACCCCGACAACCCGCCAACGGTTGTCGAGAGCTTCGTTGGAAGGATATTCGTCCTGTATCACCCCACTGCCATAGCTAAAGGCTACACCCCAGTAGTTCACGTCCATACAGCCAGCGTCGCCTGTAAGTTCGAGGAGATACTGCAAAAGATAGATCCTAGGACTGGTGCTGTAGCGGAAGAGAAGCCGCAATTTATAAAGCAAGGCGACGCGGCAATAGTGAGGCTCAAGCCGATAAAGCCGCTTTGCATTGAGAAGTATTCTGAGATACCGCAACTAGGAAGGTTTGCCATCAGAGACATGGGCAGGACTATAGCAGCTGGAGTAGTAATTGACGTGACCCCGGCCAAGGTCTCTTAGGCTTTTAATCTAAACCTTTATTTTTTAGTGGTTTTGGAGGTCTTTAGATAATGGTCAGGAAGGCGAGGATAAGGCTCTCAAGTCCGAACCTCGAAGACTTGCAACGAGTTTGCGAGGAGATAAAGGCCATATCTCAGAAGACGGGCGTGAGGATCAGGGGGCCTATACCACTGCCCACCAAGAGGCTGGTGGTAACAACTCGTAAGGCGCCTTCAGGGCAAGGATCGCACACGTTTGATCACTGGGAGATGAGGATTCACAAGAGGCTCATTGACATGGACGCCGAGGACAGAGCTTTGAAGTCGCTCATGAGGGTCCGGATACCCGATAGCGTCCACATCGAGATAGAGCTTGTATGAAGTCGATATAAGGCGTCACGGCTCAGAGCTTTTGAGATAATCCATGTCTAGAGCTCTAAGCGAAGCTATCCAGCCTTCCTCGTGAGGACTCGTGTTGATAAGCCACGGCTCCCTCGTAAGCTTCACGTTCACTTCCACTACTTCGCAGTCCATTGGGGAGAGCACTGCTATTACGGCTTTAACCGATTCCAACTAAGCTATGGGACCCCCCTTCTCTACGAAGCGGTTCTCTGAAAACTCTACGTTAATCACAGCCCCTAACCGTTTTTGTAGATAATCCGTCACGCCGACCAGGACGGCGTCACCTTGAATCCTAGCCCATACGTGCTTCTTAGAGTATGAAAGGATTGGGGGCTTCTTGCGCTCTGCGCTTCTCATTATGTCAATCTTATCATCATTATTTTATCCTCTGACCTCTATCGACACGGGATTTTGATTGAGAGTCGAAGAGCAACGGGGGCACTTCCCGTTAAACTTCTTGACTATGTCTCTTGGCGGGATTAGATCGTTGCCCTTGTAGAGCACATAACCGCACTTCGCGCACTTTACTATCTCGGGCAAGCCAAACACCGTATCCTTACTCGAGCGCTTGCTCATAAGCCTTCACGTTCTGGTAGCGCAAATCAACAAAGGACTGGCCAGCCATCACTCGTAGTCCGAGGAGTCCCTGATGCCGTCCTCAGTTATTTCGAATACGGCTTCACCTTCCGGCAAGTAGGGGGAGTCGACAAGTCTCGCGATCCGCTTAGGACCTCTGAGCTTCCTTAAGAAGACCCTCGCCCCCGGTACGTGGAAGAGGACGTGCCCTCCAACCGCGGCTATGGGGTCGCCAAAGACCACGTCTGGTCGGGCCATTACTTGATTGGTCACAACGACCGCTATCTCGTAGGCGTAGGCCAGCCTAGAGAGGGTGTGCAAGTGCTTGTTGAGCTTTTGCTGTCTCATGACTAGAGTCTCCCTCCCGGGGTACTCTGCCCTGAAAAAGCCGGTCACACTGTCTACGACCAGGAGCTTCACGTTCTTTTCGCTTATTAAGTCCTTGACTTGGTCGACTATGATCATCTGATGGTCTGAGTTGTACGCCCTTGCCACTATTATGTTTCTTAATGTTTTTTGAGGGTCAAGTCCGAGCGCTCGACTCATGGAGACTATCCTCTCAGGCCTGAACGTGCCTTCGCAGTCGACGTACACCGCCGAGCCCTCGAGCCCTCCTCCATCCCTCGGGAGCTGGACGTTTACGCACAACTGATGACATATTTGCGTTTTCCCAGACCCGTATTCTCCGAAGAACTCAGTTATTATCTGGGTCTCGACCCCGCCTCCTAGCAGCTTATCCAAGTTCTTGCTCCCAGTAGTTACCCTCGCAACCCTTATCCTCTTTTCATACAATTCATCTGCTGTCTTAAACCCTAGGTCCAGCACTTCACGGGCCGCGCTTATGATCTTCTGGCTCGCCGAAAGGGAGAGGCCCGTGACGGAGGCTATTTCTTGAGGAAGGGCTGCCGCGAGGGCCTCGATGGTGCCAAACCCAGCTAGCGCTAGCTTGTCAGCTATAGCTACGCTCACACCTGGAAGGTCTGTCAGCTCCCTCGGCCTCTTCGGCTTCTCTGACATATCTTCACACTTCACTTTAATTAACTCGGGCCTTAATAAAGAGTTTTAAAGGTGGATAGCCCGAAGAGGGGCCTTAGGTGCTCTTGGCGATTCATATCTCGCTCTAGAGGGCAGGGCCTTCAGCGTGTTTGGCTTCATAAATCAATCACGAGCTCCCCTAAGGACATTAGAGGGGCTTTTGCCTTATTTTAAGGAGGTAAGCGACGTAGTTGCTTGAAACGTGCAGTATCGGAGTGGCTATCAATATCACAACAAGCTGATCCGACGTAGTGGTGTGACCTGCAAGGTAGCTGAAGAGTAAGGCCATTAGTATGAAGAGGTATTGGTCAAGAATGGGGGCGAGCTCTCCCTGAGGTATGTCAAGTCTGCGTTTTATGAAGGAGCCCAGTACATCGCCTGTCATAGCCCCTGAGCCCATTAAAAAGCCTTTCAATGGATTGCCCAAGAAAAGACCTGTGACTAGTCCTGCGAGGACCCCGGCCACGAAGCCCTCTACGGACTTGTTGTCCCCAAAGACCCTCTTTCTGTCAACCCAGTTCTTACCCATGTCCAATGGCCTCCTCTTGCGAATTACCTTTGATAGGATGAGAGGAGTCATATTAGCTGTGTAAGCTGGCAAAGCGAAGAGAATCGCACCGACTACCACTTCGAAGCCATATGTGAGGTCCATTTAATCAACCTCTTCCAAAAAGCCGTCTACGATGTGGGCCAAGACCTCGACTCTAGACTCTTGGCCGTGGACCTTTAAAAGGCATATCCTCCTCTGTCGCGGAAGATCGGTCTTTAGCACTGATACTATGTTATCTGACCAGTAATCCCAGTATGTCAATACATTCGACGCTACGGGACCCTCAAAGACTTCCTCGTCCATTGTGGGGCTCTTTAAGCGGCTCGTCAATACTACCCACTTCTTATAGTCAGTCACATGCTTTTTCAGATTTGCTATTATCTGATTCAGCTTCTTATTGTGGAGGATTATTTCGCGTCTACTCTCCACCTTGATGGACCTGTAAGGGGCGGCAAACGTGTCAAAAATCACCAAGTCGTAATTTAGGGGCTCGAGCTCCACTTTCCTCACGACCCCGATCAAGTCGTCTAGGCTCTGTAAGTGAAGAGCGTAGAACCTTGACGATAAGACGTTTAATGATGTTCCCTGCGTCCTCGCTAATAGCTCAAGGCGTGGATAAGGGAAGAGGCCGTCAGCATACGCATAGAGGACTTTGAGGCCTTCGAGACAGCCTCTCAACGCCAATTGCAAGGCTAGTGCCGTCTTGCCCGAACCCGGTTCACCACAAAATAGCGTTAGCTCTCCCCTATGTAGTCCGCCTCCAAGGGCTTCATCGACCCTCGGCAAACCCAGCTTAAGCCTTATGAGGGGTACCTCCAGTGGATATAGCAGTTGTCAGAGATAAAGCTTAGAGTTGGGCGAAATTTAAGGCTGTAGTAAGGGCTTAGCGGAGATAGAATGAACATGAAGAAGATTAAAGAAAAACGAGGGACCGTGTTTAAAATCGATGGACCTGCAAGCATACGGGTCTTAGAGGGCGCCATATCAATACTGGGCTCTGTGCTCAAGCCTAAAGAACAAGTCGTAGTGCCTAGGTATAAGTCGCTCGTCGTAGAGTTCGTCGAGGATTCAACAATAGAGCTTCGTTTAGGCAGTGATGCCAAGGTAGAGGCTCCGCTAGAGGCTGTAATCCCAGCGGAGTGGACGATGGCTGCCGAATCGATACTATCTCAGGACTCTAGGCCTTTGAGTTGCATGATCCTAGGCGACGTTGATAGTGGCAAGACGGCCTTTGGCACGTACATCGCTAACTATGCAGTAAGTAAGGGACTTAAGGTCGGAGTCATAGACAAGGACCCGGGGCAGACAGAAATATCAGTGCCGACAACCATAGGGCTTAGCATAGTCGAGAGGCCCATGCATTCTCTTGAAAACGCGAAAGCTGTCTCGGTCCGGTTTGTGGGCTCTGTGTCTCCATCAAACATAGTGCAACGGGTCGTAGCCGCGACTAAAGAGTTGTTCGATGAAGCGCTGAGGAGGGGGTGTGACTTAATAATCATTAACACCAGCGGTTGGGTTAATAGCCGGAGAGCGCGCGAGCTAAAGTACAACGTCATCACCACAATACATCCAAGCCACTTAGTCCTCATCCAAAGGACCAACGAAGTAGAGCACTTAGTTAAGCCCTTCGAGAAGAGCGACATCAAGATAATAAGGGTACAACCATCGCCGGCGGTAAAGCCCAAGACCAAGGAAGAGAGAAAGGCGAGGAGGGAGTCCATCTTCAAGAACTACTTCGCAAACGCCAAAGTCAGGAAGGTCAGCCTAACTAGCGTAAGGCTCATGTATTCTTTGTTCACGACAGGAGCTGTGCTAAGCAAGGAGGACTTAGAGAAGTACGGCAGAGAAATGGGGCTGGACTTTATTTACGGCGAGGAGGGCAGAGACTTCCTCTTCCTCGTGAGTAGAGGGCCCGTAGAGGGCAAAGCCAAAATCGAGGAAGAGATGGCGAGGAGATATGGAAAGGAAGAGGCAATATTAACGTGGCCTGGCGAAGAAAAGGGGCTCATCGTTGGCCTCTTAGGCTCGGACCTCTCGTACTTGGGGCTCGGGCTAATCCGCGAAATAGATTACCTAAAGAAGGTCATAGAGCTCCTAACGCCAGTCGAGGACGTGATAAGCGTGATTCAAGTAGGCTTAATTAAGCTCGGCGAGGACTTCAGAGAGATAGCAAAACATGACCGGTCACCTTTATAAAAGGCCCCTCGCAGCCTATCTAGGTCATTAATATGGGTGACCTCCTCTTCGTAACCGTCGTCGGCTATGACAGACCAGGGATAGTCGCCGGCATAACCTCTGCCGTGGCCGAGGTTAATGGCAACATAGAGTCCATCAGGGCCTCCACGCTGTCTGACCTCTTCTTCATGAGCATGGTCGTCGACATCAGTGGGATAAACTGTAGCAAAGAGGAGCTCATTAGGAGGTTAAAAGATAGGGCTTTGAAAATAGGCGTTGGCATAGCGATAGAAGACGAAGAGAGCAAGTCCAAGACCAAGAAGCTCATAGCTTTCGACATGGACGGCACGATCTTAGAGGCTGAGGCGATAGACGAGATAGCCAAGCGCGCTGGGGTTCGAAGAGAAGTCGCAGAGCTTACTAGGAGGGCCATGAATGGGGAAATAGAGTTCGAGTATGCGTTGAGAGAGAGAGTGAGGCTCCTGAAGGGCCTTCCTGTTGAGGTCGTAGAAGAGGTGGCCGAGGAACTACCTATCTCGAAGGGGGCCGAGGAAGTTATCAAAACGTTAAAGAGCATGGGCTTCATGACGGTGCTAATAACGGGCGGGTTCGACGTAGTGGCGAGGAAGGTCGCAGAGCGCTTGGGCTTCGATTACTGGTTTGCAAATAAGCTTGGAGTGGAGGATGGCAAGCTTAACGGCGAAGTGGAGGTCTTGGTATCAGGCGGAGGGTCAAAGCTTGAAATCTTGAAGAAAGTGGCGGAGGCTCACGGCATAGACCTCGAGGAGTGCGTGGCTGTTGGCGATGGAGCCAATGACCTGTTAGTGCTTGAGAAAGTGGGCTTGGGCATAGGGTTTAAGCCCAAGCCCATAGTCGAAGAGAGGGTAAGGGCCCTGGTTAGCATAAACGACATGAGAACCGTTCTCGCGTTAATAGCAAGTGGCAGGCCCAAGGAGGGCAGAGGAGATTGAAAGGGTTAAAGCTACCCACGGCCATGGCGACTCAGCACCCCGACTCGGCGTCGAAGGCCTTTACGTCACAAGAAGAGGTGGACGAAGCGCTACGTGATCTCTCGTCAGCAGAGGTGGGTGGGTTTGAGTGCGATGAAAAGATGGTAGACTTCGAGGGAAAGCTGACGGCCTACGGGCAGATGAGGTGGATAATAGAGAAGGTCACCTCGTCCCTTAACTTGGTTCTAGGAGAGGACTTCTTGATAACTCCGAGGATACCTTCAGAGAGGCTCGAGGAAGCTGAGAGACAGATAATGGTCGTGTGGGCCGCTGTCGCTGCCAATAAGTTCTCGTATGAGGTCTCCGGTAAGCAGGCCATTAACTACCTCATAGCGCCAATGGTCGAGAGCTCACGAGAGCTCCTGGTGACCCATAGGAGGATACAGAAGTTGTTAAAGCTGGGTCAAGAGGAGCTGGGCTTGCCATCGACATGCAGCATGAGGCTCATACCTCTATTCGAAGATGTCGTGAAGCAACTCCATTGCGATGAGATAGTCGAGGGCTACAGGAAGCTCTTGCTAAAGGAGCTCGGAGAATACGAAGACCACTTCAGAGTGTTCTTGGGCAAGTCCGATGCCGCGATGACCTATGGCCACGTGGCCTCAATACTCGCGATAAAGGTGGCCCTTTCAAGGCTTGAAAAATGGAGGCGAGAGGTCAGCGTGGAAGTTCGCCCAATAATAGGCGTTGGCTTATTGCCCTTCAGAGGCCACCTAGCCCCATGGAGCGTAGAGAACTTCGTTAAAGAGTATAAGGGATACTACACCGTGACTATACAGACGGGACTGAGGTACGACATACCCCATGAAGAAGGCGTGAAGGTCGTCAGGTGTGTGAAGAGCGAGGCTGGTCATGTCCCTGAGGTCTACGAGGTCGAGGAGGAGAAGGAGCTTGCAGAGGCCATGAGGGCTTTCGCGCGTAGCTACTTTGAGACGTTGATAGAGATGGCCACCACGATATGCTTGGTAGCTGACCTCATTCCTGAGAGGAGGGAGAGGATGACAAGGGAGAGCTATCCGCGGTCAGTGGCCGGGCCACTAAAGCTCATAGCAGACAAAGCGCTCTATGAAAGGTTACCCAGCGGCGAGATCAAGCTTCCTAGGGCGATAAAGTTCACTGCTTCGTGCTACATGCTTGGAGTGCCTCCTGCAATAATAGGCAGTGGAAGAGCTCTGAAGGTCTTGAGAAAAGAGAAGGGAGAGGACTTCGTAGAGGACTTGGTCAAAAGATACATCAAGTGTTTGGAGAACGACATGGCATTTGAGTTCAACTTCCTAAATCTAGATGTCGCAAAGAAAAGGTTGAGCGAGAGCACGTACACCAAGATATTAGAGGACGTTAAAGAGATATCTCATTACTTCAGAGTGGAGGAGGGTGATGCCGACGAGAGAGGACAACAGCACGCGCTATTGGTGAAAATGTTTTGGGAAAAAATGAGCAGGCCAGAGGCCGCTGAGTACGCCCTAAAGGCTGGCATCATTAGGGGGTCGCTAGGCTAGACGTGGTACGTGGCCACTTTCTCGGTAAAGTCCTTTATGTGCCTCATGTAGAGCTCGTACTCTGTCTTCGACATCGGTCTGATCTTCTTCAGGGCTTCCTCGAAGTGGGCCATAGTTATCTTTAGCTCCTCTGCGTGCTTCTTGGCCTCTTCGGGGTCTGAGTACTTATTTAAAAAGTCGCGAAGAGCTAACACGGCCGCTGTGTTGCAGAGTGCTGCTATGTCGGCACCCGTATAGCCCTCTGTCAAGCTGATGAGCTTATGTAAGTCGACGGTCTTGTTGAGGGGCTTACCCTTCAGGTGTATCTTAAATATCTCCTCTCTGGCTTTCGCATCAGGCACTGGCACACATATCAGCCTATCAAATCTGCCAGGCCTCAAGAGCGCCGGGTCGAGTATGTCGGGCCTGTTGGTAGCGGCTATAACAACCACACCTTTAAGGTCTTCCATCCCGTCCATCTCGGTCAGCAATTGATTAACGACCCTATCAGTAACGTGGGAGTCGCCTATGTCGCTGCCCCTCCTCGGTGCTATTGCATCTATTTCGTCTATGAAGACTATGCAGGGCGCGGCCTGCCTCGCCTTCCTGAATATCTCCCTTATCGCCTTCTCGCTCTCCCCGACCCACTTACTGAAAATTTCGGGCCCCTTGATCGTTATGAAGTTTGCCTCGGACTCCGTCGCGACAGCCTTGGCCAGCAACGTCTTGCCAGTGCCAGGGGGGCCGTACAGCAAAATGCCCTTGGGAGGCTTTATGTTGGCTTTCTCGAAGAGCTCAGGGTACTTCAACGGCCATTCAACTGCTTCTCTCAGGGCCTGCTTGGCCTCTTCCAAGCCTCCTACGTCACTCCACCTTACGTTGGGCACTTCGACGTAGACCTCTCTTAGCGCGGAGGGCTCTATATCCTTGAGGGCGTCGAGAAAGTCCTGCATGGTGACCTCCAACTTGTTGAGGATCTCAGCCGGTATGGTCTCGGCCTCTAAGTCTATCTCTGGCAATACCCTCCTCAAGGACCTCATGGCGGCTTCTTTGCATAGGGCCGCTAGGTCAGCTCCCGTGAACCCGTGAGTGATCTCCGCCAGCTTATTCAGGTCCACGTCCTTGGCCAGGGGCATGTTCCTCGTGTGTATCTGGAGTATCTCAAGCCTCCCCTGCTTGTCGGGGACCCCTATCTCTATCTCCCTGTCGAACCTGCCAGGCCTCCTCAATGCCGGGTCAAGGGCATTTGGCCTGTTAGTAGCAGCCAGGACCACGACCTTACCACGACTCTGGAGTCCGTCCATCAGCGCCAGCAGCTGGGCCACTACCCTCTTCTCCACCTCACCAGTCACTTCCTCCCTCTTCGGCGCTATGGCGTCTATCTCGTCTATGAATATTATCGATGGGGCGTTCTTCTTGGCCTCCTCGAATATCTCCCTGAGCCTCTGCTCGCTCTCCCCGTAGAACTTGCTCATTATCTCCGGGCCGCTTATGCTTATGAAGTGGGCGTTCGTCTCATTCGCAACGGCCTTGGCCAGCAACGTCTTGCCGCAGCCAGGGGGGCCGTAGAGGAGAACTCCCTTGGGGGGCTCAATGCCAAGCCTCTCGAAAAGCTCTGGATGTTTTAGAGGTAATTCGACCATCTCTCTGATCTTTTGGATAGCCTCCTTGAGGCCCCCTATGTCTTCGTAGGTCACTCTGGGTATCTCTCCAGGGGCTTTCTCGACCTTCTCACCTATAACTACTTGAGTCTCCGGTCCCACTATCACCGCGTCGACTGGCGGGTGGATCGACGTCACCACGAAGTCTATCGTCCTACCCATTATGCCCACGGGCACGTAGTCCCCCTTGGTAACCGCCCTCCCTTCGAGCAACTGTCTTATGTAGTCCTCAGCGCCCACTAGCCTAAGGGGCTCCGTGGGGGCGAGCACGACTTTCTCGGCATTCCTGACCTTCGCGAGCTTTATCGTGACCTTATCATCTATGCCAACGCTAGCGTTTCGCCTTATGTAACCGTCTATCCTTATGATTCCTTTGCCGTAATCTTCGGGGTAGCCAGGCCAGCATATTGCCACAGTCTTCCTCTTGCCTATTATCTCTATGACGTCGCCTGTGCTTATGCTGAGCTGGGACATCGCTACAGGGTCTATCCTGGCTATGCCCCTACCCACGTCTCTAGCCCTGGCCTCTGCAACCCTTAAGATAATGGAGGAAGAAACCTTATCCGTCATATATCGTAACCTCACGAGGGGTAAAGAAATAAGAAATATGGGCTACTCTATTTTGACCTCGTAGCCTCTCTTCTCTTCAACCTTCTCTTTGAGGTTCAGCGTGACCTCGAGGACGCCGTTCCTATAGCTGGCCTTGGCGGTCGTCGGGTCGACCCTTACTGGCAACTTTACGTCAGCGTGATATTTTCTGTCCCCTTGCTCAGCCCTTATGGTCACTACGTCCTCAGTAGCGCTCACCTTGATGGACTCCTTATCCACGCCCGGTAACTCAGCCACTACCTTGAGCACTCCAGCCTTCGAGTCTACATGAGTCTCTACATAGGGCCTTCTGACGTCGCTCTTCTCGATGCCCCAGCGAGACGGTCTCACGTTACCGAACTCTTGTATTATTGGCCTACCGTCTGGCCCTATGGTTATGCTGAAGCCATAGAAGTAAGGCCCTTCAACGGTGATCTCAGCAGCCTCTCTGGGCACTCTGACGAAGGTCTTGAACATCCTCTCTATCATCTCGTCTATCTCTTCAAAAGCTCTTTCGATCTCGTCGAAGATCCTTGAAAACCTCCTAGGCCTCCACATATATCTCACCTCGAGTTACTAACCTAAAGTTAGAAATATTTAAATCTTTCCTCTCTATTTTTTTAGCGTCAGAACACACCGTTGAAGTGGGGCTCTATGGCTCGACGCGTGGATCTACTAGTAGTGTTAGGAAACGAGACTCGCAGGAAGATATTGGAGTTATTGGCCAGAGAGCCGAAGTACTTGCTCCAGTTGTCGAAAGAGCTCAACGTTAGCCAGCAAGCCATACTAAAGCATATTAACCTCTTAATGCGTGTGGGGCTGATAAGGGCCTACGAAGTTAAGATGGGCTCTCTAGGCCCTTCAAGGAAGTACTATGAGCTCGCCAGGCCCATATCTCTATCGATCAACATGCTCAAGGGGTACAGCGAGATAGAGTTCCACGACTTCGTTGACGAGGTCCCTGATCACTTAAAAGAGGCCCTGAAATTCGTTGAGAGGGAAGTGCTGAGCGAGAGGCTCTACGAGGCTCTTTCTGAAGTAAAAAGTGTAATTCAAGTGATAGACAAAGAACTTCAAGAGATAAGGGCAAAAGAGAGGGCCCTCCTGAGCGCCAAGTGCAAGCTCCTGAGCCTGGTACAGGAGGCTTTAGAGCGCCTGAAGGTGCCTCTCCTCGAGCGCAGGAGGATCCTCGAGTCTCTGCTTAGCTAACTCGGCTAGATCATTCTCATCAATAGCTCGTTTATCCGCGGACCTCTGTAGCCGAGCTCTCCTCCTTGCTCGACAGGTTTCTTTATAGTACCCTTAAATCCTCCGGAAGGCGGGTGCAATCTGAAGACCGGCTTTAAGCCGGGTATGCTACGCAGGCTTATCCTGCCCTCGATTATCGTCTTGGCCAAGTCCCTGAAGCTCTCGAAGCCTAGCTTCTTGACATGGTCTAAAGTCAGGCGCTCGTCGCCTCTAAGCCGGCCTCTCTTCTCAAGCAAAGCCGCTAAGGCCTCTTCGCTTACCTCCCCATACGTTATATAACTTGATGCCTTCTTAAGCATTCCATTAATGGAGGGTGTGGCCTCGACTATTGCGCAGTGATTCTTTCTCGTAAGTTTTAGCGAGCGCAACGTCAACTTTATGTCAGGGGGTACTCCTACGCGTCCCCTGAGCCTTATTACTACATAGAACTTCTTCGTCATGCTCTCGTCCAGTCCTTCACGAACTTGAAGCTCAGCGTGTTCCTGAGGGCTTCAAGAGCCGCCTTTGCCATGTTCTCCTTAGTTCTCGTCTCACCCCTAGTGAGGGTCCACACGTCCTTGACGCCAGCGAGCTTGAGCACTATCTTGGCCGTGTCGCCAGCTACTAGGCCTGTGCCCCGGGGTGCTGGTATTAGGGTCATCTCCACGCTCCCCGCCTTGCCCCAAGCCCTTATCGGCACGCTGTGCGGCTTACCGCACCTGCACTCCCAGCTCCCACATCCAAGCCTTACCGGGATTATGTTGAGCTTGGCCTCTACTATCGCTTTGTCTATGGCCTCTCTCATCTGCTTGGCCTTGGCAAAGCCCAGCCCGACGTAGCCCGCTTCGTTGCCCACGGCCACCACTACCTTAAACCTTGAGATCTCGCCAGCTTACGGTCACCTAGCGCCCAGCTAGGTGATATCCGTCTGCCTCTGGACTATCTTCACGTCGATTACTTCGTGCTTTAAATCGGGTAACAGCGCATCGACTATCTCCGGTTCCTTTATTGTTAAGTTATTGGCAAAGATTTCATATATGCTCGTTATCTTGCCCTCCTTCACTAACCTCCCTACATACGTCGCCGGGACCCAAGCATCGAGCGAAGACATCCCCACCATCCTCTAGTCAATACATCATGCTGGGTGATAAAACCTACACGTTAAGGGGATTATTTTAATCTTTCCTTAAAAACTTATGGCAAGTCCCCTGCTCTTCGGCTACCCGTAGTCACACTGCTTGTTCTATCCTCTTCTTTACTTCCTCGAAGACCTCTGCTATCCTCTCGGGGTCGAAGCCTAACTTAAGATAGGCGGAGAACTGCCTCTCAAAGGCTGCCGGGTCCGTGTCCTTGAGCGTCTTCGCGTACTTGGCTATGTGGAGGCCTTTAATCCGCTCCTCCGAGGGGAGTACTTCAGGACTGTGAGGGATCTCGAGCCCGGCGTCAAGTGCCCCCTTGAGGGCGGCGAAGACCCTGGCACCCTTCACCGCTCTATGCAAGCCTATGTACAGGATTGCCTCCTTCACGCCAGCTTTCAGGGCCCTGAGACCTGCGAGGTAGCTGACTAGATACGCCGCGGGGGTGTTTTTGCCCGAAGCTGGCCAGCCGAACTTGGTCCTCAACTCCCTGCCAGTGGCTTGGGCCAGAACTTGGTCGCCCTTGACCTCGGGCTTCACCACTTGAACGATTACTTGGCTATTGGTTTTTCTAACCACCAACAACGGCTTGCCCGAAAGAAGCATTTTCATCCTCGTCCTATAGTCCGTTAGGCCCTTCCTCCTCCTTCTGAAGGGTACCCGCCTTATGGCCTTCCTCTTAACCAACTCAGGCCCTCCTTAAGAGGCCCTGTTGCTTTATGTACTCCTTCAGGTGGGTTCTGCTTTGAAATACTCCTCCCTTGACCAGCCTGTACAGCCTCCTGTACGCCTTCTTATCGATCAGCCTCCTGTCCCTCAACATCTTGAGATACCTTCGAAGCGCTCTCGCCTTTGCTATCCAAAGCCTCCTCTCTAAGTCGGCCACCGAGCCCTCGCGAGAGCCCTCGCCCTTTCTCAAGCCCTTGCGCTTCTTGAGGCGCCTGAGCCTGGCCCTCGCCCTGCTCGTCCCCCTGGCGGGTTTAGCGGATATCACGCCCTTTTCGATCAGCTTCCTAACGTCTTCCTTGGTTATAGCCGAAGCGGCCTCCTCAAGCCTAGAGGGGTCTATGTAGACTCTGCTCTCCCCTACCCCCAAGACCTCAGCCCCAAGCCTCCTAACGATGTTCAAGTTCATGCCTCAACACCAACGGCATTGAGGACCCTTAGCCCCATGCTCTTAGCCTTCTCAATAATCTGGAGCCTCTTCCTCCTCCCAACTGTGTGAGCTATCCTCACGCAATGCTTTCTCGGGTCTAAGCCCTCTAGGTCCTGAGGTCTACGAACTAGGACCTCAACGAGACCAGAGGGGTGCAAACCCCTAGCGGCCCTAGGGTTGCGGTAACCTATCCTGGCGAGAGAGGGGTACCCCTTTCTAGACAACTTTATCTTATTGTCTATCCCTCTCGGCCTCCTCCAGCTCTCCTCATCGACCCTCTTGAGCTTTAAGGTGTTCAGTCTCCTGAACTTCGCTCTCATCCGGTTCATCTTCAATCTAAGCCTCAAGAGCCTCTTCGTCGAGTGGCTCAAGGCAATGGACCCCCGGGCTTACCACCCCACTGCACGGTCAACTTAAAAACTCTCACAAAGCTGTCTCTACACTACGCTCTTGCCCTTGCGCTCGTATATGTATATCCCATCCATGAAGATTCGGGAGTCGCGGTCCCTTATCCTACTAGCCTGCTCGATATTGGCAGCGGTTTGAGCTACTTGCTCTAGGTCTATGCCCTCTACCACTACGTCGTCCCCCTTGACTTGGACCTTCACGTTGCCCACTATCTTGGCCACCCTCTTGGACTTCTCGCCCATGAAGTTCTCTATTACGACCTTGTCGCCCTCTACCTTAACGCTCACGGGGAAGTGGGAGTAGACTATCTTGAGCTTGTATGTGAAGCCCTCCACGACACCCTTAATCATGTTCCTGACATGAGACGCTATGGTCCTACAAGCGCTCTCCCCTCTCTTGCCCTTTATGTAAGATTCTACTAAGATGGTCGAGTTGCTCGTCCTGATGTAAACCTTGGCGTGTGAAAAGTCTTTGGTCAACACTCCCTTAGGGCCTCTAACCGTTGCCCTTGCAGGCTCTTCAACGTCCACGCTTACTCCTGGCGGTATAGGTATTCTCTCAACAACATAAGGCTGATGGAGCACCTTCATTCTCAGCACCTCGTGTTAATGGTCAATAAACATAGGCGAGCAAGACCCCTCCTATGCCGAGCTCCTTGGCCTCCCTATGTGTCATGATGCCCTTAGAGGTCGAAATTATGAGATGGCCCACATCAGGAGATGGCAGGTACCTCTTCTCCCATTTTTCGAACACATTTTTCTTGACGGGAAATCTGGGCTTTATGACGCCGCAGTCGTTAATCCTACCCAGCAATTGGACTCTTATCTTTCCGAACCTGCCGTCGTCTATGTACTCGAAGTTGCCTATGTAGCCGTGCTTGAGTAAGATCCTCAACACGTTGGCTATTAGCTTCGAAGCTGGCATTATGAGCGCTTCTCCCTTGGCCCTCATTTCGCAGTTCTTTATCGTCGTCAAGGCGTTGGCCAGCGTGTCGTTCATTACCATGGGTCTCCACCTCTACATATACTTCTTGAAGCCGAGCTTGGGCGCTACCTCCCTAAAGCATCGCCTGCAGATCATGAGCCCATACTTACGAATCAGAGCCTCGTGAGTGCCGCAAATCCTGCACCGCCTACTGCCCTTGCCGAATTTCCTTTCTTTAGGCGGCCTGTACTTGCCCAATCAAAACCACCTCACGACGTCAAACTATCTTGACGCCAAGGACCTCCTCAACGAATTTCATGCTCTCCTCCCTCATCACCCTATGGCTCTCACCAATCCTAGACCTCTTCCTCCGCCTCCTTGCTACTCGATATCCGGGCCTCTCCAAGGACGCGCAGACGTCAAATCCAAATATCCCCAACATGGGGTCGTACTTTACCCCCGGCAACGATATGTGCTCCTTTATTCCGAACGAGAAGTTGCCGAATTGGTCAAACGAGGACCTCTTGATCTTGAAGTCCAGGGCCGCGAGGGCCCTCTTCAAGAAGTCCAGGGCCCTGTCCTTCGTCAAGGTGACGACGCAGGCTATGCTCTCTCCCTTCTTTATCCCGAACTCCTTGATGGTCTTCTTGGCTCTCCTGAGGCTGGGCTTTTGACCCGTGAGCTGTTCTAAGACTTGAGATGCCTTGGCCAACCTTTCGCCAGAAGTCCCCACCGCCATGTTTACAACGACTTTGGCTATCTTGAGCCTCTTCATCGGGCTCTGATGTTCCTCGTCCACGGCCTCTCACCCTAACGTTATGGCTGGAGAGTCCCTCCCTATCACGAACACCGTCAAGTACCCCACGTCGAATCTCTCGCCTCCCCGTTCGAGAGTCACAACTTTGTACTCTCTCATAGGTCCTCCCTTCACCTCGACTATTTTACCTGTGCTACCGACCTTCTTCCCGCTTATGACCAACGCCAAGTTACCTGGTTCAAAGGGGTAGTGCTCTATGATCCTTCGGTCTGGGAACGATATCTTAACGACGTCGAACGTCTTGTAAACGTCTTCGACGGGGTTTCGAGAATTCGACACCTTAATTAAAATGTTGCTCCCGTCGTGGAGGTTGAGCTGTATGTCGCCCCCTTTGACGGTGGTCTTATTCTCTATTCTGCAGAGCTTAAAGTACTTTTCGTGTTCCGGAATGGGTATCAAGTCTAAAAATCTACCGGGCCTAGGAAGCAATCTGAAGGTCAAGTTCTCCTTCTCTATCTCTATCTCTATCACGTCCATGAGGCCCACGGGGAACCTGTAGTCCTTTCTCACGACCCCATCGACCTTGACAGCTCCCGACTTCAAGATATACTTGGCTTCTCTCGCGGATTCCGCCAACTTGAGCATGTCCCTCAATACTATGAGGAGGGGTATTGACGTCTCGAGGGAGTGCGGGCCAGGTGATGGCCTTGGTGCCCACACATACTCTTTTACCGGGATTGGCCACCAAGCCGGCATGGCGTAGCGCTTCAAGCCCTTCGACGCAGACTTCTTCGTCGTAGGAGCTCACCCAAGCCCTGCAGCCGCTTTAGCCGCCGTCCTCCTCTCGATGATCTTCTTCCTCCACTCATCGTCTAAGCTCAGCTTTATTATCTGAACCTTCGAGGGGTGGACGGGTATGGGGACCTCTGAGCCGTCGGCCTTCTTCCTAACCAACCCCTCGATGTAGATCCTATATTCTTTGTGGTTCAGCCTTATTACCTTGCCCGTATGGCCTTTGTGGTCGCCCCTCATGACCGTGACCACGTCGCCGGTTCTTACGGGCAAGGACCTAAAGGGGTACTGCTCCTTGAGCTCTTCAGATAGATGGGCTGACATTAGCTTGTGCCTGACGTGGTGTGGTGCTTGGTATAAGATGCGCCTTTGTTTCCTCGGCTGTTTCGTCTTTATGTGCACCGAGGCCACCTCACACTATCAAAGTCGCTAACGCCGCCAGCCTCGGCCACCTCTCGGCCGCTTCGCGGGCAATGGGTCCTCTGATCTCCGTCCCCTTCGGGGTGCCGTCTTCGGTCACTATTACCACCGCATTGTCCTCAAACTGAACCCACTGGCCATTGGGCCTTCTGAACGGCTTCTTCTGCCTCACTATTACGGCCCTCACTATCTGCTTCCTGAGCTCCGGGGCCCCCTTCTTGACGGATGCTATTATCATGTCGCCTACGCTGGCCCCGGGGAGCCTCCTGTGCTTAGTCTTGCCCCCTACGACGCTTATCATCGCCACTTCCTGGGCGCCGCTGTTATCCGCGCATTTTATTTTAGAGCCTGAAAAGACTGCTAAGCTAATCTTTGGCCTATACGAGGTTCCGGCGGCTACTTTTGGTCCTCGCTTAGCCATTGATACCCCCGGTCAACGTTGTGGACTCAAAAAGCCTTGCGGGTATAAAAATTTACTTCCTCTTAATCCCATGCCCATAGACATGCGCTGAACGATTCAGGAGATGGGCTTGCCCAAGACCACGAAGCTGACGGTCTTGGCTAAGGGCCTACACTCTCCTATGACGACTTTATCGCCGACCTTGACGTCAAGGCAGGGGGGCAGGTGTGCATGGATCTTGCGCCTTCTCCTCTCGTACCTCTCGTACTTCTTCATGTAGACCATGTACTCGTGAAGTATAGTGGCCGTGGCCTTCATCTTCGTGCTCACCACGGTGCCTTCTAAGATCTTACCCCTGACGGAGAGGGTGCCGTGATATGGGCAGCAGGGATCCTCGCACGTCCTCTCGGGGGGCTTAATACCCGGTATGCCTACGTTCCTCGTCCTCACGGCCTTGCTCATGACTTTTGATCACTCGCTTAGCGGGAGAGGATTGAAAGGGATTTAAAAACCTTTGCTCGAAGCAAAGACCCTTACCAGCGCTTCTTGATCACTCGCTTTACCCTGTCCTCCGGCCTTCCGACGAGGTAGTCGCCCTCGACTTCGACTATGACGTCCGAGGGGAGCTTGAACCTGAAAGTGCAACAGCGCTTGGGAACAACCTTAATCTCGCCCTCGTCGTTCATTACCTTGATCGTATTCATGGTTTCGTCAGCGACCAGCCCCTCAATCCCTATGTAGCCCGCATGCGTGCTCTTAACCACCTTGACCCTTAGGCCTATCAGCTCGTGGTTTAATATGTTGCGAGGAGATATTGTCATGAAAATTACCTCTCATTGAGGGCCCACAAAGATTCACTTTCTAAAGGTGTTCACAACAGTTGTTTAAGGACTTCTATTCTTTAGCCTACTTCGTTAGTTTACGCTTCACTACTTCCACTATCTTCGGCAATAACTCTCCGGTCCTCCCTTGCAAGAAGTAATCCGAGGTCCCGTCGAAAGTAGCCGAAGTGGGCTCAAGGTTTACCTCGATTACCGTTGCCGGAGGTATCTTCCTCTTTGCTAGTCGAGGGAGCTCGGCAGCTGGGTAGACCACAAGAGAGGTGCCGCAGACGAGCATCACGTCGCACTTCCTGGCCTCCTCTAGACTTCTAGCTATGACGTCTCGAGGGATTGGCTCCGTGAAGTACACTACGTCCGGCTTCAACACGCCCCCGCACCTCTTGCAGAGGGGCGGCAGTTGTCCCCTCTCCCTCATAGACGCTAAGTCAAAGTCGCTCCTCGGATATCTCGCGTTACAGTCGATGCACCTCAACTTAAAGGCACTTCCGTGGAACTCCACCACGTTCTTGCTTCCTGCTTTCTCGTGTAGGCCGTCTATGTTTTGAGTAATCAAGCACTTTAATATGCCCATTTCCTCAAGCTCGGCCAGAGCATAGTGCGAGGGGTTAGGCTGGGCCCTCTCGAGGCCCCCCAAGATCGAGGGACGTGACAAGTAGTCCTCCCAAAAAGCCTTTGGATCCCTCAAGAAGAGGGCGTAGGCCTCGTAAGCCCTTCTCTCGGCCTCGGGGTCTTTGGTCCATATGCCTGAGGGTCCTCTGAAGTCTGGTATCCCAGACTCGGTCGAGACCCCAGCTCCGGTGAGCGCTATCGCGTATCTCGACTTGGCCAAGATCTCGGCAACTTCATCGATGATGTCTTCCACGCAAACCCCAAAGATGTTTGGCCGTAGAGGACTTTAAAGCTTATTGATCGTAGTGAGGGCGTTCTAAGATAGTCAAATGCGTCCCGGCCGCAAGTGGCCTCTCAATCTCTTCACCGCCACGGCTCCGGCAACCAAGCGCTCATCACTAGGTACCATACGACAGAGAGGTCTATACATTCTTTACTATTACCGCCTCTCGGAGGAGAAAACTTCTTGCAACAAAGGCGTCGCTGAGCTACTCATGTAGGAGGGCAAGAGGAGAGGCTATGCTCTCCGGCTCCGAGACAAGAGGAGGACCTGCACGTAGTATTACCATTGTTTATAAGAGGCCGTCCCCAGTCCTTGATGAAGCGTATGAGGGAGAGGGCTTTAGAGGGAGAAGCCTCGAGGGACAAGAAGGTCGACGCTAACCTCAAGCTAGAGGTCTTGGACTCCACCACCAACATACTAAGGGAGGTGCTAAAGCTTGTGGTCGAAGGAGCGGAGGTGGAAGACCTCAGCTTGGCAGAGAGGAAGGCCAAGGAGCTCTACAGGACAGCCTTGGACGTGTGGGCCAAGCTAAAGGAAAGGCAATTGATGAGGACGTACGAGGTCCCGCGCGTCGACAAGGCATGAAATTCCTCGACCAAGTTCATCCTCTCCTAGTACTACACGACTCTAGTAGTCCAATGAAAGTGATACGCCTAGATAACGGAGCTTAATAAAAAGGTAATGTTATGAGTTATTGCCCTACGCCCGTCAGTGCTTCAGGGTAACGAGGCCTTGCTGGGGTATGGCCAGAGGCAGCCGCTCCAAGCATCTACGTGAGGCGTCATCCAGCCAATGCTGCTCGGCAGAGAGTACCGTATCCCACCCGGCCAGGCGTTGGCCTCCTCTGATTATCTTGAAGTACACGACCTTCGCGCCAGTTGCAGCCGTGTAGACGTACCTGACAACAGCTGTCTTCTCGCCTCTAGCTGGCCAATATATCCCCCTCGCCTTCGGATCGGGCCAGTAGGCCACCTCTGGAACCGGGCTACAACCGAGCTTGTCCACGAGGTACACGACGGCCTTGCAAGCACGGAGATGCTTGTCAAACAGTCGATCGAAGAGCGGTTCGTGAGCGCCTGCTGTTATCACCACCGTCATGTGCTTCGGAAATGGTATGTTGGCGTCGGCCATGGCCGCCAGCCGATATCACAACCACATAGACCCTCTTCGTGTCTATTTTGTACTTCTGGCTCATCACATCGATGAGCCTAGAGAAGAAGAAGTTTATCTCCTTGTCACGTCCCCTCCAAATACCAGCATGCTCCATACATAGCCATAGCTGTCCAGGGCCACAACTATGAAGCCGTACTTCTCGGCGTAGTCGTCAGCGCTCAACAAGTTCGCTAGGCCGCAGGATCACGCTCCATGAAGCGTTATCACGAGCGGCACCGGCTTCATCTCATCATAGGACGAGGGCACGTAGTAGTAAATCCTGTTCAGCTTTGCAACAACCTTCGAGCCGTTAGACAATATTAGGGTCGCGGTCTTTGGTGGCTTGGCCAAGACGTCTTCGTAGGGCGTCAGCCACTTTACCTCGATAGGTTGAAGGGGCTCGACGCCAATTACGTACAGGGAGGCCTTAGCCGTAGAGTGGCCATAATAGTAGCCCATGTAAGAGGCTAGAGCCGAACAAGCCACTATTACGACCATTAGAACTATTAGGGTTGTCTCTTTCATTTCCAATAAACCCTCCTCGTGACTCGAGCCTCGCTTAAACGTTACTATGTACAAAGCTTTATAAGTTTTAGAAGGTGGTCCTCATCAGATATGAACTATAATGTTAGTGAAAAGTGCGTCTTCATAATCCACTCCTTGTTTAAAAGTGGTAGTGCTAAACTCGTACTGACTTTTACGAGTTGAGCGCCAGGCATCAAAGGCCTAAATAAGTGAGGCTACGGGCATTGGTTCGCCGAAAAACTATATACATAATGAGGATGGGCACGGACAAAGGCTTGGTCAATTAATGCGTGCGCAACTCGCGTTCTGGTGCGCGCCTTTCACGTCGATGCGTATGCGCCTTTCAAGAAAAAGGTGAGGTTATGGCAGGACCTGCCTCACGGCGACGACCTTGTCGTAGGGCACTCCGAGCTCCTTGACTATCCTCTCCACGGTAGCTGCGTCTGGGGCCTCCCAGTCGCATATCCCGACGCCTTCCTCGTCCACGAAGGTCCCCTTGAACTGGACGCCCGGGTACTTCTTCAGCACCTCCTGGGCCTTCTTCAACAACTCCCCCTTGGCCCTCTCGTCGAGCTTCGGCACCTTTTCGTTCAAGTGAATTACGAGGACCCTGACCACGCCGCACTCACCCCATTCATTCGTTAGAATTGAAGCGGGTTAAGGCTTTCTTTAACCTTCCGTTGCGCGCTGAGGTGGCCGAAAAGTTGCGCGGGGAGAGGTCATGCAGGAGTGGTGCGGCCGCCGGGATTTGAACCCGGGTCGCCAGCGTGGAAGGCTGGTGTCCTAGTCCAGGCTAGACGACGGCCGCCTTCTCCGCTTGCGCGCTCCTATCTTTTATGCATTCGCGTTTTTATTCGTTGGGGCTCAACCTAATGCCTTTCGATCACCGCTCATTTTAACTCTGACCTTTCATCGCCCGCGTTATAGATAGCGGAGGTCCGTTAAACGTTTGTCGCCCTCGCCATCGTCTTGGGTATGTTCTCGTGGTACGGAGGCCTTATTATGCCCCTCTCCGTTATTATCGCGGTCACCAAGTCGGGCGGCGTTACGTCGAAGGCGGGGTTGAGGACCTCCACGTCTATCGTTATCGGCCTCTCATTAACCTCCAGCACCTCTCTCGGGTCCCTCTGCTCTATCACCACGTCCTCGACTCTCGAGCTCAAGTCGAAGGTAGAAGAGGGCGCCGCGACGTAGAAGGGCACCGAGTACCTGCTGGCCACGATGGCTATGGTCAGCGTCCCTACCTTGTTGACCACGTGCCCGTCCCTCAATACCCTATCGGCCCCCACGACGGCCTTGTCCACCATTCCTTGGCTCATGACGTAGCCGACCATGTTGTCAGTTATGAGCGTCACGTCTATCCCGTCCCTCTTGAGCTCGTACACCGTCAGCTTCGCCCCTTGTAGCCTCGGCCTCGTCTCAGTCGCTATGACCCTTATCCTCTTCCCTTGCGCCACTGCGCTCCTAATTACGCCTAGGGCTGTGCCGTACCCTACGGTAGCCAGCGCTCCCGCGATCTGCCAGCCGGGTTGCTCAGCCCAGCTGTTTGCAGTGGGTCAGTATCGTGTCGCCGTCCTCTATCAGGGAGGCGCCTATCTCGCCTATCCTCTTGTTTACCCCCACGTCCTCGTCCGCCATCCTGACGGCCTCCTCCACGGCGATCCTCTTGGCCTCCTCAAGGCTCGGAGCCCTCCTGATGGTGCTCGTCATCCTCTCAATGGCCCAAAAGAGGTTCCTCGCCGTCGGCCTAGCCTTGGACAGCACTTGAGCCGCCTTCTCTACGTCCCTCAGAAGCGCTTCTAAGTCCCTAGCGTTGGAGTGGTAGGCCGCGAGCGCTATCCCCATGGCTGCAGCGACTCCTATTGCCGGGGCCCCTCTCACGGTCATGTCCTTCACGGCCCTCGCGACCTCTTCGGGGCTTCTGCACTCCACGTAGCGTAGCTCCCAGGGCAAGGCGTTCTGGTCTATGAGCCTAACAACTCCACCCCTCCATTCCACGCTCCTAGCCTCGAAGAACTTCAAAGGCCGCACCCACTCACAGATATCGTGGTTGGCGATAAAAGGCGATCGCGCTTTACATCAAGCTTTTTAAGTCTCTTCGAGGATTTGCATAAAAGAGCGCGGGGGTTCCCGAGCGGACAAAGGGGCGGGACTTAAGATCTCTCTTGCTCGAGGCCGGATGGGAAATCCCGTGGCGCAGGCCTTCGTGGGTTCGAATCCCACCCCCCGCACTAACTCCTTGCATTCTAGGACCTCGATGCCGGCACGAGCTAAGGGCCACTTTAAGCCCTAGTCGTCGACTTAAGGCCATGCAGAAGCCCTCCTCGAGGGCTACCCTCTAATGTAAGCTCGGGAGAATGGGATTGAGGGCTGTGGAGCGTGTTCGCGCACGATCAAGAGGATTTAGAGAAGAGTTTTCGAGGTGAGCGGACCCCTACTACGATGGTGGGGGGTCCAATCGCATACAATTAGCCGAGGAGCACATGCGTCAACCCTTTGCTCACAAGCGCCGAGCTCTTTAGGGTCTTAAGATGAGCCTAGCGGCGCTCGTTCCTATTATGTCTGCTCCGGCGTCGATGAGCCTCCGCGCCATTTGCAAATTCCTTATCCCCCCGGCCGCCTTAACCCCAGCCCTCCCCTTTAAGGCCCTCTTCAATATTAAGATGTCCTCTACGGTCACTCCTCTAGGCCCATAACCCGTACATGTCTTCACGTAATGGACGCCAGCTCCAGCTAGCTTCACCGCCACAGATTCCATCTCCTTAACAGTTAAGCACCCCGTCTCGATTATCGCCTTGACGGCGCGACCGCTAGCCCCTTTAAGCACTTCGTACGCCTCCTGCACGACGTAGTCCAGGAAGCCGCTCTTCAACATCCCTATGTTTATCACGTAGTCCACCTCGTCAGCCCCGTCGGCTATAGCTTCCTCGACGGCCCTCTTCTTGATCTCTATCTTGGAGGAGCCGAAGGGCAGGTCTATCGCGGCGCACACTAAGATCTCGCTCCCGACGAGCTTCTTAGCGTAGCTGATGTAGCAGGGGTTGACGCACACGGCCCTGACGCCGAGCTCGAGGGCTTCCTTACAGAGCTCCTCGATGTCGCGAAGCGTGGCGTCCGGCCTCACGTTCGTGTAGTCGATGCGCTTGGCCAAGCTCACGCTTTAACACCATGCAGGGGAATATATCAACACTTCTACTCGCTACCTAGACCTCGCAACGAAGTAGGCCAGCGAGGCTGCGCTCACGAGGGCCATGAATATGTACGGAGAAGTGCTCCACGAGGTGTAATCAGCCAAGAAGCCGCCGACTCCGGGACCCACGACCCACCCGACTCCGAACATGGACTCCATTATCCCGAGGAGCAGGCCGAAGTCCCCGCCGAGCGTCCTAGAGATGGCTGAAGTTGACGGTGGCACGAGCACCCCGATGGCATAGCCGGCCACGGCTGCTACGAGAGCCGCGAAGACGAGCCCGTGGGCGAGGACTATGAGGAGCGAGGCGATCACTTGAAGCGACAGGCCCAAGAAAACGGCCTTCTTCTCACCAAGGCCCGAGACGATGGTCACAGACCAGAAGCCTGCAGCCCTCGCCGCGGCCACCACGCCCACTACGAACGATACTTCGGAGTCTGTGAAGCGAAGCTCGCGGAGGTAAGCTGGGTAGACGCTGTAGATTATCGACATGACTATGCTGGACGCTATCACTGCCAAGTAGAAGGACGAGGCCTTGGAGAGGGCCTCCCTCACACGGTCCACGATTTTACCCTCCGCACTCCGGCTTGGCTTGACGTCCCCCTCGGCCAACAACAGCACTAACGGCGAAGCCAGGCTAGCATAGAAGGAGAGCCAGAAAATGCCCGCATAGCCCACGCGCTCGATCGTGAGGGCACTCACCATGGGCCCGATGAAGTAGCCCATGGCCCACGACGCGTTGAAGAGGCCAAGGTGCCTAGCCCTCTCCTCCTCCTTGGTCACGTCAGATATCAAGGCCTCGCCCGCGACCCATAGAAATGATAGGCCCACGCCGTGGAAGAACCTGACGAGCGCTATGTCGAAGGGCGACTTGGAGATTAAAAGCAGGAGAGGCACTACGATGCTCGTCGATATCCCCATTAAGAGGACCTTCAGCCTGCCGATCCTATCACTCCAAAGCCCAGCGAGCACGGGGAAGAAGCAGTAGGGCGCCGACCAAGCCACGCCTATTAGGCCCAGATCGGTATATGTGGCCCCGAGGTCCTTGGCGTACAACGGGACCACGGGATTCGCTATACCCATGGACATGGTTATAAAGAACATGGACAGCGCTAAGGCGGCAATGCTCCTCTTGGACATCGTGAGGCCCCAAGACTGTGGTGAACGTTTTATTCAACCAGCTGGCATAAATAACTTCATGTGGAGAAGTTTGGAGTTAATGGCCGTAAGCGTCACAAGCCCCTTTCTGAAGGGCAAGGACTTGCTCATCTACAGTAAGTGCTTGCCGATGGAGTACCCAGAGGTCTTTGAGGAGGAGGCCAAGGGGAAGACGGCGCTCAGTGTGTGCATGAGCGAGGAGCACTTAGACAAGGTCGGCTTCAAGATAGCCACGATAATTGCCTACGCGAGGCCCTCCTCGATAGCGGTAGTGACGATGGACGGCTCTCCCCACTGTACGCAACTACACGTAGTGGCAGAGCAAGCGAAGAGGATAGCGCAAGCCGATGTGAGGATGAAGCATTTAGTAGTAGAGAGGGGGGCGCTAATAGAGGCCTCGAGCCAAGCCGTTTACCTCTCGAGGCATTTGTCAAAGATAGAGGAGCTACTAAGGACGGCGAAGAAAAACCTATAATCCACCCTCTCAATGTAGAAAAGAGGCGGCCGTAGTCTAGCCTGGACTAGGACGGCAGCCTGCCACGCTGCGGACCCGGGTTCAAATCCCGGCGGCCGCACTAAAACACTGATCGAAGGCGTTGAGGTCTTAAGGTCATGTGTCTTTCCTAGAGGTCTTAAAGGGGAGCCCATGTTCTCTATCGCAATTGCTCGCTCCTTAACATAGTCAACGCCGTCTCTCAATGCTCTAAAAGCCTATGACATCGTCCATGTCAAGCAAGGCTTTTGCCGGAGCCTCCACAAGGTTTGCGTCTTTCTGATTTCCCTAAAGATGCCCTCGGCCCCTCTCCTCCCCGACGTCGCTCCAAGCTCCCGTCAGCTCCAAAATGCCGGAAATCCCCCTTACCAGCCCGAGGACAGCGCCTGAAAATCTCTTTCCGGGCTTCTTAAGCTTCGACGACGCCTCGTAGATTTTAGGGGTAATTATTGTGGTATTGAAAGGTATGTCTGCTCGGAAAAAGTATATGCGTAGGCCATGCTGGGCCTTAGCACCTTTCTCTGTTTTACGTCCAAGTCCATAGCGATGACTGCGCAAGTTACCTGCTATCACTTGTTAGCGCACGAAGATAAGTATACCTCGGCCTTTCCTATAGTGACTATCTCGCCTCGCTGATTGAAAAACTCTATGTAGTATGTTAAGTAACGCTTTCCTCTTTTTGATGCACTTGTCGTATGCTACCATTCTTGCCTTGATGACATCGCCCACCCTGATGGGCTCATAAAATTCAATTTTTTTCTGCCCAGGGTTTATGGCGCTCGGAGTCTCAATCCAATTACCTATTTCACTATCTCCAGCCAACTAGAAAGCTATGGGCGTGATAAACATGGGCGGAGTGATAGGTCCTCCACACGCCGTCTTCTTTGCAAATTCTTCACTTGTGAAGACTAGACTTACCTCGTCGGTTTCTTCATTATAAGCGTCTACATCACTCTTCGTTACAACAAACTCCTCCTTGCTGACCTCTTCTTCCACTCCTATTTCTACATCTTCCCACTTTATACACTTTTGATAATCGACAAGAAAATCAAATTGATAATCCTTTTTGATAATTCTTTTGCTTTTCCGTCTTTAGAAATCTCTTTACTAATTCCTTCGCTTCTGTGGATAATTCCATCGTTAAAACAACCCCCTACGCCCTGCGGTTATATTTGCAGAGAATTTTTGTTTCTCGTGCGCATTCCTGCGTGTATGGCTTTGCGCAGAAATTACGAGGCAAGTTAAGCTCTATTCGCAAGCTTCAATGACTTATCAAAGACGACGCGCTTTGAGGTGCGCGCGACTTGACCTCTTATCGACTTGTGTAGGGCTTAGAACATTTGGGTTAACATCGCGAGCAACTTTTTTGGACGTCTTACGGTCCTTAGACTCGGCGTAATATTTTTCTAGAACAGCAACTCATACGAGCGGGGTTAAAGGCTATGAACGAGAATAAGTATGATATAGTAATAGTCGGCGGAGGTGCGAGCGGAGTTCCAGCAGCGCTCAGGGCTAGGAGGCTTTACGAGGACAAATCGGTTCTCCTCATAACTAGGGAGCGTAAGGCAGTCATACCGTGTGCAATACCTTACGTGCCGTACTCGATAGAGAGCTGTGACAGTGCTCTATTACCATATGATGCGCTTACCAAACGGGGGGTAAGCATCGTTGTCGACGAAGTGGTCGACGTTGACAGGAAGAACAAGAGGGTCATAGTCGCCTCCGGCAAGACCTATGGGTATGACAAACTAATTTTAGCCGTTGGCGGGAGGCCTTCCGTCCCACCCATAGACGGTATCAATTTGAAGAACGTGGTTGCAGTCTACAAGGGCTACGAAAAAGTCGTAGAACTGCAAAAGGCGATTAGAGGAGCGAGCAAGATCGTCATAATTGGCGGTGGGTTCGTGGGAGTAGAGATCGCTGATGATGTGGCGAACCTTAAGAAAGACGTAACGATAGTAGAAGTGCTTCCGCACTGCCTAATCCTGAACTTCGATGAAGAATTCGCAATAAAGGCGGAAGAGCAATTGAAACAAAAAGGCGTGAAGATAATAACGCAGAGAACGGTCAAAAGGATCTACGGCAAGGAAGAGGTAGAGGGCGTAGAGCTCGACGATGGAGAGAGCCTGCCAGCTGATCTGGTCGTCGTCGCAAGCGGTTATCGCCCAAGCGTAGAGCTGGCCAAGAAGATCGACTTAAACGTTGGAGATCGTGGCATTATCGTCGATGAGTACATGAGGACTAGCGACCCAGATATACTTGCTATTGGGGATTGCGCTGAGAAAAGACACTTCCTGCTCGGAGAACCCGCGCCATTCCTGTTAGCATCAATTGCTTGTCAAGAAGCAAACATAGCTGTCACGAACCTTTATGGCGTGAGGACGGTCAAAAGGATGAAGGGGTGGTGCGGGACATTTGTGACAAAAGTTGGAGACTTAGTATTGGGCTGCGCTGGTGTTACCGAGAGCTTCGCTAAGAGGAGGAACCTTGCATATGTGGTTGGGAGGTCAAAGGTTGTCAACAGACACCCAACATGGCTTTCAGGCGCATGCGAAATAGAGCTAAAGCTGGTGTTCTTAAAAGATGGAACCCTCGTAGGGGCGCAGGGCGCCAGCACATGCCATGAAATTGCAGAGGTCATCAACGCGCTATCAATAGCTATCCAGAACGAGATGAAGATCGACGAGGTCATCACCATGGAGTTCGCATCACATCCGAAGTTAACAGCATCTCCAGGAGCAAATCCAATCGTTATAGCAGCTCTAGATGCGTTTACAAAGCTCTAAGCATTCTCTACAATCCTTATTCCCAATAGCGGCCGTCTCTTAGCACAACCATAAAGGCGCGCGCATCTCTACTCTTATGATGCCCGAGCTTTTCTCAAGTCCTTTAAGACATATTTGACCTTCTTTTGAGGTGCCATTCGAGTCCTTGCCAAGTCCAAATTTCGAGGACCCTTTGCCGATCCGAGGATCACACTTGAGGTCTCTAAGCCTCTTAAGCTTCGAAAGATGACTCACAGGCCTCAAGAGTAGTAGCTATGGCCTCAGAAGACGTCTTAAACTTCTTGCACATATGTGAACATTTATGTCGACGTGGTGGGGACCTGAAGTTATACGGACAAAAATTGCTAAGCTACCACTTAAATGACTGCTTTAGCTTGCCAAAATTTCCGTTAAAGGATGGGGTAGTTCGCATTAATCTTTAGCCGTTATGAGCAGTCATTTCCTCCTTTTCCTCTCGACCATTATGCACTTGTCGTAAACCACTTCTAGACCGTTCTCCTTGCAGAACCTTATCGCTTCTTCTGACTCGGAGCCTGGCTGCATCCACACCCTCTTTATCTCCAGCTCCTTGCATGTCTTGACGACCTGCTCTGTCACTTGCGGAGGGACCACTGTCACGACGACATCGGGCCTCTCAGGGAGCTCCTCTAGACACGGATAGCACTTATTGCCTAGAACCTCCTGAGCGTTGGGGTTCACCGGGTACACTTTATAGCCAGCACTCTTGAGGTCTTTATACACTTGATGGCCGTACTTTTGAGGGTTGCGGCTGACCCCCACAACCGCAAAGACGTTATGCTCATCTAGAAAGGCTTCGACCTGCTCTTCACTTATCACGGGCGTCACCCTTAGCTTAACTCAAATATTCACAAGATATCCTTTACTCGAGAGGTCGCTGAGCCTTGCTCGACGAGCAGGGACGAGCGCAGGCGTGATAAGCGTGATCTAGAGCTTGCCCTCGAGGGACGAGGGGCTCTCGGCGGCGAGGACCACGTTGAAAGGCCAAGACGACGCAAGATAAGGGGGCTTAAGGTGTGGCGACGGTATACGCGTTGTTAACCAGCGACGCGAGCTTGCCAAAGATTTCGGCTTCGGCGTTCGTAAAAGTTCGCTTTTATATGGATGGGGTATAGCTTATGTCAGAGCCCGTCATAATGCCAATCACATGCGCTACCTTCTGAGGTCGCAACGACGTTTGCGAAGCTGTTCAAATAAAGGTCCTTACGGCGTAAGCGCGACGCCGGTCATTGCCTCGAGGATGGAAATCTTTAGACCTTTTTAGTAAAGTATATTTACCGCCATCTGGCTCTCTAACTCACAAAATGTTACCGCAAGAGAGGGCCGGCAATGTCCCAAGAGTTCAGGCACATAATCAGAATAGCAGGAGTAGACATAGACGGCGGCCTAAACATAGAGGAAGGCCTAGCTAGGATTAGAGGCGTAGGCCCAACACTCGCTAGGGCCATAGTTAATGCACTCGACTTGGACAGGACCATGAGGATCGGCTACTTGTCAGACGTCATAGTTAAGAAGATAGAGGACGTCGTAGCCAATCCTATGAGATATGGCATCCCCCGCTGGGCCCTCAATAGGCAGAAGGACTACAAGACTGGAGAGTACAAACTTTTGATAGGTCCGGACTTAGTGCTCACCGTCAAGGAGGACGTGGAGAGGCTCAAGAGGGTTAAGTGCTGGCGCGGCATAAGGCACGCCCTCGGCTTAAAGGTCAGGGGACAACGCACTAGAACCACGGGTAGGGTCGGCATGACCGTTGGGGTTAAGAAGAAGCCGAAAGGGTAGGCGAAGGTGGCCTTATGGGGGATCCAAAGAAGCCTAAGAAGACCTGGAAAGGTCCACGACATCCCTGGAGGAGGGACGTGCTCAGGAGGGAGATGGAGCTCCTCGGGATTTACGGCCTCAGAAACAAGCGCGAGCTCTGGAAGGCTATGACCATTTTGAGGAAGTTTAGGCACTACGCTAGAAGGCTTTTGGCCCAGAGGGATGAGAGACGAGTCCAAGAGCTATTGGGCAGACTATATAGGCTCGGCCTCTTACCAGCGAACGCCACGCTCGACGACGTACTCTCGCTGAGGGTTGAAGACGTCTTAGAGAGAAGGCTTCAGACCATAGTCTACAGGAAGGGCTTGGCCAAGAGTATGCACCATGCTCGCCAGCTAATAGTCCACGGCCATGTGGCCATAGGCGGGATGAGGGTGAGGACTCCCAATAGGCTGGTGACAATAGACGAGGAGAGGCTCATAAACTTAGTCGGCCAGCCCATCTCCCTCCAAAGCGGTGGAGGTGAAGGCTGATGTCCTCCGCTCCCTCTGCTTCCACGTCTCAAGTCCCGAGCCCCTCAGCTCAAAGCTCATCGAAGACCCTCAACTGGGGCATTGCATGGATTTACGCTAGCTTCAATAACACGATAATACTGATAACGGACATAACTGGCTCCGAGACCGTAGCGAGGGCCTCGGGCGGGGTGGTCGTTAAGGCCGATAGGGAAAAGCCTTCACCCTATGCCGCTATGCTCGCGGCCACGAAAGCGGCCAAGATGGCCATGGAGAGGGGCATAAACGCAATACACATCAGGGTCAGGGCGCCCGGCGGCAGCGGCCCCAAGATCCCAGGCCCGGGGGCTCAGGCAGCTATAAGGGCCTTAGCAAGGGCTGGCATGATCATAGGAAGCATAGAAGACGTGACCCCGATACCGCATGACCACATAAGGAGGCCCGGTGGCAGGCGCGGTAGGAGAGTGTAGGAGGGCTTGCCCGCCATGGAGGTAGAGCTTCTAGAGAGGCAGGGCAACGAGTTGCGCTTCGTGATTAGGGGCGTCAGCACAGCTTTCGTGAACTCCCTAAGAAGAGCGGCTATAGCCGAAGTCCCGACGATGGCTATTGAGGACGTGGTCATCCTGACGAACTCCTCAGTACTATTCGACGAGATCATAGCCCACAGACTCGGCTTAGTACCCTTGACGGCTCCTAAGGACGGCTACGTGATGCCCAAGGACTGCGAGTGCCAGGGCTCTGGATGCCCAAAGTGCCAAGTGAGGCTCTACTTAGATGTTAAGGCCGAGTACCCGATGGTAGTGTACGCCAGAGACCTGCTTTCCGACGACCCCAACGTGAGGCCCGTCTACAGCGACATACCGATAGTCAAGCTTGAGGCAGGCCAAGCGCTGGTGCTAGAGGCGTACGCCCAACTCGGGATAGGCAAAGACCATGCGAAGTGGCAACCAGTCTCTGCGTGCGCGTATAAATACTACCCTAAAGTGGACGTCGTGGAAGACTTATGCGATGGGTGCGGAAAATGCATCGAGGTCTGTGCGAGGTCCGTGCTAAAGCTAGATGAGGATAAGGTCAAGGTAGCTGACGTCTTAAAGTGCACGTTGTGCGGTGATTGCGTGGAGGCCTGTCCTAAAGGCGCCATCAATGTTGGTAAAGTCGATGGATCCTTCATATTTTACTTGGAGTCTACCGGGGCTATGTCCCCCGAAGACGTAATGGTTAAGTCGGCCAACGTGCTCATTGATAAGGCCAAGCGCTTCATGAATGCCTTGGAGGAAGCATTGTGAAGGAAATAAGGGCTACCAACCCAATGATTAAGAGGGTCGTAATAGCACTGAGGAGAGCCTATAGAGAACACCACGCTAGGCTGTGGAGAGACCTCATGGAGAGGGTCCATAGGCCAAAGAGGAAGAGGATTGCCGTGAACGTCAGCAAGATCAACAGGCACACTCGAGCCAACGACGTGGTGGTCGTGCCAGGCAAAGTCCTTGGTGCCGGGTCCATCGACCACCCGGTCGTAGTGGCTGCTCTCTGGTTCTCCAAGAGCGCTGAGGAGAAGATCGAGAAATCGGGCGGAAGGGCTTTGACCATAGAGCAACTGATACTCGAGAGGCCTACTGGCTCTGGCATTAAGATCATAGGGTGATGATCATGGATCAAGAAGTCGTCGTAGATGCTGAGGGGCAGATCCTCGGGAGGATGGCGAGCCTAGTCGCCAAGATGCTCTTGACGGGTCAGAGAGTTGTAATCGTAAATGCAGAGAAGGCGGTCATATCAGGGGACAAGCAATCAATAATCGAAGAGTACAAGGAGTACGTATTGTCGAAGAAGACGTGGAAAATGCCCGAGAAGGGCCCCAAGAAGTGCAGAAGGCCGGACATGATCGTTAAACGGACCATAAGGGGCATGCTCCCATACAAGCAGTGGAGGGGCAGGATGGCCTACAAGAACTTGAGGGTTTATATTGGCGTTCCTGAAGAGTACCTCAGCAGGCATAAGATAAAGTTTCCTGAGGCCGACGCGTCTCGGCTCGCTAAGAGATATATAACGGTAAGCGAGCTCGCCAAGGGGGTCGGGTGGAGCTCATGAGCGTTGCTCAGAGGATAGTCTTGACTAGCGGTAAGAGGAAGGCGGCAATAGCAAGAGCTGTCATAAAGCCCGGAAAGGGGATGGTCTTCATCAACGGCAAGCCCCTTGAGATCATAGAGCCTGAAATAGCACGCTGGAAGATCATAGAGCCCCTATTACTCGTAGGGGATTTGAAGAGCCTCGTCGACATAGACGTAAGCGTCAAAGGCGGGGGGTTCATGGGTCAAGCCGTCGCATCCAGGATAGCGATAGCTAGGGGGCTCGTCGAGTTTTTCAAAGACAAGCCCGAGGTCAAGCAAATACTCCTTCAATACGACAGGCACATGTTGGTGGGAGACCCCCGAGAGGCAGAACCAAAGAAACCTCGCGGCAGATCAGCAAGGGCTAAGAGGCAGAAGAGCTATAGGTAGCGCGAAGTGAGCGCTCATGGTCATAATACCCGTAAGATGCTTCACGTGCGGCAAGCCAATAGGTCACCTCTATGAAGAGTTCAAAAGGCGAGTCGACGAGGGCGAGGATCCCAAGAAGGTCCTCGACGAGTTAAGCGTCAAGAGGTATTGTTGTAGGCGCATGTTGTTAAGCCACATAGACTTAATAGATGAGCTTCTCATGTTCAAGAGGATATCGACTTGATGTGGGAGGACGCTCGTTGGCTGAGACGATTATCGAGGACGTCTACGCTAGGAAGATTTACGACAGTCGTGGGAGGCCAACGATAGAGGTCGAGGTCGTGACTGTCGACGGCTTCGGCAAGGCCTCGGCCCCAGCCGGTGCGAGCACTGGCATCCACGAAGTCGTGCCATTTCCTAGAGGAGGAGTTGACGAGGCTGTAAAACTCGTGAACGAGGTCGTAGCGGAAAAGCTCATAGGCATGGACTCTACCGACCAAATTGGTGTCGACGACTTATTGCACGAGATCGATGGAACTGAAAACTTTTCAAGATTAGGAGGGGCCGCTGCGCTAGCGGTGTCCATAGCAGTGGCGAAGGCAGCAGCCTCGTCTCTCGGGCTACCGCTTTTCCAGTACCTAGGAGGGGCGTTTGCGACGGAGATGCCGTTTCCCTTGGGCAACGTCATAGGCGGGGGAAAGCACGCTGGAGAAAGAGCCCCGAACATTCAGGAGTTCCTCGTAATTCCAGTAGAAGCTAGAAGTTATAGTGAGGCCATAGAGCTCTGCTTTAAAGTCCACAGAGAGGCCGGCAAGGTAATCGGCAAGCTCGACAAGTCATTTGCCGGAGGCAGGGGCGATGAAGGCGCATGGGTTGCAAACATCTCAGACGAGGAGGCCTTTCAAGCCCTAAGTGAGGCATGCCACAACGTGAGCGACGAGCTCGGGCGCAAGGTAGTGTTGGGGGTCGACTTTGCCTCTTCGAGCATGTGGATTCCCGAAGAGAAGGCTTACTTCTTCAGAAGAGAGGGAAGAAGACGCACCCGAGAGGAACAGATAAACTACGTTATCGAAGTGACTGAGGAATACGATTTGAGGTACGTTGAGGACCCGCTTCACGAAGAAGACTTCGAGGGCTTTGGCCTCTTAATGAAGGCTATAGGTCATAGGGCCCTTATATGCGGCGACGATCTCTTCACCACCAACGTGGTTAGGATAAAACAAGGGCTTGAGCTTAAGGCCGCGAACGCCATCATAATAAAGCCGAACCAAGTTGGGACTCTCACCGATGCCTACAAAGCCTTGAGAGTCGCGAGGGCTGGCGGGTTGATGCCAGTGATGTCGCACAGGTCAGGGGAGACGGAGGACGCGTTCATAAGCCACTTAGCCGTTGGGTTTAGGTGTCCGGTCATAAAGGCTGGGGTTTTGGGCGGAGAGAGGATAGTTAAGCACAACGAGCTCATCAGGATTGAGGAGATGTTGGAAAACGTTAAATGCATGGCTGAGCTTCCCCTACAAGTAACCCGCTGAGGTGGTGGTGTGGCCCTCCAACAAAAAGAGCTCTTAATACCGAGAGAGGAGTACTTGAAGGCAGGGGTTCACTTAGGCACTCACATAAAGACAACAGCGCTTAGACCGTTTATCTACAAGATAAGACCCGATGGGCTCTGCGTCATAGACCTTGCGAAAACCGATGAGAGGATAAGGATAGCTGCGAAGATGATAGCCAGGCATGACCCCCCTAAGGTCGTGGCTACTTCGTCAAGGCAATACGGCTTCAAATGCGTTGAGAAGTTTGCTGAGTTGACGGGCGCCGTCGCGATTCCAGGACGGTTCATTCCAGGTACTTTCACGAACCCTAAGCTCCCCTTTTACATGGAGCCCGAGCTCCTTATAGCCACTGATACAAGAGCGGACGAGCAGGCAATAAACGAGGCCGCGAAGATAGGCGTGCCAATAATAGCACTCTGCGATACGGACAACGACGCCGTCTTCGTTGACCTCATAATACCGGTCAACAACAAAGGTAGGAAGTCCTTGGCGCTTGTCTACTGGCTCCTGACGCGCCAAACGTTGAGAGAAAGAGGAGTAATACCACCTGATGGCGATCTACCGGTGCCCGTCGCAGAGTTCGAGACTAAACTGCCCGTCGAAGAAACCTCTTCTTCTGAGGAAAGTTAAAGAGCCTTATTTAGGCTAATTTTCTTCAGGTGTTGAAATTTGAGGAGGATCAGGTACCCAGCTGTAGCGGGCTTGTTCTACGAAGGCGACAGCGAGACGCTCAAGAAGAGGATAGAGTGGTGCTTCAAGCACAAGCTAGGCCCTGGCTCCATTCCCTCTGTCAATGAACAGGGCAAGAGGAGCATTGCGGGCTTGGTGTGTCCTCACGCGGGCTACGTGTATTCAGGACCGATAGCCGCACACTCTTACGCTGAGCTCGCAAAAGACGGTGTCCCGGGCGTCGTAGTAATATTGGGCCCAAACCACACGGGCCTAGGGTCCGGAATCTCAATAGTCGACGGCGGTTACTGGAGGACGCCTCTCGGAAATGTGGAGGTCAATAGCGAAGTAGCGAAAAAGATAGTTAAGAACAGCGAGGTAATAGCAGTCGACGAGCTTGCACACCTACAGGAACACTCGATAGAAGTTCAGCTACCGTTTTTGCAATACATATATGGCGATCGCCTTAGCTTCGTCCCGATTTGCATGATGCTCCAGCTGAGAGACGTATGCGTAGATGTGGGCAACGCCATAGCTAAAGCGCTCGAGAACGAAGATGCCGTGATAATAGCCTCAACGGACTTTACCCACTATGAGCCTCAAGAGAAGGCTTACGAGAAGGACCTTAAGGTGTTGAAATCCATAGAAGCTCTTGACCCAGACACGATGTTGAGATTCGTTGACTCCTTGCGAGTGTCGATGTGTGGTCCCGGGCCTGTGGCCTCGATGCTTTACGCAGTGAAGAAGTTAGGGGCCAGAAGGGCGACGGTATTGAAGTACGCGACTTCAGGTGACGTCACTGGCGATAAGTTCTCAGTAGTAGGATACGGCTCTGTGAAGGTCGAAAAGTGACCTCGATGTCTAAGGACTTATTCGTGAGGGTTCCAATAAGCATAATCGGCCAGTCCCTCGTCCAGTATAACTATCCCACGTTATGCTACGTCGCGAAGAACAGAGGGTTCTTGATGTCAATACACCGGGGTACTGGGTCTTTGAAGGTTGAGTGGTCTAACCCTCTCGCCGAGTACCTTGAAAGGAAGCTTTTGAGGGTCCTCTCACGTTGTCTAAGTTCGCTGAGAATTGACGTCTTCGTTAGAGGCTCCGAAAATTTACCGCCTATGGACTCCTTGATCGCGATTTCCTCAGCGTTGCTCAAAGAGGCGGGTTTGAGGAGCTTTTCAACCTATGAGATTTCAAGGAGATTGACCATCTCCAGCACGAGAGTTAGAGGCGCTGTAGAGAGCATGAGGGGCGAGGGGCTGCTGGCGTATAGAGAGGGCGAGGGCTTGGTGGAGCTTCGAAAAGATTTCCCTTGGAAAATGGGCTTAGGCCTCAAGGTACCATTGAGATTTAAGATTTTCGAGGGCGAAGGACTTGAAGAGGCGTTTAGCATAGCCCTCCATGCCTTGGGCAGAATGATAATCACTGTAGCGCGTTCGATGATCGACGAGGACTTCGAGCTCTTCCGCAGAGCTCTTGTCAAGTACAGCAGGTTATGCATCGCACTATCAGAGCTCCCGCTTTCGATCCTCAAAGCCTATGAAAGGCTTTCCAACATAAGGGGATTAGCATGTAAAGTCGACGAGGACTTTAGGGGCTTCGCACTCTTCAGTGAGGACCGTGACTCGCTGGACGAGTGTTTGAGGACGATTAGTTCGATGGGCTTCCAGGCCATTGCATTAAGAGGTTGAGTAGGCTATGACCTTGTCGATAGTAAAGTTCGGGGGCAGTGCCATCACTGTGAAGGACAAGCCATTCACCATTAGGAAAGGGGCCTTGAGGAGCATGTGTTCTCAAGTCCTCAACCACATCGAGAAAGGAGGCAAAGTCGTCGTGGTTCATGGTGGTGGATCCTTTGGCCATCCATTGGCTATGAGATATAGGCTGAGCGCGGGGCTACTTAGTGACGAGAGTTACAAGGGCGTCGTGCTCACGAGGTTGGCTATGAGGAGACTTAACGAAGAGGTCGTTAAGGAATTCATAAAGCTGGGGGGAAGGCCTTATGCCCTCGAGCCGTCATCTTCGTCCATCTTGGAAGGAGGCGAGGTCAAGGAATACTTCATCAAAGGCGTCGAGGCAGCGTTAGAGAAGGGGTTCCTTCCTGTCCTATACGGGGACGTCGTCTTAAATAGAGGCGAGCGCGGCGTAACGATCTTGTCTGGCGACACAGTGGCTTCATTTCTGGCTTTGAAGCTTAAGGCCGACAAGCTAATTTACGTGCTCGACGTTGACGGCATATACCTTGAAGATCCCAGGAAGAAGCCAAGGGCTAAACTCGTAAAGTTCTTAAACGAAGAGGTTCTAAAAAGAATAGAGATAGCGTCTTCCGACCCCGACGCCACAGGCGGTCTTGTTAGGAAGATATATGAGGCCTTTAGCGCTTTTCGTGGTGGCGTAAAAGTTGTTTGCTTCGTAAGTTGGCGTAGAAAAAATCTGCTTAAAGCCCTTGATGGACTGAAATTTAAAGGGACCGTAATAAAGGAGGACTAAGCGAAATGGACGACATAAGCAATCGAAAGTTTGAGCACATAGAGATATGCTTGAGAGAGGATGTCGAAATGCATCGCAACAGCACTGGGTTTGAGGATGTATGGCTCGTCCATAGATGCTTACCCGAAATGGACATTGACGAGATAAATCTAGAGACCTATTTCCTCGGCTTCAAATTAAGGGCCCCAATCCTGATCTCGGCCATGACTGGGGGGCATCCGAGGGCCAAAGAAATAAACAGTGCAGTAGCCCAAGTCGTCGAGGAAATGGGCTTGGCTATGGCCGTAGGCAGTCAGAGGGCCGCGCTGCTCGACAAGAGCCTCGTAGATACCTTTGCCGTGGTGCGCAAGAAGGCCCCGACGGCCTACGTGATCGCCAACGTCGGCGCGGCTCAACTAGTTAGCCAGTTTGATGTGAACGATGTGCGCAAGATGATCGAGATGATCGAGGCTAATGCGCTTAACATACACTTAAACCCAGCGCATGAGTTCTCTCAAATGGGAGGAGACCTTAAATTCAAAGGCGTATTGCAGGCCATTAGGAGGATTTCGGAGGCTGTAGAAGTCCCCGTAATAGTCAAGGAGACTGGATGCGGTATTTCACGTGAAGATGCTATAAGGCTCGTCAAAGAGGGGCTTGTGAAGGCTATAGACGTGGCTGGAGCTGGGGGGACCAGTTGGTGCAAAGTCGAGGCATTGAGGGCTAAGAGGCACGGAGATAGTTTTAAGACCGAAGTGGCTGAGGCCTTCGCTGAATGGGGCATACCGACCGTTGTGAGCCTTATAGAGGTGAGGAGCGGGGTCGACGTCCCCGTGATAGCATCTGGAGGAGTGAGGAGCGGGGTCGATTGTGCTAAAGCCATAGCGTTGGGGGCCGACCTCGTTGGGATAGCCTTGCCAGCTTTGAGGGCCGTAGGGCGTGGCGTCGATGCCTTAAGGGCTTACCTAGATGTCCTAATAGAGCAACTGCAAGGGGCCATGTTTTTAACGGCTTCTCGAAGCCTGAGAGACCTGAAGAGGGCCGAGGTCGTCATAACGGGAAGGGTTAAAGAGTGGCTTCAGATGAGGGGCATAAATATTGACGAATATTTAAGGAGAAGGAAGACTCTATGAGCTTCTCAGACGACGTAGTTCAGCTAATAAGAAAGTATGCCTTGATAAACGCCTACGAGCACGGCGGAAAGGCGGTCCAGGGACCTGTACTCGGCAAAGTCATTGCTGTGAGGCCTGACCTGAGAAGCCAGGCTAAGGCCCTCGCTAAATTGGTCGAAGGCATAATAAACGAAGTAAACAGGATGAGCGTGGAGGAGATCAGGAAGGAGGTGGAGGAGAAGTATCCGGGGGCCATAGTGAAGAAGAAGGAGGTGGAGGAGAAGTCCTTGCCCCCTCTCCCCAACGTTGACAAGTATGAGGTAATAGTAACAAGATTTGCTCCCAATCCCGACGCCCCGCTTCACTTAGGTAGCCTTAGACCGCTCATTTTGTCCTATGAATACGCCAAAATGTACAAGGGGAGGTTCATACTGAGGTTCGACGATACTGATCCGAAGACAAAGAGGCCGCTACCAGAGGCTTACAAGTGGATAATAGAGGACATGGAGTGGTTGGGGATAAAGCCTGGCCAAGTCGTGTATCAATCCGATAGGCTAGAAGTGTATTATGATGTTTGCAAAGAGCTCTTGAGGAGGGGCGGGGCGTATGTATGCACTTGCGACCAAGAGCTCTTTAAGTCGCTCCGCGACATGGGCAAGCCTTGTCCATGCAGGGGGCTGAGCCCTAATGAACACCTTGAGAGGTTCGAGGGCATGTTGTCCCTGAAGTACGGAGAAAAGGAGGCAGTCGTCAGGATAAAGACCGATCTAAATTACCCCGACGTATCAGTGAGAGAGTGGGTCGCCTTTAGGATAATAGATGTTGAGAAGAACCCTCATCCAAGAGTTGGAAGCAAATACTTCGTGTGGCCCACGTACAACTTCGCCTCTGCCGTTGATGACCACGAGCTCGAGATAAGCCACATATTGAGGGCTAAAGAGCACATAACCAACACGATCAAGCAGAGGTATGTCTTCGACCACATGGGGTGGAAGTTCCCAGAGACGATCCACTTCGGCCGCTTAAAGCTGACGGGCATAATATTGAGCAAGTCCCAAATAAGCAAGGGCATAGCGAAACGAGAGTTTTCGTGGTGGGACGACCCTCGCCTAGGCACGATAATGGCCACTAGGAAGAGGGGCATATTGCCAGAGACCCTCAGGGAGATAATACTCCACGTGGGGGTAAAGAGCTCAGAGGCATCGCTAAGTTGGGAGAACATATACTCCGTGAACCGCAAGCACTTGGACCCGAGAGCTGATAGATACTTTTGTGTTTTTGAGCCCGTAAAGCTCGTAATTAAGGGCGTTCCGACCAACTTTATTGCTAGGCCCCAACTCCATCCAGACTTCCCTGAGAGAGGTTACAGAGAGATAGAGGTGAAATTGGTCGAGGGCGAGGCTAGGGTCTACATATCCAAGAGAGACGTTGAGCTCTTAAAGCGCAATCACTTCGTTCGGTTGATGTCCCTATTTAATATTCAATTAGAGGGGGTCGAGGGCGATACGGCATACGCATTTTACAAAGGGGAGAGCGTTGAAGAGGCTTCGCGCCTCAAAGCCCCGATAATACAATGGGTCCCAGCCGATGACAACATTGAAGTCGAGGTTGTGATGCCAGATGCCAGCAAAGCCATAGGGATCGGAGAGAGGGCGCTTGAAATGCTAGGCGAAGGATCCATAGTCCAGCTAGTGCGCATAGGGTTCGCGAGGCTCGACCACAAGGATGTGAAGACACGGAGGCTTGTATTCTATTTTGCCCATGAGTAGCCAAAGGCTATAAGTTAAAAAATTTATAAGCTGTGCCAGTAAATAAAGACACACCTAACCTATGAATCGATGAAGTAGGAGGGGTGAGGGATTCGTGCCAAAGCCAAGCTACGTTAGGTTTGAGGCGCCGCCTGAGCTCGCTGAAAAGGCCTACGAGGCCTTAAAGATAGCTAGAGAGACGGGCAAGATAAAGAAGGGAACCAACGAGTCAACGAAGGCCGTCGAGAGGGGGCTAGCGAAGCTCGTGCTAATAGCCGAGGACGTCGACCCTCCAGAAGTAGTTATGCACTTGCCATTGTTATGTGAAGAGAGGAAAATACCGTACATCTACGTACCGAGCAAAGAAAAGCTAGGACAAGCGGCTGGAATTGAGGTAAAGGCCGCGTCGGCTGCGATAATCGAAGCGGGACAGGCCAAAGAGCTCGTAGAAGAGTTGGTGGCTAAGATCAACGAAATAAAGGCTAAAGCCGGCTTACCGACGGCGCTAGTAGCGCCACCTGTTGAAGAAAAGGCGGCACCAGCTAAGAAGGAGGTCAAGAAAGAGAGGAAAGAGAGGAAGAAGTGAGCTCTTCTAGATCACCGCGGAGTAAGTTTCCTAGCCTCTCTTTCTGTCTCTCGGAGCATTAGTATATCGCCGATCCTAACAGGGCCTTTAACGTTTCTCGTCAAGATCCTACCCTTATCAGGTCCCTCGAGTATCCTGCACCTGACCTGTATGACCTCTCCAGTGACTCCCGTCCTACCGATTATTTGGACGACCTCTGCAGGCGTAGCGTCTTGAGCTTGGCCAGAGCTCATGGAGCGCACCTATTACCTAGGCCTCTGAGGAACTAGCTGATAAACCTCTCTCATGCTTAGAGCGTCGAGGGGCTCTTCGTGCGTGTCCCTCTCGACCCTTCTTACCCTGCCCTGACTCGCCTTGGACGAGGTAAGGGTTATAAGATGGACGTGAAGCCTCACTAAAGGCGGTGCCAAAATGTTCAAGGCAGTTTCGTGTGCGTTCTGCGGGAAGGATGTCCCGCCTGGGACGGGGCTCATGTTCGTCAGAAACGATGGGACCATATTGTACTTCTGCTCAAGTAAGTGCAAGAAGAACATGACAAAGCTCAGGAGGAACCCGGCTAAGCTAAAGTGGTCCGCGAAGACTAGGAAGGTGTACAAGTGATGGCCGTCGAGAGAACGTTGATAATAATCAAGCCCGGAGCCGTCGTAAGGGGCCTCGTAGGGGAGGTCTTATCGAGGCTTGAGAGGAAGGGCCTGAAGATAGTGGGCTTGAAGATGTTGAAAATGTCGAGAGAAAAGGCTGAAGAGCTATATTCGGTGCACAAAGGCAAGCACTTCTATGAGGAGCTGATCAACTACATCACCTCAGCCCCGGTAGTCGTCGGGGTTATCGAGGGCGACGGCGCCATCCAAGTCGTCAGAAAGGTCATAGGCCCTACGAACCCCAAGGAAGCGCCACCCGGGACCATTAGGGGCGACTTCGGGATCTCAATAACGCAAAACATAATCCATGCATCGGATAGCAAGGAAAGCGCCGAGAAGGAAATAAAGATCTTCTTCGAAGAGAGGGAGCTTTGCAATTACTCACGAGCCGATGAGGCCTGGCTTTGAGCTTTGGAACGACAAGTTAAAGAGCTTTCTCTCCTTAGCTTTTTCATCAAGCTGACCACTAGAGGAGGTGATTGTGAGGTGGACGGCGGTGAGGGCAAGAGAATCAGGTCGCCCATCCTATGTGTATTGGGACACGTAGACGTGGGGAAGACCCTCCTCCTCGACAAGATCAGGGGCACTGCGATCATGTTTAGAGAAGTCGGGGCCATGATGTAGCGCCCGCTCGGCGCTACGTGGCAAACCCAGCACATTGGAGCTTCCTTCTTGCCTTGGTCTGCTCTTGAGAGGATGTGCGGTCCCTTACTCAAGAACATAAAGGTTGAGATTAAGATACCCGGCTTTTTGGTCATAGACACCCCAGGGCACGAGGCCTTCGTGAACTTGAGGAAGAGAGGCGGCTCAATAGCCGACGTGGCCATCTTGGTCATAGACATCCTCGAAGGTTTTGAAGAGATAACCTACGAGAGCTTAGAGATCTTAAAAGCTAGGAAGACGCCCTTTGTCGTCGCCGCAAACAAGATAGACAAAATACCCGGGTGGGTTAAGAACGAGTTTAAGCCGTTCGTCGAGACGATAAAGTCGCAACAACCTCAGGTCCAGAGGAGGCTCGACGAGCTCATCTACAACATCGTGGCTAAGTTTGAGGAGCTTGGATTTCAAGCCGACAGGTATGACAGGATAAGGGACTTCACCAGAACCGTGGCCGTGATACCCACGAGCGCTAAGACGGGAGAGGGCATACCTGACCTCCTGCTTGTCTTAGCCGGTCTCTCTCAGAGGTACATGTTAAAGAGGCTCTACGTCGAGGAGTCGGCGGCTAAAGGCGTGGTGCTGGAGTGCAGAGAGGTTCTAGGCCTAGGCAACGTCGCAGACGTGATAATTTACGATGGCGTGCTGGGAAAGGACGACACGATAGTGCTCGGCGGGCTTAAAGGCCCCATAGTGACCAAAATTAGGAGCATACTGATGCCCAAGCCCATGGATGAGATGAGGGATCCAGAGGACAAGTTCAAGAGCGTGGACGAGGTCGTCGCGGCTGCTGGTGTGAGAATAGTCGCCCAGGGCCTAGACGATGCCGTGGCTGGTAGCCCCTTCTTCTCAGCGAGGAGCCAAGCTGAGATCGAGGAGGCAGTAAGAAGGGTTGCAGAGGAGCTCTCAAAGATCAGGATAACGACGGACGCGGTAGGAGTGGTGGTTAAAGCCGATACCCTAGGTTCCCTTGAGGCTTTAGTTTCGAAGCTACAGGGGCTGGGCGTGTCGGTGAGGCTGGCCGACGTTGGGAAGGTATCGAAGAGAGACGTCGTCGAAGCCGCGATAACTAAAGAGAAGGACCCCTACCACGGCGTTATCTTGGCGTTCAATGTCGGTGCAAACCCCGACGCGGAGCAGGAGATAGAGAGTAGAGGCATACCAATGTTTAGGAACAACGTCATTTACAGGTTGGTGGAGGACTACTTGGACTGGGTCAAGAAGAAAATGGAAGAAGATCGTAGGCAGACGCTGTCCTCTCTAACCTTGCCCGGGAAGGCCCGTATTCTAAAGGGCTACGTATTCAGGAGGAGCGACCCAGCGATAGTTGGGGTCGAAATACTGGCTGGAAGGCTAAGGCCTGGGTACCCGTTGATGAGCGCCAAGGGCAGAAGGCTCGGAGTGATAATGCAAATACAAGAGCAGAAAAAGAGCTTGAGCGAGGCCGTGGCGGGACAGGCCGTAGCGATCTCTATCAGGGGGAACGTGATCGTCGGCAGGCACATCGACGAGGGCGATTACCTATACGTCGACGTGCCAACAGAACATGCAAGAATATTGAAGGAGAAGTTCCTCGACCAACTCTCAAAGGAAGAACTAGAACTCATAGACGAAATTGCCAAGATAAAGAGGGCTGCTGGCAGATAGTAATCGAAGGGCCTCAAAGTTTTTAGCTGACCCTCGAAGTGTGTTCATGCTAAGGGGGTGAAAGACAACGCCTGAGTTTAAAGTGGTCATATCCGACCCAGCGACTGGAAAGGCCAGACAAGTAACCGTCAGCGGACCTCAAGCAAGCGCCCTCGTAGGGCTCAGGATAGGAGATGAAGTTGACGGTGCGCTACTTGGAGTACCGGGGGTTAAGTTAGTCATCAGAGGTGGGAGTGATAGAAGCGGAGCGCCTATGTTGCCTGACCTTCCGGGGCCCGTCAAACGGAGACTGTTGCTGAGCCAAGGGCCGGGCTTTAGAGCCAAGAAGAGAGGTTTAAGGAAGAGGAAGCTCGTTCGCGGAAACACCATATCCGAGGACATAGTCCAGATAAACATGGTCATAAAGCACGAGGAGAAGGCGGTGGGACGTGGCCGAGGAGCAGATGAAGAGGCAAGCTGAGCTGAACATAGGCACGACGGGTCACGTGGATCACGGTAAGACTACCTTGACGTGGGCCCTCTCGGGCGTGTGGGCTTCGAGGCACTCTGAAGAGTTAAAGAGGGGGATAACGCTTAGGCTGGGCTACGCCGACACTGCGGTATTAAAGTGCCCCAAGTGCCCGCCTCCGCGGTGCTACACAACTTACGTGCTATCGGGGACCACGTGCAAGTACTGCGGGTCTAGGCTCGAGTTTTTGAGAAAGTACTCATTCGTAGACTGCCCCGGACACGAGATTGCACGCCCGTAAACGGGCGTGCAACGTGACATGCTGATGGCTACGATGCTCGCAGGGGCTACTCTATTCGACGGAGCCATATTGGTAATTGATGCTACGGTTCCATGTCCTCAACCCCAAACGCGAGAACACCTAAAGGCCCTCGAAATATTGGGCATCAAGAACGTGGTGGTGGTGCAGAATAAAATAGAAGTCGCTCCTAAAGATAAAGTCGTTGAGAACTATCGTCAAATAAGAGAGTTCTTGAAGGACACCATGTATAGGGATGCGCCGATAATTCCGATATCGGCTCTCCATAAGGCAAATCTCGACGTCTTGATAGAGACCATAGAGAAAGTCATTCCGACCCCGAAGAGAGACCCGACGAAGCCTTTGAGAGCATTAATAGCTAGGTCCTTCGACGTCAATAAGCCTGGAACGACGCCCGAGGAATTGAAGGGCGGGGTTTTAGGGGGTTCTATAATTCAGGGTGTTGCTAGAACGGGCGATGAGATCGAGATAAGACCCGGCATTAGGTTGGAGAAGGGAGGCGGAAAGGTCGAGTATGAGCCGCTGTACACTCAAGTTGTAAGCTTGAAGGCGGGCGACGTGGAAGTGGAAGAGGCGAGACCTGGAGGGTTGATAGGCTTCGGCACGCTTCTCGATCCTTCGCTCACAAAATCGGACTCCCTAGCCGGCAGCGTCGTGGGCAAGCCTGGGACGCTCCCCCCAACGCTCTTTGACCTCGACTTAGAAGTAGTGTTATTCGAAAGGGCCGTAGGGACCGTGGACATGGTTAAGGTCGAGAGCATAAGGACCGGCGAGGTCTTAATGATAAACGTTGGCACTGCCACGACATTGGGGGCTGTCGCTAAGGCCTCTAAAGACGTGGTCTCGGTGAGGCTACGTAGGCCGGTGTGCGCGGAGCCGAGGACTAGAGTAGCGATAAGCCGCCAGATATCTGGAAGGTTTAGGCTTATAGGGTACGGGATTATCAGGTGAGGAGCGGAGGTAAAATCGCGATTAAAGTGCTCTTCGACACGAACTTCTTGATGGCCGCTTTCGAGGGGCCAGTGGACGTCGTTGAGAGGGTTGAAGAGCTGCTTGAAGCTAAGGTTAGGCCGATCATCTTGAAGTCACAGCTTCGAGAGCTCGAGAGAATAGCGAGCTCCCATGAAAGGCAAAAGGCCGCTCGAATAGCCCGTGCCGCCTTAGAGTACGTGAAGAAAAAGGAGTTTGAGGTCGTCGAGAACGGCGAGAGAGCTGTCGACGACGCTATAGTCGAGGCCTCTAGGAGAGAGGACTACATAGTCGCCACAAATGATCGAGAGCTAAGGCGAAGGTTGAGAAGGAGCGGCGTGAACGTCATCTACATGAAAAGCGATGGCAAATTTGAGCTAGAAGGCTATCAGCCTTAGCTACTTTACAAAAAAGTTTAATACAAAAGGGAGCAAGGTCTCTAAACTCACGCGGCACTCCGCATTTAGCCTCATGGTGGAGCATCCATGTACCACTTGGCCACTATTTCCGATGAGGTCCGGATTCCACCCAGCAGGTTTAACGAAAAACTCGAAGACGTCGCATTCGATAGCCTAAGGTCTGTGTATGAAGGGGTCGTCATAGAGGGCCTTGGGATAATAGTCGCAATAGTGAGGGTGAAGGTCTCCCCCGTGGGCAAAATAATGCCCGGAGATGGTGCGAGCTATCACAAGGTTAAGTTCGAGGCCCTCGTCTACGCCCCTGTAGAGGGGGAAGTGGTGGAAGGAGAGGTTGTAGAGGTTGTAGACTTCGGGGCCTTCGTGAGGATAGGACCGATAGATGGACTGATTCACGTATCGCAAGTAGCCGACGACTACATATCTTACGATAGGAAGAAGGGCGAGCTCCTGTGTAAGCAGACTAGGAGAAAACTCTCGAAAGGCGATAGCGTGAGAGCAAGAATCGTGACTGTTAGCATGACCGGCATGAGGTTGAGCGACGTCAAGGTCGGCTTGACTATGAGACAACCGTTTCTAGGAAAACTGGAATGGATCGCGGAAAGCCTGAAGAAGGAGAAGGCCCCTGCCAAGGTGAAAGAAAAGTGAGCAAGAGAACCTCGGCTCGATTTAAGTGTTGTTTGAAGTGCAAAGCTCTTCTCCCAAACCAAGCGAACATATGCCCCAACTGCAAGTCGAGCGAATTTACAACGGACTGGAGCGGTATCGTCATAGTCTTCGACCCCGAAAACTCCGCCATCGCTAAGACTTTGAACTTGACAAAGCCCGGCAGATACGCCATTAGGTGTAGGTGAGAGCATTGAAGCTCAAGGCCTTCAAGTTGAGCGAAGAGCTCAGGAGAGAGCTTAGCAGGCCGTGGGGTCTAGTTATCACAAACGATGAAATAAAGTTCGGGAAGCTAAAAGAGGCATTAAAGAACATGATGGCCGATACCATCGTGACTATAGGCGACGTAACTACTCACACGTTTCTTGAGAGGGGTTTAATGCCAAGGCTTGCTATAGTCGACATGAAGACCTTGAGGGAAGCATATCAAGTCGATCTGAGGGAGCGCATGAAGGTGGTGCGCGAAGTCGTTAACCCTCCCGGTCACATAGTCTCCACGCTAGTGGATGAGATAAGCAAGGCACTTGAAGAAGGAGGGCTCGTGGTTGTGAGAGGAGAGGAGGACTTGCTCGTCATACCTTCGATACTCGCTTCGCCCGAGGGAACGGTAGTTGCTTATGGTCAGCCAGGCGTTGGGGTGGTGTTGATAAAAGTGGACAAGGATAATAAGGAGAAGGCTAAAGAACTCTTAACCTCTATGAAGGAGGTGGAGCTCGATGACGCTACAATACCAAGTTAAGGTATTGAGGGATCTAGAGAACAAGGTCCTAGACAGAAGGGAGCTCGTCCTACTGATACACCACGCTGGCGCTAGGACGCCTACGAGGGGCGAAGTAAGGGAGCTCGTCTCCTCGATGTTCAGCGCTCCTCAAAACCTCGTGATAGTCAAGAACTTAAGGACCATAACCGGAACCAACGTTACTGAGGCCCATGTCCACGTATATCGAGGCGAGAAGACGTTGCAAGAGGTCGAGCCAAGGCACATAAAGACCAGGAACTTCGGGAAGAAGGAGGGAGAAGAGGAGAAGGGCAAGAAGTGAGCGGAGGATAATCGTTGAGCAAGGTCATCGTGTTGGGCATAGAGTCTACGGCGCATACCTTTGGCTGCGGAATCGTCGACTCCGATGGTAATATTTTGGCAAACGTCAACGACACATACATCCCAGTTAGGGGAGGCATACATCCCAGGGAGGGCGCTCAGCACCACTCCGACGTAGCTCCTAAGGTCATTAAGAGGGCCCTTGTCGAGGCCGAGGTTAATCTAGAGCGCATAGACGCCATAGCGATCTCCTTGGGGCCGGGGTTGGGGCCTTGCCTCAGAGTCGGTGCTACTATAGCCAGAGCACTTGCCGTTGCATACAATAAGCCGCTGGTCCCGGTAAACCACGCAGTCGCACATATAGAGATAGCCAAGCTCACGACGGGCTTCAGAGACCCCCTGATAGTCTTCGTCTCAGGGGGTAACACCATAATAGCGGCATACTCAGATGGGAGGTATAGGGTGTTTGGAGAGACGCTCGACATAGCGCTCGGCAACCTCCTCGATGCGTTTGCTAGAGAAGCTGGCTTACCGCACCCGGGCGGACCTAGGGTCGAGGAGCTAGCAAGAAGAGGAGAGAGGTTATCCAAGCTACCATACATAGTTAAAGGGCAAGACGTGTCGTACTCGGGGCTCCTGACTGCTGCCATTAAGCTCTTAAAGGAGGGCCATAGGATTGAGGACCTATGCTATAGCCTGCAAGAGTACGCGTTCTCGATGTTGGCCGAAGTGGTCGAGAGGGCTTTAGCCTATACGGAAAAGGGAGAGCTCGTGCTAACCGGCGGAGTAGCGGCCAATAGCGAGCTCCAGAGGAAGCTAAAAATCGTTGCAGCAGAACACAACGCTAAGTTCGGGGTGGTGCCCAAAGCCCTTGCTGGAGACAACGGCGCTATGACAGCTTGGACCGGCGTGCTCGCCTATACGCATGGGGTCACGATAGAGGTGGAGAAGAGCTACGTGAGGCCCAGGTGGAGGCTCGATGAAGTCGATATACCTTGGATTCAAGGGGCAGATGATAAAGAAGGGCGCTGAAGCAGAGCTGTACTTGATAGACTTCTTTGGCTTGCCAGCAATATTAAAGAAAAGGGTCCCAAAGCCGTATAGAGCCAAGGAGCTAGACGACTACATCAGGAGGGCTAGGACTTCTCACGAGGCCACCATGATGTTCCACGTCAGGACCTGTGGCGTCCCGGTCCCAGCTATATACGATGTGGATCCAGAAGAAGGCATTATAATAATGGAGTACATACTCGGGCCGACTTTAAAGGAGCTTGCCTTGAAGGGCTACGAGGTCGCCCCCCTCTTCAGGCTAGTCGGCCTTTACGTTGGCAAGATGCACATCAACAACATAGTCCATGGAGACTTAACCCCCGCAAACATAGTCGTCCCCGAGGTCGAGAAACCGTTCTTCATAGACTTCGGCCTGGCAGAGAGGACCGGAGAACTGGAGGCCATAGGGACTGATGTGCACTTAATGTTAAGGGCCCTTGAGAGCACTCATCACAACAAGGTGAAGGAGTTCTTCGAGGAGTTCTTGAGGGGCTATAGAGAAGTCGTGGGCGGTAAGGCGGATGCCGTCTTAAAGAAAGTCCAGGAGATAAGGAGGAGGGGGAGGTATGTCGAGGAGAGGAGGGCCAAGGTTTATTGACGTCCACTGTCACTTACACGATGAGGTCTTTGATCACGATAGAGACGAGGTCGTAAGGAGGTCTTTGGATAGCGGCGTTGAAACCATCATCACGTCCACGTTAAGCTTGAGGGAACTCGGGAAGGCGCTAGACATAGCCAGAAAGTATGACTGCGTTAGAGTGTCGGCAGGATTCGACCCGCTAAACCTCTCGACGCTTGACGCCGAGGAGGTTGCCAGCGAAATAAAGAGGCTTCGCGACAAGATCGTGGCCATAGGAGAAGTTGGCCTAGACTTCTTCTCCGTGAAAGGGGAAGAGCGGGAGAAGCAGGTTAAGATCTTTAGATTCTGGGTCAAGGTGGCTTCGGAGCTAAATTTACCTTTAGTGGTTCACTCGAGGAGCGCTGGAAAGTACGCTATTGAGGTCTTGATAGAAGAGGGCTATGATAAGGTTTTGATGCACGCCTTCGACGGGAGCAGCGGGTGGGCATTAAAGGGCGTCTCTAGAGGCTTCATGTTTTCAATACCGCCCTCAGTGATGAGGTCTCAGCAGAAGGTCAAGCTTGTAAAGTCCATCCCCCTAGAGCACTTGATGGTTGAGAGCGACGCCCCAGTACTAGGCCTCGAGCCCGGAAAGAGGAACGAGCCCTCGAACGTAGTGGTCTCGGCCACTAAGATTGCTGAGATCAAGAAAATCGACGCAGAGGAGGCCTACGAAGTGCTCTACACAAGCTCGAAGAGCTTCTTCCGTGTTTGACTAGAAGTTTATTTTGTCCTCCTCCTTTATCGTGCGCAGGACTACCATGGTCTGAGTCGACGTCACCCCTTCGATCTCTCCTATCTTGTCTATTATCTTGGCCAAGCTCTCTCTAGAGTCGGTCCTTATTTTCAGGACGGCGTAGTACTCGCCAGTGACGTCGTAGACCTCGTAGACGTCGTCTATCGAAGCAACCTTCTTCAGGGCCTCCTTGAACTTCAGGGGATCGGCCTTTAGCAGAACTATAGCCGTGAGTCCCTTCCCGACCTTTACTGAATCTATCGTCGCCCTGAACCCCTTAATGACTCCTAACCTCTTAAGCTTCTGAACCCTGAGGTGGACCGTGGCCTCGCTGACTCCAATGCTGGAAGCTATTTTCGAGAACGGGGTCCTAGCGTTCTCTTGCAACATCCTGAGGATCTTTAAGTCTATCTCGTCGATTTCCTCCATGACTCCTTAACTCCTAAATCCTGAGGACTTTTCTCTTAGATAACTATGAACTTTGTTAGTTATATAAGATTTAAGTGAAGGCCAGTTAAAAGGCTTAAAGCCCTGCCCGCTAAAGCTATCTCGATGGTGTACAGAAAGGCCTTCGACCTACCGCTACACGACGGCAAAGCACCTAAATGGCTCTACGAGAGGATGGCCAGGCTAGCAAAGTGCGTGTTAGCTATAATCGTCGACGAATATGGCCCCTCAGGGCTCTTGGAAAAGATAGCAGATCCCCTATGGTTTCAGGCCTTAGCGTGCGCCTTGGGCTATGACTGGGATAGCAGCGGTACCACGACAGTCACTTGCTCAGCAATTAAGAGGGCGCTGATGGAAAAGGAGCTAGGAGTGAGGGCATGTGGAGGAAAAGGCAAGGCCTCGAGGCTCACGCCTCAAGAGATAATATGCGTGAGCAAGTCCTACGGAATGGAGGACGAGGCCTCAAACTTCGTCAGGATTAGCAGGCTCGTAGCCAAAATAGATACGTCGGCCATACAGGCTGGCTATCAGCTCTACCACCACACGTTCTTCATAGCCGAGAACGGCTCTTGGGCTGTGATACAGCAGGGCATGAGGCCCGTAGAGAGGTTCGCTAGGAGATTTCATTGGCTTTCCACTGAGCTCAAAAGCTTTACGGAAGAGCCCCATAAAGGGATCGTGGGAGACGTGGTCCACGATCACGTCTTGAACTTGACTGACAAAGAGAGCTCGGAGGCTAGAAGGCTTTGCGTCGATATTGCCAAAGAGGGGCCCAAGAAGGTCGGCCGGCTCATCAAAGCCGCTACAGCGAAGGTACGGGGGCCGTTGGACGCTTGGCTCCAAAGGCAAGGCGTTGTGGACATCGAGGTCTACAAGCTCCCACGCTTTGTCAACTGGCTCGCGCTAGAGCAAGCCTACCACTTCAGCCCCTCGAGCTTTGAGGAGCTCCTACTAATAGAGGGCATGGGGCCTCTGACCATAAGGAGCCTAGCGCTAATAGCGGAGCTGATATTTGGGGCAAAGTTGAGCTGGAAGGACCCGGTTAAGTATTCATTTGCCTTTGGCGGAAAGGATGGTGTGCCGCACCCAGTCGATGTAAATCGAATGGACGAGGTCATAGGCTTCTTGGAGGGGGCTATCGACAAGTCCAACATTGATTGGAGGGAAAAGAGAGAGGCATTGAGGAGGTTGGCGAGCCTAGCCGCGAGATTGCCTCGCTCTACGTAATCGAACAATACGGTGGTGCGAGAAGAGCAACAGCGAGCGCTTTCTAAATCTCCTGGGCCTTGGCGCCAGCTCTTACGATCAGCTCCTTGAGTAATTCGCAGGCCTCTGCGACGTTCTCCTCAGCCTCCTTCATCGTCGGCGCTCTAGACGACACCTCGACCTCTATGTACGCCTCGCCGTCCCTCTTGGGGCGCGACTTCACGTACACTGCCTTGCACTTCCTCATGACCTCTTCGATCATCGGCGCCAAGGAGGATTCCTCGATCATGTCCACTTTAACCAGCTTTGAAGCGTACGCTGCGCGAGAGAGCTTCAATATCATTGGCTTCACGTGCGTTTCAAACATGGCCTTCATCTCCGATGGCACGCCTGGAAGAGCCACCATGACCACGTCGCCAGCCTCGATCAAGCATCCGGGAGCCGTCCCTACGGGATTATAGAGGGGTTTGCCTCCTCTCGGGAGCCTGGCCATCTTGAGCCTAGGGGGTGTTACCTCCCTCCCATACTTCTCTTCGATCATGCGCAAAGCTTCTTCGCTGAGCTCCATGGAGAGGCCCAAGGCGACGGCTATGCTCTCGAGGGTCCTGTCATCGAACGTCGGGCCCAGACCACCTGTCGTGATTATTAGCCTGGGCTTACGGGCCAAGGCCTCTCTTATCGCCGCACTACATTCCTCGACGTCGTCGCCCACCATTGTAATCCTCTTGACCAATCCCCCCAGCCTGGTAACGTTGTCAGCGATCCAAGAGGCGTTGGTATTGACGACTCGCCCGCTTAGGAGCTCGTTGCCCACGGTTATTATCTCCACGGTAAATGCCTCCACAAGACCACCAGGCGTAGCGTGAGTAAGAGTAGTAGATAAGGATGCCGTCAAAACCAGTGAGCCAAATCTAATTGGGTGAGGGTTCTGATGATCCCATCTCTGAGAATCTTTAGAGATGGCCGTGCATCGACTCCCCTGTCACATCTCAAGTTTCAAACTCGCGAAGCCTTACATGGTCTACCTGACAAACTTGATGCGCAACTCACGACCGTGACCGTTAAGTTTACAACACGAGGAAGAGTACCGCTTTTACCTAGCATTATCTTATTAATCGTGACCGCGTCAAATATCGTAAGGGTTTAAGGCTTTTTCCCTAGATGAGGCCTTTGCCTGCTAGCATTACCCGAACCCGCAACGCCTTTAGCGACCTTGGGTCTAGACCAACACTAGACCTACGCCCATAAGTGCTTGCTCTAGCAGTAAAACAAGCTCACCGAGTTCCTTCGAGAGCTCACATGATGACGTTATAGACTTGGTCACGGAAAATCAATAGAGAGAAACAGGTTCTAATTGCGGTTAGCGGTTAAAGGTTCAACAACTTAGCATAAGCTCAAGATGTCTTGAGATGAAGGTTGCAAGCTCGCTTACTGAGCTCACGACCGGCAAAGAAATCCTCGATTCAACGTCAATGTCGTTGAAGATCAAGTCCAACGTTAAGCCCCTCTCGCCGAGCTTTGAATAAGATGACTTCACGGCCTTTTTAAAGCCCTCAGGGTCCAACTTGAAGAGGTAGCCGGGCGTGACTGTCAACACCACATCGATGTCACTTAAGAAGTCCATGAAGGGTACTGCTGCATCGTTAAAGGACTCCACCACGAGAACTTCGGCCCTCGACTTAAGAGCATTGAAGGCGTAGTCTAGCGATCCGATTATGTCGCGCTGGGCCAGTATGTCGGCGAAAAAGCGCTCTGCCGAAACGGGCTTGGGCTTAAACTTTTCGACTAACCTCTTAACCCAAGGCCTTAGCCCAGGAACCGCTCTTGAGGCATTGTCCTCGACGACGTAATACATCGTGGCCCCACTACGGCAGTCGCTAATCCTCGCCATGATTAGTTGCTCAAACTGATTGCAGAGAGCGTTCAGGTAGTCTTCCACTTTCTCGAAGCGGTTAGGGTCTAAAGGGGCCAGCAGGAGGTCCACGGGGTTTACTAATTCGATGTCTGAGCCTAAGCCTAACAAGTCCTTGTACTTTAGCACGTCCTCGCCGACCAGAACTCCATACTTTAAGCTGCAGAGCACGGTATTGAACTGATACCAGGCAGAGTGGCCAGCGAGGGGCTTAAAGGCCGAGACCTTAAACCCCCTCTCGACGAGCGCTTTGGCCAAAGCTATAGCGACGTATGTCTTACCAGAGTCGTAAGTTAGGAGGCCATTCACGAGCACGGTCGTACAATTCATGGCTCAACGCCACCACTGAGGTCATATAGAGAGGTTTGTCATAAGAGTATGGAGTTATTTGCGTGTAGTAAGCAAAGTCGAACCATCCGCTAAAGCCTTAGTTAAGCAACCATTGGTCTATAGAGGCATAAAGTCCTCTGGTTTTGGAATCGTCTTCGGCAAGCCCTTCCTCTCGCGTATCTTTAGCACCAAGTCCTGGAGCATGGACTCGGGGACTGGCTGCCAGCCTTTGAACTCAGTGGCCCAAAAGGCTCGCCCAGCCGTGGCGCTCCTGATTTCGTTGGCTAAGTCGAAGGTCTCGGCAACAGGGATCTCGCCCTTCAAAATCATCAGTAGCTCCTGAGCCTCCAAGCTCACGATCTTGCTGCGCCTAGTCATGAGGACCCTGGTCAAGCCGGAGACGTAGTCGGTGGGGCACTTGGCCTCGATCTTCAAGACGGGCTCCAGGAGCGTAGGCTTAGCAGACAAGAAGGCCACGAACGTGGCGTCTCGAAGAGCTGGCATGAGTTGCGCCGGGCCACGGTGAACAGGGTCTTCGTGAATCAAGGCGTCGATGAGCTTGACCTTAACCCCTCGGCAGGGCTCGTGGCAGAGTGGACCTTCGGCCAAGGCCCACCTAAAGCCCGAGATCAGGGTGTCCTTGACGTCTCTCAAGTACTGGACGCCTTTGGTGGCGTCGACAAATATGTTGAAGAAGTCATCAATCGCCCATATTCCCCTAGCCTCGTCGGCGTCCCAGCCGGCCTCCTCTCTCAAGATCTTGGCGCGCTCACGCCAGTCCTGGTCGTCATAGACCTTGCCCATCTCTAAGAGGCGGAGGGTCTCCTCATTTAGGGGCTCGATGACTACGTAGACTCTGTTGTGCTTATTGGGGGACTTGCCCTCAAAGGGGCCTGCGCTCTTCCTCACGCTCTCTCGATAAACGACTATGGGCGGGGAGGTGACGACCTCGAGCCCTGTCCTCTGCTTGAGGTCCCATAGAGCTATCTCCAGATGGAGCTGGCCCATGCCAGCTACCAAGTACTCGCCAGTCTCTTGGTTTATCTTGACGTGGAGTGTCGGGTCCTCGATGGCCATCTTCCTAAGAGCTTCGACGAGCTTCGGGAGGTCTCCGCTCTTCTTGGGCTCAATGGCGATGGTTACGACGGGTTCGCTTATGTAGCGGAGCCTCTCGAAGGGAACCATAGCCCCTTTCAGCGCAGGGTCTATGACCGTCTCGCCGGCCCTAGCATGTTCCAAGCCGAGCATAGCGGCAATGTTGCCAGCAGTGATGCTCTCACAGACCTCGCGATAAGGACCCATGTAGAGGCCGACCTGCGTAATCCTCTCAGTGGTCTTGACCATCATTAAGTAGACCTCACGCGCCTCTTCGACCCTCCCGCTGAAAACTCGTCCTGTGGCCACGAGGCCGGCATGAGGATCGGCCACGACCTTGCTTACGCATATCACTAAGGGGCCCTGATCGTCGCAGTTCAACATGGCCTTGCCAATAGGGGAATCGAGGTCGCCCTTCCAGATCCTAGAGAGTCGATACCTTTGAGCCTCCATGGGGTTGGGGACGTGCTCAACGACCATGTCTAAGATGGCAGCGTAGAGGGGGAAGTCATCGGCTAGCTTGTCGTAGTAGCCCTTTTCATAGGCATCGAGTATATAGCTGAACCTGACGCCCTTCTGTTGAGCTATGGGGATGGTCAAACCCCACTTGTGAAGGGCTGAACCGAAGGCGACCTGACCCTTGGCGGGGTCGACTTTCCATTTGTTCCTGAACTCGGGATCGGCATACAGGTCTATCAAAGCGTTAAAGTCCCTGATAATGCTTACAAACCTCTGCTGAACCTCGTTAGCACTAAGCTTAAGCTCCTTGATCAAGCGATCGACCTTGTTGATGTATAAGAGGGGCCTGACGCGCTCCTCCATGGCCTGCCTAACGACCGTCTCAGTCTGGGTCATGACGCCCTCGACGGCGTCAACTACGACGATTGCCCCGTCCATAACGCGCAGGCTACGAGTCACGTGGCCGGTGAAATCGACGTGGCCAGGGGTGTCGACCAAGTTAATGACGTAGGGCTTGCCCTCCCACTCGTGATATAAGGACACATTGGCGGCCTTAACGGTCATTTGCCTAAGCTGCTCTATCTCGACGTAGTCGAGCGCCAAGGCCTTGCCGGCTACCTTAGGAGAAATCATGCCGGCCGCCATCAACAAACTGTCGCTAAGAGTGGTCTTGCCATGATCTACATGGGCTAGTGTCCCGATGTTTCTGACAAATTCTCGATTTCTCATGATCTTCAGGATCTCCTCGGTCTGCTTGAACTTCACCATCTCTTGGCACCTCAAATAATCGTGACACTCCTCTGACGCTTAGAGCCTAAAAACTTTTACAATTTCATCCGTGCACGTCAATAGCTCCATAGTATAGTCAATGGGAAGGAGAGCCTTAAGCTTCCATGACCTTTTGACGAGGCGCGAGCTCACGCGGCTGGCTCGCTATTAAGTTACGATTACGTGGACTCGTCTGCTCTAAGCATTTCTCACAAAGCGCTCTTCATGGCCTGTGCTACTATTCGGTCGAGAAACCTTAAGCTTGCGACGTTCAACGTCGTCCTCTGATTGAATAGCTTAAAAAGCGCTGTGGGCCAGGTTAGAGGCGAAGAGGCCTCGATAAACGATGAAGCTGTTAGAGAGGGTCTCTTGGGCCCTAAAGCACGTTCCCTTGATCCTAGGGCTACTCGTTTTTTCCCTCTACGCGCACTTGTGGCTCTTGAGGCCCCGTAGAGCAGTCACGATGCGCGACCTGTACGAAGCCTTTTACATAGATTTCTTAGCTCTGAGGCCGGAAGACGTCGAGATAGTAAAACTCACGGACGAAGAGCTCATCGCGATATCCCGAAACCCTTGTCCGATATTAAAGCTAGCGACTACGTTAAAAATGGACACTAAGTATGTATGTAAGTTCATCTCGGAAACCGTGTGCAAACACGTGCTGAAGCACATCGATGAAGGGCTCATCTTCGAGAGAGACTACGACTACATAAGACCATATAAAGACGGCTGTCGGGAGAGGATCTATAAGAAATCTCAGAAATCGAGGAAACTGTCTAGCCTAGACTTGAGAGGCTCGCGTGGAGCGCGACGCCTTTAGGGTTACTACGAGGCACGTTAGCGAGCCATGAGGCTCGCCGTAAGCATGGCAAGGACGATGAGCGTTATCGCTACGTACTTGTAGTTGCGGGAAAAAGCGAAGTACACCACAGAAGCCACAACTCTGAGGTACGGCGTGAGCATGAGGAAGACTAGGCCAAGGGCCATCACGGTGGCGTAGTTGGGGTTGCCGAACGTCGAGGACGCTACATCAAACACGTAGGCGAAAAAGTCCCTAGACCTCACGTAAGCCTCAGGGTCGCTCAAGTCTATCTCCATAGTCCTCTTACCCGATACATATAGCACGAGACCAGCCAACTCCATCGTTAACGAAGTTATTACTCCTATCACCAGTATGTAGCCTATGACCTCCTCTAGGGCTGGCTTCCTCAAGGAGACGTAACCCCCTTGTACACCATCTGGATGATCAAATAGGTTAGGACGACCAAGAACAGGCCCCTGATGGCCTTGTCGCTCATTTTCGGGAGGAGCCTCGAGCCGGCCAAGGAGCCTATGGTAGCTCCCACAGCTATCGAGCCCGCCAAGACCACGTTCACAAGCCCCGAAGCTATGAACACGGTCGAGCCCGCCAGCGCCGTCATGCCTATAATGAAGTTGCTCGTGGCGCTCGACGCCTTAGGGGGCATCTTGAGTATGAGCTCATGTATAGCCACCTTGAAGGCGCCGGCCCCTATCCCGAGCATACCGGCGGCCAGTCCAGCGATCATCATGGCCGGGCCTCCAATGTGCGCTCTCACGATCTTGTAACTGACCTCCTCGGCCAAGCTTTCATCGTAGTAAGCGCCCTCGAGCTCCAACCACTTCGAGAACTTATCTTGAGGCTTGCCATCGTAGGTTGTACTCGTCAGCACCTTCCTCCTAATTCCGTAAAATGCTGAGCAGAGGAAGGCGGCGAAGAAGAAGTAGAGGTATTTACTCGGCACCAAAAGCGTTATAGTCGCGCCGACTATCGCCCCCATCACCGTGAAAATCTCCAAGTACATAGCCGCTTTAACGTTAGTCAGCCTCTCTCTGACGTAGGCCGATGCGGAGCCACTCGATGTCGCTATGAGGGTTATCATGCTATTCGCAATAGCCTGCTTGAGAGGAATGCCCAAGAGGGTCAATATTGGAATGACGATCGCACCGCCTCCCAAACCTATCAGCGAGCCCACAAAGCCAGCGAGCGCGGATGTCGATGCTATTGTGGCAACGTCCGAGCTCATAGGGCTCAATCAGATATAGGCGGGCTTAGCACTTATCCTCTTCGTCTAAGGGTTGAGCTTTACCACATCGTAGGACGTCCTAGCTTGCTACTTAACTCCTGTTATTCCTGCTTCTCCTTACTCCTTCGGTCCTCTTCAGTAAACCTATGACCTTCTCGGCTTCTTGAGCGCTAAGGTGGTCCGTCGCATTGTACGCATCAATTATGTGCCTGTAGGGCTCAGCGAGGACAAGGTTTAAGGTCTTTGCACGACTAACTATATGTACGTCGAGGTAGAGTTCCCTTGTCGTGGGCTCCTACTAGAGACGAACTCGCTAAACATGCGCAATGCTATAGTATCCTCAAAGACGCCGTCGCGAAGGCCTATCGACGCCTAGCCCTCTTAACCGTCGTGAGAGAGGTCAAACCCCTACTACTTTACATATCTTACGACAGCCACAAGCACTCGAGGGTTTTAAGGCAAATAGCAAAGAGCTTGTCCGCTAAGGCTAAGGTTGACTTAGAGGCGTGCCGTAAACACGCGGGCGAGGCATGGAGAAGGGTGTTCGAAAGCGCACTGGCCATGGCTTCTCGCAAAGAGAAGGTAATGGTTGAAGAGCTGTTGTCGATCATTAATGACATGGAGCGCATTGAGAGCTTCGCTGACGAAGAACACTTGACGTCAATAAGCTCAAGGATCCTGCAGCTTGCGCCTTACGGTGGCAATAAAGAGCTAGAGCTTTGCAGGGCAGCGCTTGAATTGATAGCAGAGGACGAAGAGCGCCACATATCCATCTTAAGGAAAATTAAAGAGATCCTAATTAACGAGGAGGCTCGATGGGGGGTCCTAACCAATTCTAACGCGATGACGTCTAAGACCGTGCACGTCCTCTCTACCTTCATTTTGAAAACTTTGCCCACAAGGCATACAAACTCGACGCGAGGGCGGGTGCCTTGGAAATCTTGAAGGTTACGATCGTGCAAATAGGCCGTCTAGATGGTAGCAAGACTGACGAGCTGAAGAAGTTGATCATAAGGCTCTCTAA